>ERZ888423.1717-NODE-1717-length-18118-cov-8.929026_pt1 | contig 18118 bp, 16 predicted proteins | sample MGYA00520523_ERZ888423 | MGnify/ENA primary metagenome ERZ888423 (study PRJEB32303, sample SAMEA104408611) | aquatic metagenome | biome: Brackish water; feature: Pelagic; material: water | place: Baltic Sea | collected 2014-06-08T10:24:00 | depth 30,27 m ...
GGAAAAAGACTTTGAAACCCCCTGTGGGATCTGTCCACTAAAAAGAGTTTGCCCATTTGAGTCGGAGATAAAAAGCCAACTCTTTGCTCTCGTGGCGGTAATAACAACTTTCACACCGTCTCCGGACGAAACCATTGGCTCATCTACTGGTTCAGTTGTCAGTTCAGAAGTTGGTTGAGCATTCTCTTCAACCGCTATTGGAATATCTGGAGATGAATTTTCTGACATAGTTACTTGAGCAATACCAACAATTAATATTACTGAGATTGAGATCGCTACAAGAACTTTCCACGATACCTTTCGTGATTCATTTGGCTCACGCATCACACTGTTCTCAACCAATAAATCCTGCATCGACCGATTAACATGCATCTGTTCATCTTCAAAAGCGATTAAGAAAAGCTGTGGATCAACACATAACTTTGTAGCTAAATTTCTTAAATGCCCACGTGCATAAGTTTCGCCACCACATTGAGAGAAGTTATCTGATTCAATTTGTCGAAGAAGTGAAGTACGGATATTTGTGGCTGCAGAAAGATCATCGATGCTCAGGCCAGCATCCTTACGCGCCTTAGTGATCATTGATCCAAGTGACATCAAATATCCTCAATGTAACTTTCGGGTGAACCATAAGTGTATGTCGTTAGCGGTCAGGGTGACTAGCCTGAGGTGTGAGCAGATGGGGTGAAACTCCCCCCCCTTCACGCTCGGTTAACTCACTGTTAATAGTCGCGAAGAGTTGCAAGCACAGAGTCAAGTTCATCAGGCTTGACCAAAACAGTTCTTGCCTTTGAACCTTCAGATGCTCCGACGATTCCGCGTGACTCCATTAAATCCATCAAGCGACCAGCCTTTGCAAACCCGACTCGCAACTTTCTCTGCAGCATTGATGTTGATCCAAATTGAGTTCCAACCACAAGTTCCACAGCTTGGCACAAAATATCTAGATCATCGCCGATATCTTTATCAACCATCTTCATTTGATTAACTGGAACGGTTACATCCTCACGATAACGAGGCTTCAACTGCTTCTTAACATGGGTCGTTACCGCCTCAATCTCCCGCTCAGAAACATATGCTCCCTGAATGCGAATTGCACGGCTTGCACCCATTGGGATGAAGAGTCCATCGCCTTGGCCTACAAGTTTTTCTGCACCAGGGCTATCTAAAATAACTCGACTATCTGCCAATGAACTCGTAGCAAAGGAGAGACGAGATGGAACATTTGCCTTAATCAAGCCGGTCACAACATCAACAGATGGCCGTTGCGTTGCAAGAACTAAGTGAATACCTGCAGATCGCGCCAACTGAGTGATACGAACAACAGATTCTTCAACCTCTTTAGCGGCAACCATCATGAGATCTGCAAGCTCATCGATAATAACGAGAAGGTATGGATAGGGCTCAATAGTTCTATCGCTACCTTCAGGAGCTATGACCTTACCTGCGCGTACCGCCTTGTTAAAGTCATCGATATGCCTAAAACCAAAGGTGGATAAATCCTCATAACGTAGATCCATTTCACGAACAACCCAAGTAAGTGCATCAGCTGCCTTTTTTGGATTTGTGATGATCGGTGTAATCAGGTGTGGGATACCTTCGTATGCATTGAGCTCCACCCGCTTAGGATCGATCAAAACTAATCGAACATCATCAGGTGTTGCTCGCATTAAAATCGATGTAATCATCGCATTAATCATCGATGACTTACCTGCACCAGTTGCTCCCGCAACTAAGAGGTGCGGCATCTTTGCCAGATTTGCACAAACAAAGTTTCCTTCGACATCCTTACCAAGTGCAACAAGCATGGGGTGCAGATCTTGGCCTGCAACAGTTGAGCGTAGAACATCACCTAATGCCACTATCTCACGATCGGTATTTGGGATCTCAATTCCAACCGCTGACTTACCCGGAATCGGCGACAGAATTCGAACATCGCTACTTGCTACGGCATAGGAGATATTCTTAGCAAGAGCGGTTATTCGCTCTACCTTTACTGCATTTCCCAGTTCAACTTCATAACGGGTGACCGTTGGGCCGCGCATAAAGCCGGTAACTCTGGCATCAATATCAAACTGTAGAAACACCTCTGTTAATGCCGCAACGACAAGTTCGTTGGCCTTACTTTTAGCCTTTGCCGCAGGCCCGGTGCGTAATAAATCTGGTGCTGGTAGCTCGTACCTAACATCTGCCGTTAACAGCAACTGTTCTGGCCGTTTTACCGCAACTGTATTTTCATTTGAATGTGTAATGGCTGGAATAGATTCTTCAACAGGAAACTCATCATCAAAGCTATCCTCATCCAACTCTTCATCCTCTTCATTGGCCGGCGCGTTCCAAGCTGCAACGACAGGAGATTCAAAGGGCGGTGTGTCAGTTATTTCAAACCTCTCTTCAACCCTTTCGGCACGCTCTGGACGCTTTGACCAAATCCAACTGCCAACAGATGAAAGCTTTGTGAAGATCTCATTTACTGGAGTTGCTGTAATTACAAGTACTCCAAAGAGAGCGAGAATTATGAGAACTGGGTATGCCAACACAGATGTCATCAGACTGACCAGAGGGGTTGATACCGCATACCCGAACCAGCCACCACCCTGACGCATCGCAGTTGCGCCGGTTCCAATGGAACCATTGAGCATGTGGGCTAATCCTGTTGTTGACAGTAACAAGGCTAATGTCCCAACAATTATTCGACCTGTAGCCCTTGAATCCTCAGGAACCCTAAACAATCTAAAGGCGAAATAAATTAAAACTATTGGAGCAAAAACTCCAACTCGACCAACACCGCCATAAATTGCCGAATACACACTTCGACCCACTACATTGTCTGAGTTAAACCATGTACCTGCAGTTGCAATAAGAGCGAGAATTAAAATAAGAAATGCTAGGCCATCGCGTTGATGAGCAGGATCGAGGTCACGAGCACCTCGTGCTATAAAACGAACCCCGCTTCCTAAAGATTTCGCGATAAAACGCCACAGTGAAGAAAGGCCACGACCTAGAGCTGCGCCTACCGCCCCAGTCTTACTCTTTGCCTTTTTCCTTTTAGCCACACGCACGATCGTAAAGGGTGAACAAATTGGAACCTACTAGGCGCGCCGTTCTTTAAACTTCAATAACGACAGGGACAATCATCGGCTTTCTACGATGCTCTCCGCCTACCCAACCACCAATAGTTTTTCTCACTATCTGTGAGAGCTGATGGGTGCCGTTATTGCCATCGGCAACCGCGGTTGCAAGCGCTCTCTCAATTCTCATCTTTACCTCATCAAACATCGCTGCATCCTCATTAAAGCCACGAGCATGAATATCAGGACCTGCAACTATTTTTCCACTTTGCGAATCAATAACAACAATGCAGGAGATAAAGCCTTCTTCGCCAAGAATTCGTCGATCCTTCAAAGAGCTTTCAGTAATGTCTCCGATGCTTTGTCCATCAACAAATACAAATCCAACCGGAACAGCTCCGACAATTTCGGCTTCATGATTGATCAGATCAATAACAACACCATTATCAACAATGAATGTGTTGCTTCTAGCAACGCCTGATTGAATAGCTAATTCAGCGTTAGCCTTCATGTGACGCCACTCGCCATGGATTGGTATTACATACTTGGGTTTAACAATGTTGTAGCAGTACAGCAACTCACCTGCAGCTGCGTGTCCAGAAACATGCACCATGGCATTTGCCTTATGAACTACCTTTGCACCAAAACGTGTTAACTCATTAATTACCCTAAAGACTGAGTTTTCATTTCCCGGAATCAGTGATGATGCCAAAATTACAGTATCGCCCTCGCCAACCCGAATTTGATGATCCCCATTAGCCATACGAGATAAGGCGGCCATCGGTTCACCTTGTGAGCCTGTACAGATTAAAACAACATTGTCATCGTACTGATCAAGATCTTTGGCATCGATAACTAGATCAGCAGGAATATGTAGATAACCCATATCCTCGGCAATCTTCATATTGCGAACCATAGATCGACCAATAAAGACAACTTTGCGACCATGTTGCGCAGCGATATCGATAACTTGCTGAACGCGATGCACATGAGAAGAAAATGATGCAACAATTACGCGGCGTCTGGTCGAAGCGATTACGCGGTTGAGGGCGGGCATAATTTCACGTTCCGAGGGGGTAAAACCCGGAACATCAGCGTTGGTTGAATCCACCATAAAAAGGTCCACACCTTGCTCGCCAAGACGGGCAAAGGTTCGCAGATCTGTAATCCGACCATCTAATGGAAGCTGGTCCATCTTGAAATCACCTGTTGCAAGCACTCGACCAGCATCTGTATTAATGACAACAGCTAACGCATCTGGGATCGAGTGATTAACGGCGACAAACTCAAGAGTAAATGGTCCAATATCTTCGGTACCACCTTCGCGAACCTCACGAGTCAAGGGCGAAATTCTGTGCTCCTTCAACTTCGCAGTGATAAGGGCCAATGTCAACGCAGATCCGTAAATCGCAATATCTCCACGTTCACGCAGCAAATACGGAACTGCACCGATGTGATCTTCATGTCCATGTGTGAGAAAGATTCCGACCACATCATGAAGGCGGTCTCTGATGTAGGAAAAATCAGGCAAAATTAGGTCGATGCCTGGTTGGGTATCTTCAGGAAACAAAACACCACAGTCGACAATAAGTAACTTGGATTTATACTCAAAGACCGTCATATTGCGGCCAATTTCAGTTAATCCGCCAAGGGCAACTATTCGCAATCCACCATCAACTAAAGCAGGTGGCGTACTGAGATTAGGATGTGGATGATTCATTAGTTAACTGCGACGCCGCCAGCGCGCAGATCCTCGCGCAGTTGCGCAATCTGAGCCTCTGTTGCATCGACGAGTGGAAGACGAGTGTGGCCACCTGGTAGACCCATAAGTGTGAGTGCGGCTTTGGTAAGAATTGCACCTTGTGTGCGGAATGTACCTGTGAATACAGGAAGAAGTTTTTGATGTATCTCTAATGCACGCGCTGAGTTTCCTGCAAACCATGCATCTAGAAGCTCGCGAAGATCCTTACCAACTGTATGGCCACACACAGATACAAATCCAACGGCACCAACTGAAAGTAGTGGAAGGTTAAGAATGTCATCGCCGGAATAAATTGGAATTCCACAGCGCTTAATCACCCATGATGTAGAGGCGACATCCCCCTTTGCATCCTTCAAGGCAACGATGCGTGGGTGCTCAAATAGGCGCACAATTGTGTCAGGTTCAATTGGAACACCAGTGCGACCCGGAATGTCATACATCATCATTGGAAGATCGGTTGCATCTGCAACTGCACGGAAATGTGCTTCGATTCCCGCTTGTGGTGGCTTGTTGTAATACGGTGTAACAACTAATAAACCATCTGCTCCCGCGTTTTCAGTTCGCTTGGCTTGATTGATTGAATACTCAGTTTCATTATCGCCGGCACCAGATACGACCTTTATCTTCGGCCCAACAGCGTTTCGAACAACGCGAATGATCTCCTCTTTTTCCGAGGATTTAGTAGTTGGCGCTTCACCCGTTGTTCCATTGACCACGATTCCATCATGTCCATTGGCGACAAGGTGCGCGGCAAGGGTTTCAACTCCTGCCCAATCGATGTCACCATCCTTTGTAAAGGGAGTGACCATCGCGGTCAAAAGACGTCCAAAAGGAGCAGGGGTTGTCATGCCTCCAACTCTACCCGTATTAAGGGGCGATTCGTCCAGACTTTTCAAAGGCTCCGTATGTAAGCGGCATTAATGTGGCAAATTCTGCTTCCATTTTCTCGGCAACCATCTCAATTTCACGCTGAGGGTAGCTAGGAAAGTGTGAGCCTTCGCGGGCTGTACGCAAGGATAAAAAGTTCATTAATGCACGTGCATTCATAGAGACATACATCGATGAGTAGGTAGCTACAGGTAAAACTGCACGCGCAACTTCACGGGCAACCCCCGCATCCAACATCTTCTTGTAACTTTCATAGGCGGCAACATATGCAACCTTCATTGACTCAACCGTTATATCAAACTGCTCTTTTGTGCCTTCTACAAATGTATAAGCACCAGTCTTTCCAATCTGGATCAACTTTCGATCAGCAGATGGTATATAGAAAACCGGTTTAAGTTCGCGGTAACGTCCACTTTCCTCGTTATAGGAGGCGATGCGATGGCGCATAAATTCGCGGAAAACAAAAATTGGTGCAGAGACAAAGAAGGTCATTGAGGTGTGCTCGAATGGTGAACCATGACGCTCGCGAGCAAGGTAGTTGATCAACCCCGCTGAACGTGCTGGATCTTCACCAATCTCATCCAATGATTGTTCGCCTGCTGTTGACACACGTGCCGCCCAAATGACATCAGCATCACTAGCGCTAGATTTAACTAATTCAACAGTTACATCATCTCGGTAAATAATCTCTTCACTCATGAAGGCACCCTATCTATGTGCCCCTATCGACTCTTGGATTTATACGGCACAATAGCCGCGTGTCCAGAGTTGCCTCCACCACTTTTAGGGACTCCATGAGTGTTTCCATCACGGTGGGCGCTTATGGAGTGGCTTTTGGGGCGGCGGCTGTTGCCAATGGATTCACCGTTGTTCAAGCTTGTCTCTTGTCATTACTGACTTTTTCAGGGGCATCTCAATTTGCGGTAGTTGGTGTCATTGGTGCAGGTGGATCAGCCATTAGTGCAATTGCAACGGCATCATTGCTCGGAGTCAGAAACGCTCTATATGGAGTAATCATGGCTCCACATTTAAAGGTCAGAGGTTTGAAACGGGTTGTTGCTGCACAAATAACAATTGATGAATCAACTGGTGTTGCTCTTGGTCAAGAGCCACGTGGAATCGTTGCCATGCGCAAAGGTTTTTGGTACACCGGCATTGGAGTATTTGTCTTCTGGAATCTATTTACTCTGGCTGGTGCCTTAGGTGCGCAAGCTATGGGCGATATTCGCGCCTTTGGCTTGGATTCGGCGGTTCCTGCTGCATTTTTAGGTTTGGTTTGGCCTCGATTAACCGGAAATTTTGAACGCGCACTAGCCGTTGGTTGCGCGCTCTTTGCAATAGCAATGACACCAATACTTCCAGCGGGGTTACCAATAATCGCAACCGCATTCATCGCAATTGCAGTTGGGTTAAAGCGATGAGCATCCAGATTATGACAACACTGTGGATAGCAACCCTTGGGACCAGCCTGATTGCATTCCTGCTGAAGTATTCAGGTCATTCGGTACCTGAGCGGTGGCTTTCGCACCCTAAGGTTCAAAGGATCAACGCTCTTATTCCTATCGCACTTTTGAGCGCCTTAGTCGCAGTTCAGAGCTTTTCAGAAAAATCTCAACTTGTGATTGACCAGCGAGTAGTTGGCATATCTGTTGCGACTGTTGCACTTTTTTTAAAAGCACCTTTTCCAATAGTGGTGCTCTCCGCAGCGATTTCATCAGCTGCGGTCTACAACTGGCTTTAGATAATTCCTAAAGATTGAAGTTTGGCCTTCAGATCATTATCAGATGGTTCAGTCAGATGAGTTCCATCAGAGAAAACAATCACTGGAATCGATTTTGCTCCACCGTTGATCTCAATAACTTTGTCGGCAGCTGTTACATCTGCATCAGTATCAATTTTTGTATACTCAATATTGAGCTCTTTCAATAGTCGCTCTGATCTACGGCAATCTCCGCACCAATCGGCACCATACATAGTGATTTGATCTTTAGACATTGGTTGCTCTTTAAATAAATTTTTCGAGGCCGAGGGTTAGGCCTGGGGTGTTAATAATTTTGCGTACTCCAAGAATAACTCCTGGCATAAACCCTACACGGTCAATTGAATCGTGACGAATAGTTAAGGTCTCCCCTAATCCACCAAACAAAACCTCTTGGTGAGCAACCAATCCACGAGCACGAACTGAGTGCACTGGAATGTCGCCCACTAAAGAACCACGTGCACCATTGAGCGCCACACTTGTTTCATCGGGCATTGCGCCAAGGCCTGCCTCTTTGCGTGCAGCGCTCATTAATTTTGCGGTACGTGCCGCTGTTCCCGATGGTGCATCTATCTTTGCAGGGTGATGAAGTTCGATTATTTCAGCAGATTCAAAGTAGCGGGCAGCTTTTGCTGCAAACTCCATCATTAATACCGCACCAATTGCAAAGTTAGGAGCGATAAGAACACCCACTGAAGGATTTTGTGCTAGCCATCCATTAACGGTTGCAAGCTTGGCATCATCAAATCCAGTTGTTCCAACAACTACATTCATTCCATTATTAATGAGAAAATCTAGATTGCTCATCACGCTATCTGGAGCTGTGAAATCAACAACAACGTGGGCCGCAGAGTCTTTGAGTTGCTCAAGAGAATCGCCCATATCAAGGGCTGCAACAAGTGCTAATCCATCTGCTGCTTCGACAGCCCTTACAACTTCGGAGCCCATTCGACCACGAGCACCTAAGACGGCAACATTGATCATTTGCTTAACACCTTCTCAAACTTTGACTCCGATTTAAATGGTCCCACAAGAGCAAGGGTAGGCGTTTTACTCAGAAAGGCGCTGGCAATTTCCTTAATGTCTGTGTCATTTACGCGTGAGATCGCCTTAAGAATCTCATCAAAGTCCATAACGTGTCCGTACACAATCTCATTCTTGCCGATTCGGCTCATACGAGAACCTGAATCCTCTTGGCTCAAAACTAATGAGCCGCGAACGGCACCCTTAGCGCGTTCAATCTCTTCATGTGACATTCCATTATCTGCAACATCAGCTAAAACCTCACGAATGATTTCAACAACTTCAATCGCCTTAGCTGGATTACATCCGGCGTAGAAACCAATTTGCCCGCTGCCGGCAAACTGTTGCGCATATGCATAGACGGAGTATGCAAGTCCCCGTTTTTCACGGATCTCTTGGAACAATCGGGATGACATTCCCCCACCAAGTGCAGATGCCAAGATTCCCATGGCAAAACGGCGATCATCATGACGGGCAACGCCCTCCATGCCATAGAACATATGTGCTTGTTCAGTTGGTCGTGAAATAAGTCCAACTGATCGCTGAAGGCTCTTACGTATCAGAGTGTTCGGGCGAATAACTGGAGCACCGGTTACATCCAAGAAACCATCCTGAGAAAGTGCAGCCTCAACCATCGCAACTACCTTTTTATGCCTAATATTTCCCGCAACTGCCACAACTAAATCCTGGGGCAAATAACGCTTCTTGTAGTAGTTAAAGACTGAGTTACGAGACATGTTGTTAATTGAATCAATTGTGCCAAGAATTGGGCGGCCCAATGGAGTATCTCCGTAATAGGTTTCAGCGTATAGATCATGAACTAGATCGCTGGGATCATCATCGCGCATGGCAATCTCTTCAAGAACTACCTTGCGCTCTGCATCCACATCAAGTGCGGTTACAACAGAGGATGTGATCAGATCAGAGACAACATCAATTGCCATTGGCAGATCTGTATCAATTACACGTGCATAAAAGCAGGTGTACTCCTTGCTTGTAAAAGCATTCATCTCGCCACCAACTGATTCGATGGAAGAGGAGATCTCTAAAGCATTTCGTCGCTTGGTTCCCTTGAACAGTAAATGCTCTAGAAAGTGAGAAGCCCCAGCAACGGCCGGGGTTTCATCACGTGAACCAACATTTACCCAGATACCAATCGCGGCGCTGCGTACCGAAGGAACCTCTTCAGTAACGATACGCAGACCGCTAGGTAATACTGAACGACGAACGCTCATTTATTCAGCTGAACCAGTTGTTCCATCTTCAAGCACAGGGACCAAGGAAAGCTTACCCTTTGGATCGATCTCGCCGATTTCTACCTGGATCTTGTCGCCAACCTTCATAACCTCTTCAAGGTTTTCAATGCGCTTTCCACCATGCATCTTGCGAATCTGAGATACGTGGAGCAAGCCATCTTTACCTGGCATCAATGAGATGAATGCACCAAACGCTGCAAGCTTCACAACGGTACCTAGGTAACGCTCGCCAACCTCTGGCATCTGTGGGTTTGCAATTGCATTGATCTGTGCACGAGCAGCTTCAGCTGATGGACCATCAGTTGCGCCGATGTAAATAGTTCCATCATCTTCGATAGAAATATCTGCGCCTGTCTCATCTTGGATCTGGTTAATAATCTTGCCCTTAGGCCCGATAACCGCACCAATCTGATCAACTGGAATCTTTACAGAGATGATGCGAGGAGCAAATGGGCTCATCTCATCTGGAGCATCGATAGCTTCATTCATGACATCTAGAATCGCAAGACGCGCTTCCTTAGCCTGTAGAAGTGCACCAGCAAGAACTGATGCAGGAATTCCATCAAGCTTTGTATCTAGCTGTAACGCTGTAACAAAGTCCTTAGTTCCGGCAACCTTGAAATCCATATCTCCGAATGCATCTTCTGCACCCAAGATATCTGTCAATGCAACGTACTCAACCTTGCCATCGACATCATCTGAGATAAGACCCATTGCAATACCTGCTACTGGAGCACGTAGCGGAACACCTGCATTAAATAGTGCAAGTGTTGAAGCACAAACAGAGCCCATAGATGTTGAACCATTTGAACCAAGCGCTTCAGATACCTGACGGATTGCGTAAGGGAACTCCTCGCGAGTTGGTAGAACTGGAATCAATGCACGCTCAGCAAGTGCACCGTGGCCGATTTCGCGACGCTTAGGTGTACCAACACGACCGGTCTCACCAGTTGAATATGGTGGGAAGTTGTAGTTGTGCATGTAACGCTTGTGATTTTCTGGGTTCAAAGTATCGAGCTGCTGCTCCATCTTCAACATGTTAAGAGTTGTGATTCCAAGAATCTGTGTCTCTCCACGTTCGAAAATTGCTGAACCGTGTACGCGAGGAATAACTTCTACCTCTGCAGATAGCGCACGAATATCGCGAAGACCGCGACCATCGATACGGATCTTGTCACGCAACACGCGCTGACGTACAAGCTTCTTGGTTAATGAACGGAACGCTGCAGGAACTTCCTTTTCGCGTCCTTCAAATTGTGCGCTTACTGATTCCTTAACAGAAGCAGAGATCTCATCGATCTTTGTTTCGCGCTCTTGCTTACCAACGATAGTTAGCGCCTTTGCAAGCTCATCCTTAGCTGCCTTTTCAACAGCTGCGAATACATCATCCTGGTAATCCAAGAAGACTGGGAACTCTGCAGTTGGCTTTGCAGCAACCTTTGCAAGTTTTGCTTGTGCATCACAGAGAATCTTGATGAATGGCTTAGCCGCATCAAGTCCTTGTGCAACAACCTCTTCAGTAGGCGTTGGTGCGCCACCTTTGATCAATTCAATCGTGCGCTCTGTAGCTTCTGCTTCAACCATCATGATTGCAACATCATCTTTATTTACGCGACCTGCAACAACCATGTCAAAGACTGCGTTTGCAACCTGTGAGTGATTAGGGAATGCAACCCACTGACCATCAATCAAAGCAACGCGAACGCCACCGATGGGACCAGAAAATGGTAGTCCTGCAAGTTGTGTTGACATTGATGCTGCGTTGATAGCGATAACGTCATACATGTGATCTGGATCGAGTGCCATAACTGTCACAACGATCTGAACTTCATTACGAAGTCCCTTTACGAATGATGGACGCAATGGGCGGTCGATCAAACGACAGGTAAGAATTGCATCCTCTGATGGACGACCTTCGCGACGGAAGAATGATCCTGGGATACGACCAACTGCATACATCTTCTCTTCAACATCAACTGTTAAAGGAAAGAAATCAAATTGATCCTTTGGAGTTTTTGATGCTGTAGTCGCTGAGAAGATCATTGTTTGATCATCTAGATAAACAGCTGCAGCTCCAGCTGCTTGGCGCGCTAGGCGTCCTGTTTCAAAACGAATCTCTCGTTTTCCAAATTTTCCGTTGTCAATAACTGCAACGGCTGACTGAACCTCTTGACCCTCCATGGGTCCTCCTCTTTGTAGATTGAAAACACAACAGAATTGTTGAGTTTTTTAATCTGCTCAAGACGCAAGAGTCTTCGATCGAAGTTCACGCGCTCTAATTCCTTAAAAAGATATATTGCGCGGAAACCACTACCGAGGACCATCGCTCTGCGGCAGATTGGTATTACTTAATTAGCGGCGAATACCGAGTTTTTCGATAATTGCGCGGTAACGGTTGATATCTGTCTTCGCTAGGTATTGAAGGATGCGACGACGACGACCAACTAACAACAAAAGACCACGACGGTTGTGGTGATCATGTGGGTTAGCCTTCAAGTGATCAGTGATCTGATCAATTCTCTTTGATAGTAGCGCTACCTGTGCTTCAGGTGATCCTGTGTCAGTAGGGGTAGAACCGTACTGAGCAATGATGTCCTTCTTTACTTCCGGCGTTAATGCCATTTCTTGTTCTCCTTATGTACTGAGCACGAGGGCTTCTCGGTTTGACTCACGAGAAACTCGCTAACTCGATTGAAGGGCAAGGGTAACAGTCAGGCGTGAGATACCTGAAATCGAGGAAAATCCCCCGCTTAGAGCTCGGTCAATCGACGGGCCTCGGCGCAATCCTTGGCCATCTGCTCTAACAGTGGGTCAAGCCCATCGAATTTCAATGTATCACGCAGACGCCATCCAAACTCGATTGTTGCCGCCTTTGTATAAAGCTCTAATCCAACTTGATCCAATGCATATGCCTCAACCTGTCGGCCTCGCACACCTTCAAAGGTTGGATTTGTACCAATTGAAATCGCCGCTGGCCAGCGGTCAATTCCTACCGTTAGCCATCCAGCGTAAATGCCATCTGCCGGAATTGTTTGACCATCAATACTTCCAAGGTTTGCTGTTGGATATCCAATTTCACGACCACGTTTTTCTCCGTGAACAACGATTCCATCTAAACGATGAGGACGTGTCAACATCTCGCGGGCAGCTTCGACATTGCCATCAACGATTGCTTTGCGAATTCTTGTTGATGAAATGCTTTCATCATTATCTGCTTGCAAATCTAAAACCACAGTTTCAAACTCTGTGTGCTTACGTAATGATTCAACGTTACCGGCGGCCTTAAAGCCATAGGTAAAATTGGCACCCACAATCACAGTAGAGGCTTTGAGTTGATCGACTAAAACTTTATTAACAAAATCCTCAGGAGACATCGCGGCAAACTCTTTTGTAAACTTGATTACCGCTACTTGATCTGCGTTATGAATCTTCAGTAACTCAATTTTGTCACCCAATGTAGTCAAAAGTGAGGGCGCTCGTTCGGGTGCAAAAACAGATGCTGGATGTGGGTCAAAGGTCAACGCAACGATTTTCTCATGGCCTGCTAGCGCCTTGGCATGGTTGAGGATTTGCTGATGTCCTTTATGGACTCCATCAAAATTTCCTATTACAACGATGCTCATAAGCGTATTATCTCAGAATCAATGCGCTGCCGCGAATACAGCGATCGGTTTAGCTTTACCATCTACATTGCTCAAGAGTGCGATTAGCTCATTCGCAGGTGATATCCCGGCATAAACTCCATCTGCAGGATTTGCAGTAAGGGTTCGACCAAAGGAGAGCTCTAACTTTTCATCTAAAGCGATCTCGCGCACCGGAAATGTGGCTCGTGCAACATCAGCTAGATCTAATGTAGAAAACTCTGCACTCTTCAATCCAGCAATAGATGCAGCCCCGGTTGTGGTAAATCCTGCTACTCGAGTGCGGCGCAGCGCCGAAAGGTGGCCACCTACTTTGAGCCCATCCCCGCAATCACGAGCGATTGCTCGAATATATGTACCCGCAGAACAGGTAACTTCAATATCAATTTCTACTCTTTTTTTACTGCGACGGATTTGGAGAATATCTAACCTCGAAATTGTGACCTCACGAGATGCCAGAACAACAGTCTCGCCAGATCGCACTCGATCATATGCACGTTCACCATCGACCTTGACAGCCGAGACAGAACTTGGGCGTTGCATAAATGTTCCACGCATAGAGCCCAACTCTGCATTGATTTGTTCATCGGTAATTGCAGAAGCATCAACGGTTGCGATTACTTCACCCTCAAAATCATCGGTAATTGTTGAGACACCTAAAACAATCGTTGCTTGATAACTTTTGTCGCCATCGGTGATGTACTGCAGTAGTCGAGTTCCGTTGTTAAAGCCAAGGACTAAAACACCTGTAGCCATAGGATCCAAGGTTCCGGCGTGGCCCACTTTTCGTGTACCAAGAGCTCTTCGTGCTATAGCAACCACATCGTGGCTTGTCATGCCTGGTTCTTTATCTACAACCAGAAACCCATGCTCGTAGATTGTTGGGATCACAACTACTCTTCAATGACACGTGGAGCTTTGTAAGGATCTTCTCCCCCTGCATACTGCGCATTCTTGCGAAGTGCAGCAACTTGAGCATCCTGCTCATGAACCTTTTCCAACAAAGAATCTAGAGCTTTAGCGCTCTCAGGTAATCCATCTTCAAAGAATTCAATGCTCGGTGTAATACGAAGTCCTAGCTCGCGACCTAGCGCTGATCTAATTGCGCCCTTAGCGCTCTCGAGAGCGGCCGCGGTAGCAGCGCGCTCATCGAGATCACCAAGAACGGTGTAGAAAATTGATGCCTGTTGAAGATCACCAGTTACGCGTGCATCTGTCACAGTTACAAACCCAAGACGTGGATCTTTAATCTTTGTCTCGAGCAAGTTTGCAACTACCACTTTGATGCGGTCAGCAACCTTGAGTGTGCGATGTGATTGACCCATACCTTATGCTCGCTTTTTCTCACGCATCTCGAAACACTGAACGATATCGCCTGGTGCGATCTCCTTCATATTTCCAAGACCGATACCGCACTCAAATCCTTCACGGACTTCGGTGGCATCATCCTTGAAGCGCTTGAGCGAATCAATGGTGAGGTTATCTACCATGACAGCTCCATCACGCAGAATTCTCGCCTTTGCGTTACGACGGATAACTCCATCCTTGACGACAGAACCTGCGATATTTCCAGCCTTAGATGACTTGAAGATCTCGCGAACTTCAGCGGTACCGATGATCGCTTCTTCGTACTCAGGCTTAAGCAAGCCCTTCAGAGACATTTCAATCTCTTCAATTGCGTTGTAAATAACTGAGTAGAAGCGAACTTCGACCCCTTCTTGATCTGCATAGATCGCTGTTTGTGGCTCTGGCTTAACATTGAAGCCGATCACAACCGCCGTTGATGCTGATGCCAAGGTGATATCGCTCTTGGTAATCGCACCTACCCCACGGTGAATAACACGAAGATCTACTTCTGCGCCAACATCTAACTGCATCAACGCATCTTCTAGCGCTTCTACAGAACCGCTCACATCGCCCTTAAGGATCAGGTTGAGTGTTGAAATCTTGGATTGCTCCATGAAGTCTTCGAGTGAAACCTTCTTACGAGCCTTAGCAAGTTGAGCGTTACGTTCTGCCGCCTGACGCTTTTCAGCGATCTGACGAGCGGTACGGTCTTCTTCAGCAACGAGGAAGGTGTCTCCTGCACTTGGAACAGATGTAAATCCAAGCACCTGCACAGGACGTGATGGTCCAGCTGATTCAACGCTGTCACCATTTTCATCCAACATGGCACGGACACGACCATAGGCGCTTCCGGCAACGATTGCATCGCCAACCTTCAATGTTCCGCGCTGAACTAAGACGGTAGCAACCGGGCCGCGGCCGCGATCGAGGTGAGCTTCAATAGCAACACCACGAGCATCATCATTGGCAATAGCGCGAAGATCAATAGCTGCATCTGCAGTGAGAAGGATTGAGTCGATCAACTGATCAATTCCAATTCCAGATTTTGCTGACACATCTACAAATATCGTCTCGCCACCATACTCTTCGGCGATTAAGTTGTACTCAGTTAACTGTTGGCGAACCTTGTCTGGGTTAGCACCTTCCTTATCAACCTTGTTTACAGCTACAACGATTGGAACATCAGCGGCTTGAGCGTGATTGAGCGCTTCAATTGTTTGAGGCATGATTCCATCATCTGCTGCAACAACCAGAACAGCAATATCAGTTACCTTCGCACCACGAGCACGCATAGCAGTAAAGGCCTCGTGACCTGGCGTATCAATAAAGGTAATTGCGCGATTAACGCCATCATGATCATGGTGAATTTGGTATGCACCAATGTGCTGTGTAATTCCACCAGCCTCACCCTTCATCACCTCAGATTTGCGAATCGCATCAAGAAGTGATGTCTTACCGTGATCAACGTGACCCATCACAGTCACAACTGGTGGACGTGCCACCAATGATTCTGGATCTAGATCAGAAATCTCACCTGCAAGATCGATATCAAAGTCCTGAAGTAGCTCACGATCCTCATCCTCTGGGCTAACAATTTGAATGTCATAACCTAGTTGAACACCAAGAATTTCAAAGGTATCGGCATCGACTGATTGTGTGGCAGTAACCATCTCACCTAAGTGAAATAGCGCTGCTACTAACGCCGCTGGATCTGCACCAATCTTGTCCGCAAAATCTGCCAATGACGCTCCGCGACGCATACGAATAGGCGTTTTGCCATCACCGTGAGGAACAACTGCGCCACCAAGTTGTGGTGCCTGCATATTGTCGAACTCATCGCGCAAGGCTTTACGTGACTTTTGCTTACGACCTGATTTCTTGCTTGCATTCTTTCCAAATGCTCCACCTGCACCGCCACGTTGTGGTGGACGACCGCCACCTGGACGTTGTGGACCACCACTTGGTGCACCAGCTCCTGGTGTATTTGATTTGTAGGGAGAAGCAGATGGTGGTGCAGATGATCCACCTGGACGCGGAGTAAATCCGCCACCAGCAGGACGTTGTGCACCTGGACGTGCTGCAAAACCTGGACGAACAGAACCTGGACGTGAACCGGCCATTCCTGGTCGTGGCGCGCCACCTGTTGCTCCACCTGCAGGACGTGGTGGACGTGGAACTACGCCGCCAGTTGAAAATGGATTGTTACCTGGACGTGGTGGACGTGGAACCGCACCACCAGTTGAAAATGGATTGTTACCTGGACGTGGCGCAGCTGTAGCTGGCTTAGCGGTAGCTGGTGTTGTTGCAGCTGGTGTTACACCATTTTCCGCCGCACGCTCTGCCGCTTCATGCTTTGCAGCCTCTTCCTTATTGGCTATCGCCTTTGCTTGTTCAAGTTTGAGAGCTTCAATATCAACGCCAAGCTCTGCAGCTAACTCCGCCGCCTGCTCTGCACTGACCTCGCCCTTTGGCTTTGCAGCCGCCTTTTTAGCTGCAGCCTTTTTGACAGGCTTTTTCTCCTCGACCGGTTTTGCATCGGGGTACATTTCGATCAGCTTGCGCACTACTGGCGCTTCTACCGTTGATGATGCGGAGCGAACAAACTCGCCCATTTCTTGGAGTTTTGCAAGTACAACCTTGCTCTCCATACCGAGTTGTTTTGCCAACTCATGTACGCGGACCTTTGACACATTTCTCCTGTCTTGGCCCGCATTTCTCAAATGCAAGCCTTAGTTGAACGACCTCATAGTTCTAACGAGCTCATTTGAGTTTCATAACTTTCATATCCATTCGTTTGATAATAGGTACTGCCTTTACTAATTCGATTGAGCTTCTAGAAACTTCAGAAGTTCTGATACATCGACCGCTACGTCTTGTTTGAAAGCAAAACGAAAAGCGTTCCGAGCTATCGCAACTTCTGCACACTTCTTATGGAGCCAAGCGCCGCGACCTGCTGCGCCACCCTTGAGATCTGGAATAACTCTTCCATCAACCAAGACCACTCGAATTAATGCCGCTGGATTAGCCCTCTTGCGGCAGCTGATACAGCTACGAACAGGAAGGGTGCGGTCCAACTGGCTTATCGTATCCGAGCCTTGCTTACTTCTCATAATGACGAGTCTGCAGGCGCGCTTTCAACGGTATCTGGATGAATATCAATGCGCCAGCCGGTTAAGCGCGCGGCCAAGCGAGCATTCTGCCCATCCTTTCCAATAGCAAGGGAGAGTTGATAATCCGGTACCGTCACCTTTGCACTGCGTGTAGCTAGATCTGTGATTTCAACTTTGCTTACCTTTGCAGGGGCAAGTGCTGCGGCAACAAACTCTGCTGGATCTTCAGACCAATCAACTATGTCGATCTTTTCTCCATGG
>ERZ888423.1718-NODE-1718-length-18117-cov-20.750969_pt1 | contig 18117 bp, 16 predicted proteins | sample MGYA00520523_ERZ888423 | MGnify/ENA primary metagenome ERZ888423 (study PRJEB32303, sample SAMEA104408611) | aquatic metagenome | biome: Brackish water; feature: Pelagic; material: water | place: Baltic Sea | collected 2014-06-08T10:24:00 | depth 30,27 m ...
TGGTAACGTTCAAGAATTATCTTCATTATTTGCTTCAGTACCACCTCCCCCACCTCCTCCAACTATGTAATTCGATAAAATTATGGAAGACAATTTCTTTGCCGTAGATAAACTGGTTGAATTTGGTTTAAGCATGGCTGTTGCTCAGCAAATGATTCAAACGATGAATCAATCACTAAATCAAATGCAAGTAACGGGTACTCCTAACGACACGTCATGGAATCATGCAGCATTTTACTATGTAATGATTGATGAAAAACAAGCTGGACCATTTTCTGAACAAGAATTAATTAGATTAATACAAGATAAAACAGTTACCAAAAGCTCCTATATATGGAAGCCTGGATTATCGAATTGGATGCTCGCTGAACAAATACCGGAAGTATTGAAACTTGTTGTACTTAGCCCTCCTTCATTTACAAAATAACAGCACTATGAAAATAAATGCCTTTTTGACCATGATTTGCCTTGCAATTAGCGCCTTAATTGCCTACGGATTGTATACTTTAACTGCTGTAGAAAATAATGTCTTAATTGTGAGTAGTAGCTTTATATGCTTTGCCACAACCTTAACAATGGCGATAGGCGCAAGTTATGATACGCCAAGAACGACAACAAATATTCGCACACTAGCAACTTCTTTTTTCGTAGTTCTACTGATATTGAATTTTTCATTCGTATTTCTGCAGGTATCGAATCCAACATACATTATTTCCGTCGGAATCATCATGTGTTTATTTTTGATCGCTTTCTACGGTATCAAAAGAGCAAATCAATAACTCGTGCTATTTTCTAAAGAACTAAAGAACCTCCACACCATAGTCTCGAAATCGAGACAACAACATGGATAGCTCATAAGTGCGATAAATATATAATTCTACTACAATATAGTTCGGATGATCAATAACAATGCGTTGCGACGCATGCAGTTTTCTGGACTTCACGTAGGAGATGGCCCAATCGGTAAATTTCAAACGAATAATTTCTGGAGTGCTTTCCTTGAAGCGCGCTATGCCCAAACAATGCTTGAAATAGGTTTTGAGCCCTACCTCTTCAGAGAGCTCCTGCCAAGAAAAGTACTGTAATTCACCTTCTGCACCGTCTTCTCGTTCCACCAAAGCGGGTACCACTACAAAGTCTTCGATTAAGTCAAAGGCAAAAACTTTAATCGCTGGCCTCGGTGCCTTCAGAAGCTCAGACCACACGCTTGCTATGAGATAATAGCGACCTTCGTAAAAACGCACCTGAAGCGGCGCCACAACCTGAAGTTTAGTCTTGTAGGTTCCGAATGCCGACTGATATAAAAATTGAAGCAAGTACTGCTGAGTAATTGCTTGTGTGCAAACTGCCGCCAACTCAAATGACTTTCCGTCGTCATTGAGTGCAGAGAATTGAAAGACCAGCTTGTCTTGAAGGCTTTTTTCTAAGCTCTTGGTGCTTGCGCCCAATTGCGACGCAATTTGTTCGAGCATAGACGCTTTGAGCGTGTTTGAAATTGCTTTGTGCGGTGCTGAAAGCAACTGGTAATAATGTTTTTTTGAAACGCGAACATGCAACAGGCGCTCACTCCCCTCTTCTCTTAATATTTGTAGATCTGACTCCAGCGAACGTCGAGAAATTGGTTTTAAGCCTAGTGAGGGCAATACAGTGCGCAGATAATCGTGGATTTGCGCAAATGAAGCACGCATAAAGGCCTGTTCCTTTAAAAAATCGAGGATCAATTGTAAGCGCTGACTTTGAGCTTTGAGTTGAAGCATGATCAAAGATAATCATTCCGCAATAATTTTGCGTAGTTAATTTTTAATAGCAGAAAAACGCAATAATCGGATGAGCCATTTAGGCAGGTTTTTACCGGCTTTTTTGCCATGCACATTTAAAAATACGCCCCATTTTTCAATGAGTGGAATTTTGTATACCTCGATGAGCTCAATTAATACGCCATCGGGGTCCGTAATATAAGCGCAGTGCACACTCGTTTTTCCCATATCGAGCGCAGCTAGACTATCGCATTTAAATTCAATATTTTGATGCACTAACTGCTGTTGAAGACTGCTCATGTCATGGACATCAAGACCGAGGTGTACAAAACCGGTATCGCCCCAAATGCGGCCTCTGAAAATTTTCTGCGCTTTGCGATTGGTAACAGCAATGAGTTCTATTTTAGAAAAGCCAATGACAGCCCCAAAAGGACCCTCGGCCATCTCTTTACTACCGAGTATCATGCGATGCATCGGTTTGTCGCCTCCTGGAAAGCCTAGAAAATCTGAAAATACACCACTCCCCTCATAAAGAACTTGATCAAAACCAAAACCCGCATAAAACGCTTTAGACGCGCCGATATCAGCAACGCCTATGGATATTCCACCTACGCCACCAATCGCTTGCTTTGTGTCAAGATAAATTTGCTCGTCTTCAATCGCAACAAAATAATTACCATCTGGGTCTTGAATTAAAAAGCGCTTGTTGCCTACAGGATCTGTTTGCAAATCAGATCTACAGCCCGATGGATCAAATTTTTGAAAGGTTTGCGCCGGCTCGGACATCCGCATGTGAATGGCAAAAATACCAATGTCTCCTAATAGAAAATCTGAGGGCAGTGCGGTGGGCTTAAACGAAGTAGGTTCTATCACTTCCATGGCGCTACCCCCTCTTAAATTCATCACCATACTTGCTCTTTTGGTGATGACCTCATTGCAGGTAAAGACCTGCATTAAAGGAGCTGCCTGAACGCTATCAAAGAAGGGAATATTCATCCCAAACCACTTTCTATAAAGCGGCAAGGTCCGATTCATATCGGAAACCGCAACGCCAATATGCTGAATACCATGAATTTTAGCCATAACCTAAGTTATCGTTTTTTAAACTTAAGTTTATACTTTTGCTAATATAAATTAAGATAAATGAAAGCTACCTTATATTCCCTTGCCTTACTCGCACTACTCGGAGCATGTACTAAATGGCAAAGCAACCAAAAGCAAATCACTAATATTTCTACAGACGGAACTTGGATTGTCAGTAGTTACATCGACGACGGCGACGACGAAACCTCAGATTACAGTAGTTTTAGATTTAACTTTTTAGAGGAGGGTGTACTTAACGCTACAGATCTTTTGAGCAGTAATCCGATCCCGTATGTGGGCACTTGGTCAATTACAGACTCAAATAGCAATGACGACGACAGTCTTGACGACCTCGATTTTAATATCAATTTCACGGTAAGCAATCAACTAGACGACCTCTCTGACGATTGGGATATCATTTCTTATACAGAAACGGAAATCAAGCTCATTGATGTTTCTGGAGGCAACGGCGGTACGGACTACCTTACCCTCTCCAAACAATAGCAAACTGAATTTAACAGAATTGATGCACAGCCCTGAGGAAACTCAGGGTTTTTTGTTCTTCAGAATCCTCAGAAGGTTCTTGATTATATACCCAATTAGCCATCGGCGGCATGCTCATCAAGATAGATTCTGTTCGGCCACCCGAATAGATGCCGAATTTGGTTCCGCGGTCGTGTAATAAATTGAACTCGACATAGCGGCCCCGTCTGAGTGCCTGCCATGCTAATTCTTCAGCTGTTGGCTCTTTTAAAACAACATCTTCTAATTGGTTTGAATACACAATGGGAAATAAACGCCCAAGATCTTGACAATAAGAAAATAGTTGTTCTTTGGTAAGACCAGAACTTTCGTCGAGCTGATCAAAGAATATACCACCAACTCCCCTAGACTCAGCCCTATGGGGTAAAAAGAAATAACGATCTGCCCATTCTTTGAACTTGGGATAAAAACTGGTGTCGTAGCGATCAGAAAGTTCTTTTAATGAGGTGTGAAAGGAGGTTGCTTTATCGAGGTCTACGTAATGCGGTGTAAGATCAATCCCGCCGCCAAACCAGTATTTACTGTCCTCGAGTTCAAAATAGCGCACATTCATGTGCATGATCGGGTGGCGTGGGTGTTTGGGGTGCAGTACAATAGAGACCCCTGTTGCGAAGAAGCGCTCGCCTTCATGACCTAATTGCTGTTTCATGGCGGCAGTAACGGGCCCATGAACTGCACTAAAAGCAACACCCGCTTTTTCTAAAATTTGCCCCCCTTGAAGCGTACGTGTATGACCTCCACCGCCTTCAGGACGATCCCAAGCGTCTTCATTGAATGTAGCCAAGCCATCCAGTTGTTCGAGGGCTTTACAAATGTGCAGTTGGAGCTCGCGAAAACGTGCTGAGATATCCGTTTTATTCATGATTGGGCGCTATCAATTGTGCGTTTTTGTACGGGACCACAACTGCGGCCGCGTTTTCGATATATAATTGATTGGGAGCAAATCTCAAGGACATATTGCTGATCAGACCATTTTGAATAGGATAGTTTCCTAACAATTGCTTTCCAATGTGTAAAGTTGCATCAAAGCCCAAACAAGCTATTTTAGTAAGGTCAGTGTTGTAACTTCTTCTGAAATTTTTATGAAATCTAATCACTTGCGGAGCATGGTAATTGAAATAACTCGGTAAGGCTACTAAAAATGTTTGATCTCGGACTTCCGGGTCATCGAGCTCCTTGAAGTCGAGCCAATCTTTTTGTCCAACAATAATAAGGCTGCTATCCAAAGCTGCTGCTTTGAGCAAACCCACTACTTTGGCTCTATCCGAACTGAAACTCACCAATACTTGAGTACCACCTACAGATTTGAATCTTTGATAGTTAGTCCAAGAGGCCTCTTGTAATTTTAGCTTAGAAACAGCCGTTGAAACACCCATAAACGCTTTCTTGAATTCTTGCTCCAATTGCTGATCAGCGGCTATTGGACTATTGATGAGAACGATTGTACAACCCTTGTACTGTGCATGAAGGCGCCTTGCCAGTGTTTGAACATGGGCCTCAACCGGAGCAGTGTAAGCGATGAAGTTAGTTGCCATTTGAACCATGGCTGTGGGCATTTGAACAGGGAAAACAACCGGAATACCGTGCGCTTTTGCAAAAGAAGCCACTGCTTGAGCCGGTTTTTCTTGCAATGGAGAAAAGATGAGGTCCATTTGTTTCATTTCAGGGCCTTCCAAAATTTTAGCCAAACCTGGAGAAACAGCGTTGTCGTCAAAAACGTGAACATTGGCCACTAGACCTATTTTTTTGAGGCTGTCTAAGGCTAATTTCATACCCATGTAGTAATCTAGGGCAGCTGCGGCAACAAAACGATTGTTTGTGGCACTTGAATCGAGTTGAAAAGGTAAAAATACGGCAATTTCATATTGCTGTTTTTTGGGGACTGGAAAATCAAAAGGAGCAGAAGAACTCCATTTTTGAGCTGCGGGAATAGCTTGAATGGGAACCTCGCTGGACTTCTCTTTTTGAATGGATACGCGTAATTTCTGACCTGGGGTTACCTTGTAAGAACTCATATTATTGAGCGCTAGCAACGAATCTACAGGGACCATATAGCGCTTAGAAATCGAGTAGAGTGTCTCCTTTTGGAGTACTGTGTGCCTGATGATGGTATCGGTAAGTTTGTGTGCAAAATAAGCTGTACCTGTTGAAGAAGAACCTTGAGGTTGAGGATCAGTGAGATCAAAAGGTAAAATGGCATGATGAATGCGTATGGCTTGTCCAATTTTGAGACCATTTGCAGCGCTCGGATTCCAATTGATCAGGGAATCTATGGCTACCTCGTAAAGACGAGCAATTGCATAGAGCGTTTGCTGCGGTGCTACTTGATGGGTGATGGTGCCCAGTCGAACAGGAAAGACAATGACTTGCTGCGGATCTATGCCTCTTTCTAATCCGGGATTGAGTGCTAAAAGTTGGTCGATATCCGTATGTAAAAGTGCCTGTATATCAGTAATTGATTGGCCTTCAACGGTGGTATAGGCATAATATTTCTGACCATTTTTTTCTACAATTGGCAATGCTTGCCCGGTTGCAAACCGACCGAACAATACTAGACCAAAAAGTAGAAGAGATGCTTTCATGTTATTCCCATTCAATTGTGGCAGGTGGTTTTGAACTGATGTCGTAGGTAACGCGGTTGATTCCGCGGACTTGATTGATGATGCGATTGGAAATTTTAGCCAAAAACTCGTAAGGCAAATGACACCAATCGGCAGTCATGCCATCTGTGGAAGAAACTGCTCTGAGCGCCACAGCATTTTCATAGGTGCGTTCGTCGCCCATGACGCCGACAGACTGAATCGGCAAGAAAATGGCACCCGCTTGCCAGACGTCATTGTAGAGACCATCTTCTTTGAGGCCATTAATGAAAATGGCATCGACCTCTTGTAAAATACGGACTTTCTCAGCAGTGACATCGCCTAAAATTCGAATACCAAGACCTGGGCCTGGAAACGGATGACGACCTAAGATACGTTCGTCGATTTGAAGCGAACGGCCAATGCGACGCACTTCGTCTTTGAACAATAAACGCAATGGCTCCACAACTTGTAGTTTCATGTAGTCTGGCAACCCACCGACGTTGTGGTGAGATTTGATGGTTTGAGAAGGGCCGCCGGTGGCAGAAACTGATTCGATGACATCTGGATAGATGGTGCCCTGACCTAACCATTTGGCGTTTTCAACCAATTTAGACTCTTCGTCGAAGACATCGACAAAGACTTTACCAATGGCTTTTCTTTTGAGCTCAGGATCGGTGAGACCGGCTAAAGCATCGTAAAAACGAGCAGAGGCATTTACGCCTTTGACGTTGAGGCCCATTCCTTGATAGGAAGCCAAAACTTCTTCAAATTCATTTTTGCGAAGTAGCCCGTTGTCCACAAAGATACAATGCAAATTGGGGCCTATGGCTTTGTGCAATAAAACAGCAGCTACTGATGAGTCTACGCCGCCAGAAAGCCCTAATATAACTTTGTCTTGCCCCAACTGCGCTTGAAGGCGAGCGGTAGTTTCTTCGATAAACGAATCAGGGGTCCAGTCGCAAGCGCAATGGCAAACATCGACAATGAAATTTTGCAAAAGAATTTTGCCTTCTGTGGAATGATAGACCTCTGGATGAAACTGAATACCAAAAGTTGGTTCATCTGCTATTGCATAACCGGCTACCTCAACGTCATGGGTAGAGCAAATCACTTGATAGTTGGAAGGGATTTTTTTGATGGTATCGCCATGAGACATCCAGACTTGGGAGCCTTTGGTAAGGCCTTTCGTGAGGACGTTTGCGTCGTCGACAAAATTGAGATGAGCGCGTCCGTATTCACGGGTATTTGAAGGCAATACTTCACCACCAAAGTGGTGAGAAAGGTACTGAGCTCCAAAACAAACACCTAAAAGTGGGAATTTTCCTTTGATGGCTGATAAATCAGGACGTGGTGCCTGTGGATCGCGGACAGAAAACGGACTGCCAGATAAAATTACACCTTTGACATGGCTGCCCATTTCGGGGATTTTATTCCATGGGTGGATTTCACAATAAACGTTGAGTTCGCGGATTCTTCTGGCAATCAGTTGGGTGTATTGAGAACCAAAATCTAGGATTACGATTAATTCATGCATGCCACAAAGATAGCTGAAATACGATTTATTTGCGGCGAAAATCCATAGTTTTCATTAATTTTGAGGTTCGCTAAATTGAACACAGACATGATCGGAGATTTACTCAAATCTATTTTCGGAGATAAGACCGCAAAAGACCGCAAAGAATACTGGCCTTTCGTAGAAAAAGCCAAAACAGCTTGGGAAAGCGTACAACACCTTTCCGACGACCAACTCCGCGAAAAAACCCGCGGTTTTCAAGAACAAATTCGTCAGAGCATTGCACCATTAGAAGCCACCCTTGAGGCGCTTCATGCCAATGCCGCTGACATCCAAACTTCCTTTGAAGAAAAAGAAAAACGCTACGAAGAAATTGATCAAATGGTCAAAACCATCGATGAGCGCATCGAAGAAGAATTGCTTGTTATTATGCCAGAGGCCTTTGCAGTCGTCAAAGAGACAGCACGGCGTTGGGCCGAAAATGGCCAACTTACTGTCAGTGCCACCGCTTTAGACCGCGAAATTGCAGCCAACCGAGACGGCATTACCATAGACGGCGACAGCGCTATTTGGCACAACGAATGGACTGCCGCAGGCAACAAAATCCAGTGGGCCATGGTTCATTACGATGTTCAGCTCATGGGAGGCGCCGTATTGCACCGTGGTAATATTGCCGAAATGCAAACTGGAGAAGGAAAAACTTTGGTGGCCACCCTACCCGTCTACCTCAACGCTTTGTCTGGAAAAGGTGTTCACATTGTAACGGTCAACGACTACCTCGCCAAACGCGATGCCGAATGGATGGGCCCGCTATATGAATTCCACGGTTTGCGTGTCGATTGCATCGATAAGCACCAACCCAATTCTCAGCGCCGCCGACAAGCCTACCTTGCCGACATCACTTTCGGAACCAACAACGAATTTGGCTTTGACTACCTCCGAGACAACATGGCCGGAAGCGTCGACGATATCGTACAGCGCAAGCACCACTTTGCCATTGTCGATGAGGTCGATTCCGTCCTAATAGACGACGCCCGTACGCCGCTCATTATTGCCGGCCCAACGCCAAAAGGCGATGAGCATGAATTCCACGAACTCAAGCCCCGCATTGAACGCGTGGTGGAAGCGCAAAAAGCATTTGTTCAAGAATGCCTCAACGATGCCAAAAAAATGTTGTCGGTAATCAATGAACCCAACCCCGACAAAAACGAACAAAAACGCTTGCTCGAAGAGGGTGGCATTGCGCTATTGCGCGCGCACCGTGGTTTGCCTAAAAACCGTTCGCTCATCAAATTCTTGTCCGAACCAGGCATCAGAGTACATTTGCAAAAAACAGAGAATTTCTACATGGCCGAGCAAGGCAAGCAAATGAAAAAAATCGACGTCGATCTGTTCTTTGTGATCGACGAAAAAAACAACTCCATAGAGCTTACCGATAAAGGAATCGACCTCGTATCTGGCAAAGACGACCGCGATTTCTTCATCATGCCAGACATCGGTGCCGAAATTGCCAAATTACAAAAAGAAAAACTCGAAAAAGACGCCTACCTAGAGCGTAAAGATGCCCTAGTACGCGAGTATTCTATTAAATCAGAACGCATCCACTCTGTAAGTCAGCTCTTGCGCGCCTATACCCTATTCGAAAAAGAAGTAGAATATGTCATCATGGATGGCAAAGTAAAAATTGTCGACGAGTCTACGGGGCGTATTATGGAAGGGCGCCGTTATTCAGACGGACTGCACCAGGCCATTGAAGCCAAAGAAAATGTCACCGTAGAAGCTGCCACCCAAACATATGCTTCTATTACCCTACAAAATTATTTCCGTATGTACCACAAACTTGCTGGTATGACCGGAACTGCAGAAACAGAAGCACGCGAATTCTGGGATATCTACAAACTAGATGTTGTTGTTGTACCTACGAACCGTGCTATCTCGCGCAAAGACCAAGACGACTTCGTCTACAAAACAGCCCGAGAAAAATACAATGCTATCATTTTGGAAATCGAAGACCTCGTGTCCAAGGGCAGGCCTGTTCTCGTTGGTACCACTACCGTCGAGATCTCAGAATTGCTCTCTCGCATGCTGCAAATGAAAAAAATTCAGCACCAAGTACTCAATGCTAAATACCACCAAAAAGAAGCCGAAATTGTAGCCAATGCAGGTAAGGCAGGCACCGTAACCATTGCTACCAACATGGCCGGACGCGGTACCGACATCAAACTCGGCGAAGGTGTCATTGAAGCCGGCGGTTTGGCCATTATCGGTACCGAACGTCATGACTCCCGCCGTGTTGACCGCCAGTTGCGCGGACGCGCAGGTCGCCAGGGCGACCCAGGTTCTTCTCGCTTCTTTGTCTCGTTAGAAGATGACCTCATGCGTAAATTTGGCTCTGAACGCATTGCCTCCATCATGGACCGCATGGGGCTCAAAGAAGGCGAAGTCATTACTGCTGGCATGGTTTCCAAATCTATTGAACGCGCCCAGAAAAAAGTCGAAGAGAACAACTTCGGGATGCGAAAAAACCTCCTCGAGTACGACGACGTCATGAATTCACAGCGCAAAGCCATTTATCGCAAGCGCAGAAATGCGCTTTACGGCGACCGTCTCGATATTGACATCGACAACATGTTCTTCGACCTTTGTGAGAACACCGTTGCCGCTTATTCGAAGCTACCATTCCACGAATTTGAATTGGAACTTTTACGTCTGATTGGCATCGAAACGCCAGTAGACGAAGCTACATTTAACCAAATCAGCACTGCAGAACTCACCGAAAAAGTATACGCTACATTAAGAGAGACCTACGACCGCAAATGCGATAAAATTGCACGGATGGCCTTTCCTCAGGTCAAACATGTTTTTGAAACCATGTCTCAGCAATACAAAAACATTGTATTCCCGCTCACCGACGGTCGCCGTCAAATGCAACTTATTGTCAATTTAGAAGAAGCCTACCAATCTGAAGGTCGTGTTATCAGTAAATACTTCGAGCGCAATGTGCTATTGAGCAAAATTGACGACGAATGGAAAGAACACCTCCGCGAAATGGACGACCTCCGCTCTGCTGTGCGCAATGCACAATACGAACAAAAAGATCCATTGGTCATCTATAAACTCGAATCCTATGAGCTCTTCCGAAGCATGCTCATGCGCCTCAATGAAGAAACTCTTGACCTACTTATGCGCATGGACGTCCCATTAGAACAACAAATCCAAAGCACCAACCAAGAAGACCACCAAAACAACTACGACAAAGCGCAAACAAGCAACCAAGAAGCTATCGCTAATTCAGCGCCTGCTGCGCCACCTATTGAAAAGAAACAACCGGTAGTTGCCCAACTCAAAATCAACCGCAATGATCCTTGCCCTTGTGGAAGCGGCAAGAAATTTAAACAGTGTCACGGTCAGTAAATGCACGTACCTCAAATCGGCATCGTTGGTTCAGGAAAAGTAGCACAAACAATGTTGCGCTTGGCAAGCAACGCGCAAATTCCTATCGCCGGAATATATGCCCGTTCCTATGAAAAGGCACAAGCATTAGCAACCAAATATAAGTGTGCTGCATTCGAGCAATTAATAGACCTCAAGCCAGAGCTGTTGCTCATTTGTATTTCCGACGATGCGCTCCCCGAAATCATCGGGCAGCTCGACCCTCAACAAATAGCCGCCTACACTGCAGGTAGCCCGAGTATCAAACTTTTTGCACATCCGCAACTAGGTGTTTGTTATCCCTACCAATCGATTTCAAAAGGTCGAGACCTCCTTGCTTCCGATATTCCTTTTATGATAGAAGGTAAAAATGACCTCGTGTTGCAACGCATCAAAGGTTTTTTACAACAACTAGGCGGACAATACCAACAATGCGGATCCGCACAACGTGCACAGTACCATTTAGCAGGTGTTTTTGTCAATAACTTCGGAAATCTGATGCTACTCGAAGCGAGTAAAATTCTCCATCAAGCACAGCTCGACCTAACACCATTGTATCCGCTACTCAATGAAACCATCGCCAAAGCCATTCTCTTAGGGCCGGAAAACGCCCAGACAGGCCCAGCTTTGCGCCACGACCAAAATACGTTAGATAGGCATCGTGCACAACTAGACCCCGAACAATTGGTGGTCTACGACTGTCTGACCAATAGAATTCAAGATTTGTTTAAAAATGCTTAGTTACAAAGAAAGACTCAATCCGATCAGCACCTTTATTTTTGACGTAGATGGCGTATTCACCGACGGAAAAGTCTACCTCATCAACGATGAAATTGTCCGAGCAGTGAATGCCAAAGACGGTTATGCTGTCCAGTATGCCGTTAAAATGGGCTATAAAATATTTTGCATAACAGGAGGGTCTTCTCCCGAAGTAAAAAGAAGACTAATGGGTTTGGGTGTTCACGACGTCTATTTAGCTGCCCACAACAAACTCGAACGCTATGAGCAAATCAAAAAAGAATACAACTTAACGGACACCGAAATTGCCTACATGGGTGACGACATCCCGGATATTCCTGTTCTTCGTGTAGCAGGGCTTTCTGCTTGTCCGCAAGATGCAGTTAGCGATGTTAAAGCCACTGTCCATTACCAAAGCCCCTTTCTGGGCGGTAAAACTTGCGTCCGCGACCTCATCGAACAAACTTTACGCTGTCAAAACAAGTGGCTCACCGACCTCGCTTTCGAGTGGTAAACCAATATTCCTTTAATTCCGTAGCCAAGCGCAGTTGGTTTTCAGCTCTTCGTAAATTATGATGCTCGTGTTGCACTTTATAGTACACATCGTTTTGTAAATAATCTGATAAAAAGCGGAGTGCCTGAACGAGAATGACACCGCAAGCCGCAGTAAAAAGTTTTGCCTCATCTACTTGAAAGGCAGCAACTAAAGCCTCAAAGACATCTGCCCTAAATAAAGAATCTTCTTCGGAAACTTCTTCTCCAAAAGAGCAGTAAGAACGAATCATATCCGCATAATCATAAAAAGGGCTTCCGAGCTGAATCGTATCCCAATCAATTAGTGCGCGCACTTTTTTGCCATTCGGATGAAACAAAAAATTGCTCAGTTTTGGATCTGCGTGTATGAGTACTTTGGGTTCTATTGCTAAAAATTGTTGCCAATCGAGCAAGTAAATCCAATTGGACTCGAGCAAATACACAGCAGCTTTTGCGCTTTGCATCCTAGATAGCGATGCCGTTTCTTTGGCAAGTAAAAAATGCTCCATACGGATACCCACATCTAAAAAATGAGGGATGGGTTCTTTCCAATCATGCACATTCAATTGAGCAAGTGAATCATGAAAAGCTTTTAGAGCTTGAGCAGCCAAAATTGTGTGTTCGACGGTCACCCTTGTTAAAGTTCTGCTTGGCGCAATGGCAGCAAGTAACCTGTAAAATTGATTGTCCAACCCAACACAAGTGAGCCCTGATTTGGAAGGTATATAACGAAGGGGTACTAAAAAATCTGAATCGATCTTTTTGGAAAGTGCTACCAACTGTTGTTGGAGTTGCTGCGGGTCTTTAAAAACGTGGGTATTGATTTGTTGAAGAATATAATCTGCGGTAGAAGTATGCACCAACCATGTATGATTGATTAGCCCTTGTTCAACGGGCAAAATTTTGGTAGGTTGCAAACCCCATGCAGCAGAGAGTAACGCTTTTAAATCCATGTAGGAAAAACAAGTGAATACGCCTTGCCTTCAAGAGTAAGTATATGCGATTTTGCTTCTGCTAAATCATCTGCGTAGGTAAGTCCGAACCACTTTGGAGGCATCTCTAGGACTTGAACTGCTAGTTTACCGGCTGCTATCATTTCATTGATGACCTTCGGGAGGTAAATTTCAGCTGTTTCGTTGTCGGCATTGGCAATCAAAAATTGCTCCACAAGTACTTTTAAATGTGTTAAAAATAGTGGTGGCAATAACCAAGCATTCATAGAGATCAGTGCAGCAGGAGACAAGGTGCGTTGCGATTCATCCTTAATTTCATTGCCCTTATATTCAATTTGGAGTACCTCCTCTATCCCTAATAAATAATGGTTCTCTACATTACATAAGCCTCTTGCTACTGGTCCGTTCGGACTCAGTGTTGGGGCCAATTCAAATAGGAGCGCGGCAGCTTGAACACCATTTTGAGCAAGATCAGCTGCACTTTGACAAATACCCGAACCGTAATAATCGTCTGCATTCAGCACCAAAAAAGAACCCTCCCACTTGCCGTGAAGAAAATGCAGCGCATGTGCGGTACCCCATGGTTTTGAGCGGTTTTGCTCTTGTACGAGTATCTCAAACCTTTTTGAATGCATCCAACGATTCAATTGCTTGCTAATCACATCTTGCATTCCAGGACGTACAATAATAAAAACCTTTTCAAAACCTGCTCGCATGGCATCGTAACAGGCATATTCAAACAAAAAATGACCTTCGTGACCAAAGGGTTCTATTTGTTTGGCCCCACCAAAACGAGAACCCAAACCACCTGCTAAAATGACTAAAGCTAAATCAGTAGTTGGCATCTATTGCAAAAATAGGTTGGCGGGTTTTCCAGGATCCTTGCGTAAAATCTGGAATATCTTGAGGAGCACCATTTTGCGCTATAGAGCTTTCACTGAGCGGAGTAACGGCATACCAAGTAGCTAAATCATATACATCTAAAGGAAAAGGCTTGTTCTGCTTGATACACTCGATAAAAGCATTGTCTACAAAGTAATCCATGCCACCATGACCAGAGCTTTCAGCGGCGGCTGCATTGGCCTTCCACAGCGGATGATCGTAGCGCTCGAGCCAATTTTTAGAGTTGTCCCAGCGATGCGAATGTTTCATGGCTTCTTCAAAATAGATGTGGCCTTGTTCGGGGTCGCCCCAACCGAAGTCTTGCCAAATTCCTTGAGTGCCTTGAACCCTAAAGCCTAAATTGTATGGGCGCTGTAAGCTCGTGTCGTGCGTCAAAATAATAGTTTCCCCGTTGGCACATTGCAAATGAGTGGTGACGACATCACCTTGCTTGAATTCAATCTGAGCGTTAGGGTGCGCTGCTCCTCCTTTCGGATGTTTGACGATATACTCATGCAAGCCCCTTGCTTTACTGGCAAAAGAACTCAAACGCAATAAACGATTGCCTCGGTTTAAATCGAGCATGGTAGCCACTGGGCCCAAACCGTGTGTCGGGTACAACTCACCATTTCTATTGAGGTAATGATTGGTGCGCCAAGCGGCTTCACTATAACCTTTCTCTCCAAATTCAACACCAGAATTATAGGCGCTTTTGCCATCGTTGAATAATACGCCGCGCAAATCGTGCTCATAGCCACCCTGCGCATGTATAATTTCGCCAAACATCCCTTTGCGTACCATATTTAAAACAGCCATGACATCGCGGCGATAACACACATTTTCTAATGGCATAATTGGAACGCCAGTTTGTTCCGATGTTTTGACATAAGCCCAGCAGTCTTCGAGTTTCATAGCGCCACCAACTTCCATCCCGACAATTTTTCCGGCTTTCATGGCAGCGATGCCATGTGCTAAATGCCACTCCCAAGGTGAGGATACAAAAACGGCATCGATATCTGTTCTCGCCAAAAGCTGGAGGTAATCATTGGGGCCATTTTGATAAACCGCAGGCGCCGGCAGACCAGCTTTTTCGATGAGCGCCAATGCATCTTTGATCATGCGTGGGTCTGGATCTGCAAGCGCAATAATTTCGACGTCTGTGCGCTTCAACATTTCTTCAATGTGGGTCTGGCCGCGGAAACCTGTTGCTATGAAGCCAAGGCGCACTTTTGATTTGGTGGAGGGTTGAAAGGCGCCGACAAATTGCGGTAAGGCCAAGGCAGCCGCTGCTATACTTGTTTGTTGAAGAAAGGTTCTGCGTTGCATGTCGTTTTTAGATGCAAGATAGGGATTACTTTGAAAAGTTTAAATTGTAAACCACAGAAGTCCAAAGGGTATGATTGCGCTCAATTTGGATTCCATTGGCCTTAAAAACCATCTGGTTTAAATAGCCGAACTGTATATTGAAGTCAGGCTTGAATCTATAGCCTAAGGCCGTAATGAAACGATTTTGATCGAGGATATTCTTTTCAATACCATTTCCAAAACCCAGAAATAACTCATTATTTACATTTAAAAATAAACCATTTCCTTTGGTCAGATATGTAGCTTGTAATGGAATAATGACTTGAGCACGGTAGCGTATGCGTTGTCTAAATACAGTGTCAATCCAACGTTGTTCGAGCCTGTATCGGTGTTGGATCTGTAATTGATTAAATTGCTGAACCAAATTGACTTGCTCCCAGAGTCGATTTTCATTGGTTTGCATGGCAATTGGTTGTGAACCGTATGGATAACTCACTACCCAAGCATAACCACCAGAAAAGGTCAACGCTGTGTTGAACTGGTAATCTAGCCCTACCCTTGCCAAAGATTGCTGCCATTCTGAAAAACCATTAGCCCTGCGCCACTGGTATTCTGTATGTATATTCATTTGGCTGTTTAGCTTGTGGTTACCTTGATAAACCACCCAGCCGTGAAACTGATCGTCTATTAGTTTCTGAGCAAAAAGTTGAGAATTTCCTTGAAAAAGGAGGATTACAACAATTAAAATAATTTGAATTGGGTAGGGGAAATATTTCATGAAGATCAACGGTTGATACATTAAAGTTAGACAAAATAAAAAAGCAAAATTTCAACTATCTTTGCTTCCTATGCAATCAACAGAAATATTCAGCGCCCAAACGCAAGGTTATATCGACTTAGAGGAGCAGCACGGCGCGCACAATTATCACCCGCTTCCTGTCGTCCTTGAAAAAGGTGAAGGCGTTCTTGTATGGGACGTCGATGGTAAGCAGTACTATGATTTTTTATCTGCCTACTCTGCGGTCAATCAGGGGCACGGGCATCCAAAAATTACCGCCGCATTGGTGCAACAAGCACAAACATTGGCCCTTACCTCACGCGCTTTTTATAACAATTGCTTAGGTGAATACGAAAAATTTGTCACTGACTACTTTGGTTTTGACAAAGTATTACCCATGAATACTGGGGCCGAGGCCGTAGAAACGGCTATTAAATTATGCAGAAAATGGGCCTACGAGAAAAAAGGAGTTGCCGAGAATCAAGCGCAAATTATTGTTTGTGAGGGCAACTTTCATGGCCGCACCACTACTATTGTTTCTTTTTCCTCAGACCCCGATTCAAATGTAAACTTCGGGCCTTATCCTGCAGGTTTTATTTCCATTCCTTACAACGACAACGTTGCACTCGAAAAAGCCTTACAACAAGAAAACGTCGCAGGCTTCTTGGTAGAACCCATTCAAGGTGAGGCTGGTGTTTATACCCCCGATGACGACTTCATGCGCCGCGCACGTGCACTTTGCACACAATACAACGCATTGTTTATTGCCGATGAGGTTCAGACAGGAATTGCACGTACCGGCAGTTTGCTAGCCGTTTGTGGAAATTGCAGCTGCGCGCAAAAATGTGAACAACAAGCCGCAACCTACGCCAAACCTGATATCCTTATTTTAGGCAAAGCACTATCGGGCGGTGTATATCCCGTTTCGGCAGTTTTAGCCAACGACGACATCATGATGGTCATCAAACCTGGCCAACATGGCTCTACATTTGGTGGTAACCCTATTGCAGCCAAAGTTGCAATTGCAGCACTTGAGGTCATCGATGACGAAAATCTCATTCAGAATGCCCGCAAACTCGGCACCTTATTTCGACAAGAAATGCAGCGTATCATCTCGAGCAACGAACTCATCGTTAAAGTACGCGGCAAAGGCTTGCTCAATGCTATAGTGGTCAACGATAGCCCTGACTCAGACACCGCTTGGCGTCTTTGCCTAGCGCTTAAAGAAAATGGTTTGTTAGCCAAACCCACACACGGAAATATCATCCGCTTTGCCCCGCCTTTGGTCATCACCGAAGCCCAATTAATGGATTGCGTGTCCATCATCGAAAAAACAATTCTCACCTTTAAAAAATAATATTTTGGCAACACCCATTAAATTCGGAACCGACGGCTGGAGAGCCATCATTGCTGCAGATTTCACCGTGGAAAACGTCGCAAGAGTAACAGAAGCAACCGGTATTTGGATCAAAGCCCGTTTTGAGCAACCTACAGTTGTCTTGGGCCATGACTGCCGTTTTGCGGGCGAACTTTTCATGGAAACCGCTGCTAAAGTGCTTATAGCTCAGGGTATCCGGGTCAAACTTTCGCGTGGTTTCGTTTCCACCCCTATGATTTCTCTAGCCGCACACCAATTGGGTTGTGAAATCGGTATTATCATTACGGCAAGTCATAACCCGCCAAGCTACAATGGTTTCAAACTGAAAGCCAAGTTTGGCGGCCCACTTGAACCCGAAAAAATCAATGAAGTTGAGGCTTTAATCCCGGATGTTAGTAGTCTAAACTTCCAATCCATCGAACTCGAGCAAGCAGTACAAACTGGCCAACTCGAAGAAATCGACATGGAAACACGCTACGTCGATCACGTCAAGGCCAATTTTGACCTCAACGCCATTGACCAATCTGGGCTCCAACTTATGTACGACGCTATGTATGGTGCTGGCCAGCGCGTTTTGCCTAGAATTCTACCAAAGGTTGCTCTTTTACATTGTGACCCCAACCCGTCTTTCATGGGAAC
>ERZ888423.1719-NODE-1719-length-18095-cov-11.194568_pt1 | contig 18095 bp, 14 predicted proteins | sample MGYA00520523_ERZ888423 | MGnify/ENA primary metagenome ERZ888423 (study PRJEB32303, sample SAMEA104408611) | aquatic metagenome | biome: Brackish water; feature: Pelagic; material: water | place: Baltic Sea | collected 2014-06-08T10:24:00 | depth 30,27 m ...
GTACCACTGTTGATTCAGTCGCACCCGGCAACGCCAACACCCGACCCGGAGAAGCCACCGACGCAGTCACCACCCCTGCAGTAGCAACAAGCGCACCCACAACAGCTACACCAGCGAAAAGAACACGGAAACGAACAAAGTGTTGCAACACGATCAGGGAGGGGGTGCTTTCAGTTCAGAGGCCACACCGAAATGCCAGCCTGCTTGCAGTGACCGCAAACTACTCGCAGTGACCTAATCCGGTCAAGCGAATGTATGACTAAATCGAAACCGGCAACCGGCAACCGCAATCTCTGGACCGGGAACGCGATGCTCACAGGCAACTCCTGCAGCATCCGTGTCGTTGAACTTCGAGGCAATGAAAGCCGCCGCGTTCGACTCGCCGCCCGGCGCTGATGTAGAGCCGTAGGTGTCGAGCCATGCCTTTGCTTTCGCATACGTGGCGAAGTCGCCGCAGTTCTTTGTATCTCCTGGATGCCCCCGGACCGCTGGCTGCGTGGTGGTGGTGGTGGTGGTGGTGACGATGATTCTTGTGTCGGTGCGTTGGTTGCAAGATCAGGTTCAGTAGAGCGTGCGGGCAACAACCCGACCGAGGAGTACCCGGCAACCACCGCACGAACGGTAAAATACGTCGATGAAACGCATCATTGCGCAACCGGTTATCGATCGCCGTCGATTCCTTATCGCCAGCGCTGGAACGGCTGCGGCAGTCGTTGTCGGTTGCTCGCCAAGTGACGGCGACGTCGATACCCGGTCAGCCCCAGACACCACCGCTGCATCGCTGACGAGTTCAACCACGGAACCACCAAACGAGCAAATTCCGCTGACGAGTTCGACCACGGAACCCCCCAACGAGCAAATTCCGCTCACGCCAGAGTTGGTGTCGTCGATCGCCGAGGAGGCGTACACCTTCGCGTTCCCAATGCTGATGGGCTATCGCGTCACGTTCGGAACTTTCTTGTTTCCCTCGTTGCCTTCATACCGCGGCCCACTGAATGGGGTGTACGGCACCGCAGTGACCCTCGGACCAAGCTTCAAGGACGTGGTGACGCCTAACGCCGACACCCCGTACTCGATGGCCGGGCTCGACCTGCGCGCAGAGCCTCTGGTGCTCGAAGTGCCAGCCGTCACCGATCGCTACTACGTCATGCAGTTTGTCGACCTCTTCGGCACGAATCCACACTTCGTCGGCTCCCGCGCCACCGGCGCAGAAGCTGGCACCTATCTGCTCGTCGGGCCTGGGTACAGCGAGAGTATTCCCGATGGCTTCACCGACGTGCTGCGGTTCGAGACAGATCTGGTCGTGATGATCGGGCGTACGCAGTTGCTCGCCGCTGATGACCTCGAGGCCACTGCCGCCATCATGGCTGCGTACCGACTCGAAACACTGTCGACGTATCAGGGCGTCACGCCATTGGCGACAGAGCCGATCGATTGGCCGATCTGGAATGACGAAGCGTCGCGCGACGAACGTTTCATTGGCTACGTGAACCTTCTGCTGGCGCTATGTCAGCCGCCGGATCCGTCCGAGGTCGAGATTTTTGACCGCTTTTCAAGAATCGGCATCGGCGCTGGGATTGACTTCGACTCCGACTCGCTCGACGACGAGCGTCGCGCCGCTATCCGAGCCGGCATCGATACGGCCCGCGCCACCATCGAGGACAACGCAAAGCGCCTCGAGAACGTCAACGGTTGGGTGATCGCCGATGCATTTGGTGCGCGCGACTTCTTCGACGGCGACTATGCGCTTCGCGCTGCCGGAGCGATGGCCGGCTGGGGAGGAAACAACAAGATCGAGGCGTTTTACCCACTGAGCAGAGAGGACAGCAACGGCCAACCGCTGGACGGAGCCAACAAGTACTCACTGCAATTGCAGACACCGCCGCCCGCCAACGCGTTCTGGTCGGTCACCATCTACGACACGTCGTACGACGGCCTATCGGGTTATCTCGTTGACAACCCGATTGATCGTTATCTCATCAATGGATCAACTCAGGGCCTCGCCTATGGCGATGACGGGTCGCTCTTCATCAGCATCCAGCACGACGAGCCGTCTGATTCGACTGAGAAGGCAAACTGGCTTCCAGCACCGGAGGGCGCGTTCTACCTCGTGATGCGCATCTACTGGCCGACCGATGACGCTCTCGATGGCACGTGGACGCCACCGGCAGTCAGAGCGGCCATCTGAGCCGGTGGCCGAGCTTGAGTAAAACGCCAGAGGCTTGTTGCCCCACCCGTGCTCGTCACTGATGTTGTCGTGCGCCGTGTCGAAATGACAGAAGAGGTCGCTTTCAGTTGAGAGGCCACACCGAAATACCGGCCTACTTTCAGCGGTTATAAACTACTCGTAGTGACCCCAAACGAGACAGTCGATCGCAACCGGCAACCGTTGGACCGGGAACGCGATGCTCACAGGCAACTCGGGCAGCGCTCGTGTCGTTGATCTTCGAGGCAATGACGGTCGACGCGTCCGAATCGCTGCCCGGCGCTGATGCAGGGCCGCCGGTGTCAGCGATTCCTGACGGCTTACGGGCCGCTTCAACAAGGCGGCAAGGGTTGGTTCGGTGTGTTCGGCGTGTTCGGCGTGTTCGGTCATGTCGTTGCTCCTTTCGGTCAAGGTGTGTTCGGTCTTGGCGTGGCGGGAAGGCAAGGGGCCCCTGCTACGAATAAACGTTTGAATGACGGGATGAATCGATTGTTAGCCGTCTGACCCGGGTGTTATGGTTTGCAAAGCGGCATTCCATATGCCACAAAAGTGCCCTGGGGGGGGTTGTTTATGTTTTCGTTCACTGTTCGTCGCCTTATCGGCGTGTCCGCTGTGGTTTGCCTGGCAGCTTCTGCTGTTGTGGTCGGCTCAGTTGCTGTACCGGGACAAACACTTGCCTTTCCCGGCACAGCAGCCGGTGTTCCCGCAACCGGGTCTGCAACACCAACCGAATCAAAGCAGTGGAAGAGCTGGCCTGATGGGGTCAAACCGGTCGCGGACGCAACGTCATCCAAACTCGTTAACGGCGGATATGTGTTTGTACCGATCAACCCCTACCGCAACTACGACAGCCGGACATACCGAAATGGCCGCATCTCCAGCGGTAATGAGTATTACGGTGATGTCCTCACCGACGAATTTGGGGAACAACAGATACCGGACTACGCAGTCGCAGTGACGTACAATCTCACCGTCACCAATACCGACGGGCCGGGCTTTCTCGGTGCTTTCCCGTCCGACATCTACTGGCCTGGGAACTCGTCGGTCAACTGGACGGGTCCGGGCGCCACTGTTGGCAACAGCGGAACCATGGCCCTTGACGCCTATGGCCAGATGTCGGTGTATATGGGCGGGCCACGTGGTGGATCAGCCGATTACATCATCGACATCACCGGCTTTTACCAATAGTTATTCGGGGCGATTCTCATCGAGTGAAACTCCCCCTTACCGTCCGGTAGAGAGAGATGGGTCAGTCGGGGTAAGACGTGATGTGCGTCCTGTTGTTCCGTCATGTTTGTATCTCCAGGATTCCCCGGGATTCCCCGGGATCGCCGGCTGCGTCGTGGTGGTAGTGACGATGATTCTTGTGTCGGTGCGTTGGTTGTGCATGACAGATGTCGGGGGTTCGAGTCCCTCTGCGCCCACCCGATTACCCTCATGCAGAGTGCTAGACGTAGAGTGGTCTCAGGATTACGTTAGTTAGCGCAGAGTGGCCAAACGCCAGCGTTTTCTGACCAGTAGTCCAAAGACCGTTCGAGCACAAACGATGTGCGAATGAGCCAATTGAGTTCAAACAGAGGAGTTTTTGATGGCAAAACGAGGTCCCAAGGGTCCACTAACTGAAGATCACAAGGCTGCGCTTGCTTTAGGCCGTGAGGAGAGTCGCACTGTTCGTGCTTATCTCGACGGTTTGCGAGCACATCGACCTCGCCGAGGTCGCAAGCTTTCACCTGAGTCCATCCAGAAGCGGCTCCGAGCGATTGAGGCCGAGGTTCTGAATGCTGATCCGATCAAAGAACTTCGTCTGATACAAGAGCGGCGGGACCTCGCTGCAGCGCTCGAGTCGCTTGCCACGCAACCCGATCTCGGTGAATCAGAAGCGGCGTTCCTCAAGATTGCCGCCTCCTACGGAAGCCGCAATGGGATCTCCTACGGCGCTTGGCGCGAGGTCGGCGTCGACGCATCGGTTCTTTCCCGAGCAGGCATCTCACGCTCCTCTTGAGCTCCTGCTGAGCTCCTGCTGCAGGACGGATGTGAGCGGGCCTGCTCTGAGTCGTTGATGTTGCATCCAAAATTCGACTGTGAAGCGGAATCGCCATAACAAATGTCATTGAATTGACGAAAGTATTGTCGTAGACATGCCAGAAGAGACGGGCCATCAGGGTGCTTCTTGGCGGATGGAGCGACATGCCCAATCACAACCACAGAGTCGGCTGCACACGCCGCCCGGACCCGCATCGACGTGCTCTTATTCAGGCGTCGGAACTGGCTCCGGCAGATGGTCGCCGCGAAGTCCGCGTGGTGCGTCAGTACCTTGAGACCATCACGGAGCGCCATGAAACAGCAAACTTGCTGGCTGACATGCAGGCGCGGGTCGAACTTGAAAACGAGTTTGTCGCAGTGGCGGCTTCTTTTTCGCAACGGTATGGCATTGAGCGAGCCTCATGGAGCGAAATGGGCGTCGACGCTGCTGTGCTTGACCGCTCGAAGATCGCCAAGTAACGGCTTGCACTTCGTCGGTGTCGATCCACAGCAGTGGAAGATGCCAGCGTGGCCGCCAGCAACGATGTGGCGAATCACCTCACCGCACATCGCGCCGAGCGACGGTGAAGCCACGCCGTTGATGTCGTCACCTTCCCAGACAACAAACGGCACGCCGATCGAAGCCGGTCGCTCCGGTGAGCAGTGTGCGCATCCGATCGAATCGAGACGGACCCATCAGCGAACAAGATCCTCAAGACATTGCTTCAGTGCCATTAAGCTTCAGTGCCATTAAAGGGTGCGCTCGCAGAGATCGCCAACCGGTTCGGCTGTTTGCCGGCCTGGCCACTCCGGCTCTGTTGGCAGACCACAAACAGTGGAGAATGCGGTCGTGGCCACCACCGACTCCGAGATTCTGATCGAGCGCTCCGGCGCCGTCACGACCATCACCTTGCATCGACCCGACGCGCTCAACGCGCTGACGCCCTCGATGCTCGTGTCGCTCGACGATGCGGTCGGTGCAGCAATTGATGATCCAACCCAACGAGTTGTTGTGCTCACCGGCACGGGGCGAGCCTTCAGTGCAGGCGTCGACCTGAAGGCTCTCGGTGAGCGTGCACTTGTCAACGGCGTGGTCGGAGACATCCTCGATGTGCCTGCTCGGGCACTCACCGACAAGCTGGCCAACGGGTCGATTGTGTCGATCGCGAAAGTGAACGGTTTCTGCTTCACCGGAGCGCTTGAGATCGCCTTGGCCTGCGACATCATGGTTGTGGCTGATGAAGCAACGCTGGCCGATACCCACGCCAAGTTTGGATTGCGACCGACCTGGGGGATGAGCCAGCGACTCCCCGCAGCAGTGGGCATGACCAAGGCGCGCGAACTGTCGCTGACGGCACGCAACGTACGCGGTATTGAGGCAGCGGCGATCGGGCTCGCCGCCCGGTCGGTTCCACGTGATGAACTCGACGCCACCGTCAACGAACTCGTCGAACTAATCGTTGCCAACAGCAGCGGCTCGCTGGCCGCGTATAACGACCTCTTTCAAGTCGCCGAACAAGAGGGACTGACCGATGGCTTGGCGTACGAAGCGTCGACCGACTACCTGATCGATGACACCGACGAACGCCTCGCGGCGTTCCGCTAGAGCTGGGGCCCCTATGGATTTTGGCATCTGCATCGCCTCCCGCCCGTCGGACATCGACGATGTCGTCGCTGCCGAACGGCTCGGCTTTACACACGCCTGGCTCGCCGACAGCCAGATGATCTGGAGTGACGTCTACGCGCTCCTGGCGCTCGCTGCCGATCGGACGTCGACGATCAACATCGGCACGGGCGTGGCAGTCGCAGGAACGCGCATTGCGCCGGTCACCGCAGCAGCGATCGGCACGATCAATGAGCTGGCGCCAGGTCGGACGTTCTGCGGGATCGGCACCGGCAACACCGCAATGCGAATCATGGGCCACAAACCCCAACGCATTGCCGAGTTTGACGAGTACCTCCGCATTTTGACTGCGCTGCTGCGTGGCGACGAAGTCGACTACACGTTCAACGGTCACACTGCGCCGATCCGTCACCAGATGCCGGAGTCCGGGTTCGTACGGCACGATCCGGTGCCGCCGGTCTACGTGTCTGCGTTCGGGCCGAAGGCGCTCGGTCTGGCGGCGAAGTACGGCAACGGCCTCATCACATCAGTACCGCCCGACCCGGTGGCGGTGCGCGGGATCCGTACCGCGATCAACTCAGGTCGGCAACAGCACGGACTCTCCACCGAACGACATGCGTTTCCCATCGCAACACTCACGACAATCGCGGTGCTCCAACCCGGTGAGGCGATCGACTCGGATCGTGTGAAGGAACAGGTCGGAGCGTTCGCCATTGCGGCGCTGCACTACAGCTACGAGCAGCTCGCCCAGTTCGGTCGACGCCCACCGGCGCACCTCATGCCAATGTGGGACGACTACGTCGCTGCGGTCGAGGCTGTTCCGCAAGAGCGCCGCCACCTGCGGACGCATCTCGGTCACAACTGTTGGGTGATCCCCGAAGAAGAACGATTTGTCACGAAGGAATTGATTGAACGGGCCTGTTTGGTCGGAACGCCAGACGACTTGCGAGCCCGGATCGCAGATCTCGATGCCGCCGGTCTCGATCAGATCGTCATCCTTCCGCCGCTCGCAGCAAAGAACGATGTCGCTGCTGATGTCGCACGTGAGTTGATCGGCCAGGTCTGATGAGGCTGGTGACCTCGCTCCGGCTACGGCGCCGCTCCACGATTTCTCTAACGTCCTACACAACACAACGCATGCCCTCGCGGCATCTGAAGGAGACGACCTATGTCTGACGCACTGATCATCGACGCCTGCCGCACGCCGCGTGGCGTTGGCAAGCAGGGCAAAGGCGCGCTGGCGCACCTGCACCCGCAACACCTCGCCCGCACGGTCCTTGAAGCGATCCGTGATCGCAACAACCTCGACACCGCCGACGTCGACGACATCATCTGGGGCACGAGCTCACAGGTGCAGGAGCAGAGCGGCGACCTCGGGCGTATGGCCGCTCTTGATGCCGGCTACGACATCAGAGCAAGCGGCGCGACCCTCGACCGTTTCTGCGGTTCCGGCATTACCACCACGAACTATGCATCGCACGCCGTCATGGCGGGGATGGAAGATGTCGTGATCGCTGGTGGCACCGAGATGATGTCGCTCCCCAAGAAGGGCTTGATGGCGATGGGCGCGAACAACATGCACCTGCAGGAGCTGCACCCGCAGTCGCACCAGGGTGTGTGCGCTGATGCAATCGCCACGCTCGAAGGCATCTCACGCGAGGCACTCGACGCGCACGCCGCTGACTCGCAACGCAAGGCGGAGATCGCCATCCAAGAAGGCCGCTTCGACAAGTCGCTGATCCCGGTTTTCAACCTCGACGGCACCCTTGCCCTCGACCGCGAAGAGTTCCCGCGGCCTGGCACCACGGCCGAGTCGCTCGCCAAGCTGGCAGCAAGCTTCCCGGCGATTGCCGACTACCGCCACACTGAAGATTCAAAGACTTTCCGCGAGCTGATCAATCAGAAGTTCCCTGACCTCGACATCAACCACGTGCACCACGCTGGCAACTCGTCAGGCGTCGTCGACGGCGCAGCAGCGATTCTGATCACCAGCGAAAACTACGCCAGGACCCACGGCATGAAGGCACGAGCACGCGTCGTGGCCACGGCCAACATGGGTGACGATCCCACGCTGATGTTGAACGCCCCGGTCCCTGCAGCGCTGAAGGTTTTGCAGAAGGCTGGCATGACCAAGGATGACATCGACATCTGGGAGATCAACGAAGCGTTCGCTGTCGTGTCCGAGAAGTTCCAGCGCGATCTCGATCTCGACCGGAGCAAAGTCAATGTCAACGGTGGCGCCATGGCGCTTGGTCACCCAATCGGTGCGACCGGTGCGATTTTGATCGGCACGGTGCTCGATGAGCTCGAGCGTCAAGACAAGCAGTTCGGCTTGATCACGATGTGCGCAGCCGGCGGTATGGCCCCGGCAATCATCATCGAACGGGTCTGATCCTCACCACTTGTCGTTGCGCTGGCCGACCCGATCGAACTGTTTGCCGAGGAGCACGCCCAGCTTGCGGGTTTCGCCCTCGCCGAGAACGATGCCGGGGCGGCCGTGCGCGAAGCGATAGTTGCAGATAACCGCAACGTCGCCGCGCGCCCAGTCGAGTTTGGTGCCGAACTGGTCGTATACATCAATGAACTGCTGCAACTCGTCGCGGGTGAACTCGCTGTCGTCGCCGTAGGTCATGTGGAGCGGCCGATCCATAAACGGGAGGTGCTGGATGAGCGGCCACGTGTCGAACCACAGGCCATGGTCGGCGAGGCTGGCGTACAACATGTTTTGGTCGAGTGCCGGGAAGTACTCGAAGGCCGGGTTGTAGTAGCGGGTCTTCATGAGGCGGTTCTCGCCCCACTCGACAATCAAGCCGAGCGCTTCGGCCTTGGCCTGGGCAACTGCGGGGTCATTGGTTCCGAATGACTTCTGCCAGTGGTTGTAGACGCCATAGCCGATTTCACCGATGAAGTTTTCGGCATCGGTGAGGCTGCGGTGGTAGCAGACGCCGAGGTCTTTGAGCTTCTGGCCAAGGGGCGTGGCGAGAATGGCGTCGGTCGACGCAACGCCGTCGCTCACGAATGTGGCACCAGCATCAGGGAGTGGGTCAAGGCAGAGGAAGCTGATCAGCGATGTGCTCTTGCCGACGTATGCCATCTCGTGGTGATACGGGAGCCGTGCGACGAGTGGGGCCCCGATCTCATAGACGTTGCCCTCCATCATGTCGCGAGGGTTGGCTCCGCCTTCGTAGTTCATGTCTTCACGAACAATGATCTGTGCGAACTCGCGCATCCGGGCTGGGTCGGTGAGACCAGTGTTACGGAGCAGCACCAAACCAACGTTGTCGTAGGTTCGCTGCATGAGCTGGGCGAGTTCGCTGTCGCGCTGGAGATCGGCGTCGCTCATGTCGAACGGCGAACAATCGACTTCGTAGACAGCCGGCGCGTGGAACGAAGTCCCCGTCCAAAAACGTTGTGGTAACTGGTCGCTGAGCGGAGCCAGATTGGTGTGTTCTAAGAGCGTCATCGCACTACCCAATTCTTTTCACGATGTATACACGACAAGATTGGTCAAGTTTATAACTACGCGGTGAGATCCGCGCAACATGGAAGAAATCAGCCAGAATGCGCTCATGCGTGTCGTCTTCGCCACCGCCGAACTTTCCCCGGTCGCCACCGTCGGCGGGCTTGCCGCAGCGGCCGCTGGGCTCAGTGCTGAACTGCGTCGGCTGGGTGTTGACGTCGATCTCGTGATGCCCGACTACGGCGACATCGCGCTGATTGATGAAACCGTCACAACCTTGCAGGTGCCTGATTGGGTGGGCGCAGCGATCGTGCGGAGCGGACGCCACGCCGAGGTTGGCCCGCTGCACTTGATCAGCGTGCCCGGCATGGCGCGTTCGCATCCGTACCTCGATATCGACGGCCGCGGCTGGGTCGACAACGACGAACGCTTCTTCAGGTTCTCCCGCGCGATTGCTGCGTTCGTCGAGGCTGACCCACCCGACATCTTGCACCTCAACGACTGGCATACCGGGGCGGCGTTGGCAGCTCTCGAATCGCCGCCACCGACCGTCGTGTCGATCCACAACCTGGCCTACCAAGGCATTGCCGGGCCTGAATGGCTCGACCTGATCGGTCCGCACGCCGAACATTACGAATGGTGGGGCGACACGAACCCACTTTCTGGGGCGCTCGCACTTGCTGACCGCATCGTCGCTGTGTCACCGCACTACGTCACCGAGATCACGACACCCGAGGGCGGGTTCGGGCTCGATGCCGCACTCCGTGCCCGTGGCGATGCTCTCGTTGGAATTCTCAACGGCATCGACACCGACGTCTGGAATCCGGCAGACAATCCGCTGCTCGTTCAGAACTTCGACGCGAAGACACTCGCCCAGCGCCCGGCTAACCGCACGGCGCTACTCAAACGGCTTGGGCTGCCGGGCGACGACGTTCCTCTCGCCACGATCGTCACCCGCTTGACGCATCAGAAGGGCGTCGATCTCATCACGCCATTGGTTCCGCTGCTCGCCGACATCCCTATGCGGCTCGGCATCCTTGGATCGGGCGATGCTGTGCTCGCGGCCGAGCTCCATTGCCTTGTCGATGCGCATCCGGAACATCTTGCTTTCGTTGAGGGATATGACGAGGCGCTCTCGCACCAGATGTTCGCCGGCGGCGACCTGTTTCTCATGCCGAGCCGTTTCGAGCCGTGTGGCCTGACCCAGATGCAGGCCATGCGCTACGGGGCGATTCCGGTTGTCACGGCCGTCGGTGGCCTTGTCGACACGGTTCCTGATGTCGACGCTGCCGAGCGCTCCGACAGAAAAACTACCGGCCGTGGTTTCGTGGCTCGCTCTGGCGAGCCGACCGACTTGCTGGCCGCGATGTTCCGTGCCGGACGCCGCGTGTCCGACAAGCGTCGACGCTCGGCGCTGCAGAAGCGGATCATGACGGTCGACTGGTCGTGGCGTGCACCGGCCAAGCGGTACCGCGACCTGTATCTCGAACTGCAGCGCTAGGAACTCTCCCGTCACGCTGTTCCGAAGTGCCCGGCTCAGGTACGTTGGAGGGCGATGCCTGCTGAACCAACCGTGCTCGTAATCGTCCTTGCCGGCGGCGAAGGCAAACGTTTGCAACCGCTCACGAATGACCGTGCCAAGCCAGCTGTTCCGTTCGCTGGCACCTACCGCATGATCGACTTTGCACTGTCGAACTTCGCTAATGCTGGCTATCGCAAGATCGTCGTCTTGACCCAGTACAAGAGCCACAGCCTCGACCGGCACATCTCGATGACCTGGCGGTTCTCGACGCTGCTTGGCGACTACGTCACACCCGTGCCGGCACAGATGCGCCGCGGTCCGTACTGGTTCCAAGGCTCAGCCGACGCGATCTACCAGAACCTCAACCTGATCAATGACGAGAAGCCCGACATCGTCTGTGTGTTCGGCGCCGACCACATCTACCGGATGGATCCGCGTCAGATGGTCGACGAACACAGGGCCAACAATGCCGGTGTCACCGTTGCAGCTATCCCGGTTCCCAAGCGCGAGGCAGTCGACTTCGGCGTCATCGAAGCCGACGCTGACGGCAAGATCATCGCCTTCCACGAAAAGTCCGCCACACCGCCGACTATGCCAGGTAACGACCAGATGTGCCTGGCGAGCATGGGGAACTATGTGTTCGATCGGGAGACGCTGATCGACATCGTCACGCCGAAGGACGACGAGATGAACGATCTCGGCGGCGACGTGATCCCTGCACTGACGGCATCTGGGCAAGCCCGGGTGTACGACTTTTCCAAGAACGACGTGCCCGGTCAGGACGAACGCGAACGTGGCTACTGGCGTGATGTTGGAACGCTCGATGCGTTCTACGACGCCAACATGGACCTCATTGCGCCGGTGCCGGTTTTCAACCTGTACAACGACAAGTGGCCAGTGTTTACGGGCCGTCAGGCGCTGCCGCCGGCCAAGGTGTCGCGCGGGCGTGGTGGCGAGCCAGCATTCGTCGACGGCAGCCTGATATGCCAGGGATCGATCGTGTCTGGTGGACATGTCGAGAACTCGATCATCGGGCCGGGATCGTTCGTTGACCACGACGCTCATGTCACCGACTCGATTTTGTTCCCCGGAGTCACGATTGGGCCGGGCGCTCGGCTGCATCGGTGCATCGTTGACAAGAACGTGAACGTTCCCGAATTCACCCGCATCGGTTTCGACGCCGAGCAGGATGCGAAGCAGTTCACCATCAGCGACAACGGCATCGTCGTGATCGCTAAGGATCAGAAAATCAAGTAGCGCCTGATCAGCCGGCAAGGAACTGCTGTGGCCTCGCGCTGCGATCACCAGCGAACGGCAGCGCCACTGGCTCGTGGCGGCCTGCCGACGCAGATGCCGCAACGATCACTTCGAGTACGTCGCGTCCGAATGCCAGGGTGAAGGCGTAGGGGAGTGTTCCTGCGTCGAACGCTGCGGCAATGGTCTTCAGCATCGCGACTACACCGGATTCGTGGAGCAGGCGGTGCTGCTCATTTGCGACGTTGGCGGCCCGAAGCCGAACACGCTCGCCGTTGAACTCGAGCGACAGACGCGGATCGGTTTCGGAGCGGAGTACACCCGCCTTGCCAGCCAACTGAAACTCCTGACTGGTCACCGATTCCGACTGCCAGTCAGCGTGCACACGAGCAATGAGCCCGCCGACAAATTCGATCGCCATATCAGCAGCGTTGTCGAGCCCGCTCGCACCAAACTCGACGGATGCGGTAACCGACCGTGGCGCGCCCATCCCGACAAGCCGGGCGACGAGCATCGTCAGTGCGATCTGGTCGTGCGCCGACGAGAGCAGCACGCCGCCCGACAGCGGCGCCCCAGCAGACTGGGCAACCGATGGCGCTGGACGTGTGGACCTCGACGAGAGGTCCGTGACAGCACCCACTGATGGAGCCCGTCGCAGCAGTTCTTGGACGGCGACCGTGGTGATGAGGGGCCACCCGAACGCGCGTCGACCACCGGCATCAACCGACGCGTCAGCAAGTACAAGCGTCGAAGCAAGGGGACCAGGCACGATGATGTCGACGTCGGCTCCTTCGGAGCGGACGTCCCAGCCGAGCACCGCTGCACCGGCCGCATAGACCTGCGCAGCTGCCGCCTCGCCGGAGATGCCGATCGATCGGCGGGCCACGGCCTGTTACTTACCAGCGAGTTGAGCCACGACCGGAGCGAAGGCCTCGAGTTCATCTGGGCCGACGATGACGTAGCTGAAGCCGTACTGCTCGCGGCGGGCGACGATATCTTCCGCGATCTTGGCCGTGCTGCCGATCAGCGCGAACGGCGAGTTTTCGATCATCTGCTCGTCAACACCAATCAAGCTGGCCATACCGGTGACCTGACCGGAGCGATCGTCGGTGACACTGACGAAGAAGGCACGAATGTTCATTTCAATGTGATCGAGCCGACCAGCCGCCTCGGCTGCATCGGCAACGATTGCAACCTTCTCGGTGATCACTTCGCCCGTCATCGTCGAAATGGCATCCGGGCCGATGACGCCGGCGTGAAGCGATCCGTTGACGCCGACGATGTCAGCCTCGCGGGCCGCGATTTTCAAGACGCGTGGCCCGCCGCCACCGATAATGACGGGTGGGCACTTGCCGCCAACGGGCTTCGGGAAACCGTTGTAGTCGGTGATCTTGTAGTGCTCACCTTCGAAAGAGAACGCGTCCGGGCCCATGGCCGACTTGATGATGTGGAGGCCTTCAAGGAAACGGTCGATGCGCACGCCAGGCCGGTCGTAGCGCATGCCCGCTTGTTCGTAGTCGGAGATCATCCAGCCGGCACCGAGGCCGACCTCGACGCGACCGTTCGACAAGACATCCATCGTCGCGAGTTCTTTGGCGAGCACGACCGGGTGCTTGTAGTCGTTGTCGAAGACGAGCGCGCTGGCCTTCAGCGTTGTTGTCGCATCAAGGATTGCCTGGAGTGCCGGGACCGGTGCGAGCTGATCGCCGAAGTGATCAGGCATCGTTGCGACGTCGTAGCCAAGTGATTCGACCTGCTTTGCCTGTTCTGTCCATTCCGCGCCGGATGTGGCATTGGAGAGCTGGACGCCGAAGCGGAAGGGCTTGGTGGGGAAGCGAGAGGTCACCGAATAAAAGGTAGCGGTCGCGTGACCCTCGCCGGGTGGCCGGAATCAGTAAGTCAGCAGCAGTATTGTCGGCCGCACTGTGCGCATCACCGGCTGGCTTCCTCGTCTGTTCGCGATTATCGCAGCTGGCGCACTGCTCATCACTGCCGTTGTTGTTGCTGTCGCGCCGCGCATCTGGCATATCGCGAACGCCCACGATGAGCTCCCGGTGGTCCTGCCCGAATTCGAGGCTCTCGCCCAGCGCACCTACGTGTACGACGTCAACGGCAAAGAGATCGCCGTGTTTGAGCTGGAGAACAGCCAGCCGATTAAGTACGCGGATCTGCCAACACAGGTCGTCCAAGCATTCCTCATCGTCGAAGACAAAGAGTTCTTCAACCATGACGGCGTCAACGTCCGCTCACTCATTCGAGCCACGCTGTCGAACTTCGCGAGTGACTCGCCACAGCAGGGTGCGTCGACGATCACCATGCAGGTGGTCAAGAACGACTTCCTTGCAGGGCTCGAACGCGACGGCCGTTACAAGCTGCTGCAGGCGCATTACGCACGAATGCTCGAGAACGAACTGACGAAGGAGCAGATCCTCGAGCGCTACCTGAACACCGTCTTCTTCGGAAACAACGCGTACGGCATCCAGGCCGCAGCTGAGACCTACTTCGGCAAGACCGCCGACGACCTGTCCTTTATCGAATCCGCATTCCTGGCTGGACTGGTCCGCTCGCCGTCGGGCTTCGATCCAATCAACGAGCCGGAACGCAGCCGTGCGCGCTGGCTGCAGGTCACTGACCGCCTCGTCACCGAAGAGATCCTCACCGAGGACGAGCGCGAGGTCGTCCTCGACACCTTCGCCATCCCCTCACGGGTCAAGACCATCCCAACTCGCGCGAACAACCGCACATACTTCACTGAGGCGCTACGCGACTATCTGCTGAATAAGTCGACGGTCCTCGGGGCCACGCTCCAGGATCGCTACAACCAACTGTTCCGCGGTGGCCTTCGGATCTACACGACGCTCGACTCGAATTTGCAGTTACTTGCCGAAGACGCTCACGACGTTCTACCGGCAACGGGCGGACGATTCGAGAACGCGATCGTGTCGCTCGACACGACTTCGGGGGCTATCCGTGCGATGGTCGGCGGATCCGGCTTCGTGCCCAACGAGCGCGAGGTCAACATGGCCCTTGCCCCGCGCCAGACCGGGTCGAGCATCAAGTTCCTCATCCTTGCCGCAGCAGTGCAGGCCGGCGCCCAGGCGGGCGACGTCATCGACGGCGTGCGCGGCTGCCGATTCGAGAACCCGGGCGGAGACGAACCGTTCTTCCAGATCAACGGCGGTGTTGCAGGAAGCGTCACGAATCTGGCGCAACAAACATGGTCGTCGGTGAACTGTGCGTTCGCCCGTCTTTCCCAGATCGTTGGCCTCAACCGGATGGTAGACACGGTCTATCGCGCGGCCACGTCGTCCTACCTCTACAGCGGCCAACCTGCGAGCGAACGCCTGCCGATCAAGCCCTTCGTGAGCTTCGCAACGGGTGCCAACGAGCTCAGCCCACTCGATATGGCGTCTGGCATCCAGACTGTTGCCAACGAGGGCGTGCACAAGCAGCCCTACTACGTCGATTACATCACCGACGCGGGTGGTGCCCGCACCTACACGCACTTCGATGCGGGTTCGAAGGTCTTCGACCAGGACAAGGCACTGCTCACCATCGACATTTTGAAGGGCGTTCTGCGCAGCGGTACCGCTCGTCGCCACTCGCTCGCCAACGACCGCGCCGCGTTTGGCAAGACCGGTACGCAGCAGGACAACACCAACGCCTGGTTTGTTGGTGGCACCAAGCAGCTCTCCACGGCCGTGTGGGTCGGCGACCCGGATGCCTACACCCCGATGGTCGGCATCGAGGAGTTCCTCGCGCAAGGCGTCAACAAGGTTCAGGGCGGTCTGTTCCCTGCCGAGATCTGGAAGGCGTTCATGGATCCGGCCCACGCATTCCTGCCACTCCTCGATTGGGACGCACCTCCTGGGCCCAAGCGCCCCAATGCCCGTCTCTTTCTGCCGGGCAACGAGTGCCTCGTGGAGGTTGTCGACTTCGAAGTCGTTGAGCCGGAGGTCGATCCGGACGCACCTTCGACCACACCCCCGATCACACCGGCGCTGGACGATGCCACTCCGACGGAAACGGTGCCACCGGAAACCATTCCGATCGTCGAGGTGGTCGAGGTGGGCACGACAATTCCACCAGACAATCTCGATCCAAATGCCCCGCTGCCGACGATCGAGGCATCGGCGAGCATCGGTCCTTGCCTCGGATCGGCTGCCGAGCTGGCACAATGAAGATCGATGACCGACGCTGCTGACACTGCCGATAACGCCGAGCTTTCCGCCCCTGGCGGTACCGACGTCTCGTTGGCCAGTCAGCTCTTGACGTTGCAGCGGATCGATACCGAAGCAGATCAGCTCGTCGTCCGGCGCAAACGGTTGCCCGAGCGCGACGACTTGGCGACTCGCACCAGTCAAATGACCACGTGGGAGAAGCGTCGTACGCAGCTCGTGCAGCGCCTTGGCGAACTGACGGCGGTCATCGAATCGGCAGAGGCGGCCAATGCCGAGCTCACCACCGATCGTGAGCGGCTCGAAGCGCAGATGAAGACGGTCATTGCCCCTCGAGAGGCAGAAGCGCTGATGCACGAGATCGAAACTATTGACGGCAAGCGGGACGAACTCGATGACGAAGAACTTGCTGCGCTTGAAGAGCAAGCCGCGTTAGACGACGACCTCACTGCCCACCTCGGTACTGAGGAGTCCCTTCGAGCTGCGCTTCGATCCTCCGATGAGGCACTGGCACGTGTTTGTGACGACATCGACGCAGAACTCGCTGGCCTCGCCGACCAGCGCGTCGCAGCGCTCGAGCCGCTCGATTCGAGCGTCGCGTCGCACTACGACGCCGTGCGTTCGTCAGCGGGCGTCGCTGTTGCTGAGCTGAAGGGACATCGCTGCGAGGGTTGTCATCTCGATCTGTCGGCTGCCGAGGTCGATACGGCCAAGGAAGAAGCTGCCGAGTCGGGCTTCACCGATTGCCCGCAGTGCGGGCGAATGCTCATCGTCTGACATGTTTTTCTGGTTTATTGGCACCGCCGTGCTGGCCGTCGGCTACGTCTTCCGCGATCCACGTTTCGACTACCGGCTGCTTGTCGTGGGGTCGGTCTTGCCGCTCCTCGATGGCCTGTTCGGTGGGGCTCGGGCCCTGCACAGCATGACAGTCAGCGTTGTCGTGCTGACGGTGTTGATGCTTGCCACATCAGGTCGCAAGCCGATTCGCAAGATGCTTCTCGGTTTGCCGATCGGCATGTTCTTGCATCTTGTCTTCGACGGTGCTTGGAACAATACCGATGTGTTCTGGTGGCCGTTTACGGGGCTGAGCTTCGGCGACAACCCGTGGCCGATTACTGACCGTGGCGTGATGAGCGTGCTCCTTGAGCTGGTCGGTCTTGGCCTGTGTGCCTGGATCTGGCGCAACAACAGGCTGGGCACCGCCGAGGGTCGGCGGCGATTTATAGAGAACGGGCTCCTGTCCGCAGTACCCGGAAGCTGATGGCTGTGCCACACTCCTGATGTGCTGATTCTCGTCCGACATGGCCGCACCGCAGCGAACAAGGCCGGTCAATTGCAAGGCCGTCTCGATCAAGATCTCGACGAGGTCGGTGAGCAGCAGGCGGTCGCGGTCGCTGCGATGGTGATGGGCCTTGGACGCGTCGACGTCGTGGTTTCAAGCCCACTGCGGCGTGCGCAGCAGACCGCAAAGGCGTTCGGGTTGCCGGTCGCAACAGACGAGCGGTTCATTGAGTTGTCGTATGGCGTGTACGAAGGTGTCAAGCACGCTGACGTGCCGTCTGAAGTGTGGAACAACTGGCGCAAAGACTTCGGCTACGTGCCGGAGGGCGGCGAGTCGCTTGCTGCGCTTGATGTGCGTGTCCGTGCCGCGTGTAACGACTTGATCGAGCGGGCTTCCACGTCGAATGTCGTTGTGGTGAGCCACGTCTCACCGATGAAGGCCGCGGTGGCGTGGGCACTTGGCGTCGACATCGGGATCTCGTGGAACTGCCACCTCGACCACGCGTCGGTGTGCCGGATCGACTTCCGTGATGGCCGCCCGATCCTCT
>ERZ888423.1720-NODE-1720-length-18088-cov-6.779793_pt1 | contig 18088 bp, 17 predicted proteins | sample MGYA00520523_ERZ888423 | MGnify/ENA primary metagenome ERZ888423 (study PRJEB32303, sample SAMEA104408611) | aquatic metagenome | biome: Brackish water; feature: Pelagic; material: water | place: Baltic Sea | collected 2014-06-08T10:24:00 | depth 30,27 m ...
CGCCTGGATTGACGAACGTCAACCCGACATCATCACCATGCAAGAAGTTCGTTGCCCCGATGAATTAGTCGCTGAACTCATGGGTGATGGCTGGCACATTGCTCACGCCGAATGCAACCAAAAGGGCCGAGCAGGCGTTGCGGTTGCAAGTCGCTTCCCGATCACCACTTCGCTTGTTGGCGACAATCACAAGGTTCACAATTTCACCGGCCGTTGGATTCAGTCAGATATCAAAATCACCAAGACAAAAACACTTTCGGTTGTCTCGGCGTACGTACACACTGGAGATGCCGAATCACCCGAACGCATGACTGAAAAGTACGCGTTCTTTGCCGCTATGAAAAAACGCATGCTTGATATGCGCTCTTCGGGAAATCTCTTGTTGCTCACTGGTGACTTAAATGTCGCTCATAAAGAACTCGATCTCAAAAACTGGAAGGGCAATCTGAAGAGCGCCGGCTTCTTGCCCGAAGAACGAGCCTGGTTTGATCAGATGTTTGACCAACACGGCTGGGTTGATGTTTTGCGCCAACAGACCGGCAATGTTGCAGGACCATATTCATGGTGGTCGTGGCGCGGTAAAGCCTTTGACAACAACGCTGGTTGGAGAATCGACTATCACATCGCGAGTCCCGAACTCGCCAAAAGGCAAGTGCCGCCTTTGTTGATCGCGCCCCGTCGTATGACACCCGCTGGTCTGATCACGCGCCAGTCATTGCCACTTACGAAATCTGACAGAAATTCTTCAAGCCGTCTGCGCAAACCACTGAGCGAGCCGAACGAAGCCCTCATCTAGGCTCACCGTCGGCTTCCAATTGAAATCATTTTGTGCGGGACGCTGATCAAACCAATGCGCGGTTCCCAACTGTTCAGCAACAAAACGTGTTATCGGCGGTTCATCTTTTCGAAATAGAGGCCATACTCGCTCAACCAAACTTCCAAGATTGCGAGCGATCACTGCCGGAACATGTTTTGGAGAAAACTCAACTCCGGCCGCCTCACAGATTCGACTCATCAATTCATTCACAGTTCGCGGCTCACCGTTTGAAATGACATATGCCTTACCTGCGCATGGTGATCCAGGTGTGACCGCGTCGAGTGCAGCGATATGCGCACTCATTGCGTTGTCGATATATGATGAATCAACGAGAGCATTACCCGAACCGACCATCACCAAACGTCCTTGGCGGGCACGTTCGACAATTCGTCCGACGAGTTGAGTATCTCCAGGACCCCAAACGAGGTGCGGACGAATTGCCACAACACCTAAATCTGCACCGTTTGCCTCTAATGCCAAAATCTCTGCCTGCGCCTTTGACTCGGCGTAGTAAGCCCGCTTCCGCCCCGTCGTCGCGGGAGTCGCAATATCTCCCTCAATGGCATCGCCGACATGAGCAACTGAAGGAGTCGAAACATAGACCAAGCGTGATATCTGATGTTCAGTCGCTGCCCGCAAAATATTGGATGTTCCATCAACATTGGTGGAATGAAATTCTTCCCACGAACCCATGACCCCTACTCGGGCGGCACCGTGGATGATCGCATCGCAACCACTTGCTGCTTCGGTGACCGAACCTCGATCACGAATATCGCCGGCAAACATTGTGATGTTCTGATGCATCGTTTCAGTTGTTCGACGTTGGAAACACACAACGTGATCACCGCGCTCAGCAAGTTGTTGAGCAATGCCACCAAGTAACAGGCTTCCCGCACCAGTCACCAGCACCTTCATTTTGATCGACCTGAAAGAACTTTCTGCATTCGTTGCCCCAATGCGGTGCGATCAATCTTTGAGTTATGGCGTATATCAACGGGGAGTTTTTTCGTCTCCCAAACCGCAACAACATCAACCTGCCCAAGTGCCTGACGCACCTGCACCGTCAAGGCCGCCGAAGCAACATTCTCATTCTTTTGATCAGTTTCAAGAACCATGACGATTTGCTGAATACCTGGTTCGCCAATTCCTACGGCGGCGGCTCGCTGAACACCTGAAATCGTTTCACAGACGGTTTCCAACGGCACTGGTGTAACTGATCCTTGAGCCGTATGAATCATGTGCACAACTCTTCCTTCAATCCAGAGGTTGCCATCACTATCGAGATGGCCGACATCGCCAGTGCGATGCCAGGTCAACCCCTCGCTTGCAAAACGAGCCTTCTGTTGGGTGAGCCACAATCGGTTATAGCCAAGAGACATCCATGGTGCGCTCACAACTACTTCACCAGTTTCGCCATGTGGTAACTCGGTAACCCCACCATCAACTGCCACGATCTTGACATGGCAGTTATTCACTGGCTTGCCAACACACACGCCTGCACCTTCACCAACTGCCTCGCGTTGTTCAAGTGAAAGGTCAGCAACTGGCAAGACCTCGGTCATTCCGTAAGGGGTATGCATTTCGGCTTGCGGACACAGCCGTGTCATCTGACGCAAAGTTTCAATCGGGACCGGTGCACCCGCTGACATCACCAGTCGTACTTGTTTTAACGAAGACAAGTTTGTCGTAGCAGTCTTGAGAACATTTGCTAATGCTGCTGGCGAAGCGAAAACCATCGTGGCACCAGTCGCCCGACATGCATCATCTAATGCTTGCGCGGTCAGAGTGGCTGGCGAGGTGACGTCCATGTCGGCAAGGCCAGTTGTGATACCGAGCGCCGGACCAAACAATGCGAACGGTGCGAATGCGGCCACAAAACTGTCCGGGTCCGTGATGTTGTACACCGCTTGCAAAATATCGCGCTGTGCCCCGAGTTGACCATGTGTGTAACGCACGCCCTTGGCCGGACCAGTCGCGCCCGATGTAAAGAGAATGGCCGCCAAATCATCTGCTACAGGTTCAGCAAGCGCCAATTGCGAGAGACCTTCAAGTTGCATGGAGTTTCGTAATGACTTGAGATCAATGAAAGTCGCACGAGCAGCCCAGCGCAAAGTTCGAGCTGCAACTACGGCTGCGCGCACGCCAACGACGTGTTGCACCCTTGATGATTTGACTGCACGACCCAAGCCTTTGATGCCAAGTCCACGATCAGCAATGACAGTGACCGCTCCGATACGCCAACAGGCATACACCAAGGCAATGAGATCAATACTCGGTGGCACAAGTACGGCAACACGGTCACCTGAATGAACACCTTGTTGAATCAAGCCTTGGGCGAAACTTGCGACCCGCGAATCAAGGTCCGAGAATTTCACAGACGACTTATCTGCTCCGTCGTAAATCGCCAAAGTGTTTTGACGGCTTGGGCTCGCTATTCGTGACCAAAGAGATTCGGTGATCTCGTTTGCGCCTACACCTTGCGAATTCACCGATTGCGACTGTGAGATCGTATTCTCAACGAATGTCGCGATTGAAGTTTCAAGAACTGCTAAATGCCCACTATTAGCGACTCTGTGAATCTGCACATCAGATAACCGCTTGATCAGATCATCAGCGAAATCATCATTAAAAACAGGGTCTTTTGCACCCCACCACAGTCGAACTGGAACATTTAAGTTCGGCAATTGTGCGGCAACTTGGGCAATGTCATTGAATGATTCGTGCTTGTCATTGAAGGGCACATCGGCAACGAAACCACCAATGCCATCACGCTGGTTTCGATGCATATACGGCGCAACTAAACCTTTGCGTTGTTGAGAAGTCAGACCTGCACCTGGCAAGAATGCGGTTCCTCGCACAAACAAAGCCGTATTGCGCGTGATCGTGCGATGCAATCCCCCGCTCGCAGAAATCTGAATCAGGCGTGGAGCCTTGCGCCCTTCAGGTACTGCAATCCCCGTATTTGACAGAACCAATCCGGCAACTTTTTCTGGATGCGCAACGGCATACCCCATTGCAATCGCCCCACCCCAATCTTGGGCAACGAGCCATATCGGGCGACTGATTTCAAGTGCGTCCACAAAATCTTTGATGTCGGCGACACGATCACGATAACGACGAGCGCCCACTTGCTCGGAGTAACCCATCGATAAATGATCGGGAGCTATCACACGAAATTCAGCATTGAGTTCATGCAACAATCGGGACCACAAATATGACCATGTCGGGTTGCCATGCAGACACAACACTGTTGGTGCGCTGTCATCTAAACCTGGGCGATCTAGATAATGCCAACGATGTGTTTTCTCATCGTGACTGGGTACTTCAACGGTGTGCGACCACGAAGGATCAAGCCCAATCTCGCCCAACAATTGTGCGGACGGAGCGGTCATCGTCACCAAAGAATTTCTGAAAAACTGGTATTTAGGCCAGACCCAATTCCCATACACAACACTCGTTGGCCGGGCTCGATCTGATCCTGCACGCTTGCCAACGTAATCGGCACCGCGGCGGGACCAACGTTGCCATACTTCGGAAAGGTCAACGGGACCTTGGACGGATCAATCGCCAAGCGATCACACAACATCGTGGTATGAACTTTGCTCACCTGATGGAAAATGTACCAATCAAGTCCATCGGTCCAATCAAAATCGGCTTTTGATGCTTCCCATGCATCGGCGGCCAAATCAAGACCGGCTACAAGCAGACCATGTGTATCGGTGGTCATGCGATTGAGGTTGCCGATACACAATGCATTGTGTTCAGTACCAGCGCGGGCAACTCCACCGATGAGGCGATGCACATCACCATGGCGGTTCTTGCGCGCCATCACCATGGCTGCTGCACCTGAACCAAGAGTAAGCGATGCGAACTCGGCGAACACATCACCAGCAGTCGAATTCGGGTGTCGTAAGCGTTCAAGAGTTGTTTGCTGCGTGTAGCGGCTTCCCTCTCCGTCAACAATGAGGGCATACTCAACAGTCCCGGCATCAAGCATTGTGGCTGCCAGGTGCATTGCATTGATAAATCCGAGACAGGCATTTGCGATGTCAAAGTTGAGGCATGAAGTCGACAAGCCCAACTGATGATGAACCGCACAGGCCACTGACGGCTCAAGGTTTTCTTTACAGACCGACGTTGAAATCAAAATACCGATCTTTGAAGGATCAATACCCGCCTTCTCAATGGCGGCACGACCGGCCATCGCAGCGGCATCGGTGAAAGACACATCGTCATCCCACCAGCGACGTTCTTCAATACCAGCGAGGCCAGCCAGTAATCCAGGTCGTAAACCATTGCGCTGGTATGTTTCGGCTAACTGCTCGTCAATCCAGTCAGAGGTCACGACACGGGGCGCCTCAACAGCGACCAGGCTCAAAATTCCGCTGTGTTGGTGCCGAAACACCGAATTTTTGTTCATCCCCAGCCTTCCAACATGGTCTAGGTCAGGCTAATGAAAAACTCAGGCAAAATGTCAGTCGTTCCAGAAACGTTGTTCCTTAAAGGGGTCCGCATACATGTGGTAACCGTTACGCTCCCAAAAGCCTGGGACATCCTTCGGAATGAGTTCAATCCCCCGCAGCCATTTGGCGCTCTTCCAGAAATACAAGTGCGGAATGACAATGCGAACTGGTCCGCCATGTTCGGGCGTGATTTCTTCACCCTCAAATGCATACGCAACTAAGGCCTCATCGGTGGTGATATCAGCCAAAGGCACATTGGTCGTATAGCCAAATTCAGCGTGTTCCATCACATGGGTCGCTTCAGATTGCACACCCGCCATTTCGAAAAGATCGCGTACTCGCACCCCAGTCCAAGTGGTATCAAATTTGCTCCATTTGGTGACGCAATGAATGTCAAAAGTCAATGACACGCTCGGTAAAGCCTTCAGTTCGTCGAGAGTCAGGGTGAAGGGACGATCGACCAGGCCAAAAATGTTTAAGTTCCATTGACCAAGTTCATAATCAGGGATATCACCCACGTGAAGAACTGGAAAACGATCGGTTAAATACTGACCAGGTGGCAAACGACTCGCGTCCAGGCCTCTAGCGGAAATATCCTGCCTGTTGCGCTCAAAAAAACTCATACCTGTATTCTGACCCATATTTCACAAGAGAACACCGCCCGAGTCTGTGGTTTTTCGCCTGTAGTTTGACTCCATGGTTGAAGTATCCACCATCTACCTCGTTCGGCACGCCAAAGCGGGTGACCGATCTTCTTGGGACGGCGATGACACCACCCGCCCCCTCTCGGGCAAAGGTCGCCGCCAAGCTGTGACTATCAGCGATCGACTCTTCGATTTAATCGCAGCGCATCCGGACGCCCAACTCATCTCAAGTCCCTACATTCGCTGTATGCAGACCCTTGAGCCCCTCGCGGCCCGTCTCTATTCTCAGGTAGTGGCCGACCCACGACTCGCCGAAGGTTACGACCGTGAGGGCGCACTTGAACTGATCGCTACCCTCCCGAATGGCTCAGTGATGTGCAGTCACGGAGATGTCATTCCCGATGTCATGGCCGCATTGCGACGGCGTCGCGCCGAAATCATTGGAGATCCAGATTGGCGTAAAGGCACGGTATGGATTTTGGCACGCGAAGACGGCGAAGTCACCGAGGCCTCTGTTTGGCCGCCACCAGCGACTGACTAAGTCGCTCTACTCAAGGAATAGATGTTGTCGATGCGGCAACAGCATCATCAATCTGCGTCACCAGTCCCTGCACCATAGACGCGACTTCTGCTGGAGGATTCTCATCTAGGCAGGCGGTCATCTCTGGTTGCGCGGCTACGGGATCGTCGATGAAACGAAAGAACGCGATTCCCAAAAAGCAGTGAGCGTCTGGATACGTCTCATCGGCGATTGTGGCTTGTCGTAGCAAAACCATGCCATTTTGCAAACGAGTTACCGCCGCATCTGTGTCGGCCTCTTGTGTTGACGACAAAACTGTGAACCAGCCAAAATACGTTAGTGCTTCAATGTTGTCTGGTTCAACAGCCAAGACTCGTGAATACAAGTCAAGAACCGCTGAAATATCGGACATGCCAAGTGATCGCGCTTGCACGAGTAATGAACTCACGCTTCCGTCTTCAATTCCACCAGTCATGACCTGTCCCGGTAAACGCTCGCCGGTACTGCGAGCAACCACAACACCAGACGTGATTGCCAACAGTAAAACCAAAGCTGACCATGCAATCGGACGCCACCCAAAACGTTCGCGAACCTTGGGTCGTTCAGTATCAGACAATTCACGAATGATGATCGCAGCGCGCGCAGTATACGAATCCTTGAGTGACGCATAATCGTCGTCGGCAACATCGCCTACTGCGAATTCACGTTCAAGATCAGCCAACGACGTCAACAAAAATTCGCGTTCTTCTTGCAGTTGATCGCGCCTTTCAGGAGTCACGCTGATCGCTCTTTTCCTGCATAGCTATTTCAACAAGTTCTCGATCGGCATCGGTCGCACTTACCGAACCCTGAACTTTCCAGCGTCGAAAGGCCACGACCAGGCCAGCCACCGAAACAACGAGAACCGCAATCGGTAACGCCCAAATCAGCGCATCAAATCCGGTGCCACCCGGAACCAACTTGAGATCAGCGGTATAACTGTCATCAATTGTCTTCACGATTTGGCTATCAGTCAATTGACCATCGGCCACCTGACGGGCGATTTCTTTTCGAATTGCCTGCGAAGCTCCACCACGCGACTCATCCACACTCTCACCGTCGCAGGTTGGGCAGGCCAATCGTTTTGAGATACTTTCAATTCGTTCCTGTGGAGTCGCTGGTCCCGAATCTCGTTGAGTACCAAAGATCATCAATGCGACAACGCAAAACAACATCACGAACCAGCTTGACCAGTGCTTCATTTTCGTATTGAGATGATTCGTCATAAGCCACTGTCCCGGGTCATTGATGTAATTGCTGAACCAAGAAGTTCGGCCGTGATCTGACCAGTAAATCTCTGTGCGACCACTCCAGTCGGACTGATGAGCCAAGTCTCAGGAACTTGCGCAACTCCATAGTCCACAGAAATATTTGCGTCCTCGTCACGGATGATGGGCCAACCACCACCACTTTTATCAAAGAAATCTCGCACTGCCTGTTCGTCATCGTCATTCACGATGGTGTACAGCTCGGCACCAGTTCCGTCAAGAGCTTCTTGAGTCTTGAAGAACTTCACCAATTCGGGATGTTCGCGCTTGCACGGAACACACGTGGAATTAAAGAAGTTCAACACAACCCATGAACCCCGGCGGCGTGAGAGCAAAAACAAGTCGCCGTCATAAGTCGTGCTTGAAATCTCTGGTGCTGGTTTCAACAACAAGGGCGTCGTTGCAGTTCCTGCTTTGTCATTCGACGTGATTGCCAGAATGACAACGAAGAAAACCATCACCACTGCAATGGCAACCGCAATGATCGGTGCAATACGGCGAGGGGCCTGCTCAGACATGTTCAGCTACATCGGGCCGGTTCATTGGAGTATCCGCCGATACAGGAGCAGTTGGTTGACGACGTTTACCCGGAAAGGCGGCGAGCACTGTTCCGATGGCCATGAGGCCCCCGCCAATCCACAACCACAAAATGAGTGGCTTCACATAAATCTTGATCCGTGCTTCGGTGTCAGAGGGTCGGACATTACCTTCAAGAGTCACGTACAGGTCTTTGGCAAAACCTGTCTTCACGCTTGGTGTACCAATATCCATACCTTGCTTGAGGTACTTGCTGCGCGCCGGACTGTATACCTGTTCACCATCAATACGAACGGCAGCCTTCACACTGGTCTTCACATTGTCTGATTCGAGTGACAAACCTTCAAAGGTGAACGTGTGACCGGCAAAAGTTACGGTCTCGCCTACTTTCAAGACAAATTCTTGCGTACGTGTATACGAAGAAGAAGCACTTAAGGCCACCGCGATAATGATCACGCCAATGTGCACAACCATTCCACCGTTTGCGCGACCCACTATTCCGCGCCATCCTTGGCGTCGACTCGCTAAGACAATTTGACGGAGCGCAGCCCCAGCAGCAAATCCACCAAGCGCAAAAGCTGCCAGCGATGCCCAACCATCAGCACCGACGAAAACAGAAACTGCGAGTGCACCGACTCCACACCATGCCGGCCAGAACAATCGATCGCGTAAAACTTCTTGACTGGCTTTACGCCATGGGAGGACTGGAGCGATGGCCATCAGAAACAGCAACGTCAATCCGAGCGGCATGGTCATTCGATTAAAGAACGGCTCACCAACCACTATGCGGCGATCATTCAACGCTTCAACGAGAAGAGGGAAAACTGTTCCGAGCAAAACCACAAACGCGAAAATGCTAAAGACGACATTGTTCGCTAAAAACGCGCCCTCACGACTGATTGGTGAATCAATTGCTCCGGGTGATCGCAATTGGTCGCCACGACGTCCAATCAAAACAATTGCAACAACCACAATCACAGTGAAGAAAGCCAACAACCAGGGGCCAACGCTGCCCTCGCTGAACGCATGCACGCTGTTAATGACTCCAGAACGAGTCAAGAAAGTTCCGAGAATTGTCAAACTGAAAGTAGCGATCACCAAACTCAGGTTCCAGACCCGCAACATGCCACGACGCTCTTGAACAAGTACCGAATGCAAATAAGCCGTTCCCGTAAGCCATGGCAAGAAGCTGGCGTTTTCAACTGGATCCCACGCCCATACACCGCTCCAACCGAGAACTTCGTAACTCCACCAACTACCGAGGATGATGCCTAATGTCAGGAAAGCCCACGAGTACAGGGTCCAACGACGAGTTTCAAGCAACCATCCTTCGCCGACTCGACCAGTGATCAAGGCCGCGATCGCGAATGCAAAGGGCACGGTGAAACCCACATATCCGACATACAAAATTGGCGGATGAAACAAAACAAGAATGTGATTTTGCAGGAGGGGGTTTGGTCCTGGTCCATCGTTCACACCAGGGGCTCCCATTGCAAACGGATTAGCTGGCCCAAATGACAACATAAAGAAGAACAAGCCCACCACGAATAGAACAACCATGGCCCACGCTAGAAGTTCATCACCAGCACGCTTCCGAAATTTTCGCGCTACGGCCGCAATAAATCCTGTCAAAACGAGCACCCACATCAAAATGGATCCCTCGAGAGCACTCCACAGCGCCGTGATGTTGTAGATGGCAGGTGTATCACGGGAACCAACTTGTTGCACGTACTTCAAAGAGAAGTCCCGTGTGATGAGCGCACGTTCCATCATGATGAACGCCAAGAGGGCCGCAGCAAACGCAACGTATGCATATTGAGTTGTTGACCTCAATGCACGAAGGTCGTGCTTTCGGATACCAGCAACGGTGATGGCGATACCCGACAGGCACGTCAAAAGACCGAGCAAAATCGCGCCGCGGCCGATGGCACCATTGATGCTTACTGCAAGCACGCGGTTCCTTCAGCAGTTGCTACTTCATCGTCAACTCGGTCGGGGTTTTCTGCCTCATATTCATTTGAGTGCTTTACTTCAACCCGATCGCCAAGAAAAACGCCATCATTCAAAATGCCGTGGACAACAACTGGAATACATTCTTTAAAGATTCCGCCTGGTTCACCGTCATAGGTCACTGGCAACGACTCTCCACCAAAAGACATATTGAATTTGGTGGTGACTCCATCATTTTTGACTGTCCCCTCGTCAACGACACCTTGAATACGCAAACGTCGTCCGGGTTCACAGCCCGACTTGGCACCAATCTCGTCGACGTTGCAGTAGTAGTCGATGGCCGAAGTTAAAAATTTTGTCAGAACGACCCCACCACTGACGACAACTAATAACAACACAATGATTGCTGGCCATGGCCGACGCTTACGTCGCTGTCGTGCTGAAACAGGCCGCGGAGAAAGATCAAGCGAATCGGCAGAGGTGCCAATTTCGTCGTCATTGCCAGTCTGATTCATAACCACGGCCTCTCATCTCGCGGAACTTCACGAGAAGACTTACGGGCACGACGAATAACCCCCAGTGCATACGCACCGACTAAGCCGAAAGTGATGACGTAACTGGCGAAGATAAAGCCGGCATCGTCCATTAGCGAGCGACTCCTTGTGCTTCGGCACGACGAGCCGTCAGCGCGTTGTCAAGTCCCGAATCGTCAAGCATGTCGTCAAGTGCAAGCGAACGTTGACGATGCAATACCAACCACACATACATCAAAGTGAATACAACCACGCCAAGAAATAGCGTGAACAACATCAAGCCGTCCATTTCAACATCGGTTCCCCGACCAGCCACACTCGCCTCTTGATGCAGGGTGTTCCATAGTTGAACTGAGAAGTGTACGAGGGGGATTTCTAAGACAGCAAGCAACGCCAAAACTGCGCTTCGTCGTGCTCGCTGCTGATGCGTCCCGCCTAAGCCACGAACTGCCAAGTACCCGATGTACGTCACGAACAAGAACGCCGTCGTAGTGAGGCGAGCGTCCCAAGTCCAGTAGGTGCCCCAAGTAATTCGTCCCCACAAACTGCCGGTGACCAATGAGATACCCATGAACAGAACACCGACTTCGGCTGAGGCTCCAGCAATGCGGTCCCACGTGAGCGAGCGGGTGCGCTTCCACAGATATGCGACCGACGAAATTCCGGTGACAACAAAAGCAAGGTATGCCAACCAGGCGCCAGGCACATGTGCATACATGATGCGCACCGACTCCCCTTGGTTGACATCGGCAGGAGAAACAAAAATGGCGAGGATGATCAGCAATGTGATGCCAGCCAAAATCACGACACCGAGACCTCGTGTAAATGGTGTACCAGTGACTCGATCACGAGGGGAATGTTTTGACATTGATGTGTTCACGATTCTCCTCCTCGTACTACAGGCCAGATAAAACCTGCCAGATAAAACTTTTACTCGTCGAGTAATGGCCCAAAGGCCACTGCCCCAGCAACACTGAATAACACTGCGAACACCACCAGTAGACCTAACCACGGCCAGCCTTCACTGATCGCAATTCCGTTTGTGCCAAACGCAGATTCGGTGGCCCGAGTTGCTCCGATCAACACAGGTGCAACCACCGGCAACAAAAGCAACGGAAGCAATGTTTCGCGTCCTTTGGCACCAGCAGCAAGACCTCCATACAGAGTACCTACGGCGGCCAAACCACAGGTAGCGGCAGTCGCAGTCGTGACCAAGAGCACGCCGCCCGCCCACGAAAAGTGAGCTCGATACAGCACAACGGCGGCTCCAACAAGCAACGCCACCAAGACCATCAGTTGCACCATGAGAGCCAGCATCTTCCCAATGAATATTCCGGTAGCCGGGACCCCTGCCGAACGCAACTGGTCAAGCGCACCATCACCAGTTTCAACGGCGAATGACCGCGAAACCATCACAAGCACGCTGAAAAGCGTGGCCAGCCAAACCAGCCCGGGTGCTACCCGTTCGAGGACCGCGTCGCTATCAAGGGCAAAGGCAAACATCACCATCACAATCAAGGCAAACGGCAAAACCTGGTTCAGCAGAACTCGGCTTCTTCGCTCCACCCGCAGGTCTTTGGCCGCAATCAATCGAGCCGTTGCGATAACTCCTGCTGAACCCGGTACTGAGTTGCTCATGGCGCACCAATTTCACGAACTTGTCCTGCCACTACTTCAACTTGCCGAGTCGCCAACTGTGCCGCGCGCTCAAGTTCGTGACTCGCGACCATCACCGTCGCTCCAGCCGCAGCAGCCATCTTGAGAACCTGATCAAGTTCGTCACGACCTGTGGCATCAAGGCCCGCGTGGGGCTCATCAAGTAACCACAGTTCGGCTCGACGAGCGACCAAACCTGCCAAAGCGGTCCGACGCTTTTGGCCAGCCGACAAACGCGACACTGGCAAATCAGCCAAGCGACCGTCAAGACCCATACGCCGCAGTGCAGCATCGACCTCGGCACGAGTTGCACCGACCGTTCGTCCCCAAAATCGCACATTCTCACTGACCGTGAGATCGCCGTACAGGCCATTGTTGTGGCCGATGACTCCGACTCGATGTCGCACTAGTTCGCGATCGTTTTTCAAATCGATGCCCAGTACTTGACCATGACCTCGCTCAAGCGGAATGAGCCCTGCACACAATCGCAGCAATGTGGTCTTGCCGGCCCCATTTGGACCACGCAACAACACAATCTCGCCACGGTTCACCGACAACGTTGCCCCGGCTAATGCCGGGAACGAACCCAACACTGCGACCGCGTCCGACAGATCAATAACCACATCTATACCAGGCTCGTGGGCGATCATTGACATGCAATTGCGACGCTATCTGCAACCTCTGCGCTGCCCTATTCTCGGACTCCAACGCAGGTATCGTTTGATCCCTGTGGCGAACGACGAAACACCCGGATCTTCTGCGACTGGCTCATCCAGTTTCGGGGGTGACCTTTCTCCGCCATCCGACTATGACCCATTTGAAATCTCGCGACCGATTCCTCGTCCAACAGGAACTGGACCAATTGAGCCACTCTTAATTCCCCACAACAAAGACGAGGAAATCCGTCACACGGCTCCCCTAGTCAAGGTTCCTTATTGGGACCGACCCAAACCTAAAAAAGACTGGTACTGGTTTCTTGGTCGACTTGGCACCAGTTTGATCGTCCTTGGACTCTTAATGTTTTTGTTCGTCGGTTACCAATTGTGGGGAACCGGCATCGAAGAAGCGCAATCACAAAACAGTTTGGAAAACCGTTTCACCCAAATTGCAGTGACAACCACCTCACCACCACCTACATCAAATTCGCCTTCAGTGACCGAACCACCAGTCACAACAACACCGACTCCGCCCGAACCGATCGTGATCAAAGAAGGTGACCCCATGGCGATCATCAATTTGCCCACGATTGGGGTCAGTAAATACGTTGTCGCCGGTGTTGAAACTGCCGATCTCAAAAAAGGTCCCGGGCATTATCCGGGAACACCTTTCCCGGGCGAACTTGGAAACGCATCGATTGCCGGACACCGCACAACATACGGCGAACCATTCCGTCATCTTGATGATCTCAGCATTGGCGACCCAATCATCATCACCGATTTAATGGGTCGTCAGTTCACCTATCTCGTTTCAAATCAGCAAATCGTTGAAGCAACTGATTCGTGGGTTGTCGCCACCACCGATCGCACTAGAGCCGTTCTCACGTTGACCACATGTCATCCCGAATTTTCGGCTAAGCAACGTTTGATTATTTCCGCCGAACTAGATGTCACACAAAGCGAAATCGCGACCAATCCAGCTGCTGTTTACATTGATGATGTTGCCAAAACCGTCACTCTTCCATCATCTGAAACGGTGAGCACCGAAACCGTGACTACTGAACCAGTTACCACACTCGTCACCGAGACACCGGCTACAACTACGACACCGACAACAACATCGACTATTCCAGAAGTTCTCGTTGATGAACCATACGAGATTGAAGGCGCCGATGCTCTCAGTCGCGGATGGTTCAGCGATCTTTCGGCAATTCCCCAAACATTGTTATGGGTTTTCACTGAACTTCTCGTCGTCATCGGCGCTTGGCAACTAGCTAAGAAAAATCGCAATCGAATCATTGGGGCCGTCGTCGGCTTCGTCCCATTCGTCGTGGTGCTGTACTTCGTTTTCCAAAACGTCAATCGACTCTTACCACCCAACTTGTAACTGTTGGGCGCGAAAACGCCCCGTTTTCGGGGATCTATTTGCCCAACAAATCAGCACACATAGCAACCGTGCCTGAAACCAATGCGTGGGGCGATTCCCACGGCACAAAATGTCCACAGTCGCGCAACAAATACGGCCCAACGTGATTGTCAAAAACAACCGCAGCCATTTGGTCGAAAGCTGGATAGATCACGTGATCGCTGGGACCAAACAAAATCAAGGTTGGGGTTTTCTCATTGTGACCCATAGTTGTCATGTCTCTGTTCTTTGACGCATTAAACACAGTTTCATAACCACCAAACGACGCTCGTAAAACTTCTGCACTCGCAAATGGCTCGGTATGGAAGTCAACAGCCTCTTGATCAAAGGTTCCTGGATGTGCCCAAAAGCGACTTCCATAAAACGTGGCAATGTAACGACGTCGTGCGTCGGGTGTTGAAAGTTCAGCCGCTAATCCATCGGCATCAGTCCCCTGACGAATGAAATAGTCAGCCGCTTCGCGCGGAGCACGAGTTCCGTCAATATTCTTCATGCGTTCTTTGTCAAAAAGCAATGGAGAATTGAACAACACCATTCGGTCAACAAATTCTGGGTAACGCAAAGCCATATCTTGAATAACTGGCCCACCCATGTCGCCACCAACAACGACAACTTTGTTGTAGCCGAGATGATCATGCACGAGTGAATACATATCTTTTGCGTGCGACGGCGTGTCATAGAAACCATCAGGTGTTAAACCGCTGTCACCAAAGCCACGAAGGTCTGGAACAATCACATCAAAACCCGCTGCTGCGAGAGGCTCAATCACTTTCCAAAAAATACGCTTACTCTCGGGCCAGCCATGAACACATAGCAAAGCAATGCCGTTTCCGTGGGGAGACTGTTCATATACAAAAGACTGTTTGAACCCACGCAATGTTGACGAGTGCAATTGAAAGCGTTGCGGATCAATATCGGGATTCATGCCCCCACCGTACCGACATTGGGCAAATCACGCAGTACTCGGCGAGTGGGTGCACCTAGCCTATAGAACATGGATGCCAACGAATTTCGCGCCAACGGACAAGCCGTGATTGAACTGATCGCTCAGTACCTAGAGACGATTGAACAACGCCCAGTGACCGCCGATGTGCGACCCGGGGATATTCGTTCATTGTTGCCCGAGCATCCACCAACATCGCCCGAATCATTTGACGACGTTTTGAGTGACGTCAACGACATCGTCTTGCCAGGTCTCACCCATTGGCAACATCCAAACTTCTACGCGTTCTTTCCTGGCAATTCGTCGTATCCATCAATCCTCGCCGACCTATTAACTGCTGGTTTGGGAGTGCAAGGTATGAGTTGGCTCTCGTCACCTGCATGCACCGAAGTTGAAACACTGATGCTCGATTGGATGCAAGAACTTCTTGGGTTACCTGAGAAATACCGCAGCACCACCGCAACCGGTGGCGGGGTCATTCAAGGTTCGGCGAGCGAAGCAACTCTCTCATCAATCCTCGCAGCCCGTTGGCGAATCACTCAGGGCCAAGTAAATCACGACGGCGATACATCAAAACTGATTGCTTACTGCTCATCGCAATCCCACAGCAGCATTGAAAAAGGACTTCGAATTGCTGGCATTGGTACGCAAAACATTCGTGTCATTGAACATGATGAGTCGTTTGCAATGAACGCCGATGCGCTTGAAACGCAGATCATCGCCGACAAAAATGCCGGACTCATTCCGTTCTGGATTTGCAGTACTCACGGAACCACTTCATCTGGTGCATTTGATCCCACTCCGGCAATTGGTCTCATCGCGCAACGGCACCAGTTGTGGTTACACGTAGATGCCGCCATGCACGGCATTGCTGCGCTGGCACCAGAATTTCGTTGGGTCAACGATGGCCTTGAATTGGCTGATAGTTATTGCACCAATCCGCATAAGTGGATGGGCGTTAATTTTGATTGCGATCTCTTTTGGACTTCTGATCGCGCATCATTACTTGGTGCACTCAGCATCTTGCCCGAATACCTTCGCTCGGCTGCCGCTGAATCAGGCGCCGCAATTGACTATCGCGATTGGCAGATTCCGTTAGGTCGCCGCTTTCGATCACTAAAATTGTGGTTCGCAATTCGCACCGACGGCACTGCGGTCTTCCAAGAACTCATTCGCCGACACGTCGCAATCACTCAAGACTTGGCCACGCTTGTTGCTTCTGACCCACGCTTTGACATTGTTGCCCCCCACACGTTGAACCTGCTCTGCCTACGCATCAAGGGTTCGAGCCCAGAAGAAGGCGACCAACTCACCGATCAACTCATCGAGGCCGCAAATGCCACTCGAGACGTCTTTTTCACGCGTACGGTGCTAAATCATCGAAGCGTTCTGCGGTTCTCCATCGGGGGCCGCACGACCGAACATCGCCATGTGCTCTCGGCATGGGGAATGTTGCAAAAGTTGGCGTAAGATTTGAGCACAACATAAATCACCCCGTGCGGGGTTTGGGTGAAAGTCCCAACCGGCGGTTACAGTCCGCGAACCAGTTGATGAGGTCACTCGCTAACTGGCCGATCTGGTGAAATTCCAGGGCCGACGGTCAGAGTCCGGATGGGAGCACGGGTGCGTCTAGTTCGGCGTTCATGAACGGGCTTCGCTGCTCATTCATTGCTCGTGCTGTTCGCGCTTGGGCTGTCACCGCGCATGTGGTCTGACCCTGAATGCAGAACAATGACCGATCACGACTACATGATGCAAGCGATTGAAGCCGCGGCTTCAGCACGTCTTCATGCTTCGCCAAATCCGTGGGTCGGATGCGTCATCGTCACAGTTGATGGTCAAGTCTTTGTCGGTGCTACTGAGGCACCAGGTGGTCGCCATGCAGAAGTCGTCGCACTTGACGCGGCACGTGCCGCACTTGTCAATACTCAAGGTTCCACAGCATTTACAACTCTTGAACCCTGTAGTCATCATGGCCGAACCGGACCTTGCACCGAAGCGCTGATCTCTGCCGGTGTGTCACGGGTGGTGAGCGCAATCACTGATCCCGATCAACTCGTCGGTGGTCAAGGTTTTGCCACCCTTCGCGCCGATGGCCTCACTGTTGATGTTGGCTTATGCGCCGATCTTGTGACTGAACAACTTCGTCCATACATTCACCACCGAACGACAGGTCAACCTTTCGTCGTTTTGAAACTTGCTTCAACCCTTGATGGTCGCACCGCAGCCGCTGATGGCACGAGTCAATGGATCACTGGCGAACCAGCCCGTCAAGCCGCCCATCAATTGCGTGCTGAGAGTGATGCCATCGTCGTCGGCGCAGGAACGGTGCGTCGAGACAACCCCACATTGACAACACGTCTCGTTGATGGTCCATCACCGCGACGCATCGTTCTCGGACATGCGCCCGAGCAAGCCAACGTTCATCCGTGTCTTGAATGGGACAAATCGTTGTGTGAGCTTCTCGACACGTTGGGGAACGACGGCGTCCTACAACTCATGGTCGAAGGTGGAGCAACAGTGGCTTCGTCGTTCCACCAGCAAAATCTCGTTGACCGTTATGTGCTGTATGTCGCACCAGCATTCATGGGCGGAAACGATGGTGCGCCGTTGTTCAATGGCGAGTCCGCTCCATC
>ERZ888423.1723-NODE-1723-length-18068-cov-15.510631_pt1 | contig 18068 bp, 18 predicted proteins | sample MGYA00520523_ERZ888423 | MGnify/ENA primary metagenome ERZ888423 (study PRJEB32303, sample SAMEA104408611) | aquatic metagenome | biome: Brackish water; feature: Pelagic; material: water | place: Baltic Sea | collected 2014-06-08T10:24:00 | depth 30,27 m ...
ATAAGCTTTTAATTTTCTTTTATGTGCTTTTTAAATCTTTTCAAAATGCAAAAAAACTTAAATAGCTTATATGTTAAAACAATCTCAAGTTAATTTATGTAATTTTACCAACAATAAAAACGTTATGTTAATTAGAGAAATCCTTCAAAAAGATAATGAGTCGATTGCTAAGGTAATTCGCGATATTTTTCACGAATTAGATGCGCCCAAAGTTGGTACGGCTTATGCTGATCCTATTTTAGATACCTTATACGAAGTGTATCAAGCGCCTCGTTCGGTTTATTTTGTGGTCGAACTTAATGGAAAAGTTGTTGGTGGTTGTGGTGTGGCACCCTTAGAGATGCTGAATCCAGTTCAGCAGGACAATACTAAAGTATGTGAATTGCAAAAAATGTACTTTGCTCCCGAAATTAGAGGAACAGGTTATGCCGAGAAAATCATTGAAAAATGTTTGGAATGTGCCAAAAATCAAGGTTTCGAACTTTGTTATTTGGAAACTTTATCATTTATGACTGCCGCTCAAAAACTATATAAACGAATGGGTTTTGAACCTATTGATGGTCCAATGGGAAACACAGGGCACAGTAGTTGTGAGGTTTGGATGACTAAAAAAATAGTTTGAAATGATGCTTTTAAAACAATATAAATCCCACTTTTTTGATGCACTGAAAAATAGTCAAGACGAACAAGAAATAGAAAGTTTCTTTTTCATCCTTACTGAATATTTGCATAATTTGAAGCGAGTAGATGTAGCTTTGAATCCGAATTTTGAACTTTCAGAGGCTGATATTGTAAAGTGGAATGCCATTTTAGCTCTATTACAACAAGAGAAACCCATTCAACACATTACGGGTGAAGCTTGGTTTTATGGCTTGCAATTTGAAGTCAATGAAAATACTTTAATTCCAAGACCAGAAACCGAAGAATTGGTAGAATGGATTATTGAAAGCTGGAAGTTGGAAGTTGGAAGCTGGAAGTCAGAAAATCAGAAACGAATAAATGTTCTCGATATTGGAACAGGAACGGGTTGTATTCCTATAACATTAAAAACAAATTTACCACAAGCAAATGTTTCAGCTATTGATGTTTCAGAAATGGCTTTAGAAGTAGCGAAAAGAAATGCGGAGTTAAAAAAAGTCGAAGTCAATTTCATTCAAGCCAACATTTTAGAAGTGGAAGATGTATCAAAAATCCAAACTTCAATCTCCCAACTTCCAACTAATTTTGACATCATCGTTTCCAATCCGCCCTATGTTCGTAATTTGGAAAAACAAGAAATCAAGAAAAATGTATTGGATTACGAACCGCATTTGGCTTTGTTTGTAGAAGATACAGATGCGTTACTTTTTTACAGAAAAATTGCGCAATTATCCATTAAAAATTTGTCGCCAAACGGATTATTATTTTTCGAAATCAATCAATATTTAGGAAAAGAAACCGTTGAGTTACTAGAAAATCTAGGCTTTAAAAATATCGAATTGAAAAAAGATATGTTTGGAAATGATCGAATGATTAGATGTTCAATTTAGTTCAGTAACGCAAAGTTTCCAAAGGTTTTTCCCAATTACGCAAAAATTTAATTTAAAAAACTTGTGGAACTTGTGCCTTCTTAGTGTCCTTTGTGGTTATCTTTTTACTCGTATCTCAACGCTTCCACAGGATCCAATTTAGCCGCTTTCAATGCCGGAACCAATCCAGAAATAATAGTAACAACTATAGTAGTTACAATCGTTGCAATAATCGCTAACCAAGGTGTGCTAAATTCAAATTTCAGTAAGGAAGCAATTAAATAACCTGTTCCAATTCCTAAAATTAAACCCAATAATCCGCCAAGTTGACTAATTACAAACGTTTCAGTTAAGAATTGCCAACCAATGGTAGATCGTTTTGCACCTAATGATTTTCGAACTCCAATTTCTCTAGTTCGCTCGGTTACGGAAACCAACATAATATTAGTTAAGGCAATAGTAGATCCAAAAACAGTAAGTAACCCAATTACCCATGCAATAATACTTAAAAAGGCAACTTGATCAAGCAAAGTATTTCGTAAATCATCGCTGCGTTCAATTCCGAAATTATCTTTTTCAACCGGACTTAATTTTCTTACACGGCGCATGGTCATTTTTGAATCATCAACCGCTTCATTTAACAACGCTTCGTTGTTCACCATGACATCTAAGTCATAATTTATGTTGGGTGCCGAAAAAAGCGAACGTGCTACTTGTGTTGGTATTAAAACGCGTAAATCTTGGCTGTTGCCAAAAGTGGAACCTTTTTCTTTCAAAACGCCAATCACTCTAAATTTAGCACCTCGAATCGAAATTATTTTGTCAATAGGATTCATATTTGCAAATAATCCCTTTTCAAAATCAGAACCTAAAACACAAACGTAATTGTTGTTAGCCACATCAAAAGAGTTCATATTTCTTCCTTTTACCACTTCCAAACCTTTATTCGGACAAAAATTTTCGTCAATACCTACTACCGTAATTTCAGGGTCAGTTTTTTTGTCTTGATATTTTACTTCGATTGCCGAACCTGCTGTAAATGATAACGATGTTGTTGTAAATGGAAAATTATATTTGTCTTGAAATGCTTTTGCTTGCGGATAACTAATGATAGGATTAACGCGCTGATCTGCATCATTTTGATTGATTTCGGAAGAAAAATCATATTGGCTAATCGAAAAAGTATTAGCTCCCATTGAAGCAAAATTCTTCAATAGTGAATTTTCTAGAGCAGTAACTAAGGTTAATACACCAACTAAGGCCCATATTCCAATGGCGATAATTAAAACCGTTAACGAAGTACGCAACGCCTGACTTTTAATGGAGTCAAGCGCAATTTTTGTATTTTCTTTAAATAATCCTATCATAACTATAAGACTAAAAAGTTGCTTGAATGTTACACATTAGAAGTAAGAATTTAGAATTTAGAATTTAGAAAGTGAAAAAATTAGAAATTTTTAATCTTTGATTTGATTTTTTAAACTGCTAAATATATACGATATTTGCAATACAAAAGAAACAAAATGGTCTAATTGACACATTAGTAAAATGGCACAAAAACCAAGCATACCAAAAGGAACTCGTGATTTTTCGCCTGCAGAGGTAGCGAAACGTAATTATATTTTCAGTACGATAAAAACCAATTTTGAAAAATTTGGCTTTCAACCTATTGAAACACCTTCGTTTGAAAATTCCGAAACTTTGATGGGAAAATATGGTGAAGAAGGTGATCGATTGATTTTTAAGATTTTGAATTCAGGTGATTATTTGGATAAAGTTGCACAGGAAGAATTACAAACTATAAACTACAAAAAATTAACCGGTAAAATTTCCGAAAAAGCTCTTCGTTATGATTTAACCGTTCCGTTTGCGCGCTATGTGGTGCAACACCAAAACGACATTGAATTTCCGTTTAAGCGTTACCAAATTCAACCAGTTTGGCGTGCCGATCGACCTCAAAAAGGACGATTTAGAGAGTTTTATCAGTGCGATGCTGATGTGGTGGGTTCTAATTCATTGTGGCAAGAAGTGGAGTTGGTACAATTATATGACTCGGTTTTTTCTGAATTAGGATTAGGTGGCGTTACCATTAAAATAAACAATCGTAAAATATTATCAGGAATTGCTGAGGTTATCGGTGCTTCGGATAAATTAATTGATTTTACGGTCGCTTTAGATAAATTGGACAAAATAGGTGAAGATGGTGTGAAAAAAGAAATGCTTGAAAAAGGCATTTCGGAATCGGCTATCGAGAAGGTTCAACCGTTGTTTCATTTCTCTGGAACAATCACCGAAAAAATAGAAAAATTAGCCAATTTATTAGCCAATTCTGAAGAAGGAATGAAAGGCGTAAACGAGTTGCAATTTATTTGTGATAACGTATCGACTTTAGGTTTGCAAACCGCTTTCTTGGATTTAGATGTTACTTTAGCACGTGGATTGAATTATTATACAGGCGCCATTTTTGAAGTTGCAGCGCCAAAAGGTGTTGCCATGGGTTCGATTGGCGGCGGAGGCCGATATGATGATTTAACAGGAATTTTCGGATTGAAAAACATGTCAGGTGTAGGAATTTCGTTTGGTTTAGACCGAATTGCATTGGTAATGGAAGAAGTTGGTTTATTTCCAGCAACCGTTTTAGCCTCATCAAAAGCATTGTTCCTGAATTTTGGCGACAAAGAAGCGTTATATGCGATGAAAGCCATTGGAAAATTACGTCAAAAAGGAATCAAAGTCGAATTATATCCTGATAACTCAAAAATCGACAAACAATTCAAACACGCTGATCGAAGAGGAATACCTTTTGCTGTTATTGTAGGCGAATCGGAAATTGAACGTGAAGAATTTGGATTGAAAAACTTAGCTACTGGCGAACAACATAAAGTGGATTTCGAAACTTTAGTTACGTTACTGCAATAATTAATAACACAGATTGCACGAATTAGCACAGATTTATTTGATTTTTTTGCCGCGAAGACCCAAAGTTTATATTTCAATTTTCCTTAGTGCCTTAGCGACTTTGTGGCAATTTTTTCTTAGCTTCTTATTATCCGTTTTTAAAAATTTCTTTCACTGCAATTTCATAATTCTTACTATTTCCTGCTTTTTTAATCTTTTTGAAGGTCTTTTGCGGATTTGAAAATGATTCTGAAAAGTATTCCCAAAAACCGAGCATTTTCATGCGAATAGGCGTAGGACCCGATAAATAAGCATCATATTCCTGATAAATAGTGTCGTGAAAAGCTTCAAAAATTTCCAGTTTATTTTTAGGATATTCTGTCGTGTTGTTTTTGATCATTGAAGGCAAAAACGGATCGGCAATTAAACCTCTTCCGATCATCCAGTGGTCAATTGAAGGGAAGCGTTCTTGCATCATTCTAAATTTTTCAACCGAAGTGATATCGCCATTATAGTAAATTTTCTGTTTGGAAGTATCTAAACATTTTTGAAACGAATCTAAATCGACACCGCCTTTGTATAGTTGTTTACCAATGCGGGCATGAATGGCAATATTTTTAATAGGATATTGATCTAAAATGGGGAAAACGTCTAAAATTTCGGTTGGATTTTCATAACCCATGCGCATTTTCATGGAAACAATAATATCTGTTTCGTTATGAACACGCTTTAAAATATGTTCGATTTGCGAAGTATTACTAATTAATCCAGAACCCATTCCACATTTTGCCACCATAGGATAGGGGCAGCCTAAATTCCAATTTAGTTCTTTGTAGCCTAGTTGCTGGACATATTTAGCAACAAACAAAAATTCTTCGGCATCATTAGTAATGATTTGCGGAATTACTTCTAAAGTGGTATTATTTTCTGGTAGAATATCTCTTTCATACGAACCTTTGATTACTAATTTTCCATTTAGTTTGATGTAAGGCGAATAAAAGGTATCAATTCCTCCAAAATAGCGATGAAAGGCGTTTCTGAATCTAAAATCGGTAAATCCTTGTAAGGGAGATGAAAGTAAGGTGCTGCTCATGCGGCAAAGGTAGTATAAAAATAGAACTGTAATTTTGATTTATTTTACCAGCTCAATTGTATCTATTTTTAGTTCAAACGATTCATTCTTTTTATTTCCAATTAAAAAAACAATTTCTTCTAAAAAGTCACCTTTAAAATTGGGTAAATTTAAGGTTTGGCCTCTAAAGGAAGGGTACAAATCACTCCATTTTAAGACTATTGTTTCCCATTCACCTGATGTTTTAAAAGTATTTATATAAGAATAATAGGAATTTGCATTGTCTTTTATTCTGAATTGATAGTTTTTTCCATCACCTTTCAATCGAATACTCACCTTAGAAAATTTGCTAATATCTTTGGTTTTCATTTGATGACTAACCGATGAAAACCCGCCATAATTTTCGGTAGAAACAGCGCCAAAGAAAACACCATTTCCATTTTCATCGATTTTGAATTTGCCTTTTGATAGTCCTCCCATTACCCCATCATCAATAATTTTCCACTCACTAGAGTTGGTTTTTTTATTAAAATCAAATAAAAGTGAGTCATTCATAAGTATTGGGAAAAGAAAAAGTAAAAGTATCGTTTTCATTGTATTTTTTATTAAATGTACTAAATAAAAAGATTGATATGAAAATTTTAACCATTTGTAGTAACTTGAAATGATTTTCATAAAAAAACGAATTAGCAATACTAATCCGTTGATTGTTATAAACTTAATTTTTTTGTAGCGAGGACGGGAGTTGAACCCGTGACCTCAGGGTTATGAATCCTGCGCTCTAACCAACTGAGCTACCTCGCCAATTATTGGTCTAACATCCTACTAGAATGCGGGTGCAAATATAAAACTAAATATATTCTTTGCAAACATTATTTTATAAAATAAATTAAAATCTTTTTTGTATTTTCAATATTTTCTCTATATATTTCGTGTCTTAAAAATAATCAAATGAGTGTAAAAGTAAAATATGAATTAGAATTCCCATTTCAGTCTTCGCCACAATTACTATATCAATATATATCTACTCCATCAGGACTTTCGGAGTGGTTTGCAGACAATGTAAATTCGAGAGGAGAATTTTTTACATTTATTTGGAACGATTCAGAAGAAAAAGCAAAATTAGCGTCAAAAAAAACAGGAGAACGCATTAAGTTTAAATGGCTTGATGAAGATGGTACTGAAACAGATTATTTTTTTGAATTAAAAATTATTGAAGACGAAATAACAAAAGACGTTTCAATCATGATTACCGATTTTGCTTACGAAGACGAATTAGAAGAGTCAAAATTACTTTGGGAAAACCAAATTTCCGACTTAAAACATGTATTAGGTTCTGTTTAAAAATTCAGTAGAAAGAAGTATATTTGTCCCGATTTTAATCGGGATTTTTTTATGGTAAATTTTAACGGAACTATTCAGGAAAGCAGTAAAATAGTAATAGAATCTAATCGCGGATTTTTAGTAGGTGATGCTGTTTTTGAAACAATTAAAGTTGTTAATAATAAGGTCTTATTTCTTGAAGATCATTATTTTAGACTAATGGCTTCCATGCGTATTTGTCGTATGGAAATTCCCATGCTTTTTACGATGGAATATTTCGAGGAACAAATTTTACAGTTAGTTGCTAGTTTTTCACAAAACCAATCGTTTCGTATTCGATTTTCTGTTTATAGAGCTGGTGCAGGATTTTATGCGCCTGTTTCAAATGAGGTTGAATTTATAATTAGTGCAACTCCTTTGCAACAAGATGTTTACCAAATTGAGAAGGAGCAATATGAAGTAGAATTATACAAAGATTTTTATATCCCGAAACAATTGCTTTCTACCCTCAAAACAAATAATAAAATGTTGCAAATTGTAGGTACTATCTTTGCAAAAGAAAACGGATATGATAATTGCATACTACTTAACGAGGAAAAAAATGTAGTGGAAGCGTTGCAAAATAACTTATTTATGAAAATGGGTAACGAGATTATTACGCCTCCTATTTCTGAAGGTTGTTTGAATGGAATAATGCGTAAACAAGTACTTGAACTACTAAAAAGAATGGAAGATATTGTTGTTAAAGAAGCGATAATTTCACCTTTTGATTTACAAAAAGCAGACGAATTGTTTCTAACTAATGTAATTTCAGGGATTCAACCCATTACGAATTATAGAAAAAAAAGTTATACCATTGATTTTTCAAAAACAGTGGTTGCCCAACTTAATGCTAGCCTTAATCTTAGTTAAGCGCCGGATTTTCGGGTGCATTAGAAAACAAAACATATTCGCCACCTTGTTCAATAATTTTATCTTTCCAAAATTGTGCGCTAGACTTGGATAATATTTTGTCTTTCATCAAATTTTCGGAAACAATCCAAGAGTTTTCTTCAAGTTCATCCTCTAATTGATTAACGCTCCAACCCGTGTAACCTAGAAAAAAACGAATACTTTCTTTTGAAATTTTCTTTGCATTGATCAATTGCCTTGTGATATCAAAATCACCACCCCAATAAATACCATTTGAAATTTCAATGCTATTAGGAATAAGATCTGGAATGGTATGAATAAAATATAAATTATCCTGTTCTACAGGACCGCCATTATAAATTTCAAAAGAAGCATCAATATCAATGATCAAATCATTAATAGTATAGTTTAAGGGCTTGTTAAGAATAAAGCCTATGGAACCTTCAGTTGCATTATGTTCTGTTAATAAAATTACAGAGCGAGTAAATGAAACATCACCTAAAATTGAAGGTTCAGCTATAAGTAAATGTCCTTTTTGTGGTAAAATTGACTTCATTTGCTGCAGGTTTAATTTATAAAGTTATAAAATAAAATAAATCATACAAATTTTATAAACGAAAAAGTCCCGATACTATCGGGACTTTATCTTGTTTTATAATCAAAAAATATTATTTTTTGTTTACTGATCCGTCTAATTCAGCACCAGCTTTGAATTTTACTACATTTTTAGCAGCAATTTTGATAGTTTTTCCAGTTTGTGGATTTCTTCCATCTCTAGCAGCTCTTGCAGAAACTGACCAAGATCCGAAACCTACTAAAGAAACTCTTCCTCCTTTTTTAAGAGTACCTTCAACATTGCTTAAAAATGATTCTAAAGCTAATTTAGAAGCTGCTTTTGTAATTCCAGCAGAAGCTGCCATTGCATCGATTAATTCTGATTTGTTCATGATAAAGTTATTTTAATTGGTTAAACATTATTATTTAATAGCAAATTTAGCGGTATAATTGAGCTACACAAACATTCAGTATTATTTTTGATTAAAATGTTAATAAAATGGGTTAAATGTTAATAACATTGGATTTTTTTCTTGATTTTAGGCGGTTTAAGGGCGTTTATTGACCTTATTGAGCTACTGCGTTTTCAGTAAACGTAATACCATTTAACAATTCATGCGCCTGCATTTTCTTTTTCCCTGGGAATTGTAGACAAGTTATTTTTAAAAAACCATCGGTTGTATAAATTATAAAGTCTTTTTTAGTAATAAAAATAGTTCCTGCTTTTTTACTGTGCGATGATGTCTCAAAAGTTGCTTCATAAAATTTAACATTCCATTCGGCAGTGCCATCCGTTATATAAGACCAAGCTGCTGGATAGGGTGATAGTCCTCTAATTAAATTAAAAATGGTAATGCCAGGTTGTGTCCAATCAATTTTACAATTTTCTTTGTTCAATTTATAAGCAGTTTTTTCTTCTAATATTGAATCTTGTAAAGTTGTAGTAACTTTTTCGGTTTTAATTAATTCTAACGTTTCAATAACAGCATCACTACCAAGTTGCATTAAGCGATCATGCAATTCACCGGCAGATTCATTTTCACCAATGGATGTCTCTTTACTTAAAATTAGTGCTCCCGTATCAATTTTATCATCAATAAAGAAGGTAGTAACGCCTGTTTTAGTTTCTCCATTAATTATCGCCCAGTTGATTGGCGCGGCTCCTCTATATTCTGGTAATAATGAAGCATGTAAATTAAATGTGCCTAATTGGGGCATTTTCCAAACCACTTCTGGAAGCATTCTAAAAGCAACCACAACTTGTAAATTGGCATTTAATTGTTCTAATTCGTCTAAAAATTCAGGTGCTTTTAAATTGGTAGGTTGCAATACATTTAAGTTTTTTGCCAAAGCATATTCTTTAACAGCACTAATACTTACTTTTTGACCACGACCTGCTGGTTTGTCAGGTGCAGTTATAACGCCCACAATTTCATAGCTATTTTGATAAATAGTATCCAAAATTCCCACTGCAAAATCGGGAGTTCCCATGAATACAATTCTAAGTTTTTCCATGCTGAATGTAATAATATTGATTGTGTGAATTTATCGCAATTTTATTTTGTTCCAATAATAATTGAAGCGCAAAGATAGTTGCTTCACCCGAAATTTGAAGGGTATCTTCTATTTCTCTTGATGATATTGGAGATTTTAGCACTAATTGTTCAATCAATTCAATGTTTTCAATTGGGTTTGCTTTTTTTTTCGTCATACAAAACGAACAAATGCCACAATCTTCACTAACTGTTTCTTCAAAATAGGCGAGAAGTAATTTGTTTTTACAAGTGTCTACATTAGTAATGTATTGAAGGACGCTTTTAAACTGTTCTTGTTTTAGTTGATTTTGGTGTTCCAAAAATTTTGCAATTCGATTAATCGTTAAATCATCTTCTCTCGCTTCATTAAATGTCAGCGTACTGTCGTTGTTCTTAGCATTCATTTGTACACAGCCTCTTTCGGCAAGTTGCTGAATAACTTTTTCAACATTGGCTTCTGTACTGTTTGATTTTTTTGCAATCAATGCAGGATTTATCACAGTTTCTATATCAAAAATTCCTGAATAAGTTCTTAAAATAGTTGTAATAATGGGTTCGTCATGCGGATTTAAACTGATGTATCGCAGCACTTCCTTACTCGGAATAATAAATTGCATACTGATTTTTTCAGACGATTCACTTTGAAAAGTTAGAACCCCTTGTCGGTCTAAAAATTGTAAACTAGCAAAAGTTTTTACAATTGGAAATTGATACTGCACACAAAAATGATTCATATTGAAAGAATAACTTTCGTTAAAACCATCGCCATAAGCAATTTGAAAATAATTATTTAATTTCACATAAATCTCTCTAACAAATTTTTTATCGGGAAGTGAGTTGATAAATTGTTTTTTTGCAATTTCTATGTCGGTAGCGTTGGTTAATAAAATTCCGAAAGCTTTTTCACCATTTCGTCCAACTCTTCCCACTTCTTGATAATAATTTTCAATATTTTCTGGGAGCTGAATGTGAATTACTGTTTTCACATCGGGTTTGTCAATTCCCATTCCAAACGCATTGGTAGCCAGGATAATTTGAACTTTATCGTTTAGCCACAATTGCATATTTTTTTCTTTCTCTTTTGCCGGTAAACCTCCGTGATAAAAAGTGCTTTTAAAACCTAAATCGTTGAGTTGTTGTGATGTCTCTACACATGATTTTCTGTTGCGCACATAAATTATCGAAGACTGCGGATTTTTAGTCAGGATTTGTTGAATTTTATAATTTTTATCTTCGGTGGTAATGACGTGATAAGCTAGATTTTCTCGTGCAAATGATTTGGTAAAAAAAACAGGTTCGGTCAATGCCAAATGTTTGCAAATATCTTCTTGAACGCGCTTAGTTGCAGTAGCAGTTAAGGCTAAAAAAGGTGTTTTTGGGAATGAACTTTTTAATTCCGAAATCTTTAAATAAGCCGGTCTAAAATCATGTCCCCATTGGCTTACACAATGCGCTTCGTCAATTGCGATTAAGTTGATGTTAAGTTGTTTAAGTCTTTCAACAATCCAATCATGCTGAAGTCGTTCCGGTGAAAGATATAAAAACTTATAATTCCCAAATTGACAGTTATCAAGTATGTCGATTACTTCGTCTTGCGAAACACCGCCTGTTAGTGCGATTGCCTTAATATTCTTACTTTGTAAATTGTGCACCTGATCTTTCATAAGTGCCACTAAAGGCGATATTACAAGACAAATTCCGTCTAATAATAAGGCTGGAATTTGAAAGCATACCGATTTTCCTCCGCCAGTAGGTAATAAAGCAAAAGTGTCTTTTCCATCGAGAACCGACTGAATTATAGCTTCTTGTGGCGCTCTAAAACGCTCGTGTTTCCAATATTTTTGAAGTAATTGTAAGGCTTCAGACATGTAATAGGGCTTTTAGAAACACTAAGGTACAAAAAGTTTTATTTAGCAAGTTGATTTAAAATAAATTCCATCCGATTTTCTACGGTATCTTTTGGAACTTCAATAATAGAATAGCCATATTTTTGATACGTTTCCATCAAATGATCGTGAATTAGAACTGCTTGCTCATAATTTTCATAGCGTTCGCCATCGCTCACATAAATGTTTTGCCAAGGTGGTAATACAAAAACCGAACTATATTTGTGGTCTTTACAAGCTTGGTCAAAAAAAGCGGGATAAGCATCGCCAATGTAATGCATGTAGGCTAAAACATCAGGAATTCCTCGGTCTAAGAAAACAACCGGAGCAACTTCTTCTTGCGCAGATTTGAATTGTTTTTTTCGGCCTTCCAACAGTAATTCGCTAAAAAGTAACGGCTTTTCAAGAAACAATTGTTCAATGCCTTGTTCTTGTGCTTCTTTAATTACTTCGCGCGAAATTTCAGGATAACAAGTATGTCCTTTTTCTTTGAGTGCCTCAATTAAGGTTGATTTACCGGAACTTGGTCCGCCAATTAAAACCACAATTTCTTTATTCATAAATTGAAATCTAAGTCGCAAAAGTAAGTTTTTTTAAAAATCTAATCAACTTTTAAATTTTATAAGTGCTAACAATATAATTCTGAACATAAAAAAGTATATTTGCTTTTTAATTACACGAGATGATGATGGATAAGAAAACAGAAGATTTCTATATTCGATTAAAAGAGGAGTTGAACAATGCAACACTTTGGCCTTCAGAATATTTGTTTAAATTTATTTTACCTTCAGATATTCATAATATTGCAAAAATTGAAGCAGCATTTAATGATATGGGAGCAGTAATAACCACCCAACAATCAAAAACGGGTAAATTTACAAGTGTTTCAATTAGTGTTACAATGAAAAGCGCACAGAGTGTTATTGATAAATATATTGCCGTTTCTGATATAGAAGGCATTATTTCATTATAAAAAAATCATGGTAGAAGAAGTAAGTTATTTAGAATACAATTCGCAACGTTCGCATTTGATCATTCCAGAATATGGAAGACATTTACAAAAGTTAATTGATCAAGCCACAGCAATTGAGGACAAAGCCGAACGCAATAAAGCAGCAAAATACATAATTTCTGTAATGGGATCTTTAAATCCGCATTTAAGAGATGTACTTGATTTTCAGCATAAATTATGGGATCAGTTGTTTATTATGTCTGATTTTAATTTGGATGTTGATTCACCATATCCTATTCCGTCAAAAGACATTTTAACTCAAAAACCCGATCGTTTAAAGTATCCACAAAATTTTCCAAAGTATCGTTTTTACGGAAACAATATTAAATACATGATTGATGTTGCTAATAGTTGGGAAGAAAGCGAATTAAAAAACGCGTTGGTTTTGGTGATCGCAAATCACATGAAAAAATGTTATTTGAGTTGGAACAAAGACACGGTTTCGGATGAAGTTATTTTCGAACACTTATTAGAACTTTCAAACGGAAAATTAAACCTTTCTAAATCAAATGAAGAGCTTTCAAACACGCATGATTTGATGAAAGTGAATAAAAAAGTATCGAATAAAACCCAATTTAGTTCCAATAAGCCTGGTATCATCAAAAAAAATACCACCGGAAAAACACATCTAAATAAAAACAATAAAAGTACATTCAAAAAAAATAGTTAATTGCATGGGAACATTTAAAATTGAAGGAGGAAAATCCTTAAAAGGAGAAATTACTCCTCAAGGTGCAAAAAATGAAGCTTTACAAGTTTTATGCCCAGTTTTACTAACTTCAGAGAAAGTAAGAGTTACAAATATTCCAGACATTATTGATGTCAATAAATTGATTACTTTATTAGGGAATTTAGGTGTAAAAATTCAAAAAAACGGACCTGGAGATTATACGTTTCAAGCCGATGAAGTAAATGTGAATTACTTAAAGACAGAAGCTTTTAAAAAAGAAGGAGGAAGTTTACGGGGTTCAATTATGATTGTAGGTCCTTTATTAGCTCGTTTTGGGTGCGGATATATTCCAAAACCAGGAGGTGATAAAATTGGACGTCGTCGTTTAGATACTCATTTTGAAGGTTTTATTAATCTAGGAGCCACTTTTAGATACGAAAGAGAAGACCATTTTTATGGTGTTGAAATTGACGGAAGATTAAAAGGTGCTTACATGTTGTTAGACGAAGCTTCAGTAACCGGAACGGCTAATATTGTTATGGCAGCTGTTTTAGCTGAAGGAACAACTACGATTTATAACGCGGCTTGCGAACCTTATTTGCAACAGTTGTGTAAGATGTTAAATTCTATGGGTGCCAAAATTTCGGGCGTAGGATCTAATTTATTGACCATTGAAGGTGTTGAATCGTTAGGCGGTTGCGAACACAGAATTTTACCTGATATGGTTGAAATTGGTTCATGGATTGGTTTAGCGGCTATGACCCGAAGTGAAATTACTATTAAAAATGTAAGTTGGGATAATCTAGGACAAATTCCTAATGTGTTTAGAAAGTTAGGAATTACGTTAGAGCGAAAAGGCGATGACATTTACATTCCTGCTCACAAAGACGGATACGAAATAAAAACCGATATTGATGGTTCAATTTTAACTGTTGCCGATGCACCATGGCCAGGATTTACACCTGATTTACTTAGTATAGTGCTTGTGGTTTGTACGCAAGCGCATGGCGATGTTTTGATTCACCAAAAAATGTTTGAAAGCCGTTTATTCTTCGTTGATAAATTAATTGATATGGGTGCAAAAATTATGTTGTGTGATCCGCACAGAGCTGTGGTTATGGGACATAATTTCCAATCACAATTAAAAGCAACTACGATGAGTTCACCTGATATTCGTGCGGGAATCTCTTTATTAATTGCTGCGTTAACCGCAAAAGGAACATCAACTATCCAAAATATCGAACAAATCGACAGAGGTTACGAACGCATAGACGAACGTCTTCGTGCCATTGGTGCTGATATCGTGAGAGTATAATTTTAGTTTTCAGTTTTCAGTCGCAGTAAACAGTTTTATTGTGACTGAATACTGAGACTAAATACTTAAATATGGAAACCTACATCATCATTTTACTTTGCATTGCTTCTTTTATAGCTGGTTTTATCGATGCTATTGTGGGTGGTGGCGGATTAATTCAAACACCTGCTGCTTTAATTTTATTGCCTAATTTACCCGTTGCTTCGATTATTGGAACTTTAAAAATTCCTGGATTTAGCGGAACTAGTATGGTAGCCTATCATTATTTAAAATCTACAAAAGTCAATTGGAAGTTATTTTTAATTATGGCTTTTGTATCGTTTGGATTTGCTTATTTGGGTTCAAGTTTGCTCAATATTATGCAAAATGACTTCATGAAACCATTACTTTTCTTGGTTTTGATTTTATTGTTATTGTATACCTATTTCAAAAAGGATTTCGGACAGTTTCAAATCGAGAAATTGACGCAAAAGCAAATTTACATTTACGGGATTTTGATTTGTATTTTCTTAGGTTTTTATGATGGATTCATCGGTCCAGGTACCGGCAGTTTGTTAATAATGGCATTTATAGCAATCTTAGGTTTCGATTTTTTACAAGCCAATATTTATGCAAAACTCGTTAATTTGGCTACTAATTTTGGATCTATCACGTTATTTGTGCTAAAAGGAAAAATAATTTGGACAATCGCAATTCCTATGGCGCTGTGCAATGTTACCGGTTCTTGGTTGGGCGCCCGTTTAGCTATTTCAAAAGGTAACGGATTTATTCGCATCTTCTTTCTAATTGTTGTTGGAATTGCATTACTTCGTTTTGGATATGATGTGTTTATAAAATAAAAAAGCACCTCATAGAAGTGCTTTCTTTATATTAAAATTTCAGGCCAAACATTACGCCATCTCCTTGAAAACCATTTTGATAACTTCTCACATAATCAATGCGTAAAAATCTAAATTTACCCCAACCTATATTATCAAATCCTACAGTTACTTCTTGGTAAGGTTTAAAATTTGGAACATTTATTTGGTGAAAACCACCTATTAAATTCCATTGCAATTTATTCAACAACGGAATCTTATTCATAATATAGCCTTTAAAATTGTGTTCTATGTGCGTTTCTAGATAAGCATCATTTGTAGAATGACTATAATAAGGTAGTAAATTAAACGCATTGAGCGAATTATTCATCATATTCACATGTGTTTGGTTTCCGTTGAAATGCTTGTAATCTACAAACGAAATATTGTCTGCATTAAAGAATTTCCCAGCTTTAAATCGCAATCTAAAATCACCTTTGTTTCCAATGGTTTTAGAATAATCAACGACAGCACCAATGAAATCGTATTGATAGTTTTTATTAGTTCCGGCAAAAGCTTTTTCATAACTAAGACTTAAAACCGGATAATCATCGTTTTGAATGTTTATTTTGCCGTCGGGTCTTGAAATGTATTTTTGGCCAAAACGAATTCTAGTTCCTATTTGCCCTTTTATGATATGGTGTTTTTGAAATGGCGTTGAGGTGTAATTATTAGGTTGTAACGGATCGTTTGAAAAATAAGCATCGTCATTTTTAATCAAAGTATAATCTGTATTATTGAATAAAGCACGACGGTTTTCATATATTACTCGTCCCGAAACAAAAATTCCATTAGTAACTTCTCTTCCATAATTAATTTCGGCAAACTCTTTATTATATAGTTTCATGAAATTGTTCTTGAAAAATAAAGTACTAACTGTATTAATGGTATTGCTTATCGGTTCCGAATTATTAAACTGATTAATACTGCTTCCTCCAGATAAACTAATATAGGCGTTGTTTTGATTATTAAATCGGTGGTAATAATTACCTTTTATTCTCAGTCGTTCTTCTGCAAAACCATAATTAAATGTAGAAGTTATAGAGGTGTATTTTCCGTTTTCATCATTCCATTTTCGGTAGGAAAAACCACTGTCTAAATTCCAGCCTTGAACCGTATTAAAGCTTAGCGAACTTAAATTCATTAAACCTTGATAGTTAAAACTCCATTTTTTGAAGCTGTTTTTGTAGGTATAACCTGTTAATATTTTTTGAATTTTGAAACGATTTCCTTTTGCATCGATAGAATCCATATAAGTCACCGATTTTCGAATGGTTTGAATACTATCTTTTTTCGTGTAATTTTTTAATTCTTCGGTTGTCAAAGGCACTGGTCTTGCTGTGTTCCAAAAACTTTCTTCTTTTTTATTTGCATTTTGGGCAAACGACACAATTTCTTTTCCAAATGTTTTTTTATCAAAAGTTTCTTTAAAAACATAATTACTAAAAACGTGAGTGAATTTCCCAGTAAATTTCATTCCGAAAATTCCTGCACTAAAATCTAATGACTGAATGTTTTTTGCCCAAATTTTTGTACTTTCATTATAACTGAAATTTTGAGTCAACTTCATCGTTTCTAAAATAGGCTCTTGCATTCGATATCCTTTGATGTCTAAATCGATGCCGTAAATTGCCCATGAATCTTCTACAATATAAATAAATCCTTCAAAAACCGGTTCTTTGTCGCGTTTAGGAGTTACTTTAATTTTATTGATTATTTGGTTTTTCTCGTCAAGAAAAGTGCTTTCTAGTTTGTATTTGTAGTAATTAAAAGCATTATCAGCTATTGGCGAAACCATATTAATACCAAAAGCAACATAATTTTCATAAAAGTCATAATTAGTATTCAAAGCGGTATTGTAACTAAAACCGTTATCATCACCTGCAATTTTAGACGCAATTATTTCTTCTTTTAAGTTATCTGGCTTTTCAAATTTTATTTTAGAAACAGTTTCCGATTGATAAATGATGCCGCTTCGGGTTGAATCTAGATTGCCTTCCATGTCACCAATTTCAACACCCATAAATTTTTTCGGAATGTCTTTCACTCTAAAAATACCTCTAGAATAGAAATCGGCTTCAAATTTATCAGTTTTTGCAGCATTCTTTTTGCGCGAAGCAATCGCTTGTTTGATAATTTCGTTGGTAGGATTTTCGCCTGTATTGATGACTAGTTCCTTCAGTTCATAATTTTCTTCAATTAAGGTAATGTCTAACTGATAAGGAGTATTTGCATTAGCAATTAGATGTTTTTGCGTTTTAAAACCCAAGTGCTGAAAAATAAGATGCACATTTTTTTTATCGTTGAGGTTTAATTCATAGTTGCCCAATTCATTTGAAGTAGTTCCTATATAGGTGTTCTCAATATAAATATTTACATAAGGTAAGGGTTTTCCGTTTTCATCTTTCACCGTGCCTTTTATTTGAGCAAAGGAAATTAAGGAATAACATAGTGTAAGGGTAAGTAAGATTTTTTGCATAAGGGTTTATTGTTATAGACGATAATAAATAGTAAAAGGTTGTATG
>ERZ888423.1725-NODE-1725-length-18060-cov-25.951180_pt1 | contig 18060 bp, 16 predicted proteins | sample MGYA00520523_ERZ888423 | MGnify/ENA primary metagenome ERZ888423 (study PRJEB32303, sample SAMEA104408611) | aquatic metagenome | biome: Brackish water; feature: Pelagic; material: water | place: Baltic Sea | collected 2014-06-08T10:24:00 | depth 30,27 m ...
CATAGCCAACCCACTTTTCCCAACCGGGTCCCGGGTAAGGGCCTTCTCCAGAAGGAGCAGTGAAGAACTGCTCTGGAAAGTTGTTCACATCGTCCGCATTCACGGCGCAGGCAACCTCAGTGCCAGAGGTGTACACATAGTTGCCAACTGCCAGTGCACCACCTGCGACAACAACGATAAGTGCGGTGGTCGTGATTCCAATTACACGCTTTAGTCCCATGGGTTGAGATTATCAGAGGGCGTAGAATCAACCAGATAATTCTTGGTTGTAATTGAGGTGATTGTGCTTCACAGCCGCAAATGTCCTCTCGAGTGAGGCCGAAGCTGATTTAAAGAGCATTAGTGTTAGTTAATGGCTGGCACTCACAAAATTTTAGATGCACTTGCAACCGCAGGTTTTGATTCGAAGCAACTCATGCAATCACCTGCCAGAAAAGTTGTCTGGTCTAGAGACGCATCTCACTTTCAGATTCGACCCGGAAGCACACTCAGGGCCAGGAGTGTAGCTGAGATTTCAAAAATTCTGGCAGCTGCGACAGCGACAAGGACATCGGTGACCTTCAGGTCTGGAGGGTCCTCCCTGAGTGGACAAACACTTGGAACCGGGTTAGTTGTCGACACCAGAAGTGGGTTTCAGAAGATTCTTGAGATAGATTCTGGGTCCATCAGGGCACAGCCGGGAGTAACGCTCGCGCGCCTCAATGGCCACCTCTTGAAATACCAGCAAAAAGTTGGACCAGACCCAGCATCATTGGTTGCCAGCACCCTGGGAGGTGCTGTTAGTAATAACTCAAGTGGCATGACCTGCGGAGTTGAGTTCAACAGCTACGCAACCATCACTTCTGCGGAGATTGTTTTTGCGGATGGAAAGGTATTCAACACTGGCCAACCAAATGCCGAGGCAATTCTGCGAGAGCTAAAGCCCGAACTGGTTTCGGTATTGGAACAAAAACGAGATCAAATCCGGGCCAACTCGACTTCAGTCGAAAAGGTTAGGCGATTGTTTAGCCAAAAAAACACCATGGGCTATAGCCTTAATGCTTTCATTGACTTCGACAGCCCAGTGGACATCCTCACCCACCTGCTTGTCGGTAGCGAGGGCACGCTCGCCTTCCTCGGGGAAGTTGGCCTGACGACCGTGCCGGTTAAATCTCTTAGGGCGACCAACCTGCTCATCTTCGACAGCCTGGATGAGGCAAACGATTCGCTGTTAGAGATCATCAACCACAAACCAGCGGCGATCGAGCTAATGGATCGCACCTCCCTTGCAGCCCTAGACGGCCAAGGGCTGTTGTCAGTAGAGATTCAAAATCGGCTGTCAACAAATGCAGCGGCCGTGTTGGTTGAATTTGAAGCTGATGGCGAAGTTGAGCTTGAGAAATCCTCCAGTGCCTTCTTGGTTGCCTTTGGTAGGGCAATTGTGTTCGGAGGCGTGAGAGAGCAGACACTCAGAAATCAGCTTTGGTCAATGCGCAAAAATCTTTATGCAATCGTCGCCAAGTCCAGGCCTCAGGGAACGACAGCATTACTGGAAGACGTGGTAGTTCCTCCAAAGCATCTGACTGAGGCCTGCAAGAAACTTCGAGCGCTCTGTGAAAAGCATGGCTATGGAACCCCGGTGATCTTTGGCCATGTCAGGGACGGAAACATTCACTTCATGGTTTCGGATGACTTCTCTAATCCGCTGCGAATCAAGGCGTTTGAAAGCTTCACCAAGGATATGGTTGCACTTATTTTAGGGTTCGAGGGCAACCTGAAGGCGGAGCATGGCACAGGTCGAGCAATGGCTCCTTTTGTTGAGGCTCAATTTGGTCAAGAGTTGTATGGGGTCATCAAGGACGTCAAACAAGCCTTCGATCCCAATGGGATTCTCAATCCTGGGGTGATATTGCCAGCCAGCGCCACTGAATACCTGGAGAACCTAAAGACAGTTGCTCAGGTGGACGAGATTATTGATTCTTGCGTTGAGTGTGGTTACTGTGAGTCCTCTTGCCCGAGTGCCGGTCTGACCTTGACACCACGTGAGCGAATAGTGGCCTATCGGGAGCTTGGGAATCAGAGCCCTGCCGGCCGCAAAGCCTTAGCCAAAGACCTGCACTACCAAGCCGATCAGACGTGTGCCACAGATGGCATGTGCGCAGTGAACTGCCCTGTTGGAATCAACACCGGAACCTTTGTGAAAGAAATTAGGGCCAAAAACCAGGCTGGCCTAGGCACTGCAGCAGGCGCTGCGATGCAAGCGAACTGGGGGCTCATCGCGCGGGCTGCAGGGTTCGGGCTGAAGGTTGCCAATAAAGTGCCAGCTGTGGCCGCAAACGCAGCCAATCTATTAGCCCTTTTTGCCCCAAGGGGAACAACACCCAAGTGGGACAAGCACATTGTTGGAAACGGTTTCAGGAGAAACAAGCTCAGCCAAGTAGCTGAAGCCGGCTACGCCTACCTGCCATCCTGCATGAATGAAATGTTTGGAGATTCGGCGATTCCTGAAATCTTGGAAATTGCGACTAAACACGCGGTTCCTGTTTCAGTGCCCCAACAAATCTCAGATTTTTGTTGCGGAACACCATTCAGCTCCAAAGGGCTAAAGAAGGCATACGACAAGCAAAAGCAGCAGAATCAAATCCTGTTTGATTCCTTGAGCGGTAAGCAGCTGGTGATTGACGGATCGTCATGCCACCAAACTCTTGCCAGTCAATCCCAAGCCCCAGTAATGGAAATCTCCGAGTTTCTGGTCAAAGAGCTGCTGCAGATTCCAGTGAAAATGAAGCACCCGAGGATTGTGCTTCACCCAACCTGCAGTGGCGTAGAGGCCGGAACAAATCAAGCAATGGAAACGATCGCAAGACATATCGCCGAAGACGTGGTTATCCCGATTGACTGGAAGTGCTGTGGGTTTGCGGGAGACCGGGGGCTACTGATTCCAGAATTAACCGCCAACGCCACCAAGTTCGAGGCTATCGAAGCTCTGGGTGCCAGTGGGCTAATGGTTTCCAACAACCAGCCTTGCCAACTTGGGTTAGCTGGTGCGACGGGCAAGCCTTGCATTTCTATTCTTGAGGCATGGCTTAGGAGCGTCCGTTGAAAATTCATAGGGTTAAATCTGCGGGACAGGGCCAGGCACTGGCTGCAGAGTTGTTTGCTGGGATCTCAGACGAGTCCCCTGATTCCCCGGTTGGCCTTGCGACCGGAGGCACCATGTCAGGTGTTTACTCGGCGCTTGCGACCGATGGCTTCTGCCCAAAATTTAGTGACGCATTTGCGCTGGATGAATATCAAGGGATCAGCCCAGCCAGCGAGAACTCATATGCGAACGAGCTAACTCGAAAATTTACAGAACCCTTGAACTTCCAGGGAAAAATTCATGTCCCAGGTCAAGGCGATTACGCAGGCCAACAAGGCCCCAAACAATTTGAGAAGACAATAACCAAACTCGGCCCACTAAGCGTGCAATTGCTCGGGATCGGAGTCAACGGGCACATCGCCTTCAACGAACCAGGTTCGAGCTTCTATTCCAAAACCAGGGTCGTTGAGTTGCATCAGGAAACCATTAAGTCGAATTTGGTCTATTTCGATGGTCCAGCATCAATGCCGACTCATGCTGTCACTCAGGGGCTTTCAACTATTAAGCAAGCAAGCAAGCTGTTGCTTTTGGTTTTGGGGGAAGCAAAGGAATTCGCACTGTCAAAGGCAATCAACTACCCGGATGAAAGCACTCCGTTGGCAGCACTATTGGATCATCCAGGGCTTGAATTGATTACTGACCTCAACTACTAGCCGGGTAGCCCCAGAGCTCCTCGGGAGAAGTCAGAAACCCATCTTGCACTCGCATCGGATTTTCGTGGTCGTTAGCAATACTGAGAAAGCCATCTAGGTCGCTGTAGTTAGCGCGTTGAGCCAGCAAGAATGCCGGCGCGATACTGAGAGAGCTGCTGATCATGCAGCCTACCATCACGCCCATGTCGAGCATGATTGCTTGATTTAACACTTGTATAGACCTGGTTAGGCCACCGGACTTGTCAAGCTTTATATTCAAGAAGCTGTAGGCATCAGAGAGGTCAGCGATGCTTGAACCGGGGGAATAGGATTCATCGGCACACAGCGGTATCGGGCAAGCCAGTTTCGCTAGCTGGTCATCCTGATTGCTGGGCAACGGTTGCTCAACCAGCTCAACCTGAGCCGCAACTAACACCGGAATTATTTTTTCAAACTGAGAGATATCCCAGCCTTCATTCACATCCACAATTAGCCTGGCGTTTGGCGCAACTTGCCGTATTTCAGCGACCACCTTGGCGTCATCTGGTCCACCAAGCTTGACCTTGATTAGAGGGATATTGGCATGCTCCTTCGCATCAGAGGTCATTTCCCCGATGCCTCTCAGCGAAACCGTGTAGCTCATGGCCCGCGGCACCGGCCTTTGGAATCCCGCGAGTTCCCAGACTGGGACTCCAGCTTCTTTGGATTCAAGGTCCCAGAGGGCAGCGTCAAGAGCATTCCTGCTTGCGCCTTGGGGCAATAGTCCCAATAAGTCTTGGCGGTCAAATTCAGCTGGGAGACTCGATATCTGGGCAAGTGAAGTATCTGTCGTTTCTCCATATCTAAAATAGGGGACCGCCTCACCGAATCCCGTGACCCCATCTCGAGTGATCGAGGTTTGGATTACTTCTGCACTGGTTTTTGTTCCTCGCGAGATACCAAAAGGCTTGATAAGCCGCATTGATTTTGCTATCGCCTTTACTTTCATCCGCACTCCTTGTTAATTGCTAATAGTTTGCAACTATTTGGTCACAAAAAGGTAAATCTGATACATAAATACTAGAAACAATGTATTTTCTTTACATACACAAATTTCGCTTGCAGCCTGGGCGATTACCCAAACAAAAGAGAGGGCAAAATGACTCAACTAGCAAAGTGGTCAGCTCGTCCAGCAAAGGCCTTTGCGCTGATTTCAGTCGCGTCACTGGTACTCGCTGGCTGTGCTGCCGCAGAAGAAGAGCCAACAGCAGCGCCGACTGCAACGCAGGCTGAAGAGCCAGCCGCCGTGGGAGGCAACCTAGTAATGGGTGTCACCGCAGACCCCGACACTATTTTCCCTTGGAAGGCAACTCAGTTCCAAGCCTTCCGCATGTTGGAAAACATCTATGACACCCTGACAGCATTTGACGCTGACCTAAATGTGGTCCCAGCACTTGCAGAGTCATGGGAAGTTTCTGCCGATGGAACATCCATTACCTTCAATCTTCGCGATGGAGTGAAGTTTGCCGATGGTAGTGATTTTGACTCGGCTGACGTGAAATACAGCTACGAGGCAATTCAGGATGAGGCTAACGCCGGAGTTGCAAGGTCAACCCTTGGTGGCGTTACTTCTATCGAAACCCCAGACGCTGACACCGTGATTCTGAATCTAGCAACCGCAGATGTCGGGTTGCTCGCCAATCTAACCACCACCAACCTTGCAATCGTGTCCTCAGACGACACCGAGGAGAGCCTAAGCAATGCGACCAATGGAACCGGTCCTTTCATGCTTGAATCGAGAACCGCAGGGCAGAACGTGATTTTGGCACGTAACCCGAATTATTGGGGAGATCCCACGCCGCTTGACACTCTTGAGTTTCGAGTACTTCCGGATGAAGCCGCAATTGCAGCAGCTATGTCCGCAGGTAACGTCCAGCTAGCAGTGTTCGGGGACCCAATCACAGCAAGAACTATTGCTGGTGAGGTAACCGTTAACACCACACCGCAGCTGAGCTACCACGCCTTGATGATGAACCCGAGAAAAGACTCAACTAGCGACAAGAACGTTCGCCTAGCAATTCAGTGTGCGATTGATCGCCAGGTTGTTCTGGACACTGCACTATTGGGTGAGGGTCAAGTCACCGGCCCAATCACATCTCCAGCATTCCGCTCAGACCCAAGCGCCAGACCGTGCCCAGAGCGCGATCTTGCCAAAGCTGCAGAGTATCTAGCTGCATCCGGTAACCCCGACGGCCTTGAGATTGACGTAATGGTTCCTCAGGGCTTGTATGCCGGTGAACTTGAGATTGGTCAAGCGGTTGCTGCTCAGTTGGCTGAGGCCAACATCACCATGAACCTCGAGGTAGAAGAACGCGGTACATACATTGACCGCTGGATCGCCGGAGACTTTGTGGCTGCAATTGCTCAAAACGGTGGCAAGCCAGACCCAGATGGAATGTATGGCCGCTACTTCCCAAGCACTGGAAACCTAAACCAGGTTGCCGGCTACTCATCCGCATCAATGGACCAGCTATTTGCTGATGGCAAGGTAGAGTCCGACCCAGTCAAGCGCAAAGCAATTTACGCCGACGTTTCAGCGGAGCTCGAGAACAATGCTGTTTGGGTGTGGCTATTCAGTGGCTACAGCTACACAGCAACTAGCGACACAATGACCGGCTTTACCCCGATGACTACTGGCTCATGGCAGTTTCTAAGGACAACCGGCCTCAAGTAGCAAGAACCCCGATGCAAAAGGGGTGCTCTTTCTAGGGCACCCCTTTTGATTGGTGGGAGGAAACAATGCGTAGCATCTTACAAAGCGGGGTTCTGCGGAAAACTGCCGGAGCATTTGCAACCCTTGGTGGAGTCGCAGTTTTTGTCTTCCTTATGCTCCGAGCCATCCCCGGTGACGCCATTTCGGCCTCTTTGGGAACCGAAGCTGCCGGCCTAACTCAAGCCCAGCGCCAGGCGCTGGAAAAGTATTACGGCCTGGACCAATCCCTCCCAGAACAATTCTTTTCCTGGCTCGGCAATCTATTCCAAGGAAACCTTGGTTTCTCAGTTCGTGCACAGCAGCCAGTCTTAGACCTTACAATCGCGGCCCTTCCGGTCACCTTCCAGCTTGCAGTTTTCGCAATAATCTTGGCGCTTGGTGTCGGCGTTCCGATCGGTATGCTGGCGGCATCTAGGGTCGGTAAAGGAAGAGACTTCTTTGGGCAGGCACTTTCCCTGCTCGGTCTTTCCGTCCCAGCATTTTTATTGGCCACGACTTTGTTGACGTACCTGGCAGTGAATTTTGGGTTCAACCCGAACGGACTGGGTTACAAGACATTCTTTGAAGACCCCAGCGTGAACTTGCAGCAGATGTTGCTTCCGTCATTTGTTTTAGCCTTTGGTATTTCAGCTCCAATCATTCGAACAACCAGGGCTGCGGTATTGGAGATTCGCGGCCAAGATTTTATTCGAACGGCAAGAGCAAAGGGCGTTTCCACCAGAATCCTGCAGTTCAAGCACATTCTTCGCAATGCCCTTATTCCAATTGTGACCATCACGGGCCTTCAATTCGGCTACCTGCTGGGCGGCGCGGTGGTTATCGAACAGATCTTTTCTCTTCCTGGCGTGGGCAGACAGGTGCTGCTGGGAATCCAGCAAAAGGAATACGCCCTAGTGCAGTCCACAGTGTTGGTAATCGCAGCTAGCTTCGTAATCATCAACCTTCTCACCGACTTGCTCTACCGCGCCATTGACCCGAGGGTGAGGGCAGAGTGAGTAAGTCCTCAACGCACTCGTCAAGCAGATCCGTTTTCGGCCGGCTCATTCGATCTTGGACCGGCGGCTCTTCGCTGTTTGTGCTTGTGCTACTGATCTCGTTGGCGATACTGGTAAATCTTGGAGTTATCGGTTTTGACCCAATTGCCCAGACGCCAGCAGATCGACTTTTGGCTCCGAACATCACCTATCTAATGGGTACCGACCAATTCGGACGGGACATTTTTAGCAGGGTGCTCAGCGGCGTTGGGTCCACCGCCCGCATATCAGTGGTGGCCGTGCTAATTGCAGCGGTTTTCGGCACCCTGATCGGCTTGGTGGGGGGCTTTTATCGAGGCGTCGCCGACATAGTTGGAACGGGATTCACAAACATACTTTTTGCGTTCCCTCCGCTTCTTTTGGCACTAACCCTTGCATCGGTTCTAGACCGAAACTGGTTCACAATTGCAATGGCGATTGGAGTCGTCTACATACCGATTTTTGCCAGAGTAACCAGGGGCCCCGTGCTATCACTCCGGGAGATTGAATTTGTCCGTGCAGCCCGGAGCACTGGCATGAGCTCCATTGGAATTATGTTCAAGCATGTTCTGCCAAACATCTACTCAATTGCGATTATTCAGATCGCACTGTCACTTTCCTGGGCAGTTTTGACGGAGGCCGCTCTTTCATTCTTGGGGCTAGGCTCTCCACCACCGTCACCATCCTTGGGGTCGATGATTTATGAGGCAAGGACGCTAGTTCTAATTGCACCGTGGACGCTTTATGCCCCTGGAGTGATAATTGTGGTTTTTGTCGCGGCACTTAATTTACTCGGAGATTCTCTGAGGAACATTCTCGACCCAAGATCCAAGGAGGGGCAGTAATGTTTGCAATCGGAGATTCCAATATCGACGATCTAGAGACTGAAAAACAAGACCACCGATTCGGTAACTTAGATGAACTCAGCGCTCTTGAGCTGGTAGCCATCATCAACAAAGCTGATGCCGAAGTGGCGCAGGCAGTCGGTGCCCAGGCCGAAAATATCGCAGACGCAATCTTGGAAATCTCGAAGCGTTTCGCTATGGGGGGCAGAATTATTTACGCTGGTGCCGGGACTTCTGGTCGAATCGCTACCTTGGACGCCTCGGAGGTCTATCCGACCTTTGGCGTCGCGGACCGAGTGCTGGCACTTATGGCAGGTGGTCGAGATGCATTGGTTGAATCTCGTGAGGGCGCTGAAGATGATCAACAAGCAGGCAGGGCTGCCGCTGAGGAGATTGGTCTGAGCAAAAATGATGCCCTGGTCGGGGTTGCCTCTTCGGGTTCGACTCCATACGTGCTTGGCGCGCTTGAATATGCCAATGAAATAGGTGCCCTAAGCGTGGCCCTTACTTGTAATGCGGACTCACCGATGGGCAAACTCTCTAAGCATAAAATTGAGGTTGTCGTTGGCGCCGAGGTTTTGGCGGGGTCAACCAGACTCAAGGCCGGAACAGCTCAAAAGATGGTTTTGAACATGATTAGCACAATCACCATGGTGCAGGCCGGCAAGACATATGGCAATCTGATGGTTGATGTTGTGGCGAGCAACAAAAAGCTTCGACGCAGGGCCCTCAGCATGGTGCAGCACATCACCGGGGCCAAAGAGCCCGACGCACTTGCTACGCTAGAGAGCCATGGTTGGAGCGTGAAGTCTTCAGTTGTGGGAATTCGCTTGGGCCTTGATCACACTCAAGCCACGGAACTTCTTTCAGCAAGCGGTGGCGTGCTAGCGGTCGCCCTAGGAGAGCGCTCATGAAGGTGCTTGGACTGATATCGGGCACCAGCCACGATGGTATTGATGCCTGCATGGTTGAATTCACATCAAATGGGGCTTTGCTCGAAGCCAAGGTGTTAGCAACCGCTGCAAAAAAGTACTCCCCCGAGCTTCGTAACAGCATCATTGAGGCCTTGCCGCCAAATCAAGCCACAATTGAGGCAGTTTGTCGGCTGGATATTTTCATAGGGCAGGAGTTTGGGACTTTGGCCAAGGAATTGGTTGAAGAGTTTGGTCCGGTTGATCTAGTTAGCTCCCACGGGCAAACCGTATTTCACCTGGTGGAGGAATCTGTAGTGCTTGGCACTTTGCAATTGGGTCAACCGGCTTGGATCGCAGCGAGCGCCGGTGCGAGCGTGATTTCGGATGTCAGAATTCAAGACATAGTTTCGGGTGGTCAGGGTGCTCCGATTGTGCCGATTCTCGATCTTTTAGTGCTCGGGGGCTCCAAGGGCGCCACCGGTTCCCTAAATCTCGGCGGCATCGCCAATGTCACGATCATCAAAGACGGTGCCGTGGTTACCGCTTTTGACACCGGCCCGGCCAGTGCGCTGATAGACGCTCTGGTGCTCAAATACGATTTGCACCCGGCTGGGTTTGACTTGGATGGGCTAATTGCAGCCAGTGGCACAATCCACCAGGAGCTGTTGGGTGTTTTATTGGCCGACCCCTATTACTCACTGCCGGGACCCAAGAGCACCGGCAAAGAGCTTTTTCATATTGGGTATTTTGAAAAGGCGATGGGCGAACTTGGTTTGGAGATTTCGGCAGAAGACCAATTGGCAACTGCCACCGAGCTCACCGCCCAAACTGTCTCCGATGCGGTTAGTGCCTTCGGCCTAGAATCGCTGGTTGCAGCCGGTGGCGGGATTGGCAATAAAACACTCATCAGGGCAATTGAGCAAAAAACCGGCTTGAGCATCCAAACTTTCAGTGACTATGGCATTGATGCGGACTATAAAGAGGCCCTGGCAATGGCCCTTATCGGCTGGCTGAGCATTCACAATCACCCCGGCACGCTGTCAAATGCCACCGGGGCCAAAAATCCTCCGATTCTTGGAAGGCTAACTCCCGGCCCAGAGGGCTATTTCCTACCGATTGAAAACACCAGTTTCCCCAGTTCCATGGTGATTCACGGTGGTTAATAAAAAAAACCGGTTGCAGCTGGCAGTGTTATTTGCCCTATTGGGCTCGGCTGCTTCGGCTTTGCCGGCATCGATCCCGGCTTTAGCTCTGGAGTTTGAGGTTTCGGCCTCAAGCCTTGTGGGCGCAGTGCCCGTAATGTTTGCCGGGTTGTTTTTTAGTGTCGGCCTTGCGCCGCTGGCCTCTGCAAAGTTTTCTGATATCGCTTTGGTGCGGGGCTTCTCGTTGGTTTTAGCGACGGGGTTATTCTTATTGGCTGTTAGCCCACAGGCTTCGATGTTTATTTCGGCCGGATTCGCCCTGGGCCTTGGCTTTGGTGCCCTGGAGGTTTTAGGAACTGCCGCTTCCAAGCGGCTTAGCACTGACACTGCTTCAAGACTCACCAGGCTCAATGCGATATTTGCAATCAGCGCCTTTTTGACTCCGATTCTTTTTGTGGTGCTATCTGCATCCCTATCACCCAAGCTGCTGTTCTTCTTGCTGTTTATAACTGCATTGATATTCGCAGTTGGCTATCAAAGCGAGTACCCGGCTACTACTCAAGGCCGCAAGCTAATTAGACCCAATAAAACTATTGCAGCGTTTTTATTAGCGACTTTTTTTTACGTGGGGGCTGAGACTGTGATTGCAAGCTGGTCGGCCGTGCTGGCAAGCGAATTGGGTGGCCTAGATGCACAGCTGGCGGCTATTGGCGGCTCGAGTTTTTGGGGGCTCTTAGCACTCGGGCGCCTGACGTCAGTTGCTTTGACCCCCAAGTTTCTAGAGCCTAAGTTTGCCCTTGCCTTGTGGTTGGCGTTGGCCGGTATCTCACTTATGGTGGCGTGGGTTTCTTGGGATGTGGTTTCACAAGCCGGAATTTTGGTGGCCTTTGGGCTGGCGGCAATAGCTGCGGGTCCTTGCTACGCATTGATTATTGGCCTGGCGCTCGATTCGCAAACCGGCGCTCATGCGGTTGCACTAACTAGCACTCTGGTTTTGGCTGGGGCAGCTGGAGGCTTTGCGCTACCCGGCATATTGCAAGGCTTCGCTTCGATCCAAAGCGCATTGGTGATGGCAGGTGCTGGTTTTCTAGCGGCGCTTATTTTCACGCTGGTAGGGATTGCCACTGCCAGTTCAGTTCCTATCAAAAGGAGAGCGAATGAGCGAATTAACTCTTGAGCTAAAGAACCTAACCATTGCGTACACGCTTTCCCAGCAGGAAGTCTTTACGGCTGTAAAGAACGCCTCGCTGAGTATCCCTAGGGGCACAACCCTTGCGCTAGTTGGCGAATCAGGCAGTGGCAAGTCAACCCTTGCGGCAGCGGTAAACCTATTGCTGCCTGATAATGGTGCTACTACCGGCGGTGAGATTTTACTGGAGGGCAATCCGATTCAGGACCTTACCCAACCTCAGATGCGCTCGATGCGGGGCGCTCAGATTGGCCTGGTTCCTCAAGACCCGATGTCCAATCTGAACCCGATGATGACCATCGGCAATCAGATTGCAGAATCACTTACCTCCCACGGCCAAACTCAAGAGCAAGCCAAAGATAGAGCTCTTGAGCTTCTGGAGATGGTGGGTATTCCAGACCCTTTAGACCGTTATAACCAATACCCGCACGAATTTAGCGGTGGCATGCGGCAAAGAGTGCTCATTGCAATGGGCATGGCCTGCAAACCAAAGCTGCTAATTGCCGATGAGCCAACCAGCGCGCTTGATGTCACAGTGCAAAGAAAAGTCCTAGACCAGCTTGAGCAAATGGCTCAGGAGATGGGGACAGCTGTTTTGCTCATCACCCACGATATTGCCCTTGCTGCCGAACGTGCCGACCAGATTGCGGTTATGTATAAAGGTGAACTTGTGGAAATTGGCCCCTCCAGTCAGGTATTGAACTCCCCGCAGCACGAATACACCAAGCGGCTTTTGGCTGCAGCACCCTCGCTAAACGATGCCTCTTTGGTGCAGCCCAAAAATTTAGCAACAGCTGAGACCATTATTTCGGTAAAGAATCTTTATAAGACCTATAGCCTGCGCTCCAAAAGGGGACCAACCAAAAACATTCAGGCACTCAAAAACGTTGGCTTCGAAATTAAACGCGGCACCACGGTTTCACTGGTTGGAGAGTCAGGTTCTGGAAAGTCAACCGCCGCAAACGTACTACTCGGGCTTGAGAAGCCAAACAGTGGAGAAATCTCCTTCCAGTCGAGACCACTGGATATCAGCTCCCAAAGAAAGTCAATGGACTTTAGGCGTGAAGTTCAACCGGTCTTCCAAAACCCTTTTGCCTCACTAGACCCAAGATTCACGGTTTCAGAGTCGATTATTGAGCCACTTCGGGTTCATAAAAAAGGCAACTCAAAAGAGCAGGTGATTCGGGCTGCTGAGCTGATGGATGCTGTTTCATTGTCTCAAGGTCTTTTGACACGGCTGCCCCATGAGCTCTCGGGCGGACAGCGCCAAAGGGTTGCCATTGCTAGGGCGCTAGCGCTATCTCCCAGCGTTATTATTTTGGATGAGGCGGTCTCTGCGCTGGATGTAATCGTGCAGAAGCAGATTCTTGACCTGCTTCTCGAGCTGCAGGCAGAGCTGGATCTAAGCTACTTGTTCATCAGCCACGACTTAGCTGTGGTTCGCATGATTTCACATTATGTGCACGTGATGAATGACGGTGAGATCGTGGAAAGCGGAACCCCAGCCGAGCTATTCGAGAATCCTCAAACTGACTACACCAAGCAGTTGCTTAGCGCTATCCCTAATCCGAAGCGATTGTAATCGGAGAATTAGGTCGCCGTGAACCGCTTGGTAGGTGCGATGCAGCAGCACCTCAGGGGTGCCACGAGGGACAACATGACAGCCGAAGATTAGGATCTGAAGATGCTTTCACAAAGATTTGCCAATAAACAAGACGTTCAAACCGTGGCAGATCTAGCCAATCAGCACCATCTTGGAATTGACTCGGGTGTCCGCATCATAAATCTGAGACTGGCCGCATCACTGGTAGCGGGGCGAATTAACCCAAATCCCGCAACCTTGTTCTATCAAAACCACGAGCTCATTGCCGTTGCCAACCTGCACCCAGATGCCAATAAACAAATGCTGTTCCCAGTTATTCACTGCGCGCCCGGCTGTGAGGTTCAATCCGAAATCTTGGCACTGGTGCTAGAGCAGGCAAGCGCTGGATTCCCCGTGTTTGAAATTCAGCCCGACGTTAACTCCTTAGATCAAGAGCTTCTGGCCGCTTATCATCAAGCAGGTTTTGAAAAGATTCGCACCTTTTCAATTCTGCGCGGCAGCCTCGAAGGGCCCCTAGAGCCATCCCTAAAACCAGGACAACATTTTCATAAAGTCGACATGGACAACCAGCAGGATTTGAGAGTGTGGCATGCCACTCACCAAGATGCCTTTCAAGGCCACTTTGGCTTTAGGCCAAGGGGCTTTGAAAGCTGGCTGGCCTTGGTGCTCTCGGATGAGAACCTAGATAAGGAAGGCTGCTTCATTCTTTTTGAGAATCAAGAGCCCATGGGTTTCGTGGAGTGCACCTTTGAGTGCGCCGATCAACTTCGCGGTTATGTCGCATCTATAGGTGTAAAACAGGCCCACCACGGTAAAGGTCTCGGCGACGCACTTTTGAAAAAGGCCATGCACCACTCAAAAAACCTAGGGTTTATAGAGATAGAGCTCAATGTTGACACAGGGAACACCTCTGGGGCGTTAAGGCTTTATGAGCGGGCTGGGCTCAGCCCTAAATCCTCCTGGTTCGTGCTCTCTAGATACCAGCCCCCGACCTAACACGCGGCATCCAAACAGAATTCAGCTCTCGGAGAGCCAAATAGCGGTGAGATTACATTTAAGTTTGAGCCATCGGGTCTTAGCCAATTGTTTATCAGCCATGACCTGGCCGCGGTCAGAATATTCTCGCACCATTTTCACGTCATGACATCGGGAGAAATAGTCGAAAAGCGGCACTCCGTGGGACTCGTTTGAAAACCGGAAGACTAATTACACGAAGCATTTGCTAAACGCGATACCAAACCCAAACCCCATCTAGAGGCGGTCCCCGCGAACAGCCTCATACGTTCGCTGCAACAGCAACTCAGCGGACTCAAGCCTCAGTTGCATAATTCGCACAAAAAGGAAATCGACTAGAGCGAGCTGAGCAATTCTGGATGACATCGCCCCGGAACGGTAACGAGTTTCTTTGGCGACGGTGGTCAGCCTGAAGTCAGCGTTTCTAGATATTACGGATTCTGGGAAATTGGTCACCGCAACAGTTTTGGCGCCGCTGCGCTTCATTATCTTTAGGACCTCGAGAGTCTCAGGAGTCACGCCGGAGTGGGAAAACACAATTCCAACATCCCCCGGGTTCATAAGAGCAGAGGAGGTTATGGCTTGGTGATTATCGGGGGAATCAAAAGCAAATAGGCCGATACGGTGCAGCTTCTGTCTCAGATCCTGGGTTGCCAATGAACTCGATCCAAGCCCAAACAGTTCAATTCTCTTTGCTTTAGTAATCAGGCCAACAACTTTTTCTAAGGTCTTTAGGTCGAGGTTGCTGCCAGTTTGTTGAATGGCTTCGACCTCGTGAAATACGGTCTTCGCCACCACTTCTTGCATCGAGTCGTTGGGGTCTATCTCGTCCTTGTCGATGGAGAAGGTTTCCCTGGCGACCCTGCGTTGTTCTGATGCAACCGAAACCGCCAGTCGGAATGCCGTGAATGAGCTGAACTCAATGTCCTCACAAAACCGGACAACCGAGGCTGTGGAAATTCCAACGGCCTTTGATAATTCGGAGATTGTTGAACTCGCTGCCTTTTCAGGATGTTTCAAGACAAAGTCGGCAACTTTTTTTTGCGCCGGTCTCATCGCCGGTCTCGCCTGAGAGATAGTGGTGAACAGTTCGGCCATTACATTCTCTTCGTGACTGACTCGGAAAAACCACGATAAATGGGGGCCATTTCTTCTCTGGTTGTTTTGCAGACCAAACGGTTGCTCAACAACACCGCCACCAGCTTGGAAGTCAGGTCGAGCATTACCAGAGTGCCGGTGTACCCGGTGTGAGAGAAGAAGTGCTCGTTTGCTCCTAATCTTTCGGTATCTCGAAACCTAAATCCGATTGACTGTTCCCATTCCCCTGAAGCCAGCGGGGTGAATAGGATTTGTCTCTCGTGGTCTTCGACTACCCCTTTCTCGCCGGTTATGACTTCGGAGCAGAATCGGAAAACGTCATTTGAGGAGGCAAATATCCCGGCATTGCCAGAGACCCCCTCCATGGCCCTTGCTCTTGGGTCGTGAACTGCACCCAATTGCAGTTTCTCAAAGGGCTCACAACCAACCGCAACGTCATCGGTCAAACCCCCAGGCAGATATCCAGTTTCTAAAAGACCAAGTGGGACCAGAAGCAGCTCTTGGACAATCTGATCGAACCGCTTTCCCAGCAGAGCCTCGCAGGCGACTGCGAACAGGCTGTACCCGGTGCAAGAGTAGACCAAGGTGCCTCGCTGGTTCTGATCTGGGGTCAGCGACAGAAGGGAAGCTATTGTCCCCTCGCGGCTTGCTTGTTCTTCCCAAACGGCAGGCAGGCCACTGCTGTGAGTCAAAAGTTCCGCGGTTGTCAATTGACCTAGTTCCTTGGAGGTGTCAAACCAACTGGAGAGCGGTGAGTGAATGTCGATTAGACCATTTACGTGCAATTTTGCCGCGATGGTAGCCGTGTAGAGCTTTGTGAGTGAGGCTAAGTCGAACCTTGTGTTGGCAGAAACTAATCGAGCGCCGTCCGCCGCATCGAGCCGGCCACCAAACTCAGCTGAGGGTACCTCGCCCGCTACTCCAGTCGAATAACTAAAACCGCTAAAGCGCGCATTTTGTTCTGGCCAAGTCAGAGTCTTTAGTAGTTGTTGCGTTTCCATTCGGCCTTCTTCGTTCTCAATAACTTATTACATTCTAGGAAAAAAAAATACATTTAGGAGCAGAATCAAGCACCCTCTAAGAGCCGGAGGATCCCCGCATCACCGAACTTGCGAATCGGAAGGAATTGGCAGCACCTGGGAAGGACGGGCCTAAACCGCTAACATTAGAGGAGAAGCTGACGACCCACCACTGACATTTGGACTGCGATCTTGACTAGCAAGCTGATTCATTCAACCTCCATCTTTCAAGACGGTGCGCTTCAGGAAAATTCTTGGGCGCTTCTCACCCAAGACCAAACGATCACCGGTGTTGGTAGGGACTGGGAATCCCACTCGGCTGATGAGATTATTGACGGCACCGACCAGATACTACACTCGGGGCTCATAGATACCCACTGTCATGGGGCTGCCGGCTTTGCTGCCAACCGGGGCGTTGAAGATATAAAGGGGATTCTTGATTTCAACTTCTCCAATCAGGTTTCCAGAACCATCGTGTCTCTTGTTTCAGAAGATGTTGGCGCGATGGCAAAAATTGCTACCGATGCCAGAGCCCTGAATGAAGACCCAAGGTTTATAGGGATTCACTTTGAGGGCCCTTTCCTATCCCACGACCACAGGGGGGCTCAAAACCCTGCCGCCATAAAACTCCCAACCGATGACGAACTTACTCAAATCATCGACTCCGGCACTGCAGTCTCAATTACCCTTGCGCCGGAGTATTTCACTGAAGCTCAGCTTTCTAGGCTGGCAAGCGCCGGCATTAGGCTGTGCTTTGGCCACTCAGGCGCGGATTACGATCTTGCAAGCAAGTTTTTCGCCGCTCACCCAGGCTCGGTAATGACCCACACTTTTAACGGGATGAAAGGTATTCATCATCGGGGTCCAGGACCCATCCCAGCGGCACTCGAAACAGAGACCTTCATGGAGCTCATTGCCGATGGGATCCACGTTCACGATTCAGTTGGCAGACTTATTCCAAAAGACAGACTCATATTGGTGACAGACGCCATTGAAGCGACAGGCCAACCTGACGGCGATTACCTTCTAGGTGTGCTTCCGATAACTGTTTCCGAGGGTGTTGCTAGAACTGAATCTGGCAACTTGGCAGGCTCGACCTTGAAGCTCATAGATGCGGTGAAGAACTACGCCCAATTCTCTGGCAGCCAGTTGGCCGCTATGAGGGCGGCGGTGACAAACCCAGCCGCAGCGTATGGCCTCGTGGAACAGGAAATCACCCTTGGAACACACTTTCTCTTGTAGCTCACCCTTTCCACTAATTCGCTGTTCTCGCAAACAGAACACCTTGTTCATCGCTAACATAAGAGCTGAAAGATTTAGAGGATAAGAGTGACCACTACTGGCGAAGAGGGACACTGGCATAGGTCGGGTGAAAACATCCGTATTGCTCGTGAAGCGGCTGGCATAAGTGTTCGGGAGCTCTCTAGAAGAATTGAAGTTTCAGCGTCACACGTTTCTCAGGTCGAGAGGGGGCTTAGCCTCCTTCAGCGTTCCAACTCTTTATAGAGTTGCCCAGGAGCTCGGCATCTCGATGGACAGCCTCTTTGAAGACCCGAGTAAGCCAAAGGCCTCGGTTGACTTCGAAGAAGAACAACGCGCGGCAGCCAGGATCGAGGAGGAAGTTGTTATCACCAACAACGGAGCTCAGGTCATAACCAAGTTCCCGGCTGAAAAGCTGTTGATCACTAACCCTTACTAGCTAGAGCGATTCACTTCTA
>ERZ888423.1726-NODE-1726-length-18039-cov-5.811555_pt1 | contig 18039 bp, 15 predicted proteins | sample MGYA00520523_ERZ888423 | MGnify/ENA primary metagenome ERZ888423 (study PRJEB32303, sample SAMEA104408611) | aquatic metagenome | biome: Brackish water; feature: Pelagic; material: water | place: Baltic Sea | collected 2014-06-08T10:24:00 | depth 30,27 m ...
GTCGTGGTCGTGGTCGTGGTCGTGATGGCGGTGGTCGTGGTCGTGGTCGTTCATGGACCGACGATAGGCCCGGCTCGCTCGGGGCTGCGTGCGCCGAGCAGACTGGCCCCATGCCTCTCGATGCCGATATCGCGTCCCTGCTCGCCTCGCTCGCCTCCAACAAGATTCCGGCCCTGAGCGACGGAACACCGGAGCAGGCCCGTGCCAACTACGACGCCGCACCCAAGCCCGATCCCGACCCACTGGCCCGAGTCGAGGACCGAACCATTCCCGGGCCGGCGGGTCCGATCCCCGTCCGCCTCTATGCCGCGACGGACGACACCGGCCCGGGCGCATCGGCACCCGCCATCATCGTCTTCTTCCACGGTGGAGGGTGGGTGCTGTCGAGCATCGAGGGCCATGATCGACTGGCCCGACGGCTGGCGCTGCGCACCGGCGCCCTGGTGGTCTCGGTCGAGTACCGATTGGCACCCGAGCATCCGTTCCCCGGCCCCTTCGACGATTGCTGGGCCGTCACCGAGTGGCTGGCTGCCCACGGTAACGAGGTCGGCGGCGACCCGACTCGCCTGGCGGTGGCCGGCGACAGCGCCGGCGGAAATCTGGCTGCCGGCGTGGCCATCAAGGCCCGGGACGAGGGTCTGCCCTTGTGCTTCCAATTGTTGATCTATCCCTGCGTCGATCCGACGGCCGACACCGGATCGATGGTCGAGAACGCAACCGGCTACTTCCTCTCGGCGAGGGACATGGCCTGGTTCTGGGACAACTACGTGCCGGCCGAGCACCGGAGAAACCCCTACGCCGTCCCGATGGCGGCCGACGACCTGACCGGCCTCCCGCCCGCCCTGGTGCAGACGGCCGAATTCGATCCGCTACGCGACCAGGGGGAAGCCTTCGGGCAACGCCTGATCGACGCCGGTGTGCCCACCACCGTCACCCGCTACGACGGCGTGGTCCACGGGTTCGCGGCCCGTTGGCACGTGATGTCGGGAGCGCTGGCCGCCCACGACGAGTTCGAGACCGTCGTGGCCGCGGCGCTGCGTCGCTGAGCCCTCAGGTCACTGAGCCCTCAGATCGCTGAGCCCTCAGATCGTCAGCGGATTGTCGAAGCTGTCGAGGAAGGCGATCTCTTCCACCGGGTGGCGGGTGAGCTTGGTCGGGAACGGCTTGGCCGGGTAGCCGGCCACGATGTGGGCCGCGGTGGCCAGCTCTTCGGGGATGCCGAGCAGTTCCTTCACCTGTGGTTCGAACAGGCACAGCAGCGTGGTGAAGGTGGTGGCAACGCCCTCGTTGCGCAAGGCCAGGCACAGGTTCTGCACGATCGGATAGACCGAACCGCCTCCGACGATGCTGAGGCGCCCCAAATCGGTGTCGGTGGGGTGGGTCTCGGCCAGATCGGCGCAGGCCACGATGATGGCGGGATGGTTGGCGAAGTTCTCGGCGAAGTCGTTGGCCGCCACCATCGAGGCCTTGGTCATGACTGCCTTGGTCGCCATCACGTCGCCGCTCTCGGCCTGCATTGCTTCGCCGGCAGCAATGGCCTGCTCGTAGTAGGCGCTCCACGGGATCCAGTACCACTCGGCCAGCTGCGCCTTCTTGGCCGGGTCGGTCACGATCAGGAACCGGACGGGCTGTCGGTTCCCGCCCTGGGGGCCGAACCGGGCGTTGTCCATGGCCCGATGGAAGACCTCGGTCGGCACGGGGTCAGGTTTGTAGTACCGGTTGGCCGGTTGTGAGCGCATTGCTTCGATGAGATCCACGGCACGTCTCCTGCAGTCGAGTTCGCCCGAAATCTAGGAGACGGGATCGGGTCCGGCAATCGACTCGGAGCGAAGGACAAACCTCTTGCACTTTGTATACCGAGTATGCATACTGCGTATCCATGAGCATCAAGCACAGCTTGCTGGCCTTGCTGGCCCAGGAGTCCAAGTACGGGTATCAGCTGAAGACCGAGTTCGAAGCCGCCACCGGCGGTGCCACCACCCTCAACATCGGCCAGGTCTACACCACCCTCCAACGCCTCGAACGCGATGGCCTGGTCGCCGAGGCCGACGTCGACGACGAGGGCCGGCGCAGCTACCTGCTGACCAGGGTGGGCCGGGTCGAACTGGACGATTGGTTCGACGCTCCGGCATCGGCCACCACCTCCCAGCGGGACGAGGTGTCGATCAAGGTCCTGATCGCGCTGGCCAGCGCGGCCGCTGATCCCCAGCAGGTGCTGCGCAGCCAACGAGCAGCCACCACCGGGTCGATCCAGCGACTGACCCGCCAGAAGATGCGTACCGAGGATCTGGCCGAAGGCCTCCACCTCGACCGCCAGATCATGGCCGGCGAGGCCGAGCTGCGCTGGCTCGACCTGGCCGAGGATCGCATCGACCACCACCGAGCAACCAACAACGGAACCAACGCAGGAGTATCGCAATGACCGATCAGAAGTCCATCGTGCTCGAGATGCGCCAGGCCGGCCGACAGTACGTCGGCCCCCGCGGCATCGTGAGCGCCCTGGCCGATGTCGACCTGACCGTGCGCCTCGGCGAGCTGGTGGCCGTGGTCGGTCGAAGCGGTTGCGGCAAATCGACCCTCTTGAACCTGGCCGGCGGCCTCGACCAACCGAGTCTGGGCTCGGTCCGGGTGAACGGCATCGAGTTGGGCACCCTGTCCGGCAAGGAGCTGGCCGCCACCCGGCGACGCCACATCGGTTTCGTGTTCCAGGCCCTCAACCTGCTGCCGACGTTGACGGCGGCCGAGAACGTCGCCCTACCCCTCGAACTCGACGGGGCGACCACGGCAGCCGCTCGGACCGCAGCGCTGACCTCGATGGCCGACACCGAGACGGCGGCTCTGGCCGACGCCTACCCCGACGAGCTGTCGGGTGGTGAACGACAACGGGTTGCCGTGGCCCGGGCCCTGGTGGGAGATCGCAACCTGCTCCTGGCCGACGAACCCACCGGTGCCCTGGACGAGGCGACGGCCGACGCCGTCGTTCGCGTCATCCGACGCCGAGTCGACACCGGGACCTGCGGTGGGGTGCTGGTGACCCACGACATGTCGCTGGCCGCCTATGCCGACACGATCGTTCGCCTGCGCGATGGCCGAATCGACTCCGTGACCGAGACCAACTTCACCGATGCCGACTTCGAACGAGCCGACCTCTTCGGCACCGACCCCGAGGGGACCCTGCGATGACCACCGCGGTACTACGACCACTGCTGCGCATCGCCCGCCGGGACATGGCCCGCCACAAGGGCCGCACCATCTTGATCACCACCCTCATCGGCCTGCCCGTGGGCGCGGCCCTGATCGTCGGCATGCTGTTGCGCCAGCCGAACGTCACCGGCGACGGAGTCGGCTACTGGGCCGAGAGCGCCCTGCTCCGGCTGGAGGTGGCGACCGCAGACGCTCAGACGCTCGAATCCAACCTCGGCACCACCTCCTTCGCCCGGGTCGATTCCGCCACCGCGCTGCTCCCGGCCTCGACCGGAGATCCCGGTCTACCTGGCGGTGGGGGGCTACCCGTCACCGTGATCATCGAGACGTTCGACCCGAGCAATCCGCTCGAACCCCGCCGCTACCAGATCGTCGATGGTGTGGCGCCGACCGGAGCCGGCGAGTTGGCCATCAGCGAGTCCCTGGCCGATCTCCGTTCACTGGCCGTCGGCGACCCGATCCAGGTCTACGGCCTGGGTCAACAGACGATCGTCGGTATCGCCCACGTACGCGAGCAACACGACTTCACCACGCTGCTCACCAGCCCCGAGCAACCACTGCCGGCGGCAGCCGAGCTGCCGAACGAGCTGACCACGCTCGGTCTCGGCTACCGGTCGTCGTCGTACTATCTGGCGACCGATCCCGGCGACTTCGGTCGGTTCGCAAACAACGTCTCCGCTTCCTACCGGCGCGGCTCCGAGCCGTACCCGAGCAACGATCAGTTCTTCACCGACCCGACCGTGATCGCTCTGTTGGCCGGCACCGGGCTGCTGTGTGTGACCGGCCTGATCGCGGCAGCCGCCTTCGCCACCGCCAATCGGCGAAGGATCCGCGACTTCGGTCTGCTGTCGGCCACCGGCGCCGAGCCGGGTCAGATCACCACCCTGGCCCTGGTCGAGGCCGGCCTGCTGGGCACGGTCGGTGCCGTGATCGGCGCCACCGTTGCCGTCATCGGCTTCAACACCGTCGGGGTCGGCCTACTGACGGCCAACACCAACTCCGACGCCATCGCCGTGTTCGCACCGAGAGACGTCGTCGTCACCATCGTCGTCGGGATCGGGGCCGCCATGCTGGCCGCATGGTTCCCGGCCCGCACCGTGGCCGCGGTCTCGACCCAGACCGCACTGGCCGGCCGCATCCCGCTCCGGTCCCCGTCACGGTGGACGGCCCCCCTCGGCCTCGCCACCGGTGCCGCCGGCCTGTCCATCCTGGCTGTATGGAACGATTCCAACTCCGGAGGGGACCGCCAATCCCTGGCCCTCATCGTCGGCATCGTCCTCGGCCTGGGTGGGGCGGCGCTGTTGGGCGGTCCCATCGTGTCGGCGCTCGGCCGGCTCGCCGCCCGCCTCCCGATCGGTCCCCGCCTGGTGCTGCGCGACAATGCCCGACAGCGCACCCGCACCGCAGCCGCAGTCGGGGCACTGACCGCCATGTTCGTGATCCCGGTGGTGGCGCTGGCCCTGATCGGCACCGAGCAACGGTCGAACCAGCTGACCTTCCCAGGCACGACCGACAGCAGCCCCTTCGAGCAGGCGAACCGGAACCGCATCGTCGGCGTCGTGCTCGGACTCGACCAGGAGCTCTCGCCGGCCCAGCTCGCGCCACTCGACGACATCGCCGCCGTCGAGCAGATCGTGACCTGGACCCAACTCTCTCCTCGTGGTGATCCTCGAGCCTTCGACCCCTGGACCGGGGGGCCATCGTTCGGGGCCTGGGACGAAGCCCTGGCCGCGCAACTGGGGCTCGATCAGCGTCAGCTGCCGATCGACTCGCCCAACGAGCTGCGGGCCGTGCAGCTCGTCCCGGGTTCCCTCGACTGGCCGCCACAGGAGCTGATCGATCTCTACGACTCGTCGGGCAACCTCTCGGTCCGCCTGCAGGTGACCAGTGTGTCCACCGACCTCGTGGTCGAGCCCGCGATGTTCCTGCTTCCCGACACCGCGACGTCGCTCGGCCTGGAGCCGGCCTACCGCGCCGGCGTCATCCAACTCGCTGCCTCGCCCGATGCGGCCACCATCGACCAGATCCGGAACCTGACGTCGGTCACCAACACCGGCTTCGCGGCCCAGGCCGGGATCGACCTGCCGCCGCTCAGCTATGGGGGCTACCTGGACACGCCCTACGTGTCGTCGACGAACTTCGATGCCGTCAAGGCCATCGTGGTCGGCCTGGCTTTCGTGTCGGGGCTGTTGGTGCTGGCGGTGACGGCGGCCCTGGTGTCAACCGAGTCCGACAACGACCTGGCCACGATGGTGGCGGTCGGCGGAGCCCCAGGCCTGCGCCGCAGCTTCCTGGCTCGCCAGACCTTCTCCATGGCTGCCATCGCTGCCGCCGTTGCCCTGCCCTTCGGTCTGCTCGGGGCTCGGGCCCTGGCCGACCCGGGCTTCTACGGCAACTTCGACTTCACCGTGCCCTGGTTGTGGGTGGCCGTGCTCCTGGTCGGCACCCCCGTCGTGGCCTCGGCCGTGATCGGCACCACCATGCGATCCAAGGCCGTCACCCCACTGCGCCGTTTGGACTGAGCGCCGTTTGGACCGAGCGCCGTTTGGACTGAGCGGCGTTTGGACCGAGCGGCGTTTGGACCGAGCGTCGTTTGGACTGAGCGGCGTTTGGACCGAGCGTCGCCAGCGCCGAGACTGGTGGACCTATGACCGATTGGCAGCCCGACCAGTACGCCCGCTTCGCCGCCGAACGGCGCCTGCCCTTCGACGAGCTGGTGGCGATGTGCGGCTCGACCGAGGGCGGCGTGGTCTACGACCTCGGATGCGGGCCCGGGTCGCTCACGGCCGAACTGGGCGACCGGCTCGACGCCGGTCGGGTCATCGGCACCGACACCAGTCCGGCCATGCTGGCCAAGGCCCGCCCGCTGGCCACCGACAAGTTGCAGTTCATCGAACAGGATCTGCGGGATTTCACCGCCGACGAGCCGGCCGCCATCGTGTTCTCCAACGCCGCCCTCCAATGGGTCGACGATCACCCGACGGTGCTGGCCCGCTGGCGCCAACAGCTGACCCCCGGCGGCCAGCTGGCGGTGCAGGTGCCGGCCAACGGCACCCATCCCGCCTACGGCCTGGCTCGCCGGATGGGACAGGAGCTGGCCGACTGGTTCACCGGCGAGCCGCCGACCCTGGCCCCCGACACCGTGGCGGCTCCCGAACGCTACGCCGAGATCCTCCACGATCTGGGTGCCGTCGAGCAGCACGTCCGCCTGAGGGTCTACCCCCACGTACTGGCCTCGACCGGCCAGGTGACCGAATGGATCAAGGGCACGGCCCTCAACAGCTACCGCGACGCCCTCGACGACGAGCAGTACGAGGCGTTCCTCCACAGGTACACCGCACGACTGATCGACGAGGTGGGCGATCACGCCCCCTATCTGTTCACCTTCCGCCGCATCCTGATGTGGGCCCGTTTCTGAGCTGACGGCCGCCTCCGGGTAACCTCGAGCCATGGCTGCTCCCACCGATCCGGACTCGACCCCGGCGATCGGCGGCGTGGGCTGCCCTGGTCCTGGTCCCGCCGCCGCCGCCGCTGCCGCTGCGGCTGCGGCGACGGCGACGGGCGGCATGGTGGCCCGGCCCGAGGCCCTGCCCGACGTGTTGCCGACCGATCGGCTGCTGTCCGGTGGCAAGGCCGTGCCCGAGGTGCGCCGAGCGCTTCGTACCATCCCCGAATGGCGCAGCTGGTCGGCCCTCGTCGCCGTCGTGGCCGAACCGATCGCCATCGTTGCGGCGGCCATCTGGATCTCGCATCCGCTGGCCTGGGTGGCCGCGTTCCTCGGAATGGGCCGGGCCTATGCCCGTTTCGCCAGCCTCGGTCACGAGGCCGTGCACCGCACCCTGTTCGCCAACACCGGCCTCAACGACTGGGTTGGACGGTGGATCCTGTCGTATCCGTCCTGGGTGCCCTTCGAGCTGTACCGCCGGGCCCACCTCGATCATCACCGCGACGAGATGGGCCCCAAGGAGCCCGACATGGCGCTCTACGCCAACTATCCGGTCGCTCGGGCCAGCTTCCGACGCAAGCTCGTGCGCGATGCCACGGGCCAGACCGGTTGGAAGCTGTTCCGAGGCCTGCTCCGGGCGGCCCGGAAACGCAAGCCGACCGCGGTCCGCATCCTGGCCTGCCAGGTCCCGATCCTGGCTGCGTTCACGCTCGTCGGCCGGCCCGAGCTGTACGTGCTGTTGTGGTGGCTTCCCCATCTGACGGTGTGGCGGGTGATCAACCGGCTGCGATCGGTGGCCGAACACGGTGGGATGATGCGCTCATCGGACCGGAGACAGACCACCCACAACGTCCGCCAGGGACCCATCAGCGGATTCTGGCTGGTGCCGTTCAACATCGGCTACCACCTGGCCCACCACGTCGACATGGGCGTCACCTGTTGGCATCTCCCCCAGCTCCACCGAGAGCTGGTGGCCTCGGGGTGGGTGACCGACGAGTACACCTATCCGAACTATCGATCGTTGTGGCGGGCACTGGCCGCCGGCTGACACCGGATCGGTCGTGGGTCAGTTGACGTAGCCCTGGGCCCGGTCGTTCTCGACTTCCTCGGCCGGTCGATCGTCGGGGTCGCCGAAACCACCACCGCCCGGAAGCTCCAGGGTGAGACGCCGCCCCGCCGGCACGGTCTGGCGTCCCTTGCCGGCGAACGGCGTACCGTCATCGAGATAGACCTTGCCCGGGGCGCCGTCACCGCCACCGGCTCGGCCTCGGGCCGGATTGTCGATGCGGTCGAACATGGCCGAGAACTCGAACAGGTAACCATCGGCCGGGCCGATCTCGACCACCTGGCCCAACCCGCCCCGCTGCTTGCCCGCTCCCCCGCTGTTCTCCCGGATCTCCTTGCGCCAGATGACGATGGGGCCGATCTGTTCGGTGGCCTCCACGCTCATGGTTCGCACGCCCGAGGGGAAGGCGGTGGCGGTGAGGCCGTCGAGGGTGGGCCGAGCGCCACTTCCGCCGCTGTTGAACATGAGCAGCTCGACCGGCGGCAATGCCGCGCTCGGGTCGGCCGAGCGGGCACTGGCCTGGAAGTTCCACAGCGCACCCGCGCCCTCGGCCGGCACCGTGTCGGGCAAGGCCTGAGCGATGGCTCCGAGGCAGAGGTCGGTGACGAAGTGGCCGAGCACGTGACGCACGGCCACCGGGTCGGGTTCGACCGCGTTGAGGATGACCCCGGGCGGCGCACTGACCGTGAAGGGCAGCAGGGACGCGTAGTTGTTGGGCAGCTCGGGAGCCAACGCCACCAACATGCCGTAGGTGAAGTAGGCCTGGGCGTACGTGAGGGGCACGTTGATGCCGAACTCGCTGAGCGGTGACGTACCGGTGAAGTCGGCGTGCATCCCCTCGTCGGTCACGGTCAGTTCGACGACCAACTGCACCGGGTCGGTGTAGCCGTCGACCAGCATCTCGTTGCGATACCGACCCTTGGGCACGTCCTGGAGCGCAGCCATGGTGGCGGCCCTGGTCCGGTCGAAGACGAAGCCGGCCAGCTCGTCGAGATCGGTCATGGCGAACTCGTCCAGCATTTCGAGTAGACGACGCCGCCCTGTCTCGTTGCAGGCGGCCAGACCGTGGATGTCTCCCACCACCATGTCGGCGGCCCGCACGTTGCTGCGGATGATGGTGACCAGGTCCCGGTTCAGTTCGCCCCGATCGGCCCACTTCATGATCGGGATCCGGATGCCCTCCTCGTAGAGCTCCCGAGCGTCGGGGCCGAAACCGCGTCCGCCGATGTCGACCACGTGGGCCGTGGCGGCGAAGAACCCGATCAGGGTGCCCGCATCGGTGAAGACGGGCGTGGTGACCGTGATGTCGTGGAGATGGCCGGTGCCCTTCCACGGGTCGTTGGTCAGGTAGACGTCGCCGGGAAAGATGCGTTCCGGACCGATGTCGTTGATGAAGTGGGGCACGGCCGCCGCCATCGTGTTGACGTGGCCCGGCGTACCCGTCACGGCCTGGGCCACCATCCGGCCCTGACGGTCGAAGACACCGGCCGACAGATCGCCGGCCTCGCGCACCGAGGTGCTGAAGGCGGTGCGGATGAGGGTCAGCGCCTGTTCCTCGACCACGGAGATCAGGCGGTTCCACATGATCTGGAGGTCGACGTCTCGTCGCTGCGAGGTCGAGGGTCGGGCGTCGGTGTTCGTCATGAGGTTGCTCCCGTGCGGCTGACCAGCAGTGTGCCGTCGTGTTGCAGGACGGCCCGGTGGTGGGCCCCCAGCACCGTGGTGGTCTGTGCTTCGATGATCAGGGCCGGGCCGACCACGAGGTCGCCGGGCTCCAGGCGGTCACGTTCGACGAGGTCGGCATCGACCACGGTCCCTGCCACCGGATCGAACAGAGGGCGTGCCTGTTCCGAACTCACGGTTCGGACGACCGAGGTCGTCTCGACGGGAGCCGGCCGTTGCCGGATCGAGGCCACACGAACCGACCAGCTGACGGCTTCGACGACCAGGTCGTCGATGGCCCGGCCGAAGAACTCCTCGTAGGCCTTGGTGAAGGCGGTGGTCAACAGCTCGGCCGAGAACTCATCGAAGGTCTCGGCCCCGAGACGGACCGGAATCTCCCATCCCTGACCCTTGTAGCGCATCGACACCTGACGTTCGATGGTGACCTCGGCATCGGTGCCGTGACGGACGAACGATGCGGCTTCGGCCGTCAACTCCGCCAGCACCTGATTGGCGCCGTCGGCATCGAACGACGCTGTCGTGGTGTAGAAGCTGCGCACCGCCTCGTAGGCGAACGGGGCTTGGAGGAATCCGATGGCCGAACCGACGCCGGCTCCCGGTGGCACCAACAGCTCGTCGAGACCGAGCTTGTCCATCAGCCGAGTGGCATGCAGGGGCGCCCCGCCACCGAACGCGATCATGGTGAAACCCGTCAGGTCCTTGCCCTGCTCGACGGCGTGGACCCGAGCGGCGTTGGTCATGTTCTCGTCGACCATCTCGCCGATCCCGACCGCGGCCAGGTCGGCGTCCATGCCCAGCGGGTCCCCGACGGCGGCGACGATGGCGGCCGCAGCCTTGGCCGGCGACAGATCGATGTCGGTGGCGCCGAAGGTGTCGGAATGGAGACGGCCCAATTGCAGGTTGGCGTCGGTCACCGTTGCCTCGGTGCCCCCCAGGTCGTAGGCGGCGGGACCGGGCTCGGACCCCGCGCTGCGGGGGCCGATGCGGATCTGGCCCAACCCGTCGACGCTGGCGATCGACCCTCCCCCGGCGCCGATCTCGATCATCTCGATGACGGGGATGGAGATGGGCATGCCACTGCCCTTCTTGAACCGGGTGGTGCGTGCCACCTCGAAGGTCTTCGCCGTCTGTGGCGTGAAGTCCTCGATCAGGGCGATCTTGGCCGTGGTGCCCCCCATGTCATACGACAGCACCTGCTTGCGACCGAATCGTGCCGCCAGTTCGCCGGCGAAGATGGCACCGCCGGCCGGTCCGGACTCGACGAGACGGACCGGGAAGGAAGCAGCAGTATCGACGCTGATCAGCCCACCTCCGGAATGGATGAGCGACAGCGGACACCGGGCGCCTCGGGCCTGGAGCTCGGTCTGCAGCCGAACAAGGTAGGACGCCATCAGGGGCTGGATGTAGGCGTTGGCGCACACCGTGTTGAACCGCTCGAACTCCCGCATCTGGGGCGAGACCTCGGCACTGATCGACACGGCGATCTCGGGAAGACGGGCCAGCAGAAGATCCCGGAACCGGCGTTCGTGGGCACCGTTGCGGTAGCTGTGGAGGAAGCCGACGGCGACCGCTTCGTAACCACCGTCGACGATCCGGTCGATGACGGCATTGGCCTCGACGTCGTCGAAGGCCAACAAGACGTCGCCGTCTGCGTTCATCCGCTCGGCGATGGTGAATCGGTCCTTGCGTTCGATGAGCGGGGTCGGCAGCACGATGTTGAGGTCGTACTGCTCGAAACGGCTCTCGGTGCGGGTCTCGATCACATCCCGGAATCCCTCGGTGGTGACCAACGCGGTTCGGGCCCCGTTGCGCTCGATCAGCGCGTTGGTGGCGAGCGTCGTGCCGTGCACGATCTGCTCGACTTCCGACAGCGCCACTCCGTACTGCTCGACCAGGAGCGAGATGCCATCGAGAATCCCCTGTTCGGGACGGCCATGGGTGGTGAGCACCTTGGACGACACGAACGACCCGTCGTGTTGCTCCAACACGATGTCGGTGAAGGTTCCGCCGACATCGGCTCCGATCCGCAGTGTCATCTCACGCTCCTGTTTCGACCATCGTCAGGACCCCGACCATCACGCTGGCCACACCGACACACACGGCAACCGAGGCATAGAGACCGAAGTTGCGTTCGGCATGGAGCAAACCGACCGCGGCCAGACCGGCCAGGGCCGAGTTGGCCACGACCAACCCGATGATCCAGGTCACGAGCAGGCCGACACCGGCCAGGGTTCCCCCGACCGAGGTGGAGGCCACGAAGACAGCGATCTGGGTCGGGCTCTCGAACCCGATGCCGTGGACGACACCGATGCCGGCCGCCGTGCCGTTCCGAGTCGGGATCTCCCGCTCCTCCACCATCAGGTCATCCTGGCCGTGCTGATGCGGGGCAACCGGTGCGTAGCGGGCTCGCCGGACCCCGGCCGCCGTGCCACGCTGCATCAGCGTCCAGCGACTTCGCAAACGGAAGGCGCGACCCTTGCGAACCAGATCGACCAGAACCCACGCACCCATCGCAACCAACGACAGGCCGACGAACCACCCCATCACCGAGTCCGCACCGGTAGGGAGTCGGGCTCCGAACACCACCGCGGCCGTCCCCAGGGTCAGAACGACGAGGGCATGGCCGCTGGCGTAGAGGAAGGACAACAGGAAACCTCGTCGTCGACTCGAGGCCGAACTGCTGAGGTCGGAAATGGCCGCGATGTGGTCCCAGTCGATCCCGTGGCGAATGCCGAGTAGCAGCGAGGTGAACACCAGACCGGCGGTCATCGACTGAGCCTAAGCTCGATGAGTGAGGATGGCGATCCCTCACGGGAAGCTTTTGACCGCCGACGACCGGGCCGCCACAGTTCCGGCCATGACCCGACAACCAACGGCCGAGCCCGGCATCAATCCGTCCTCCCCTTCCGAGCGAACTGCGCTGGTGACCGGCGGCGGTCGCGGCATCGGACGAGCCATCGCCCTGCGCTTCGCGGCCGACGGATGGCACGTCGTGGTCACCGGACGAACCATCGAGCAGCTCGAGGAGGTCGTGGCCGACGCGGCCGGACTGTCGGGACGGATCGTGGCCCAAGCGTGCGACGTCGGCTCGGCCGAGTCGGTGGCCGCGATGGTCGACAACGCCACGTCCATGGTCGGCCCGATCGACACCGTGGTCAACAATGCCGGTGTGCACGCCGCTGGTTCGTTCCTCGAGCTCGGCCCCGACGTGTTCCGGGACCTGTTCGAGACCAATGTCATCGGCATCGTGCACGTCTGCCAGGCCCTCCTGCCGTCGATGATCGCCGCCGGCTTCGGGCGGATCATCAACATCGCCTCCACCGCCGGTCTGTTCGAGAGTCCGGGACAGTCCCCCTACAACACTTCCAAGCACGCCGTCGTCGGCCTGACTCGATGCATGGCGCTCGAGATGGCACCGACCGGGGTGACCGTCAACGCCATCTGCCCGGGCTTCGTCGACACCCCGATGCTCGGGAGTTTCGCCGATGCGGCCGGCGTCGAACTCGACACGATCCGACAGCGGCTGGCCGGCCGGACCCCGATGGGCCGCATCCTGGCGCCCGACGAGATCGCCCACCTGGCCGCTCACATGGCCAGCGAACTGGCCGGAGGCATGACCGGTCAGACCATGGTCGTGTCCAACGGCATGCGCATGCACTGAGGGGCTGCGCATGCACTGAGGGGCTGCGCATGGGCCGGGCCACCGGGCCCGGAGCCGGCATCACCCGAACGGGGGCCGGAAACCACCGACGACGGCGCGCATCAGAACACCGATGGCCAAGGTCCCGACTCCGGTGACCACCACCGACGCCGGCAACGACACCGCCAGCACGATGCAGCCGATCAGGCCGGTCACCGCCACCGCACGCGGCCACCGACGCTGCTCGGGGCGCAGGGTCAGCGCAGCGAGATTGGTGACCGCGTAGTAGGTGAGCACCGCCATACCGGAGACGCCGATCGAGTGGCGCACATCGAACACGGTGATCAGCCCGATCACGATCAGCGCCACGGTCAGTTCGGCCCGAAGTGGTAGCGAACGCGCCGGGTCGACGTGGGCGAACCACGAGGGAAGGTCTCGTTCACGGGCCATCGCCAGACCGGTGCGGGAGATCCCGGGCAGCAGGTTCAGCAACACCCCGGAAGCGGCGATGCCGGCTCCCACCCGAACCAGCGGGCTCGACGCCGGCCACCCACCACGGTCGGCGACCAGAACGAGCGGAGCCCCGGACCCGGCGAGATCGGCCACGGGAACGGTGGCCAGGACGGTGACGGCGACGACGGCGTAGAGCAGGAGCACACCGAACAGGGCCAGCGGGATGGCACGGGGAATCGTCGTCGCCGGATCTTTCACTTCCTCGCCCAGGGTGGCGATGCGGGCGTATCCGGCGAAGGCGAAGAACAACAGCCCGGCCGACTGGACGATGTCCGACCAACCGGCCCGGACCGGGATCAGGCGACCGACGCTGGGGTCCGGACCCCGCCAGCCCCCGACCACGACGACGAAGAGGGCGACCAACGACACGGCCAGGAGCAGTCGAGTGACCGCGACCGTACGGGACAGGCCTCCGATGTTGAGCACGGTGATGACGACAACCGCGGCCACGGCGAACAGACGGTCGTGGGCCGGCCACAGGTGGGCGCCGATGGTCAGCGCCATCGCCGCACAGGATGCCGTCTTCCCGACCACGAATCCCCAACCCGCGAGGTGACCCCACCCTGGCCCGAGCTGACGACGCCCGTACAGGTACGTCCCACCCGACTCGGGATGGAGGGCTGCCAGTTGTGCCGACGACGTGGCGTTGCAGAAGGCCACGACGGCTGCGATCACCAGACCCCACAGCAGACCATTGCCGGCCACGTCGGCCGCCGGACCCCAGACGGCGAACACCCCGGCCCCGACCATGGAACCGACACCGATCACGACGGCATCGGACAAGCCGAGGCGTCGCTGCAGGGTTCCGGCCATCGTCTACTTGACGGTAGCCAGCCGACGCCGACCCCATTCGACGGCAGGGCGAACCCTGGGTGATCTCTGGATGAACCACGATGGTGTCGGCAACGCAGCCGATAGTGGTAGATGCCGAGAATGGAACTGCTGACCAGTGGTGAGTGCTGACCGTCGGAGGTCGATCATGCCCCAACAAGACCCGAGCCAATCGGCCATCCCCCTCGACGACGCCATCACGTCGCTCCGGGACCTGACCGTCGAAGAACTTCTCAACAGCGGCTTGTCGGTGGCCGGAACCTTCGATGAAGTCGATGATCCGGTCCTCGTGGGAGCCGATGGCCTCCCGTTCGAGACCTGGCGCGAGGGGTACCCGTACGACCACCGTCTGAGCCGGGAGGAGTACGAGGTCACGAAACGCCTGCTCCAGATCGAGTTGTTGAAGGCCCAGAGCTGGATCGAGGACACGGGGCAGCGATTGGTGGTGTTGTTCGAAGGCCGAGATGCCGCCGGCAAGGGTGGGTCGATCAAACGCTTCCGGGAGCATCTCGACCCCCGTGGTGCCCGAGTCGTGGCCCTGCCGAAACCATCGGAACGCGAAAGCGGCCAGTGGTACTTCCAACGGTATGTCCAGCACCTTCCGACCGCCGGGGAGATCACGCTGTACGACCGATCCTGGTACAACCGTGCCGTCGTCGAGCGGGTCATGGGTTTCTGCACCGACGAGCAGTACGAACAGTTCATGACCCAGGTCCCCGAGTTCGAACGCATGCTGGTGTCGTCGGGGACCATTCTGGTCAAGCTCTGGTTCTCGGTGTCACGGCGTGAGCAACTGACCCGGTTCACGATTCGACGGATCGATCCGGTTCGACAGTGGAAGCTGAGTCCGATCGACCTCGCCTCGCTCGACAAGTGGGACCAGTACACGGCGGCCAAGGACGCCATGTTCCTCCGTACCCACCAACCGCACGCCCCGTGGACCGTGGTGCGCGCCAATGACAAGAAGCGCGGTCGAGTCGAGGCCATTCGCTTCGTCTTGTCGCAACTCGACTATCCCAACCGAGATGCAGATGTCGTCGGCCGCTGTGATTCGCTCATCGTCGGGCCTCCCGAGGTCGTCGCCGCCGATGCCGGCGAAACCCTGCCCTTCGACAATCTTCCCGTGGGCGGACTGCCCTTCGGGTGACTGCACTTCGGGTGACTGCACTTCGGGTGACTGCTCTTCGAATGACTGCTCTTCGAATGACTGCCCTTCGGCGGGCGGCGGTCAGGTGTCGGGTTCGCATTCGCCGGGGTTGGCCGAACACCACGGTTCGTCACCGGGTAGACGGCGTCGATGGTCGGCGATGACGGTGTAGATCCGGTCGAACAAACCTGGCAGTCCCGGCACCTTCCACAACATCAACGGCACACGCGTCCCCAAGGCCACGGAAACGGTCACCGCCACGGCGCGGGCTCCGCCGACCATCACCTGATCGGCCACGAACCAGACGGCCTGGTCGGTCTGCTCGACGCCGAGACCCGAACGGTCCCGCACTCCGATGCCCTGCGACGGAAGAACCGACACGCGCTGGAACCGGTCGATACGTTCCAGCCAACTGGCGGATCGCGTGCAGAAACCTCAATAGCCGTCGAAGACCAGAAGCCCGGCACTGGGCAACGCTTCCGGCAGCTCACCCAGATCCATGGCCGCAGTCTACGGTCGCCGCTCTCGCTCATCGCCGTCCCTATCCTGCTGTCTGTCGCCCTCGATCTGCACCCTTCGGACCGCCCACCATGCGCATCGTCACCTGGAACATCGAGCTCGGGCGAAACCTCGACCGTGCCGCCACCGAGATCCTCTCCACCCCGGACCTGGCGAGCGCCGACGTCCTGTTGCTGCAGGAGATGGATCCCGACGGCACTCGCCTCGTCGCCGAAGCCCTCGGGATGGACTACCGCTACACGGCGCGGGCCAGCCATCCTGCGACTGGTCAACCCTTCGGCAATGCGGTCCTGTCGCCGTGGCCCATGTCGGATGCGGTGGAGGTTCCCTTGCCGCACACCGCCGCCATCCAGGGCCAGCCGCGGGCTGCCACTGCAGTCGAGGTGCAGGTCGATGACCGACCGCTGCTGACCTACAGCGTGCACCTCGAGACCGTTCTGTTGGATCTGCGGCGCCGACGACGACAGTTGCTCGAGGTGGCCCGCGACATCGAGCGCCAGTCGTCCGAACGCGTGATCGTGGCCGGCGACTTCAACTCGGCATCGAGCCGAAGCATCCGCTCGTTCGACCGTTGTCTGTCACCGACTGGCCTGCATCGTCTCACCCCGGCCGACCACGCGACCTTCCATCGTTTCGGCCGTTCGTTTGCCCTCGACCACATCTATGCCCGAGGCTTGGAACCCAAGGACGTCGGCGTGGTGGCCAACGCGTCGGCCAGCGACCATCAGCCGGTGTGGGCCGACGTGGACGAACGATGACGCCAACCAACCCGACAACCAACCCGACAATGGAAACAACCCTACGAACCGATGTGCTCATCGTGGGCGGCGGGCCGGCCGGTCTGTCGATGGCGGCCCTGCTGGGTCGCTTCGGAGTGGACTGTGTCCTGGTCGAGCGACGCGCTGCGGTGAACCGTCACCCTCGTGCCCGATCCATCAACGTGCGCACCAGCGAGATCTTCCGACAGCTGGGCATCCTGGACGAGATCCGAGCGGTCTGTCTGCCTTCGGAGTGGTGCGAGGAGTTCATCTACACCGAGACGTTGACCGGACCCGAGATCGGACGTACCTCCCTGAAGGTACAACCCATTGTCGGCGGCGTCGCGGTATCCCCGGCACCGTGGCTGCTGTCGTCACAGGATCGGATCGAGCCGATCATCCGGGCCCGGGCCGAGTCCTATCCGACGGTGGACGTGCGCTTCGGAACCGAACTGTCGTCGGTGGAGGTGGACGGGCACGCGGTGCGGGCCACCCTCACCTCGGGTCCTGCAACGCCGTCGACCATTCAGGCTCGCTATGTGGTCGCGGCCGACGGCGCCGGGTCGCTGGTCCGGCGGTCGCTCGACATCGACCTCGACGGCCCCACCGAACTGGCGACGCTGGTGAACTGCCACTTCAACGCCGACCTGGGGCCGTGGACCGACCATCGACCGGCCGGTCTCTACTGGACGACGGCTCCGGCCCGCAACGTGTTCCAGAAGATCGACACCGACGACCGGTGGCTGTGCCAGATCGGCTACGACCCTCGGGTCAACCAGCCCGAGGACTTCACGCCCGAGATGGCGGCGGCCTGGATCCGCCGGTCCATCGGGGATCCCGATGTGGCCATCGAGGTCCTCGACGTCATTCCGTGGGTGATGGCGTCGACGGTGGCCGAGCGACTGCGACACGACTCGGCGTTCCTCATCGGCGACGCTGCCCATCAGCTGCCACCGTCGGGGGGATTCGGGATGAACACCGCCATCCAGGACGCCCACAACCTGGCCTGGAAGCTGGCGTACGTGCTCCGCGGCTGGGCCGGCGACGAGCTGTTGGACACCTACCACGAGGAACGAGCGCCCATCGCCCGCTACAACGCCGACCGCTCGCTCGAGAACACCCGCAACGTCGGCCGGATTCGCAAGCAGTTCGAAGCCGGCGGGAACCCCGACGAGGTGGCCGCCGCGGTGGCCGCCACCGGCCGCTACGGGAACTGGCTGGGAATGGACCTGG
>ERZ888423.1727-NODE-1727-length-18008-cov-9.224698_pt1 | contig 18008 bp, 12 predicted proteins | sample MGYA00520523_ERZ888423 | MGnify/ENA primary metagenome ERZ888423 (study PRJEB32303, sample SAMEA104408611) | aquatic metagenome | biome: Brackish water; feature: Pelagic; material: water | place: Baltic Sea | collected 2014-06-08T10:24:00 | depth 30,27 m ...
GCCACCAACCTCGGAGCCGTCCTCGGTCATGCTGCATCCTCATCGGTCATCTGCGAGGCAAGTATCTGAACATAGGTAGGGCAGTCCGACAGGAGCTGCTCGTGCGTGCCGAGACCCACCTGACGGCCGTCCTCTAGGACCAGAATTTGATCGGCCGTCGCAATCGAAGACACCCTCTGCGCAACAACGATCATGACGGCATCGCGGGTGACGGGGACGAGTGCAGTTCGGAGCTTGGCGTCGGTTGCTAGGTCTAATGCCGAGAAGGAATCATCGAAGAGGAACACACGCGGCTTTCGGATTAACGCTCGAGCGATCGCTAACCGCTGACGCTGCCCGCCCGAGACGTTCGTGCCACCTTGGGTAATCGCTGAATCCAAGCCATCAGGCATCTGCTCAACAAAGGAACGGGCCTGAGCAGTCTCGAGTGCCAGCCACAAATCTGCATCGGTTGCCTCAGGGTCGGCATGTCGCAGGTTGCTCGCAACAGTTCCAGAAAAGAGATAGGGCTTCTGCGGCACAAGTCCGACCTGAGACCAAAGCAACTCCAGGTCTAGATCCACAACATCAACTCCACCCATACGGACTGAGCCATCGGTGGCATCAAATAATCTTGGGATCAGATTCATGAGCGTGGTTTTGCCCGAACCAGTGCTGCCAATAATGGCCATGGTGCTCCCCGCTGCAGCCGAGAAAGAAATATCGGTCAGAACCGGCAATTCGGCTCCGGGGTAAGAGAATCCCACGTTGATGAACTCCAAGGCGGCCTGTGCCGGCAGGCTCCTGATCGGCGTAACCGGGGCAACGACAGTGGAATCAGTCATGAGCACCTCTTGGATTCGATCGGCGCAGACGGCCGCCCTCGGTGCCATAACTGCAACAAATGTGGCCATCATGACCGACATGAGGATCTGCACCAGGTAACTCAAAAATGCAATCAACTCGCCGATCTGCATCTGACCAGCATCGATGCGATTTGCGCCAAACCAGATCGCAGCAACGCTTGATGTGTTCAGGACAAACAACACTGCAGGAAACATAAACGCCAGGAGTCGACCAGCGCGAAGCGATGTGACCGTGAGGTCTTGGTTTGCCTGACCGAAACGCTCGGCCTCATATGGTTCACGCACAAAGGCACGAACCACCCTCATGCCGGTGATCTGCTCACGGAGCACTTGGTTCACCCGGTCAATGCGCACCTGCATCACTGCGAACTGCGGCACGAGTCGCACCACCACTAAGCCCACGCTGATGACCAATGCGGGGATACTCACCAGCAACAACAGTGACAGGGGCCCATCTTCTCGCACCGCCATGATCGTTCCGCCAAGGATGGTGATTGGTGCCGTCACGAGCAGGGTGCATGACATCAGCACCAGCATCTGCACCTGCTGCACATCGTTGGTAATACGAGTAATCAACGAGGGAGCGCCAAATCCTGCGACTTCTTGAGTAGAGAATCCCATGACCTGATGAAACAGCCCTTTTCGAACGTCACGCCCAAACCCCATCGCTGCCGAGGATGCGTAGTAAATCGCTCCAATTGCAAAGGCCACCTGAACGCAGGTGAGCAACAACATGAGTCCGCCAACCTTCAGGATGTACTCAGTATCGCCGGTCAGAATGCCGTTATCGATAATTCTTGCATTCAATGCCGGAAGCGACAGTGCCGCGGCGGTTTGCACTGACTGCAGGATTACCACTGCCAACAATGGCCGTTTGTATCGAACAAGAAACGTTCGGAGGAGAGAAATCAGCATGCAACAGGAGCATCTTCCTGCTGATATTGCTCAAGCAACTCAGTCTCCTGATCATTTTTGGGAAACTTGAAGTAGACCAAGATAAACCCCAAAACGATGGCAATGCTGCCAGCTAAATAGGCCCAGTGTTGACCTTGAAGAAATGAGGTTTTCGCAGCCGAAGTAATCTGTGGGGCGTACTGCGGGTATTGCTCCGCGACCGACTCTGCACTTGCAAAGGACTTTTGTAATTCGGACTGAACTTGGTCGCTGATCTGCTGCTGACTCGATGCTTCTGCCGCAGTGATATCGGCGGCAAACGCTGATGCGTAACCGATCGTGAGCAATGCCCCGAGTATTGACTGCATGATTGCTCCGCCTAGGTCCCGCTGGAGATCTGCTGTACCAGATGCCATGCCGGCGCGACCTACTGGCACTGAACCCGTCAAAGAATGAGATGCCGGAGTTCCTGCGAGTCCAACTCCCACTCCGACGAGGGCGTATGCCAATCCGACTTCCCAAAAGGAACTGTCCTCATTCCAGAGCAACAGCGCCGTCAAGAAGCTCAGTAAGCAGAATGCATACCCCAGAAGAAGGGTAAAGCGTGACCCGTGACGGGTGATAAGTTTCGCCGACCGCGGTGCAACTATCACCATCGCAATTGCTGCTGGCAAGATGGATGCACCAGCTGCAAGAGTTGAGTAGCCAAGCACGTTCTGAAGGAACTGCTGCCCGATGAACATCGCCCCCATCAGGGAGCCAAACACCACAATTCCGGCCACAGCTGCAACCCAAAAGATTTGGCGGCTCGCTATGTGGAGATCGAACAACGGCACCTTGGCACGGCGCTGACGGATCACGAATCCGACTGCAGCGGCGACAGCCAAGATTGCGAGTCCCGCAGCGAGAGCCGCTGCGTTCGGTACAACGGCAAAGTTGATTGCTAGAACCAGGGCACCCACCATGACAATGGAGAGCATTCCTCCCAAGTTGTCCACCGGGTCAGAGTCCTCGTTCACGTGAGTTGGAACAAACTTGAAGGCCAGCCCAAGCGCCACAACTGCAAGGGGCAGAGTCACTAAGAAGACTGAACCCCAGTAGAAGTACTGCAGCAAGAATCCGGCAATCAGCGGACCTAGTGCTGAGAGCGCGCCACCCACCCCAGACCACAAAGCAATCGACTTGGTCCGCGCCGGACCGGACCACAGCGCAGTAATCAGTGCGAGCGTGGTCGGAAAGGCCATACCCGCCGAAAGTCCACCTACTAACCGGGCAAGGAACAACACCTGAATGGTTGGCGCAAGGGCTGCGAGCAGACAAGCCGGGATCGACAGGCCGATCCCCAACATGAGCATCAATTTTCTGCCGTAACGATCACCAAGGGCACCGAGGTAAATCACCGAGGCCGCAAGGCCGAGCGAATACCCGATTGCCACCAGATTGAGTTGCGTCTGAGAGGCATTAAAGGCCTTGCCGATATCGGGCAGAGCCACATTCGCCACAGCAAGGTTCAAGTTGGCTACAGCTGCCACCAAAATCAGCGAAATAAGAACCCATGTGGCTGCTTTAGGGGCAGTCGAAGCCTCCGCTGCGGTGCCGCCTGAGGGTGTTGTCATCGCGCTATCCATCTTCGTGCTCAATTCTCTGCGGAGCCAGGGGGCGATCCGAAAGCAGGAGTCTAACGAAGTCATCTGGTGGCATGGGTCTAGCAAGGAGGTATCCCTGCACGTAATTCACCTTGAGATCCATCACGATCTCGAGTTCGGCCTGCGTCTCAACACCTTCTGCCACGCTTCGGCACCCCAGTGCGTGCGTCATCTCGAGTGCCGTTCGTAGAATGATGTAGTCCGCCGAATCACGTTGCTCGGTGAGGAATGACCGGTCGATCTTGAGCGTATTGAGTGGTAGGTCTCGCACTTCGTTAAATGAGGCGTACCCCGAGCCAAAATCATCAACAGCCAACCAGAGACCCTTTTCACGAAATTGCCTCAAGGCCTCGGCCGCGCGCTCGCGAATCACCGGTAGGACAAGTTCGGGCACCTCAACTAAAAAGGCCACAGGGTCAACCTGATGCCGCTCAAGTAGAGAAAAGATCCATTCGGCAAGATCCGGTCGAGCAAGCGATGTATCCGACAAGTTCACACCGATGACCGGCAGACCACGTGGGCATCTGCCGACTAGCGAGCCGAGGAGTTTTATGACGGGTTCAACCACAGCAGCATCGACAGCGTTCGACAGCCCAGCGCTGACCGCCACCTCGATCCACTTGGCGGCAGGGACCAAGCTGCCATTGTCATCCCTCAGTCGGGCCAAGGCCTCGGCGCCGCTGATCTGGCCCGTGTAGGGGTCAACCACCGGTTGCAGTGCGTACTCGATTCGGCCGGTACGTAGCGCAGCGCGCAACACGCCTTCTAGTCGCTTCTGTTCAATGCGAACAGACCGCAGACTCGTATCGCAGTGCAGAATCCGGTCGCGACCTGTGCCCTTCGCCACCCGCAGCACTGCGCCAGCCTCGTCGAGGAGTTCTTCTACTGTCTGGCCGACCTCTGGATCGAACTCCGAAACACCCACGCTGGCAGTCACTAGAACATGCAAGGTTGCGAGCGCCGTGCGCTGAACCGAAGCCCTGAATCCAGCGGCCAACCGATCGAACTCAGCTCGGTTATTGCACTGAACTGCCAGAGCAAACTCATCCCCGCCGATTCTGCCTAGGTGAACGCTGGTGGTTCCACCTGTGCTCTGGGATGCTTCAGTGTTGGTGCCGAGTTGAGCAGGGCCGGTGCCGAGTTGAGCAGGGCCGGTGCCGAGTTGAGCAAGGTCGGCGCTGAGCTGGGCAAGGAAGCGGTCCGCTTCACCATGACCGTGGCGCTCATTGATGGACTTGAACCGATCGATATCGCAAAAGAGCACCCCGAACAATGAACTCCCGCCCGACTGCTCGCCCGACTGCTGAACGGTGGCTTTCAGCAGGGACTCTGCTGCTTGAATGAAGGTCGATCGTTTGAGCAAGCCGGTCAGGTCATCGCGGGTGGAACGCCGGTACAGCTCTTGTTGCATCTGATGCAGTTCAGTTACGTCCCGGAGCAACATGATGATCCCGGGCGTCCCATCCTCTCGATACTGGACGCGACGGCCATCAAAGGAGATCACTCGGGATACGCCGTCTCTGCCAACGATCGTGGCCACCAGAGAGGAGACTCCAGCATCCTCGAGGTAGCGAAGCGCAGGATGCAACTGCACAGCTGTTTCAAGACCTGAGACTGCCGTCGAATCACCGTCAGGCTCCACAAGGACGCGCACGCTCAGGTCTTGAATCCGTCCAAAGAGTTCCTCTCCTGCATACCCATGCAACAGCGATGCCGCCGCGTTGGATTCGTGAATCTCCCAAAAGGGATCACATCGCAGAATTCCAATACCCACGTCATCTGCAACTTGGCGAACGCCTAATCCAAGCTGCCGTCGAGCTACTAGCAAATAGTGAGTTCCGTCACGGCGTCGCACTCGACGACCCACCACTTCGACGACTACGGAGTAGCCGCCTGCATGCGCAAGTCGAAGCTCGGGGCGATAAGTCTCTTGGCCATCCGCAAAACGCTTCATGTTTGCTATGACGCGCTCCTGATCCTCGTTGTGAATCAGTTCAATCGCTGACCGGCCTAGCAGCTCCTGTGAGGCGAGGCCCAAAAACGCCTCAGTATCTCCTCCGATAGCCTCAATGAGAAGATCCGAATCCAGACAAACCACCAAGTCCGGAGCGTTGACTAGGACCTCCGCAGCAACAAGATCGGACCCTTGACGCACCGCCCAGTTTCCTTGGCGCTGAGGAGGCTTCACCAGCTTCGCGCCTCTTCTATCGAAAGCCGCCTCGCCCCCCAAGAACTTGCCATCTCAAGAAACTACCCTGTTGCCGAGAGGGGCAACGGTGTCATGACGGCATAGTTTGTACTTAACTCAGGTCCACCAAGCAGAGAAGGCGCAGCAATGTCCAACCTATGGGGTCAGTTCAGCCAATTGTCGCCGATTGAACAGCAGCGGTTACCAGTCATTTTGCGCGGCGAGGGTTGCTACGTCTTTGACCAGTCCGGCAAGCGCTACCTAGACGGTCTATCTGGATTGTTTACCGTTCAGGTGGGACACGGGCGCAAGGAACTAGCAGAGGCTGCCGCCAAGCAGGCAGAGAAACTTGCTTACTTTCCGATTTGGTCATACGGAACAGAACCAGCCCTTGAACTGGCCGCAGAATTAGCATCCTTATCCTCAGGCGACCTGAACCGAGTCTTCTTTACCACTGGTGGCAGTGAGGCTGTGGAGTCAGCTTGGAAGCTTGCGCGGCAGTACTTCGCCCAAATTGGTCAGCCATCCCGAACCAAAATCATCTCTCGCTATCTTTCGTACCACGGGACCACCATGGGTGCCCTGTCGATTACCGGTCTCCCCGCAATCAAGAACGTGTTTGAGCCCCTCGTTCCAGGCGCTGTCAAAGTCCGCAACACAAACAGCTTCCGCGACCCGGATGCAGCCGACATGGAGGCGTTCGCCCTGCGTTGCGCTGATGACATCGCGACGAGAATCGAGATGGAAGGACCATCCACTGTCGCGGCAGTGATCCTGGAGCCCGTGCAAAACACAGGAGGAGCACTCGTTCCACCCCCTGGGTACTTCGCACGAGTCCGGGAAATCTGCGACCACTACGGGGTTTTGTTGATCTCGGACGAAGTGATCTGTGCTTTTGGTCGGCTGGGACACTGGTTTGGCTCGCAGCGCTACGAGTATCAGCCCGACATCATCACCTTTGCCAAGGGCGTGACCTCGGGCTACTCCCCGCTCGGAGGGATGATGATTAGTGAGGCCCTAGCAGAGCCATTCCTAGGTGAGGATGACATGTTCCTGCACGGTGTGACCTTTGGAGGCCACCCTGTATCTTCTGCCGTGGCACTTGCCAATATTGAACTCATGAAGCGCGAAAATCTGCTGCAGAATGTGCTGGATAACGAAGCGGGCCTAACTGCGCACTTGCGGCGCCTCGAGGATCTCCCAATCGTGGGTGATGTTCGCGGTGAGGGCTACCTACAAGTCGTTGAACTGGTGCGAGACCCAGTTACCCTCGAGACGTTCTCCCCAGAGGAATGCAAGTGGCTCCTCAAGGGTCTGATCTCGAATCGCCTGTTTGAAGAAGGCCTGATGTGTAGAACCGATGACCGTGCCGAACCTCTCATCGTCTTGTCACCGCCACTGATTGCCGGCGAACGCGAATTCGCTCTCATCGAGTCGGTGCTCCGCAAAGTGCTCACCGAAGCTTGGGATGCACTGCAGTCAAGGCCTGCCTAGGTCTCCTCTAGCCCGACTCAGACAACAAGATGGGCTACATGTCCTCCGGCGCTTGTTCAGCATCGAGCGGCTGCTCATGCGGCGGGTCGTACTGGTGGATCAACTTTTTGAGTTGAGCCTCGATGCCGTCAAGACGGCCATGCAGACCCTCAAGATCACTCGTAGGCAGAATGGTTCCCACCGCTACTGCTTCAGGCTCAAGGGTCTCAGAACGTGACCCCCTGGTTCGATCGTCCACTTGCTGGCTGAAACTCCACGAAACCTGTGCAGTAATAACAGCGAGAGTCAGAATGCCGATACACATGACGCATGCTGCGGCTATCTGACCCGGGGCAGTTACGGGATACAGGTCTCCGTAGCCGACGGTGGTGACCGTGACAATTGCCCACCAAGCAGCGTCACCAAGACTGGTGATATTCGCTCCAGCGGAATCCCGCTCATAGAAGCAGACGATGAGCGCGCCATTTATGAGGAGCACAAAGTCCGCGGCAAGAAACTTGGCCAAGTGCCCTCGCCGAAAGAGCGAGGTAACAAGTCGAATGCTGAACAGAATTCGTATGGGGGGGAAGCCGATTGCAAGCAATCCAATGGGGTGCGCCCACACATATGTCCAAGGCTGCGGGGCTAACCGAGCCCGGCGGAACATGTCGACTGCGAACACCAATGAGACTGACAACTTGGTCAGAAACGCAGCTATAAATGCAGTCGTGTCGGTCCCGAAGCTGCGAAATGGAATCAAGACAATCCATAAGGTGAGCAACGCAACAAGATCGAGCGTTGATTCAGTACGAAGTATGTAGGCCTCGAGTTCAGGCGAGGTGTTTTGCGCTATCGGGAGGTGCGGTTTTCTCACCTGTCTATGTTCCTTCGCCAGCGGACTGCTGAGGTGGACCCTGAATCAGCAACTCCTGAATCACCAACTCACAGATAACTGTGTCGCTGTAGCCATCGAAGGGCGACCCAACCCCAAATCGGCGGCAAGTAGAACGTGACCAGACGAAACAGCAGCGCTGTAGCCGAGGCGGTGGTGGTATCGATTCCAGCAGCAATCAAGCCAGTCATCAGGGCCGCTTCCATAACGCCGATTCCTCCGGGAACGGGCATCAGGCCGCCAAACAGCGCTGCCGCAACGTAAATCACTAACAGGGTGGCCAAGTTGAGACTGCCGCCAAAGGCCTGGAGACAAATTCCGAGTGTGAGCGCAAACAGAAGTTGGTTTCCAAGGTTGCCACCAAAAATCTGTAGCAAGTTCGACAGGGAACGCAGCGAGCGAAACGTCTGCTTGGCCTCGCTCAGCATTGGCCGTACTCGGTTCAAAAATCGGTTTCGAGTTGCCGGAAGCGCCGCAGCGACCAAGGCCACAAGGAGGATGACTGCTCCTGCCACAATGAGGAGCAGTGTTAAGTCATCGGAGCCACCTGCAGTTGGGTCCTTCCATGTCAGGTCTACTCGCCCGAGCCCAAAAACCAAGGTGAGTAGGAGCAATGAGATTTGCACCAGAAATCCACTGAAGCCATCGATGGCAGCGATCGACACGGCAGAGGCCGCCGGGATGCCCTGTCGTTGAAAGAAACGGATGTCGAGCGCAAGACGGCCCGCAGTTGACGGAACCGCGAGTGCCATAAATCCAATCGATAGCTGCAAGAGTGCAACCGGACCGTAGGCAATAGGTCGCGGGCAAGCACCTCGCGTGGCCACGGCCTGAGTAAAGAATGGGGTCTGGCCAACAACGAGTGCTGCTACGGCGACCGTCACGGAAGCAGACCCCAGCGCCGCTACAAGGTCGGGAATACTGACCGCACCCAGCGTCACGATGAGCGCTCCAGCCACAAGCAGCAACAGGACCAGCATGACAAGTGATTGCAAAGAAACTCTTCTGAGTTTAGCAATCTCGGGAACTTCAACCCCTTCAACTGCGGCTAGGGCCGAGCGAACGGCCTCGATTCCAAGGCCCGAGGATTTAAGGTCCTCTCGCAATGGCTTGCCTAACGCTGATGGCTGCAGATAGGCCAGCAGATCTTGCACATCTTGGGAATCGAGTTGCTCTGCGGCAATGACCGTTGCGCGTTCAATGCCGACAAGAATCGCTGTGACCACCATGGTCTGAGCTAGGTCTGTCAGCTGCTGATCGCGCGAGGCAGTGCTCGCAACGGTGGACAAGTCAGTCAGCAGGAATTCTTGGTCAACCACGGCAAAGCTGTCGAGATCGAGAGCACCGTGTACTAGATCGATCTGATGCAGTGAGCGCACAATCTGCCAGATCTTTTCAACCGCAATGTTTGGCCCCGGTTCGAGCGGTATGCCCCGCTGCGCTACCGCGAGAAGCGCGTCACCTGAGTCCGTCATTCCTGCCACAAGCACCTGCGGCACAGCAATGCCACGACTGGCCGCAAGCATGGTGACAAATCCCTCATGCTCAACTTGCTGCTCGCGAGTCATAGCCGGACGGGTAGCACCGCGATACCAGATTGCCCGCCACAGGCGGCTGAGCAGTTGTGTGTCGCGTGCATCTCGTCCATAGACCTTGATATGAACTGCTCCCCTAGTTGGGCTCATTGCGTCTGCCAAGAAGACGCCACTGCTCTGCCTCGGTGCCTCAACTAGGTGATCCACTGGCAAGCCAAGCTGCGCCAGCGCAACTCCCACCCCGGTCAGGTTTGGACCACCCATGGAAGAACCAAGTCCAAGATGCACTGCTGCAGCAGCAGCAACTCCAAGGAGCAGGCTGAGCAATGCACCAAATGGTGTTGAGGATTCGAGCAAGACCACACAGAGCATCGCTACAAGCACTACCCATCGCCCGAAATGTCGAAATGGCAAGGACAGGTGCGGTGAGGCTGCAGAGGAAACGGCAACAGCGCAAGCCAGAGAGATCAAAGGAACTGAGCCGGCCGATCCGCCCGAAGCAGCCTGCGAGAATGACGGCCACACACCGTTAATTTGACGGGAAAAAGCCAATGCCAGTCCAACTGCAACAACAAGCGCTGTAGCAATATCGACCAACACCTCGCCCCGCAAACGCACCATCGATGAGACCAGGATTACCACTACCCACAGCAGCAAGCAGGCAACACCGAGGCGCCACAGGACGTCTAAGAAGCTCGGTATCGTTCCAATCAGGTTGACCAGAGCCTGTTCAAAACCGGAGGTAGGTACCGAGAGCCCTGCGAACAACCCGGCTAGCACCAAGGTGACCAGCAAGGTCAGTAGGTCCGAGACTGAGCGCAACCTTTTGCCATTGCTGAGCGCAGCAAAAAAGGGGAGCCCGTCAGCCAGTGGCCGCCAGATAGGTTGAGAAACCTGCTCAGACATTGTGTCTATTCAACAGCAGTGCCCGCTCATCCTCGGGTAATGCTCACCTTCTGCGTACCCGCTGGCCAATCAAAGCGAACTCGACGCTTTGGTTGTGCGCTCGGTGCGGTCAAGTCCGGAGTGCTCGCATTGACTGTTCGGTACTCGACGCTGGCATGCGATGGAGTGCAGTTCACGAGGCCGAATCCCCTGCGGCGAAAGTCTGCATAACGAAATCCGGGTCGCAGCGTGCGAACGGCAGCTTCGGCAGCCTGAGCGAAATCTCCCGCATAGTCAAGACCCTTTGAACTGATGGAACCACACACAAATTCTTGAGCCACCACAGGACTAAATGGCTCATCAAAGTCTCTCAGAACTTGCGACTGCCAAAAGGCATGAATATCTCCCGTCAGAAAGCCAAGGTTCGAGATTCCTTCTGCTGCTACTCGCTGCGTCAGTTGGTCGCGCTCCCAGGAATAGCCGCTCCAGTCATCAAAACTGGCATAGATCCCTGCGTGCTTGGGAAGGTCTGGCCGGAGCGCACGAAGTGCAGGCTCGTCAAGGTCAAGAATGCGAATGGGACTGATCATCACCTGATTAGCCACAAGCTTCCAGGTAACTGCGTCGGCCTGAGCTTGGCTAAACCCGTCAAGGAGCCAGTCGCGCTGCTTGGTCCCAAGGATGCTGCGCCCGACATCATGAACTTGGCTGAGCGGCAGGCTTGCTGTGCTCCCGACAATGAGCCGCTCACCGTTAGGACCAGTGATATGAGGGTCACGATACTGACGAGTGTCAAGCAGTGATAGGTCCAACAAATTCCCCCACCTGGCGCGGCGGTAGATTTGATCAGCGTTAATTGGCCATACCGGCTGATACTCAAACCAAGCTTGATAAGCAGCCGCTGCGCGCTCTGGAAAGTTCAGGAGACTCATGCGGTCGTAGTCGTTCATGAACTCGTGGTCATCCCAAACAGGTGCAAAGGGGTGCGCCGCGTGGGCTGCGCGCAGTTCTGGGTCTGACCTGTACATCTTGTACTTCGCTCGGTAGGAGGGCAGGTCGGTGGCCTCCACGCTTCCGTCGGCGCGCACATCCAATGCATCTGCGCTCCCTGCGTACTCGTAGATATAGTCGCCTAGGAACACCACTGCATCTAGATCCTCGGATGCGATTGCGCGCCACGCGGGGTAGTAGCCAACGGAATAATTCTGACAACTTGCCACAGCAAGTCGTACCGATGCAGGAGTTGAGCCCGGAGCAGGGAGCGTCTTGGTTCGGCCGATTGGACTGCTCATGCCGTCCACCGTGAAGCGGTACCACAGGGTCTGACCTGCGGGAAGATTATCTGCGAGGACTTTGATACATCCATCGTTTTGTGCCGAGCCGGTACCTGTTCCTGACTGAACGATCTGCGCGAACCCAGGGTCTGATGCCACCTGCCAAGCAACCTCAACGGGGCCGGCAAGTGCCGCTGGTGCAAAGCGAGTCCACAACACAACAGCAGTGTCGCTGTGAACTCCCGAGGCAATACCGCAGCTAAATGGACCCAAATCCATTGGTTCAGGTGGTGGGAGCATCGCCGTACCCGGCGCACACCCGATCAGGCTCGCTGCTGCCGCCCCGGTCAGGCCGACTAGGCCACCTCGCAAAAGTCCCCGCCGATCCATTTCAGCCTTTCCGCATACCCAGCCCGATGGTTATCTCAGCTAGTCACAGCATGCTGATCTAGCGATTGTTTGAGAGTAAACCACTAGGCGAGAAAAGGAAACGCCCCTCTCCCTGCTTTATTGGCCCGGCTTTATTGGGGCTGCTTTATTGGGGCTGCTTTATTGGGGCTGCACCGATGGGCCGTGAGCTAGCCGAAGCGCTTCGGTGGCGGGCATAGCGCGTGCGAACAAGTACCCCTGAGCTAGGTCATAACCAAGAGCTAGCAGGGCATCCGCTTGGACTTGAGTCTCGACTCCCTCTGCAACCGAGGTAATTCCTAGGGTTTGGGCAACTTGAAGCGCAGCTGCGGCAACGCTTCTACTCGAGGTGGTTGCGGTGAGTCCATCAACAAAGATTCGGTCCACCTTCAAAACGTCAACTGGAAACCTGAGAAGGTGCGCCAGCGAGGAGTAACCCGTTCCAAAGTCATCGACGGCTAACGAGACTCCAAGGTCATGTACCTCGGTCAATCTGCGTACTGCCACATCAGGGTCGACGGTGAGCGCACCCTCAGTCAGTTCGATCGTGAGCCAAGAGGGATCAATCCCCGTCTCCGCTAGCACCGAGGCGATTCGAGTGCTCAGGTCCCGAGCCGCGAGTTCCTTCGCTGAGAGGTTGACTGACACCCAAGCAGGTTCGCGGTCAAGCCGGTGGTCATTAAACTCAGCAATAAATCGGCATGATTTTCGCAGCATCTCATGATCAATCTGCGAAATTAATCCTGTCTGCTCAGCCACCTCGATGAACTCCGCAGCGGACCGATTCCGACCGGAGCGATCGCGCCAGCGAGCTAACGCCTCAAACCCGGCCACCTCGTGGCCATCGAGGTGCACCACGGGTTGAAAGGCAGCTTCAATCTCATTTCGATCGATAGCAACCCGAATCTCGTTTTCGAGTTCATGTCGGTTGCGAATAGCCTCTTGAAGGTCCTGATCGAAGCTTCGAACCCGGCCGCGACCCTGACGTTTTGCCTCGTACATTGCAACGTCTGCATTGCGAATGAGTTGATCAGAATCTCGGGCTGACCCGGCATGACTAGCGGCAATACCGACGCTCCCACCGATGAACCAGCGCAGATCCCCAATGACAAAAACGGCCGAGAGCACATCAAGAATTCTCTGAGCCGCCTGCTCTGCGAGTACTTCCGGATTCAAGTCCGACTCGGCCTGACCCATGCCGCAGAGGGCGACAAACTCATCTCCCGAAAGGCGAAACACTTCTCCAGTTGGCTGCACTGCTGTACAGATTCTTGCTGCGGCAATCTTCAAGATGGTGTCGCCAGCGGCATGGCCCGCGGTGTCATTCACCACCTTAAAGTGATCAAGATCAATGAACAGCAGCGCCAAGGAATCAGCGGGTGGGATGCTCGCCAACCGATCGAGTAGTGCGTTGCGATTAGGAAGGCCGGTCAGTGGATCTTCTAGGGCTAAACGAGAGAGTTCTCCTTGGGCTTTCTCGGCGGCACGTCGAGCTAGCTGCTCGGCCGACATAATTCTTGCCACTCTCACCATGAGTACAACCGCAACAGCCACGGCAGAGGCGGCAAATACTCTGGGGTTAACTCCGCCTAGGAACGTGATTGAAACAACGGCTGTGATTGAGGGGACAACCACTGCTGCGCCGAGGAGCACAAACCTGCTCACCCCGGCCTCAGTTGCGGGTTGCTCATCTGCAATACGCGGGGCCGAACTGTTCAGCGCGGTTGCTCCGAGTAACGCATACGCCAAGGCAAAACCAAAGTCGGTCAAAGCGACGAGGGTGCTTCCCTCCTCGCCGTTCTGCGCAACTGCGTACACCATGTCAGTTACCAAAAAAACGAACAGGTATCCAACGAGCCCCCAGAGCGCCGGGCTGCGCCTGGTCGTTCCGAACATCAATCCTGCGAGGGTCCCTAGAAGCAACAAATCCATGAGTGGGTAGGCCACCAGCAGCAGCTGCATGCTGAGACCGCCGGCCTCCGCAAGTCCACCAGGCGCCACCACCACGGCCTGCCAAGCAAACAGTGCCAGCCCAGCAACCACTGCTACGCCATCCAGAGCATGCTCCGAGCCGCTCTTAGGTTCTCTGGCTCGAATAAGCACCACAAGAGCGACAAGAAGCAGGGGGTATCCCGATAGGTAGACCAGATCTATGACTGAACCCGAGGGGCTGAGGTCAAAGAGTCCGGCTGTAATCCAAGCAATATCTCCGACCAGATTGCATGCCGCAGAAAGAGCGATGAGCCTCCAGACCAGCACGGCCTTACCTGTAGACCTGCGGGACACCCGCACACACATGGCTGTGGCAGCGAAAGCCAGCAGCAGGAACGGCAGTTCAGCAGTGTCGAAGACCCAAATCCCGGTCGGACCAAAGAGCACCCGGCTCGCGGTGACTGCTATCGCAAATCCAGCGATTAGGCCAAAGATGATGTTCGACGACCTTGACGGACTGTGCACACCTTCAGGTTATAACCACTACCTCGCCGGCAGACGAAAGAATGCAGACTCAGAAAAATTTAGTTTGCCAGAACAGGGACCTCGGGCTTGATCGCTGCAGTGGACGCGCCAGTTGCAAAGGGAACTTTCTCCTGCGACAGCAATCGAATCCAGAATTGATACGAGTGACCCACCAGTAGTGCAGTGATGATTGTTCCAATCCCGGCTTTCGACCCCAGGAGCAAGCCACAGAGCAACAAGCTGGCCTCCATGGCTAGACGAACATGGCCGAGCGGCGCGTCAGTCTTTCGAGAGAGTCCGCGCATCAGGCCATCCATCCCGCCCACGCCAAAGTTGGCCTGGGTAATGAATGCCCCTCCCAGCATCATCACCACAGTCCCGAAAGCACATGCGGCGACTTGCAGCGCCAACCCATGCACAGTCGGGATGAGCGGCAGCGCTAGATCAATGATGATCCCACCCAGAATCGGTGCAAGCAGGGTGCCGATTCCAACACCACCTCGAACAATGGCGCTCATCGCTACGAGCACGAGCCCGATGACCATGGCTGTGGTTCCTGCAGAGAGACCTAAATTCCCCTCAAGGGCAACCTGAACCAGAAAAAGTGGTCCCAGTCCGATATCTGCACGAACCGTCAAGCAGTACGCGGTGCAAGAGCTGATGAGGCCGAGCAGAAAGACTCCAGCCCGCGAGAAAAATTGGTTCATGACAAATATCCAGTGGGGAGTGGCCAGAGGGTGACTCAGGCCGATGCGGGGGCGGGAAAATGCAGAGAAACGAGGCTGCAAACCCTGACTTTTGGCCGGGTCAGCAGATATTTCGATTTCGGAGTTTAGCAGCGGTTCAGAGCTACGTCAGGCGAATACTGCGTGACTTTTGTCATTAAAAAGGGCCCGTTTTGCTTGTGTTCATTTGAATTTCAGTCAATACTCTCTCGGCAGGTCCACTGGGGCTCGCATTGGCGAAATGGGAGCGTTCATGATGCAGACAAGCACTATGCGGGTACGGGGCGTTTTGGGGGCAACTCTTGCTACCGGAACCTTGTTGCTTGGAGCCTGCGTAGCTCCACCGAAGCCACCGACTACGACAACAACTACAACGGTTGCGCCGACTACAACCGTGGCGCCGACCACAACGGTTGCACCAACCACAACAACGACGACCGTGGCGCCAACCACAACTACGACAACTACGACTACTACGACTACCACCACCACTATTGCGCCCACCACCACAACCACAACGACTGCTCCACCGGCGGCAGTGCGCACAGCGGTAGCAATGACATGTCAGAGCACTGCAATTGGGCAGTCCAGCACGAGTGGGTTGAGTAGCGGGGTAACCACATTGGTTCCAGGGTCAGTAACTCCCGGTGGCGCTTTCGCCATGAAACTCACTGCTGACCCAGTGGTTGTTCCAACCACTGGTGGCGGCTACGCGATTAGCTACCTCAAGTCACTCACCGTCAAGTTTGCGATTCCTGCAGGCGCCACGTTTGTGTCTGCTTCGCAATCAGGCGGGAGCAACTTGGGCAACGGCGCAGTCACCGTTACTGCTTCTGGCAGCATCGTGACCTTGTCGGTACCTGGCAACTTGGCAGGCGGAACAACTGCGATCCTTCCCGAGGTGACCATCAACCTGCAGGCAACTGGAGCTTCTGGAACCGCACTGAATGCTCAGCTCTTCGGATCGAGCTACTCCAGCTTCAGCATTGGCTTTACCGCTCGTGTGACCGGTATCCCGCTCTTCGGCAGCACTGATGCCGTCACCAAGTGCTACGCACCGGTCAACCCGATTCTGGGAACCACAGTCATCTCCTAAGACCACAACAATCGGCCGGTGAGCCGATTGCAGATCAAAACCAAGAACTCCCCTGGCCAGTGGCCAGGGGAGTTCTTATGTCTACGCGCTGTTCGCTCAGTTCTCCGAAGCGTGCTCCGAATAAGTCCAAGCGCTCAGGCAGCTGTTAGGCCTGCGCTGCGGCCCGGTCCTTGGCCACCTCATCTAGCGACTCGTACTCTGCGCCAGTGTCGGCCCAGTCCTCGAACTGAGTCACGCCAAGCGTGTCGAACCGCTTACGGAGCCAACCATCGTTGGCATCAAGCAAGCCCAGCTTCTTGCAGTTCGGAACAATCTTAGAGAACAACAGTTGCTGGAACGGGTCCTGGTTCTTCAGTTCCGGGTCATCTTGTTCAAACAGCGAGATTGCCTCACGAACAGGAATACCAAGGTTCTCCCATACCTCTTGTTGCAAGAAGCGGTCTCTCATTCGGACTGCAGCCTCGAACGCGAACTCTTGACGTTCCAACAATTCAGCAGAGTTCAACTCGGTGTAGTACTCCTGCAGACTCAATACTCCGAAGGCAACGTGACGAGCCTCGTCGCTCATGACATAGCGAAGCAGTTGCTTGAGCAGCGGGTCTGGCGTGACCTGATATGCCATCCCAAAGGCAGCAAGGGCTAAGCCCTCGATCATGATCTGCATACCTAGGTAGGTCATGTCCCAGCGGCTATCGCTGATGATGTCATCAAGCAATGCCCGCAAGTGATGGTTGACGGGGTAATGACCTGAGCACTTCGTGTCTAAGTACTTGGCAAAGACTTCAACATGGCGGGCCTCGTCCATGACTTGAGTCGAGGCGTAATACTTGGCATCAATCCAAGGAACAGTCTCGACAATCTTGGCCGTGCAGACCAGCGCGCCCTGCTCGCCATGCATGAACTGACTCAGGCTCCAGTTTTGGGATTCAACGGCAAGTTTGATCCACTCTTCGTCACCCCAGCTAGCAAACGAGGTTCGACTCAGGTCGATTCCCAGTTCTGCAATGAGCGCTGTGTTCATCGTCATCGGCGACTCCCGAGCGATTCGCTCTTGGTCTACTTCAATTGACCAATCCAGATCAGTCTCGCCATTCCACATGGAATGCTTGGCCTTCTCATAGAGCTTGTTCAGGCCGGGGCGCTCACCCTTTTCGTAGTTCCATGTGAAGATCGCGTCAGCGTTATCGGTGACGGCGTGAATCGACTCGGAAATGTCGGTATTGGTCAACGCCAGGATTGCGTCAAGGTCATTGACTTCATCACGATCAAGGATCTCGGCATCAGTGCGACTCATAAGGTTCCCCCTGCTGAAGTAGTTACCCTCTGAACCTACTGCGCGGAACAGGTAAAATGCATAGCGCGGACTGCAATGAATCCAAAAGAAGGATCGAAATGGTCTTTTTACCTGTTGACGAATGTCTTGAGAGTGCCCAAGGTAGACACATGCGGAGAGAGGTTGCGATTGGGGTACCGAGCTTGGCGCTCGCGACAGCCGGCGGGCTGTGGGTTCAGGCATTGCACTCAGCGAATGCTTCCCTACCCCGATTTGCGGATCTTTGTGCAAGCGGAAACTACGGCAATCCCTCCGGGGAACCAGTTCGCATCACCATCCTGGGAGATAGTTCCTTGACCGGCCCGGGGCTTGGTGATGGGTCCGAGATTTGGATTGCGCAACTCGTTGACCGGTTGC
>ERZ888423.1728-NODE-1728-length-18005-cov-4.736546_pt1 | contig 18005 bp, 18 predicted proteins | sample MGYA00520523_ERZ888423 | MGnify/ENA primary metagenome ERZ888423 (study PRJEB32303, sample SAMEA104408611) | aquatic metagenome | biome: Brackish water; feature: Pelagic; material: water | place: Baltic Sea | collected 2014-06-08T10:24:00 | depth 30,27 m ...
TCAGACAGCAACCGCTGCCTGAACCCAACATGTCACCTCAACGCGCGGCAGTCCCCAGAGCACCTCCGGCCGGGACGGCGGACAGGACACTTGCGGTGCAGGCCAATGCTCCTATCAGGTCACGTCTGCCCGACCGGCTGGTGCATGTCACGGCGCCAACCCGAATCGACAGATCAGCAAGAAGGCACCAGCAACACCAGGCCAGTCACACCCAGAGCCAGACCCGAGTCAACGCCACGACACCCCAAGTCTGGCTCAAGTGTCACACCCCATCGCTAAGTTCTGAGTATGTCCTTGGCGGAGGTACGACCACAGTTCACCGACGGCGTCAGCGAGACCGACGGCGTCAGCGGGACCGACGGCTTCGCGAGGCTGCGTGCGTCGGATGTTCGCGCTGCGGGTCGTCGTGCCGCCCGACGCCTGGTCGAGGCGGAACGGTTGCGGGCTGCAGCACTGGCTGATCTCGTCGACTACCACGACGGGTACGGACCCAGCATCGACGGGTTCGTCAGTCTCCAGCGTCACCTCGTCACCGAAGCCGGCATCGCCAACCGCGAAGCCGATCGGTTGGAACGCCTCACCCGTTTCTGTCACAGACATCCACTGGTCACCCGCCAACTCGCGGTCGGCATGCTCACACTCGACCACGCCGACGCATTGGGCCAGGTCGCCGATCACATCGATCCCGACGAGTTCGCAGCGGCGCTGTGTGATCTGGTGACCGCTGCCGATGGTGTCGAATTCTCGGTCTTCGTCGAGCGCCTCCGAAGCTGGCAGTGGCGATCCACGCCGCAAGCCACCGAGGACGACGTCGCGACAGCCCATGACGGCCGATCATTGACCATGCAGCCGGGACTGTTCGGGGGGTGCCATGGTCGGTTCCGTCTGGACGCCGCCGGTGCCACCATCTTGACCGCCGCGCTGCACACCGAGCCTGATCCAAACAACTCCCACGAGCCGGCACGGACGCTGCGACAGCGGCAGGCCGACCGTTTGGTCGAGCTGGCCGGTTTGGCCCTTCATGGTGACCTGGCCGACAATCCGTCGGAACCCGACGGGGCGCGTCGCGGTTCGAGGTCGAGCGTCGATGTCGTGATCGACCTTCCCACCCTCTTGGGTGCCGATTTCGACCTCGATGATCACCGTACCCAGACCGGCGCAGTCGATTGGGATTCGATCCGGTCCGGGTTCGCCTTGACGACGACGGCGCCGAGGCCTGTGCTGGCCCAGTTCTTGTGTGACGCCTCCTGGCGGACTCTGATCACGGCAGGCGGGTCGGTGGTGTTGGACTACACCCACGCCAAACCGGAGCTGAGCCCCTCACAACGGCGAGCCGTGCAACGACGAGACCAGCATTGCCAGTTCCACGGTTGTGATCGTCATTGGAGCTGGTGCGACGTGCATCACATCCGGGAGAAGGCGAACGGCGGCTGCGACACCATGGCCAACCTGGCCCTGCTGTGTCGACGGCATCACACGCTCGTACACCAGGGCGGATGGCAGCTCTCCCGTGGCCCCAACGGCAACATCGTCACCACGAGTCCGTAGAGCCCTCGGCACCTCCGGTCCGAACGTGCCGTTCCCGTCGATCCAGGTCGAGCTCGCGGAGCGTGTCCAGCCGAGGGCAACCCACATCGAAGGTGCGCTCGACGCGATCGCGACCGGAACACCGCCGCGACCGGAACACCGCCGCGACCGGAACACCGCCGCGACCGGAACACCGCGTTGGGTCGTCTGGCCGAGAAGTTCCTCCACGCCAGGTCGGATGGTTGCGACCTCGAGGAGCTCCTCCCGGAATCGACGGCCGAGGCGCTGTACGTGCTCGAAGGTCAGGGAACAGGAACGAAGAAGGGAGTGACGGTGCCGAGGATCAGCCCATCGAAATCGAAGATGAGTGCTTCGAGCATGCATCGAGGGTGCCACAGACGACGGGGAGGCCAGCGCGAGTTCGGTGTCCGACAGTAGTCAGCGCAGCGAACGCGCCCGGGCGCGGCACTAGCCTCGAGGTGTGACCGATGCCCGTCTCGACCGGACCGACGAACCAGCGATCAGCGAACCAGCGATCGGCGAACCAGCGATCGGCGAACCAGCGATCGGCGAGCCAGCGAGCGACGGGCCGCCGGGGGCGTTGGCCGGTATCCGTGTGGTCGATCTGACCACGGTGCTGATGGGGCCGTTGGCCACCCGCATGCTGGCCGACCACGGGGCCGACGTCATCCGGGTCGAGGCCAAGGGGGGAGAGGCCTTCCTCGACAGTGAGCCGCGCCGACATCCCCACATGAACGCCATGGCCCTCAACGCGCACCGCAACAAGCGCAGCGTCGCCCTCGACCTGAAGAACGAAGAAGGAGCCGCAGCCATGGTCGATCTGGTTGCGACCGCCGATGTGTTGGTGTCCAACATGCGAGCCGGGGCGCTCGAACGTCTCGGACTCGACGCTGCCACCTTGCGGGCCCGGCACCCTGGACTTGTGCATTGCGTCGCCAACGGCTACGGGTCGGCTGGTCCCTATGCTGATCGGGCAGCCTACGACGACGCCATCCAGGCCATCTCGGGACTGGCGGCGCTGCAGACGCGGGTCACCGGAGAGCCCGGGTACTCACCGGCGGTGATGGCCGACAAGGTCTGTTCGTTGCACATCGTGCAGGCCATCATGGCTGCACTGCTCCACAAGGCCCGCACCGGTCTGGGGCAAGCCATCGAGGTGCCGATGTTCGAGACGATGGTGGCCTTCAATCTGGTCGAACATCACGGTGGGCACCTGTTCGATCCGCCCCTCGGCGACGTGGGCTACCCCCGAACCCTGAGTCCGTTCCGCAAGCCGTACCGGTGTGCCGATGGCTACGCCTGCATCCTGCCCTACAACGACGCCAATTGGCGGGCGTTCTTCGATTTCGTGGGCAGACCCGAGGTGATGGACGATCCCAGGTTCGCAGCTCACGCCGATCGCATCGCCAACAGTTCCGAGCTGTACGGCATGGTCGAGGAGTTGGCACCGACCCGGACCGTCGCCCAGTGGATGGAGTTCTGCGTCGCCTACTCGATCCCGGCCAATCCGGTGCTGGATCTGAATCAGATGGCCGACGATCCGCACCTCCAGGCCGTCGGCATGATGCCGGTGCTCGACCACCCCACCGAAGGCCGCTACCGCGCCGTGCGTGACGCCATCACCTACGAGGCGACACCGACGCGACTTCGGCGCCACGCACCGACCCCGGGGCAGCACACCGCCGAGATCTTGACCGAGTTGGGATGGAGCGCCGAACGGATGAATCGGATGGCATGATGCAACGCATGGGTGTTCGAACCGTACTGATGGCGCCATTCACCGCCGTGGCGGCACCGTTCCGCATGGTCAGCCGTTGCCGGTCGACCCGACGATCACACAAGCGCGCCAAGGCGGTTGCGTTGTCGGAGCTTCGCTTCTCCCGGATGACGGATCGGGATCAGCGCGAGGTCAACCGGACCCGGAGTCGCTTCTCCGACTGACCGCAAGTCAGCCGTCACGCAAGTCAGCCGTCACGCAAGTCAGCCGTCACGCAAGTCAGCCGTCACGCAAGTCAGCCGTCACGACGGGACTGGTCAGAACAGGATCTCGCTCAACACCGCAGGACGAGGCGAACGTCGAAGGTCGGCAAACGACGCAACGTCGGCGTTGATGATCCGCTCACTCTCGGCGTCGTTGAAGAAACGCAGGTCGTGGTCCTCGAGCGTCGGGAATGCACACAAGGCAATGCCGTCGAGGGCAGGTCCATCCAGGGTGCGCACCACCGACAGCTGGACGTAGTCCCACATGGCGGCGTGATGGGTCAGTGCCAGAGGGGCATGCGTGTGATGCCAATGATCGTCGGTTTGCTGATGCGTGTGTTCCTCTCGGCCTCGCAGCCCGAAGCAACCGACGACACCGGGCGTCTGCTCGCCGGGGGCCCAGGTGACCGCGTGCGACTTGATCTGCCGGCTGCACACCAGATGCATGGCAACGTCGGCGGCCGGCGCCAACAGGTCAGGATCGGCGACGACGGCCCTCACGATCGAACGGAAGGGTGCCTTGTCGTGCGTTGCCTCGTTGGCCACGTAGGCAATGCCCCCGGTGGCAGCGGCAACCTCGCGACCAGCATCGGGGTTCGTGCCGAGGACAACCAGTTCGAGTCGAGTGGGGTAGACGCTCATGGTCGGAGTCTGCCAGATCCGATCCCGACTGCCCAGCGGACTCAACCTCGGATTCGCTGTCGGTCGAACCAGACCCGGACGCCGATGGCCCACACCATATGGAGTAGGGCCAGGACGACCCGGCCACGAAGCAGCCAGGCAACGGCGGCGATCCCGATGCCGACCTGGTGTCCGACCAGGGCCATCCGATGTTGTTGCGCCACGATGCGTCCCAGTTGCAGCGCAATGGGGATCGCCAGACCGTAGCCGGCCAGAAAGAGCAGGGTGCTGACAGGATGCACGTCTGCAGCTTCGCGTGATTCCCACCCGTCGCGTGATTCTGCCAGACTCCTACCCATGAACCAGCCGCCTGTTCACGATCTGGGAGGTCGACCCGGGTTCGGGCCGGTGCCCGTCGACGACGATGTCATCTTTCACGAGGACTGGGAGCGGCGTGCCTTCGCCGTGACGCAACTCGCGCAGGTTGCAGCCGGATTCAACACCGACGCCTTCCGCTACGGCATCGAACGCGAGGACCCCGACCTGTATCTGCGTATCCCCTATTTCGACAAGTGGATCCGAAACGGCGAGCGGATGTTGGTCGAGGGCGGGGTGATCGGGCCTACGGCCGTGACGAGACGAATCGCAGGCGATTCCACCGGGGACGCCGAGGACCCGCCTCGCCGCACCACTGACGCCACTCCGCCCCAGGCGCGAGGGGCTCGACGTCAGGTCGACACCGAACCGCAGTTCGCCGCCGGCGACACGGTTCGGGTCCGGAGCGATCATGTTCCGATCGGCCACACCCGACTCCCCGGCTTCGTGGCGGGGCGAGTGGGCGTCGTCGACTTCGTCAACGACGGCTGGATCTACCCCGATACCCACGCCCACGGGCAGGGGGAAGCGCCGGTGTGGGTCTATGCCGTACGTTTCGTCAGCACCGAGCTGTGGCCGGACGACCCCGGGCCCGGACACGCCGTCTACGTCGATCTCTTCGAGCCCTACCTGGAGCAATCATGAGCCACGACCACGACCACGACCACGACCACGATCGTCATCATCATCCTCGGCCAACAGATCCCGCCATCCGGGTCGAAGCCATCGCGTCGTTGCTGATCGAGGCCGGTTTGATCGACGAGGCGCGTATCGATGCGGTCATCGAACGCTACGAAACCGACATCGGCCCCCTCAACGGCGCCAAGGTCGTGGCGCGGGCCTGGGTGGACCCCGACTATCGCCAACGCTTGCTCTCCGATGGAACGGCGGCCATTGCCGAACTCGGCTTCGGGGGAGCCCAGGGCGAGAAGATGGTGGTCGTCGAGAATACCGACCAGGTGCACAATCTGGTGGTCTGCACCCTTTGCTCGTGTTACCCCTGGCCGGTCCTCGGCTTGCCACCCTCGTGGTACAAGTCGCCCGAATACCGGGCCCGAGCCGTGCGGGAACCACGGGCCGTGCTCCGAGAGTTCGGTACCGAGCTCGCCGATGACGTCGAGGTTCGGGTATGGGATTCCTCGGCCGAGATCCGCTACCTGGTGCTGCCCCAGCGCCCGGCAGGCATCGAGGATCTTCCCGAACAGGAGTTGGCGGCCCATGTGGGACGAGACGCCATGATCGGCGTTCGGATGGCCGGGTCCGATCAGATCGGCGCCAACTCGTGAGCGACCAGGCCGACGGCGGTTCGAGCCATCGTCCCTCCAACGACGGAGCGCTGGCCTTGGCCCTGGATGGGCCGACGGCGCCGCCGCGGGTCAACGGCGAGCTGGTGTTCGACACGCCGTGGCAGAGCAGGGCGTTTGCCGTCACCGCCGCGCTGGCCGACCGCGAGTTGCTGTCCTGGTCTGTGTTCCAAGAGGCCCTGATCGCACAGGTCGCGGCTGCTGATCGATCCGGGGTCGACACCGGCACGCCGAACGGCTACTGGGGATGCTGGCTCGACGCGTTGGGTACGGTCACCGACACCACCGGTCTGGTGGCCACCTCGCACTGGTCAGCCCGGTGTGAGGAGCTCGCGGACCGATTGCCGGGGCACGATCACTGACAGCTCCGACAACCGGTCGCGCAGATAGGCCCGGACATCGGCGTGGGCCAGTTCGAATGCCGAGAGCAAACGGTCGTCATGGGTCCAGGGCGCCTGATCGAACAGTTCCAGCTCGGACTGGGCAAGAAGCCGTTGGCCTTCCGACGGCGTGCAGATCAAGAGCCGGAACACACTCCGCCGAAAGGCGGCGCGGCGTAGTCGGGCATGCCAGCGAGCACCGATGACGTCGAGCTTCGAACGATCGAGGCCAGCTCGGGTCAGCTGCTCGACACAGGTGCCGACCGTTTCCAGATAGGGCTCATGGGCATAGCCGGCCCGATCCGAGACGAGAGCTACCGAGCGTTCGAAGCGTTGGAGCGCGAGCGCGAAATCGTCGATCTCGGAGTCGATCACCACGCTGGCCGCCGCTACCAGCGATTGAGCCCGTGGATTGGCCGTCGTGGCCCAGAAGTCCGCGGCCGTCGGTGCGATGTTGAGCTGCGCCAACTCGCCGATCTCCCGGTGGGAGCTCAGGAGGGCACGACCATCAAGATCATGGGTTGCTTGCACGGTTTGGAGCCGTGCGCGTAATCGGCGCTCGATCGCCGCCGTCCGGTCCATCAGCCGCGTGCTGATCTCCCGGTGGCGACCGGTATCCGATTGTTCTTGTTTGGTCGTGCTCACTCCTGCTCCGCTTCAGGTTCCCGCTTGACTCATCCATCGGAGGCGAACCGGTCCGATGAAGGGGCCGTCTGGCCCAAAGGCAGGGTCGGAAGAAGGACCATATGGTCTATCGTGGCAGCGCCTTGCCGCTGCTGGAGCCGGATCGGCATCGGCGACCACGGCAGCCGAACCGAGGGCGACCGAGCGAACAGAGCTTCGAAGAGCGGGCAACCAGGGCTACGCTGGCACGATGTTCACCGAGCGCCTCGACCGTGTTCGATCCTCCATGGCGACTCTCGGAGTCGACGCCGTGTTGTTGTCCGTTGGATCCGATCTTCCCTGGTTGATCGGGTACGAGGCCATGGCCCTGGAGCGGCTCACGATGCTGGTGGTGCCTGCCGACGGCCCGGCCACGCTGGTGATACCCGCGTTCGAGGTGCCTCGAGTGGTGGAGCGGCCGGACCTGTTTCGGATCGACGGCTGGGGGGAAACCGATGATCCCATCGACAGGGTCGTCGCCGCGCTCGGCGCATCGGGCCGTCTCGCCATTGGAGACCACACCTGGAGTCGTTTCCTGGTCGAGCTGCAGCGGGCTGTTCCCTCAGCCACCTGGACAACGGCCGGTGAGGTCGTGGGGGCCCTGCGAGAGGTCAAGGACGAGGCGGAGATCGCGGCCCTCCAGCGAGCTGCCAGCGGCGTCGACCGGATTGCCGGTGCCCTCCAGCGGGGCGAGATCCCTCTGATCGGGAGGACCGAAGCAGACGTGTCGGCCGAACTGAGTCGTCGGATCCTGGCCGAAGGCCACGCACGGGTGAACTTCGCCATCGTCGCGTCGGGGTCCAACGCTGCCAGTCCGCACCATCATGCCGGCGACAAGGTCATCGGACCGAACGAAGTCGTGTTGTGCGACTTCGGCGGGACGACTCAGGAGGCCGACGGAACACCCGGCTACTGCAGCGACATCACCCGCTGCGTGTACACCGGGTCGCCCCCGGCGGAGTTCGCCGAGGCCTACGGTCACCTCCAGGAGGCCCAGTCACTGGCGGTGGCCGCCGCCACGGTCGGCACCGCTGCCGGCGCGGTCGACAAGGTGGCACGGGACCGACTGGCGCTGGCCGACCTCGATCAGTGGTTCTTGCATCGACTCGGTCACGGGATTGGGGTCGAAGCTCACGAGGAGCCCTACCTGGTCGAAGGCAACGACGAGCCCCTTGCAGCCGGCAACGCCTTTTCCATCGAGCCCGGCTTCTACATCGCCGATCGTTGGGGTGCCCGAATCGAGGACATCGTCGTCGCCACCGATTCGGGCCCACGCGCACTCAACACGGCATCCCACGATCTGGCCATCGTCGAGGCGTAGTCGATCCGTTCGCTGTCGAGGTCGTGGACGGTCTCGAACGGCGTATCGTTCGCTGCTGTGTTCGACCTCCACGCCGCGTCCGTGCTGCTCCAGTGGGCGACCGGCGGACTGTTCTTCCTGTGGGTCACGACCCGTCGTCGCGAAGTTGGTCTCGGCTATGGCTGGACCATGCGCATCACGTTCGGGCTGATCGCTCTGGTCGGGCTGGTGATCGGGGCCCGCTACGAATTCCAGCCGGTTCGTGACGTCGCGGCCGCCGGTGTCGTGATCGCCACGTCGGTGGCGCTCGCTCAATCGGTGATGCGCCGGAGCGTCGGCGTGTCCGGCCAGGTGGAACTGGCCGAAGCACGGTCGGCCCGGGTGGCAGCCATGACCGGCATCGACCGCGAGGCCAGGAGCAAGGCAGCGACCGGACCCGAGTTCGACCCCCGGCTCGATCTCGTCGCCCCCGCCATCGGCATGATCGGATTGATCGGGGCCGGGATCGAGGCCGGCGACCCCGCATGGCTCCAGATCGCCCGCATGATCGTCGGAGCCCTCTTCCTGGGAGCCATCACCGACGGCATGCTCCTCGGTCACTGGTATCTGGTCCAACCGGGACTGCGGCGGGCGCCGCTGCTCGAACTCGTCTTCTGGACGGGCGTCCTGTGGTTGCCCGAAGTCGTGCTCCTGCTCATTCCGACCGGAATGATGTCGTCCTTCGACGGCACCATCGACGACGGATACGGGGGCCTGCTCGGTTGGTTCTGGGCCGCCTGTGCCATCGCCACCATCCTTCTCATCGGGGTGACCCGAGCCGCGCTGCGCGAACCTCAGTACGCGGCGGTCATGGCCGCCACCGGTCTTCTCTACCTGGCCATTCTCACGGCCTTCGGTACCGACATCGTGGCCCGAGTCATCCTGTCGCTCTGAGGTTGCCGGGCGGCTCCTGGCCTACGCTCCCGGCCTACGCTCCCGGCCTACGCTCCCGGCCTACGCTCCCGGTCCTGGCGGCGCTGGGCAGCGACGCGAGGTCCGTGGGCCCGGCTCCTCCGATTTCATTCCGAGATGCCGATCGGTAGTCTGGACCTCTGCGGTCGGACCGGAAGGATTTCCCATGCCGAGAGCTATCTGGAGTGGCGCCATCAGCTTCGGGCTGGTGTCGATCCCGGTGAAGGTGTACTCGGCGGTCAGCCGCAAGAGCGTCAGTTTCAACCAACTGGATGGACGCACCGGCTCTCGCATCAAGCAGAAGCGTGTGTCGGCTCTCGATGGTGAGGAAGTGCCCTACGACCAGATCGTCAAGGGGTACGAGGTGACGAAGGACTCCTACATCATCGTCGACGAGGATGAACTGGCGGCTCTGATGCCGAAAGCGTCGCGAACCATCGACATCAGCGACTTCGTGGAACAGGCTGACATCGACCCCGTGTTCTACGAGTCCGCCTACTACCTGGTTCCCGACGAGTTGGCCCGCAAGAGCTATGCCTTGCTGGCCGCAGCCATGCAGGAGTCGGGTCGGGTCGCCATTGCGACGTTCGTGATGCGCACCAAGCAGTACCTGGCCGCCATACGCCCGGTTGACGGTCGACTGATGCTCTCGACCATGCTCTACGCCGACGAGTTGTCGGAGCCGGATCTGCTCCCTGGCCTCGAGGGTCTGGACGACATCGCCGTCACCGACGCCGAGAGAGCCATGGCATCACAGCTGATCGAATCCCTGGCGTCGGACTTCGAGCCCGAGAAGTACGAGGACACCTACCGGGTCGCGGTGATGGAACTGCTGGAACGAAAGGCGGCCGGGGACCTGACCGTGGCCGAGATGCCGCCAGCAGCGGCCGATGATTCGGTCGTCGACCTGCTCGCCGCCTTGGAGGCAAGTGTGGCGGCAGCCAAGGAGGCCCGGAAACGGCATCCCTCGACGGAGGCCCCGCGGGCCGAAAAGTCCAACGCGGCAGACGACGGGTTGACGGTCGCCAAGACGGCCTGATCGCCCCATGGCATCTCCCAAGGTCAGCGTCGAGGTCGGCGGGCGCACACTCCAGTTGTCCAACCTCGACAAGGTCCTCTACCCGCACGTTGGTTTCACCAAGGCCCAGGTCATCGACTACTACGCCCGCATCGCACCGGTCATGCTTGCCCACATCAGCGACCGGGGACTCACCCTGCGGCGGTATCCCGATGGCGTGGATGGCCCCTCGTTCTTCGAGAAGCGTTGCGCCAGCCATCGCCCGACCTGGCTTCGGACCAGCATCGGTCCTGGCGATCGTGGTGGACCGATTCACTACTGCCGCCTCACCGAAGCGGCGTCGCTGACCTGGACGGCCAACCTGGCAGCCCTCGAACTCCACGCCCCGATGGCGCGCTGCGAGGACATCGAGAGTCCAACGATGTTGGTCTTCGACCTCGACCCGGGTCCGCCGGCCACCATCGTCGAATGCGCCTCGGTCGCGCTGTCGTTGCGCGAGGTGCTCGGTGCCGTCGGCCTCGAATCTTTCGGGAAGACGTCCGGGTCCAAGGGCATGCAGGTCTACGTACCGTTGAATCTTCCCCACACACACGACCATGCTTCGAGCTTTGCCCTCGCGGTCGGGCAGTTGCTGGCCAGACAGCGACCCAACGATGTCCTCGTCAACATGAGCAGGGCCGAACGAACCGGCAAGGTGTTCGTCGATTGGTCGCAGAACTCCCGACACAAGACCACGATTGCCGTGTACTCACTGCGGGCCAAGTCGACGCCGACCGTGTCGACTCCGGTGACCTGGAACGAGATCGCCGAATGTGCCGCCGGTGCCGACTTGTCGTTCCTCTCCGACGAAGTGCTGGAACGGGTGCAGGAGTTCGGAGACCTGTTCGCCCCCACGTTGCGTCTCGAACAGCAGCTCCCGCACGCATCGAGTTGACGAGATCGGCGAGGCATCGACCGCGGCCAGTCAGCTCATCGGGCGCGGATTCCTTCTAGTCTCTGGGGATGGCCCCCACACTCGTTCTCTCCTCGTCGGCACCCAAGAGCGCTACCGTCATCGATCAGCCCGTGGCCTCGGACGAACTCGATCGGCTCGATCCCGATCGGGCCCGGGCCGCCGAAGTCTGCGGATTCCGAGGCGAGGTCGGACAGACGCTGAGCCTGCCCGGTCCGGCCAGCGAGCCGGTCGTTGTTCTGGTCGGAATCGGAGCCAGGGCCGACGTCGATGCCGACACACTCCGGTCGGCGGCCGCCGCCTACGTTCGGGCCGTCGTCCATCACGCAGCAGCTGCGACCACGCTGGCCGAGGATGCCGAAGATGTTCCGGCTGCGATCGAGGCCGTGGCCCAGGGCATCGGGCTCGCCGGCTACACCTACACCGCACTCAAGTCCGATGCCTCGCCACCCAAGCTGCGGAAGGTCACGATCGTCGGCCGAGGACCAGGAGCGAAGGCGGCGCTGACCCGGGCTGACGCTGCGGTCGCAGCCGTCACGCTGGCTCGGGATCTGATCAACGAGCCGGGAGGAAGTCTCCTACCCAGCGTGTTCGCCGACCGAGCCGTGGCCGCCGGCAAAGCGGCGGGCTTGAAGGTCACCGTCTGGGACGAGAAGCGCATCGAGAAGGAACGTTTCGGAGGCGTGCAGTTCGTCAACAAGGGATCGACCCACCCGCCCCGGTTCGTGATGGTCGAGTATCGACCCACCGGGACGCCGCTCGCCTCCATCGCCCTGGTCGGCAAGGGAATCACCTTCGATTCGGGTGGCTTGTCGATCAAGACCGGGACCGGAATGATGACGATGAAGATCGACATGGCGGGCGGAGCGGCGGTGTTGGCCGCCATGACGCTCCTGCCGGCCCTCGGGTCCAAGGTCGCAGCCACCGCCTACATCCCGTTGACCGACAACATGATCAACGGAGACGCCAGCCGACCAGGAGACGTGTTCACGGCCCGCAACGGCAAGACCGTCGAGGTTCTCAACACCGATGCCGAGGGCCGCTTGGTCCTGGCCGATGCCCTGTCGTACGCCACGGAGAAGAAACACGACGCCATCATCGACATCGCAACCCTGACCGGTGCCGTGTCGGCCGCTCTCGGGAGTTCCTACGCCGGGTTGATGGGCAATGACGACGGTCTCCTGTCGAAACTGGAGACGGCGGGCGCCGCCACCGGCGAGAAGATCTGGCGGCTACCGCTGCCCGACGAATACCGCAAACAACTCGACTCACCGGTTGCCGATCTCAAGAACATCGGAAGCGGTCCCTACGGCGGTGCGCTCACCGCCGGGCTGTTCCTTCGAGAGTTCGTCGACCCCGATACCCCGTGGGCCCACCTCGACCTGGGCCTGTCGGCGATGGCCGAGGCCGACGACGGCATCATCGTGAAGGGTGGCACCGGTTTCGGAGTGCGGCTCCTGGCCCACACCGTTGCCACCTGGGCCGACTGAGACCGCTTCGAGATCCTGCCCGATCCGGGCGGGGGCCGGGCCTCCTTCTCAAGGAAGGTGTTCTCACGCCGATGAATCATGGAGGATTCGACGGCGAAAGGAACAACAGGTTGACCCTCGTCGACGCATCGACGACGACATCATCGACGGCAGTTCGGTCCAACGCGTTTCGGATCCTGCGGTCGAAGTTGGCCTTGGTCAGCCTGGATCTCGGCACCGCGCTGGTCGCCATGGCCGGCGCGGCCTGGCTGGCCCCGGCCGGACCTGATCGGCGGACCGCAGCCTTGCTTCTCGGCGCCGGCTGGGCCCTGTTCTTCACCCGACTTCGGTTGTACAGCGCTCGTTTCATCACCCGTCGATCCGACGAGGTGCAACGGATTCTCAACGCCACCTTGATGGCGGCCGCGACCACGGCCGTGGCCAGCTTCACCTTGCAGCTCGAAATCGGGCGGGCGTGGCTCGGGCTGAGTGCCCTGTTCGGCTTTCTTGCCCTCGCAATCGAGCGCGAGCTCGTCCGCGGCTACTACGACCGCCAGCGCAAGACGGGTCGCCTTCGCCGCCGGGTGATCGTGGTCGGACAGAACGACGAGAGTCACGAACTCGAGTTGATGTTCAACAAGGAAACGGCCATCGGCTACGACGTGGTTTGGACGGTCGACCCCGACAGCCCTGCGTCGTCGACCGGCGATGGCCAGCGCAACTCCGAACGCAACGATCTCACCACCCGGGTCCTGAGGACTGCCCACGAGCGTGGCGCCTCCAGCGTGGTCATTGCGGCAACCGCCATCGACACCCGGGCCAGCAATCGGCTGATCCGGGATCTGATGGATGCCGGCATTCACGTCGAGCTCACCTCGACACTGACCGACATCGACCCCGGACGTCTCACGGTTCGACCGTTGGGTCGGTTCCCGATCGTGTACGTCGAGCCCATCCAACGGGGCGGCTGGCGGGCGGTGGCCAAGCGAGGCTTCGACCTGGGCATCGCCTCGGTGTGTCTGGTGGTGGGGGCCCCGCTCTTCCTCGGCCTGTCCATCGCCATCCGTGCCACCTCCTCCGGCGGAGTCTTCTTCCGCCAGTCCCGAGTCGGGCAACACGGCGTGCCCTTCGACGTGCTCAAGTTCCGCACGATGGTCCACGACGCCGAGAAGTTGCTGGAGACCCTCGACTCGGCGAACGAAGGCGCCGGCCCGTTGTTCAAGATGCGCAACGACCCCCGGGTCACCAGCGTCGGTCGTTTCCTGCGCAAGACCTCGCTGGACGAGCTTCCCCAGCTGTGGAACGTGATCCGGGGCGAGATGAGCCTGGTCGGTCCTCGTCCCGCTCTGGCGTCGGAGATGGTGGCGTGGGACGAGGATCTGTACGGTCGGTTGCGAGTCAAGCCGGGGATGACCGGGATGTGGCAGGTCTCGGGACGGAGCGAGACGAGCTTCGAGGAGTACACCAGACTGGACCTGTACTACGTCGACAACTGGTCGCTCGTCGTCGATCTCAGCATCCTCATCCGCACGATCCCAGCCGTGCTCCGCAACGAAGGTGCCTACTGACGCCTGTGGCGTTCGAGCGTCGTCCACCGTCGGCCCACGTTCCCTCCCGCCGATTAGGATCGTGAGCGTGACCATCTCTGCCCCGTCAGAAACCGCTGTTGCGACCGGCGACCTTCCCAAGCGAGTGAACTTCGGCTGTGGCTTCGATCGTCGCGACGGATACCTGAACGTCGATTTCCAGGAGGTCCACGAGCCCGATCTGCTGGCCGATGTCCGTTCGTTACCCATGTTGCCCTCGGGCTACTTCGACGAGGTCCTGGCCCAGGACGTGCTCGAACATCTCGAGCGCGGTGATGTCGATCCAGCCCTGCGGGAATGGGCCCGCCTGCTCGCCGTCGGAGGCCGATTGGTGCTGCGAGTACCCGACCTCATCGGGCTCGCTCGGCTGCTGGCCTACCACGATCAGGTCGCCGACCATCACAAGCTCATCCAGAACCTGTACGGCACCCAGGCCTACACCGGCGATTTCCACCTGTCGGGTTTCACCGAACTGACGCTTCGGGCATCCCTGCACGACGCAGGATTCGAGGTCGAGAGCATCGAGCGCTTCGAGGACTGGTTGTTCGACTGCGTGGCCGTGCGCTCCGATGCGTTGGGCGTCTTCGATCCCGGCCCCCTGCCGTTTCTTGCCGCCTGTGACCACGACCCCGGCGGCCGGCAACGGCGGCGACTGTCGACCAGGGCCGGCACCCTCGATCGGGTGGTGACCGCCGTGGCCAATCAGGTGCCCGAGGGTCCCCGGTTGCGGGCTCGACGAGCCTGGCGACCGGTTCGTCGTCGTCTCGTCGAGCGAGGGGTCATCCAATGAGCGATCTCGACGCCGCCCAGACCGAAGCAGCGCGACTCCTCGTCGCCGATGCCGAACGGATCGTGGTGCTGACCGGAGCCGGGATCTCCACCGACTCCCGGATCCCCGACTTCCGGGGCCCGCAGGGTGTCTGGACCAAGAACCCGGCGGCCGAGAAGCAGGCAACCATTCAGAACTATGTGGCCGACCCCGAGGTCCGGCGCAACGCCTGGCGGAGTCGACTGGATTCTCCGGTGTGGGGAGCCGAACCGAATCCCGGGCACTACGCGCTGCTCCAACTGGAACGACTGCGCAAGCTCTCGCTGCTGATCACGCAGAACATCGACGGTCTGCATCACGATGCCGGCTCCGATCCGGATCGGATCGTCGAGGTGCACGGCTCGGTGCGCGAGGTCGTCTGTCTCAGCTGTTCGTATCGCGACCCGATGCAGGTTGCCCTGGACCGTGTGCGACTGGGCGAGGACGATCCTGCGTGTCAGGACTGTGGCGGCATCCTGAAGTCGGCGACGATCAGCTTCGGTCAGTCGCTGGTGGTCGAAGACCTGCAACGAGCCGAACAGGCAGCTCGCAACTGTGATCTGCTGCTGGCCATCGGCACGACGCTCGCCGTCTATCCGATCGCCAACGTGGTTCCCGTAGCCAAACAGACCGGGGCCGGTGTCATCATCGTGAACGGGAGCCCCACCGAGATGGACGACCTGGCCGACGTCGTGGTGCGCGGATCGATCAGCGACGCCCTACCCAAGATCCTCGGGGCATAGATCGCGATCGGTTCAGGACGGTCGGGCTCAGGACGGTCGGAATGCGAGGGTCGGAATACGACGGTCGGACGAATTGTTGACCAGTCCGATAGGGTATTGACTCGGACGTCCCGATCGGGGATGCCCAGGCCGAACCTTCCACCGTTCCATCCGTCCTCTCCGACGTCCACGAGGTCCCCACAATGCCAACCTTCCGAGAAATGCTTGCGTCCACCAAGGCCGAGATCAGTGAGGTCGATACGGCGCAAGCCGAAGAGTTGAGGGCGGCCGGTGCAACGGTGCTCGACATTCGCGAGCCTGACGAGGTCGATCAGGGTGTGATCCCGGGCGCAGTGACCATCGTTCGCGGCAACCTCGAGGCCCAGGTCGAGAACCGCATTCCGGACAAGTCGACGAAGCTGGTCGTCCACTGCGCCGGCGGCGTGCGCTCGGCGTTCGCAGCCAAGACGCTGGCCGAGTTGGGCTACACCGACGTCGTGTCGATGGACGGCGGCTTCAACAAGTGGAAGGACGAAGGGCGGGCCTGGGAGGTGCCGGCCAGCCTCGACTCGGGTCAACGCAACCGCTATTCCCGTCACCTGCTCCTCCCCGAGGTGGGCGAGGCCGGCCAACTGAAGCTGCTCAGCGCCAAGGTGCTGCTGCTGGGCGCAGGTGGTCTCGGCTCACCGGCCGCCCTGTATCTGGCTGCAGCCGGTGTCGGAACGTTGGGAATCATCGACATGGACGTCGTCGACGAATCCAATTTGCAGCGACAGATCCTCCACAATTTGTCGAGAGTCGGCATGCGGAAGGTCGATTCGGCCAAGCAGACCCTGACCGAGATGAACCCCGACCTGGTCGTCAACACCTACGACGCCCGCCTCGGTGCCGACAACATCATGGAGATCCTGTCCGGCTACGACGTCGTCGTCGACGGGGCCGACAACTTCCCCAGTCGCTATCTGCTGAACGATGCCTCGGTGAAGCTCGGCATTCCCGTCGTGCACGGCTCGATCTTCCGTTTCGAGGGTCAGATCACTGTCTTCGACCCGCTGCACGGACCCACCTATCGGGACCTGCTGCCCGAACCGCCTCCAGCCGAATTGGCGCCCAGCTGTGCCGAAGCGGGTGTGCTCGGCGTGCTGCCAGGCATCGTCGGGTCGATCCAGGCGCTCGAGGCCATCAAGCTGATCCTCGACCTCGGGGATTCGCTCCGGGGACGCCTGCTCGCCTTCGATGCCCTCGAGATGAGCTTCCGTGAGTACAAGCTCAACGTCGATCCCGACAACAAGGTGACCTTCGCCAACCGAGAGCTCATCGACGTCGTCGAACTCGATGGGCTGTGCATGCCCCACGTGAAGGAACCGGCGCTGGCCTGAGCTCCCTACCCGGAGCTGCCACGTCCGGGTCGGCACGTCCGGGTCGTCGAGCCGATCGAGTCGACGACAACGGTTCCGCTCCTACACTCTCGCGGTGGTTCTCGACCGGCGTTCCCAACAATGGCTCGTCGTCGTGGTCGCCCTCGTGGTCCAGGCAACGGCCGTCTTCGGCGCCGAGGGTCCCATCATCTACGCCGACGAACTCGGCCATGCTGCAACTGCCCGCTACTTCGGCGTCGGTACCGAGATCCAGATGCTGGCTGCGTTCTCGCACTTCGGCTATGGATTTCTCCTTGCACCGTTGACGGCGCTGTTCACCGAGCCCGACTCGTTCTATCGGGCAGCGACGATCGTCAACTCCCTGACGGTGGTGGCCTCGGCCGGTCTTCTGCATCGCGTCATCCTGATCCGGTTCCTCGGGGTCGGGGTCGGTACGGCTACGGCGGCCGCCATCATGTACTCGTTGGCTCCGCCGTTACTGATCAACACCAGCATCATGTGGCCCGAGAGTGTCCTGATCGCGGCGACGACCGTGATCCTGGCCGCGTTGCTGTGGTTTCGATCGAGCGGCAGTCGACGATCGGCGGTGGCCCTCGGACTCTCTGCCGTGGCCTCCTACGCCATCCATCCCCGTGCCCTCGTGCTCCTGATGGTGGTGATGGGCGCGCTCGTCGTACTCCGAGCGCAGCGGATCGTTCCGCTCCGGTCGACGCTGCTGGCGGTCGGCGTCATGGTGGTCGGCTATCTGGTCGTCGGACGAGTCAACGATCTGGTCTTCGAGGCGCTCTACACCGAAGGCTCGATCCTGCAGACTCCCGGCGGGTTGGTGACCAAGATTCTCGAGCAGCCCGATCAATGGCTGGGGGGCCTCCTCGGTACGGCGTGGTACCAGATTCTGGGGACGGGAGGACTGCTGGTCTTCGCGCTGCTGGGATGGGGGAGTGACCTG
>ERZ888423.1730-NODE-1730-length-17961-cov-5.013292_pt1 | contig 17961 bp, 18 predicted proteins | sample MGYA00520523_ERZ888423 | MGnify/ENA primary metagenome ERZ888423 (study PRJEB32303, sample SAMEA104408611) | aquatic metagenome | biome: Brackish water; feature: Pelagic; material: water | place: Baltic Sea | collected 2014-06-08T10:24:00 | depth 30,27 m ...
CCGGCCAAATCGGCTCGCTCCTTCGGTCTGGTCGACGTGCCGCTGTTGTGCGCCCAGGAGATGGACGTGGATGGCGCGCTGCAGATGTGTGTGCGACTCCTGCTGCATCTCGAGACCGACAAGGCACGCTCGGAGCTCCGACACGTGTTCCTGCGGGGCGCGGTTGCGCTGCGGCCGGAACTGGCCGAGCCCGGGGACGAGGCGTGAGGGCGACCATCGTTGGCTGCGGTCTGATCGGGGGGTCGATCGGCCTGGGCCTGCGAGCGAATGGCTGGCAGGTCTCGGTGGTCGATCTCGACGATGAGGTGGCAAAGAAGGCGGTCGACATCGGAGCCGCTGACATGATCGGCTCCGATGAGCTGGCGGATGTCACGTTCCTGGCGGCTCCGGTGGGATCGATTCCGGATCTGGCGTGGGAGGCACTCGCGGCCGGCAACGGCCTGGTCACCGATGTCGGTTCGACCAAGGCCGAGATCTGCAGCCGGGTCGAGCACGACCGGTTCGTCGGTGGCCACCCGATGGCCGGCAGCGAGCAGGACGGGATCGACGGGGCCGACGCGTTGCTCTTCGACGGCTCCATGTGGGTGCTGACCCCGACCGATGCCACCAACGAGTCGACGTTCGCAGGGGTCGCAGCTGCGGTGCGGGGCTTGGGGTCCGAGGTGATTGCGTTGGCGCCAGAGGTCCACGACACCCTCGTTGCGCAGGTGTCACACGTTCCCCATCTGACCGCTGCGGCGCTGATGAATCTGGCCGACGAGACGTCGGGCCAGCATCGGGCCCTTCTTCGGCTGGCCGCCGGTGGTTTCCGGGACATGACCAGGATCTCGTCGGGTCGACCATCGATCTGGCCTGATATCTGTGTGGCCAACCGTCCGGCCATCGTCGATGGCCTCGATCGCCTGATCGAGTCGCTGTCCGACGTGCGCACTCGTGTGGCCGAGAGCGACCGAGATGGTCTGCTCCGGCTGCTCAACCGGGCTCGGCAGGCCCGCATCAATCTACCGACCGGGCATCGCTTGGCCGAACGGGTGGCGGAGATCGCGGTGCCGATACCCGATCGCCCGGGCGAGATCGCTGCCATAACCACCCTGGCATCGGAGCTCGACGTCAACATCCTGGATCTCGACATCAGCCACTCGGGTGAGGGCGGTCGGGGCGTCATGCTGCTCATGGTCGACGCTGATCTGGCCGAACGGCTGATCGGTGGGCTCATGGCTCGTTCGTATCGCCCGACATTACGGACCTTGGATTGACCATGACCCAGCCTCTCGTGATCGCCATCGACGGCCCGGCCGGATCGGGCAAGTCCACGGTGGCTCGTCGCCTGGCCGAATCGATCGGTGTGGAGTACCTCGACACGGGGGCCATGTACCGGGCCGTCGCCTTCGCCGCCCTTCGGCAAGGCATCGACCCTGACCATGGTGCGGGGGTGACCGCCGTGGCCCAGGAGATGACGTTGGAGATCAGCGGCGACGGAACGGTGACGGTCGATGGCATCGATGCCACCACGGAGATCCGAGGGCCCGTCGTGACCCGGGCCGTCTCCGCGGTGGCGGCCATCCCCGGAGTTCGGCAGGAGTTGGTGTCTCGTCAGAGGGAGTGGGTTCGACGTCGGGGAGGTGGCGTCCTGGAGGGGCGTGACATCGGATCTGTCGTGTTTCCAGACGCTCGATTGAAGATCTACCTCTCGGCCCGTCCCGAGATCCGGGCCGCCCGACGAGCCAAGGAAGTCACCGATCTGGACTACAACACGGTGGCCGCAGACCTGGCTCGCCGAGACGACTACGACGTCAATCGCGTGCACGATCCGCTGCGGCTCGCTGATGGAGCAGTCGATCTCGACACCTCCGATCTCACCATCGATGAGGTGATCGAGGTCATTCGGGGCCTCTTGGATGCCTGATCCCCGAAGCGTTCCGTCGGTCGGTGCGGCGTCGTCCAGTGCGGCGTCGTCCAGTGCGGCGTCGTCCAGTGCGGCGTCGTCCAGCGCGGTCGTGAGTGGATCGGGCCGGATCTTCTATCAGAGCCTGCGGGTCGTGGCGCGGGCACTCATGAAGGTTTGGTTTCGCATCGAGGTCCGCGGCACAGAACACGTCCCGACCTCGGGCGGCTACATCCTGGCGCCGGGTGGTCACCGTTCTATCCTCGACACTCCCGTGGTTTCGGCCCTGACGCCGCGCATGCTCCGCTACATGGGGGCCGAGAAGTTCTTCGCTGTTCCCGGGTTCGGATGGTTCCTCCGATCCGTCGGCGGCTTCCCGGTCGAACGCAACCTGACCGATCGGGAGGCATTTCGGATCTCGGAGCAGATCCTACGGGCTGGGGAGCCCCTCGTCGTCTTCCCCGAGAGCACACGTTTCGAGGGGCCACTGGTGATGCCGTTCAAGGAGGGAGCCGTCTTCTTGGCCGCTCGGGCCGGGGTGCCCATCGTTCCGGTGGGAATCGGGGGTGCCGAGCGGGCCTTGCCCCGAGGCCGTAACCTTCCCCGGCCGACCAAGATGGCGTTGGTCATCGGTCGGCCGATCGTCGTCGGCAACGCCGATGGCAGCCGGATGAAGCGCAGCGAAGTCAGCGCGGCGACGACCCGACTGCACGCCGAGGTGCAAGCCCTCTTCGACGAAGCCCAGATCCGGGCCGGGGCCTAGCGGCTTCGTCAGTCCAGGGCGACCAGGACGTCGGAAGCATCGATCTGGCGGTCGTTCAGGTCGGGTCGATCAGGCACGCTGCCTCCCAGTCCGAGGGTGGCGATCACGTCGATGGCGGCCAGCAGTTCGCGGAGATTCCGAGGCGGTGGGAAGTACTCGTCCTCCTCGGTGATCCGGATCTCGTCGACTCCGTTGCGGGGAGCCAATTGCTTGATCACCGCTGCCACCACGTCTTCGGCCGCCGAAGCACCCGCGGTCACCCCGACGATGCCGTCGAGGTCATCGGGCAGTTCTTCGGGGCCATCGACCCGCAGGACACGACGGCACCCGGATTCTCGGGCCAGGGATGCCAGGGCATTGGTGTTGGAACTGTTGGCAGAGCCGATCACGACCAGTGCATCACAGCTGGAGGCAATGGCCGTCAGCGCCTGTTGGCGATTGGTGGTGGCGAAACAGAGATCGCTCCGACCTGGCTGCCACAGATCGGGGAACCGTTCCTTGGCCGCTTCCGCGACCTCGGACCAGTCCCGGTGCGACAAGGTGGTCTGGGCCAACAGGGCGGTGGGCTCTTCGAAGTCGGGGAGTGCCGCGATCTCTGCCACCGATTCGACTCTGCTGATGGAGCTGGGGGCGACGGCCATCGTGCCGACCGCCTCCTCGTGACCATCGTGGCCGATGTAGATGATCCGGTACCCCTTCTTGGCTCGGACCTTGACCTCGTGGTGGACCTTGGTGACCAGCGGACAGACGGCATCCACGACGTAGCTGCCTCGTTCGTTGGCGGCGGCCACCACTTCGGGTGCCGAGCCGTGGGCCGAGAGCATGATCGGTCGCCCGTCGGGGACGTCGGCGATGTCGTCGACGAAGACCACGCCTTGATCCACGAAGCGCTCCACCACCCGCTTGTTGTGGACGATCTCGTGGTAGCAGTAGACGGGAGGTTCGAATGCTCGCACCATCCATGACAGCGCCTTGATAGCCATCTCGACACCGGCGCAGAAGCCGCGGGGTGCACACAGCAGAACTCGCTCGACGGGCATGCGGGCAGCCTACTCAGCCGGGACGAAGGGACAGGCCGTCGGGTCGCCAGTGAGGCCCGGCCAGCACGATCTGGTTCACCGTGCAGTGGCGTTCGAGAAAGCCGGCCTCGCAGTAGGCGAGATAGAAGCGCCACAGCCGGATGAAACGCTCGTCCAGATCGAGGGCTCGGACCTGTTCCAGGTTGTCGTCGAAGCGGACTCGCCAGCGACGCAGCGTTTCGGCGTAGTGCGCCGACAGGTCCTCCACGTCGACGATCTGGAGCCGAGTTGCGGCGCTGACCGAGGAGCCGATGGCGCCGAGCGAGGGGAGGAACCCGCCGGGAAAGACGAATCGGCGGATGAAGTCCTCGGTGTTCTTCGTTCGCTCGTATCGGCGGTCGGGCACGCAGATGGCCTGGATCGCCACCAGCCCGTCGGGAACCAGACACCGTTCGATCGTTGCGAAGTAGTGGTCGTAGTCGCGCCAGTCGACGGCCTCGATCATCTCGATGGACACGATCCGGTCGAAACGTCCCTCCAGGTCGCGCCAGTCGCGGTCGAGGAGCCGGACCTTGTCGTTGCGTCCGGCAGATCTGACGCGATGTCGAGCCTCTCGTAGCTGCTCGCTCGAGATGGTGGTGGTGGTCACGTTGCACCCGGCTATGTCGACGGCGCGCAGTGCGAAGCCACCCCAACCGGTGCCGATCTCCAGCAGATCATGGCTGGCATCGACGCCCAACTTCCTCAGGAGCCGGTCGTACTTGTAGTGGCTGCCTTCGGCCAGGGCCGCCTCGCCGGACGGGAAGATCGCCGACGAATAGGTGAGGGTCTCGTCGAGGAAGATCTGGAAGAAATCGTTGCCGAGGTCGTAGTGGCTTGCGATGTCCTCCTTGTTGCGACGGCGACCGGCGCGAGGAAGCACCTTCCGGATCGAATCGGAGATGACCCCGGTCTTGTCGGCGACTCGATTGCGAATCTCGTCGAGCGGTTCGATGTTGCGAATGATGATCCGCACGACGGTGGTGGGGTCATCGCTGTCCCACCAGTTCTCGAAATAGCCTCGGCCGAGCCCGATCGAGCCTTCTCGGACCAGCGCGGACCATGCTCTCGGATCGAGGATCTCGATGGTTGCCTCGAGGTCGTTCTCGTGCAGTTCGCCCGATCGTCCGTAGCGATGGATCGTGTCGCCTTCGATGACGTTCAGCCGGTCCCGGTTCATTCGCTCGAGGAGCCTGGTGACCGCGACTCGGGCTGCACCTGCGGTCCTGCTCGGTCGCCGGGGAGACGAACCGGCCCGAGCCAGGAGACGTTCGGGCCGAACCTGTGGTGCTGGGCCCGTCGTACTCGGGGTCGAGGAAGTCGGGGTCGAGGAAGTCGTGGAGGAAGAGGTCATCTCGGGGTTCCTGTCGAGGTCGAAGGGTGAGGTACGAACGGGATCTTCTTGCGCCACAACGCGATCGCCTGGCGATGGATCCCGAGGCTCACCCGGTGGGTCGGGAACGGGTTCGCCCGGATGGCCCGGAGGCGGTTTGCCGCCGTCGGCCGAGTTCGGGTCACCTGAAGCCGAGTGGCGACAACGGTGACGTCATCGGGCCGAACTGCATCGATGGCCACGACCAGCTGCGGGTCGTCGACCTCGATGCGAAGCCGATAGCGGAAGTCTTCATCGAGGAACGGCGACACGTGGAGGACCTTGGCGAAGTCGGCGTCCATCGTGCCGGATCCGTCCGAGGGGGAAGCCAGCGCGAGACCGTAGCGATGGCGCTCCTTCCATGGCGTGTTGGTGACCTCGAGTACCGCGCCGACCGGATTGTTCGGATCGGTGTGCCAGACGAGAAAGACCGTGATTGGATTGAAGAGCCAACCCCAACGGCGGGTTTGGCTGAGCATCCGGACGGGTCCTTCGGGTCGGTAGCCGAGCACGTCGGTCAAGTCGACTCGGACCTGTTCCGACAGGCTTCGACTGGTCCCATCGCCGTAGTCGGCGGACCGCACTCGCAGCGGAGTCGGGTGGTCGGGATCGACCCACACCATGGCGACGGGGTAGTCGAATCTGTGGTCGTGGGGCTCGAATCGTCGATGGGATACGACCCCGGGGCACAGTGAATTCGATCCGGCCCTCACCACGACACTCCCATGCGTTCGCAGACCCGGAGCCCGGAGGCCATACCGTCCTCGTGGAACCCGAAGGACCAGTAGGCGCCGCAGAAATGCGTGTGTTGGACCCCGTCGATCTGTTCGAAGTGGCGCTGGGCCCGAATGGCCGGCCCATCGAACACCGGATGGGCATAGTCGAAGCTTGCGATCTTCAGCGATGGATCGATGAGATGATCCGAGTTGAGGCTCACCAGATACCGCCGCTCGCCGGGAAGGTGCTGCAGGGCGGTGAGGTCGTAGGTCAGGGTGGCCCGATCGTCGTGCTCACCTCGTAGATCGTAGTTCCAGGCCGCCCATACCTTTCGTAGGGGCGACAAGAGCGAGACATCGGTGTGCAGCGTGGCGATGTTGGGTTGATAGCCAATGGCGCCCAGCACCTGGCGTTCGAGGGCGGTGGCGTCGCTGAGCATGCGAAGCGCCTGATCACTGTGGCAGGCCAGGATCACTCGGTCGAAGTCTTCGTCCCCGGTGGGGGTGGTGACGACCACGCCGTCGGCAGTTCGGCGCACGGCCGAGATCGGAGTGGAGGTGCGCACGGTGTCCAGGCCTCGAGCGATGGCCTCGACGTAGCGGCGGGAACCGCCGACGATCGTGCGCCATTGGGGTCGATCGCCGATGCTGAGGAGCCCGTGGTTGCGGAGGAAACGGAGCAGGCTGGCGGCCGGGAACTCGTCGAACCGGGACGGGTCGGCCGACCACACCGCAGCACCCATGGGTATCAGGTGGAGATCGACGAAGCTCGACCGATAGCGACCGGTTCGGAGGAAGTCGCCGATGGAACGATCGTCATCGGCAGCCACGTCGTCCAGGTAGCGGTTGCCGGCCCGGTAGAAGCGCAGGATGTCGACCAACATGCGCCACATCGCGGGGTCGAGCAGTCGGCGCCGGTCGGCGAACAGCGAGTCGAGGTTGGTCGCCCGGTAGGTGAATGGGCGTGCTCGATCGCGGTCGGTGACGGCGAAGCTCATCTCGGTGTCGACCGAGTCGATCTCGAGTTCGTCGAGAAGTCGCACCAGGTTGGGGTAGTTGCGGTCGTTGTGGACGATGAAGCCGGTGTCGATGGCCAACGAACCGACGTCGGGGTCTTCGACCATGACGGTGTTGGCGTGGCCACCGAGTCGGTCGTCGGCCTCGAAGAGCGTGATGTCGGCATGCTGGCGCAACAGATGGGCACACGTCATTCCTGCGATGCCGGACCCGACGATGGCGACCCGTTCGCGCCGCCTCAGTTCCATGACGATCTCAGTTCCATGATGCTGTCGATTCCGCGACCGAATCGACAGCTCGTGGGGGTAGGCGGGCTGGGAAGTGCTGCGGCGCAGGATGTTTCACGGGCTCAGGGCTCACTCTCTGTTGACTCTTCGTCGGTCGACCCCTTCCTGGATGCCGTCCGTACACTTGTTCTGTGGCTCTACCCCGAGTGATTGCTGTGCAACCCGATTCCCCTGCTGCTCGGGCGGGGATCGTGGTGGGTGACGTCCTCCTGACGGTCAATGGGGAAGCGCCGCGGGATGTTATTCGCTATCAGCTCCTGGTGGACGAGTCGGAGATCTCGCTCGAGTTCGATCGGGGTGGTCTCGCCCGTGTGGTCGACATCGTCAAAGGTGACGGTGCTGCACTCGGCATCGAGGTCCAATCGGCGTTGTTCGATCAGGTCCGGACCTGTGACAACCATTGCCCGTTCTGCTTCATCTATCAGTTGCCGTCCGGGATGCGGGAGAGTCTTTCGTTGAAGGACGATGACTTCCGGCTGTCGTTCCTCTACGGAAACTTCACCACGCTCACCCGGTTCACCGAGGCCGATCTCGAACGAGTTGTCACCGAGGGCTTGTCGCCGTTGTACGTGAGTATTCACGCCACCGAACCGACGCTGCGCAACCACCTCCTGAGAAATCGTCGGGGGGGACCGAGCCTGCGCTGGCTGCGGGCCTTGCTGGATCACGGCATCGAGGTCCATGGCCAGATCGTCGTGTGCCCTGGGGTCAACGATGGCGACGCACTCGAGCGAACACTGCTCGGAGTCTTGGACGACTACAGCGAGTTGTCGTCGCTGGCCGTGGTGCCGCTGGGCATCAGCGACCATTCGAACGAACCGGAGATGCGGGCCCACACGACTTCCGAGGCCCGACGGGTCGTCGACATCGTCGAGGACTGGCAGCGGACCTTCCTCGAGCTGTTGGGGCGCCGTCTGGTCTTCGCCGCCGACGAGTACTACTTGCTGGCCCAGCGAGATTTCCCCGATCCGACCGCCTACGAGGGATTCCCGATGCACGAGGACGGCATCGGAATGGCCCGGACCTTCGAGCTCGAGTTCACTGGACAGGCCTCGGAGGCAACCGGTACGAAGTCGGGCTTCTTCGCCTGGGTCGACGGGGCCCCGGCCGAGGGCTATCGGGCCCCGCGTACCACCGGTTCGGGTTCGGGATCGCTCACGTTGCGGCCTCGGAGGACGGCACCCGTCGGGATCCTCACCGGCCCCTACGGGGCACGCGTCCTGGGCCCACTGATCGAGCGTGCTGGGCGTCCTGACGTGCGCATCATCGAGGTCGACAATCGCTTCTTCGGAGGCAACATCGGCGTCGCCGGCCTGATGGTCGGGGCCGACATCGCCCGCGTGCTTGCTGGTGAACCGGCCGGACACCGCTATCTTCTGCCTGACGTCTGCTTGTCGGGCGACGTCTTCCTCGACGGATTGACCGTCGACGACCTTCCTCGTCCGGTCGAGATCTTGCCGACGGACGGCATCGCGCTGCGTCAGGCGCTTCAACTTTCTCAGGAGAACGCAGCGTGAGTCAGCTTCCCGTCGTCGCCATCGTTGGCCGCCCCAATGTGGGCAAGTCGACGCTCATGAACCGGATTCTCGGCCGTCGAGAAGCCATTGTCGAGGAGAAGCCGGGGGTGACGCGCGATCGCAAGGAGGTCGAGGCCGAGTGGCAGGGGCATCCGTTCATCCTGGTCGACACCGGCGGTTGGCTGACCGGGGGGACCGAGATCGATCAGAAGGTGTCGCGCCAGGCCGAAGCAGCCATTGCCGGGGCTGACGCCTTGCTGTTCGTTGTCGATGGCTCGATCGGGGCGATCGAAGAGGACGATCATGTCGTCAAGCAGTTGCGCCGGTTGTCCCAGCCCGTGTTCGTCGTCGCGAACAAGATCGATGACGCAAAGCATCAGGACCAGATCTGGGATCTGGTCGGGCTGGGGTTGGGAACCCCGTATCCGGTCAGCGCGCTGCACGGCAGGGGCGTGGGCGACCTGCTCGACGATCTGGTGAAGGTACTGCCCGAGGTGGAAGAGGACGATGAGGACGCCGAACCGGAACGCGTCTTCGGCATTGCCCTGGTCGGTCGACCCAATGTCGGGAAGTCGACGCTGTTCAATCGACTGATCGGCGAGAACCGGTCGGTCGTCCACGACATGCCGGGTACCACACGCGACACCGTCGACACCGTGGTGCAGACCAGCGAGGGTCCGGTTCGATTCCTCGACACGGCCGGTATGCGACGGCGGAGCAAGATCGACGAGGACACCGAGTACTACTCGGTCGTGCGAGCCCTCAAGGCGGTCGATACCGCCGACATTGCGCTGCTGGTCATCGATGCGTCGGAGGGAATCACCCAGCAGGATCAACGTCTGGCCGAGCGAGTGGATGCTGCCGGGTGCCCCATCGTGGTGGTGTTGAACAAGTGGGATCGCCTCGGCACCGAGGCTCGTCTGGACATCCAGGATCAGCTCGAGCGGAAGTTGAGCTTCCTACCCGACGTGCCCGCCCATCGGACGTCGGCACTGAGCGGGAAGGGCGTGGAGAAGCTGTTGCCGTCGCTCAACATCGCCATCGATGCCTACCAGACGAGGGTCCCGACGAAGAAGGTCAATGACGTGATTCGGTTGGCGCAACAGGCCCAGCCGGCCCCTGCTGGTGGGCGAGTGTTGTACGCCACCCAGGGCGCTACCGACCCGCCGACGTTCACCCTGTTTGCCAATCGAGAGTTGCCGGCGCACTACGTTCGCTACTTGGAACGCAGCCTCCGAGAAGCGTTCGACCTGGGTCCCACGCCCATAAAAATGCGTCTCCGGAAGCGGAGCGAGTAGGCTCGCCCGATGGAACGGCTCGTGCCGGCGATCGCTGCGGTGATTTGTCTGGCCGCTGCAGTGGTCTGGATTCGGTCCACGATCGGCCGTCAGAAGGTTGCGTCTCGTCTGTCGAAGGAGTCGATCGATCCCGATCTCTGGCGTCTGGCCTACGCGGACTACCGACGCGATTTCCAGTCCGCCATCGGTGCCATCGTGGCGGTGCTGATGTTGATGGTCGTCACGGCTGTTCGCCTGCCGATGGTTCCGACGTTGGCGTCGGCACTGCTGGCAGTTCCCTCGGCTGCGACCCTGGCCCGACGCAAACAATTGTCGGAGATCAATCGAATTGCAGCCAGTCGGTCCGAGGTGGAACGTCGTGCCCGGGAGGTCCTGACCCAGGAGGAGTTGGCGCCGCTGCAATGGGCGGCCCGGTTGGCACCGTCGGATCTTCCGCACTTTCCCGGTTTCGAGATAGGTCAGGCGTATCAGCCCGGTACCGGCGCCATGGCCGGCGACTTCTACGATGTCTTCCGCGTCGACGAGCACCGGGTGGCGGCGGTCATCGGCGATGTGACCGGTCACGGCATCGAACCGTCGATCACCGCGCTGCAGGCCAAGTATCTGCTTCGCGCCTTCCTCCTCCAGTACCGGGATCCGGGACAGGCGCTCGAGAACCTGAACGCCCAGATGTCCGTGCTGGAGCGGGGCGACGAGTTCATCTCGCTGGTGGTGTTGGTGTTCGACAACGAAGCCGAGACATTGCGGTATTCCTCGGCCGGGCATCCGGCGGCGTTCGTGTGGCACGGCAACGAGGTCCGCCCGCTGGGGGCAACGGGTCCCCTGCTGATGCTCGACCCGACTGCGCCATATCATTCGCGCGAGGTGAGCTGGGATTCCGACGATGTTGCCGTGCTGTACACCGATGGCTTGGCCGAGGCTCGCACCGGGGATGCACTCTTCGGCGAGGATGGTGTGGCCAGCATGATCCGGCGTGATCCGACGGCATCGCCCGACGTGCTCACCAAGGTGTTGGTCGAGGCGGCGCGGGACTTTGCCGCCGGCCCGATCGAGGACGACGTCGCAGTCCTCGTTCTTCGCAAGACCTGAGCTCGATCTCGATCGCTCAAGCGATGGGGTCGGGGCTAGCGTTGCCTTCGTGCCATGGTGCGACAGTTGCGACGAGTATCGAGCTCCGAATGCCTTGACGACCGACGGGCAGTGTGCGGTGTGCGAGGGCGACGTGGACACCGCGGACCTGAAGTCACCCAATCCGACCAAAGCTCCCTGGCACTTCTGGTTGATGGTGATCGCGCTGGTGGTGTACCTGGGATGGCGCCTCATCGAGGGCGTCGTGTGGCTGGCCGGGAAGTTCTGACGATGGCAGCGGTAGGCGAGGGGAATCCGGCCCACATGCGGTACGATCTCTCCCGCCACGGGCTGTGGCGCAGCTTGGTTAGCGCGCTTCACTGGGGGTGAAGAGGTCGGGAGTTCGAATCTCCCCAGCCCGACAGGAGGTTCGGAGCGGCCGGTGACGGTTCGAGCCCCAACCCGGGCCGAACGGACTAGCGTTCAGGACAATGTGTGGACGGTACGTATCGGCGTCGCCCCCCGATGAGCTCGCTCGCTATTTCGGAACGAAGGCGCCGGCCGCCGAACTCGAACAGAGCTTCAACGTCGCGCCGACGAACGAGGTGTACACCGTGCGCTTCGACGCCGGGGCTCGCTCCCTGACCGCAATGACCTGGGGTCTGGTGCCGTTCTGGGCCAAGGACCGTAAGGTCGGATCGCGGATGATCAACGCGCGGTCCGAGACCGCAGCCGAGAAGCCGGCGTTTCGGCGGGCCTTCGGGTGGCGTCGTTGTCTCATTCCTGCCGACGGTTTCTTCGAGTGGGCCAAGATCCCCGGGGAGAAGCGCAAGCAGCCCTACTTCATCCACCGCGACGACGACGAACGCCTCGTCTTCGCCGGGCTCTGGGAGCGTTGGACACCCAAGGACGCCGAAGGGGAGTATCTGGAGGAAGAGACGCTCGAGACCTGCACGATCCTCACGACTTCGGCCAACGCCACGATCGCCCCGGTGCACGATCGGATGCCGGTGTTGTTGGCTCCGGGTCGCTGGGACGATTGGCTCAACCCCGATACCGACCCGGCAAGTTTGCGGCCATTGCTGCAACCGGCGCCGGAAGGTCTCCTCGTCCTGCGGCCCGTGACCACCATGGTCAACAGTGTCCGGAACAAGGGACCCGAACTGGTGGTGGAGGCCACCGCAGAGCAGTTGATCGGCGTGCCCTCCGACGTGGTGACGCCTTGAGGGGTCGCATGAGCGCCTCGAGGATCGCATGAGCCAGGTTCCCATCCGGCGCCGCACCCGGCGCACGCTGGTGCGTTTCCAGGCGCGCCTCGAAGCCGGGACCGGGGATCGTTGGCTGCCGATCCTGGTGGGAGGGGGTCTGGCACTGGTGTTGTCGTGGTTGTCGCTGGCCCGTTTCAACTCCCTCGACAGCGGTAGCGATCTTGCTGGCTACACCCAGGCCGTCTGGCTGCTCGGCGAGCGGCTCCGGCCCGAGGCCACCCTCTTCGGATCCGGCGTGCACCTGCTCGAGCTGCACTGGTCCTTCGTCCTCTACCCGCTGGTGGCGCTCGCTCGACTCCTGGGAACGGCGCGTGCGCTTCTGATCGCCCAGTCGGTCGCGATCGGCATGGGTGTCGTGCCGCTGTGGTTTCTGGCTCGACGCGTCGCCAATTTGCGGGTTGCCGCGTCGCTGGCCTTGATCGTTGCCTACGCGCTGCACCCATCGATCCATGCGCTCGGCACCGACGACTTCCATCCCGAGGCGCTGGCCCTCCCGGCGCTGATCGCCGTCGCCTATTTCGGGGCGTCCAAGAACTGGATCGGCTATTGGATCACCATCGTCGTGGTCTTGGCCTGTCGGGCCGACCTCGGTATTGCGCTGGCGTTGTGGGGTTTCGTGTTGCTCGGAGACGGTGAACGCAGGGCCGGCCTGTGGACGCTCGGTGTCGGTTCGGTCTGGTCGCTCGGGCTGCTGCTCGTCGTCCAGCCGATCGTCAGCGAACAGTCGAGCAGCCAATACGGCGCCTACGGGGACTCCCTCGGTGAGGTTTTCGTCAACGTCGGAACCGGTCCCATCGCCTTCGTTCAGGATCTGGTCGCCGCTCGCAATGTGGCCCTTGTCGTCGCTCTCCTGGCCCCGACCATCTTTCTCCCGCTCCTGTCCCTGCGCCACCTGTTGCCCGCGCTTCCCCTCGGCGCGCTGTACTTGGTCACCGATGTGGACAACGCCGGAGCGTTCGCCGAGCGAACAGCACTCCTTCTTGCCTTCGTCTTCATTGCCGCAGCGCACGCGCTGAACCGGCTCGGAGCCATGGGCGTCGATCGGGTCTTCGTCGATGTCCGCTTGCTGGCGACGCTGGTGGCCGCGGCTGGGTTGATGTTCGTCAGCGCCGCTCCGAATTCGCCCTATGCCCGCCCGTGGAACTGGGGCGACACCACGCCGGCCGACCTGGCGGTGATCGAGGCTGCCTCGTTGCTCGAGACATCGGATGCGGTTCGGGCTTCGCCGGCTGCGCTCGGCGTGTTGGCGGAACGGCCCTGGCTCTACCGTCTCGACACTGCCCAGCAACCCCAGGTGGCATTCGCCGTGTTCCAGGTTCGGGCCGTGCTCATCGATGAGCGCGACCTTCCCGAGCTCGAACCCGAGGCCCGACTGGCACAACGGGAGGCATTTCGAGCCGCCATGGAGCAACAGGGCTTCGAGCTTCGCTACGCCGATGAAGAGACGGCGTGTTGCTGTTCTACCGACGCTGAGGGAGGCGGACGACCATGGGATTCACCATCGACAGGAAGGACCTGGCGACCTGGCCCAACCTGATCACCCTCGTTCGTCTCCTGTGCATACCGGTTTTCGTCTGGCTGCTGTTCGGTCGTGACGATCGGGCGGCATCGGCCTGGCTGTTGGCGGCTCTGGGGTCGACCGACTGGGTGGACGGCTGGGTGGCCCGACGGTTCGGACAGGTCAGCGAATTCGGCAAGCTCTTCGATCCGGCCGTTGACCGGCTGATGTTCCTGGTGGCCATACCAGCGATCCTGATCGACGGCTCGGTTCCGTGGTGGGTCGCCGTGCTGGTCCTGGCCCGCGAAGGCCTGGTCGCCGTTGCCGCGCTCGGGCTCGGTGCCGCCGGCGTCGAACGGTTCGATGTCACCTGGGAGGGCAAGACCGGGGCGTTTCTGCTGATGTTCGCCTTCCCGATGTTCCTGGGGGCCAACAGCACCCTGAGCTACGCCGAGGTTCTCGGGGTCCTGGCCTGGCTGTTCGCGATTCCGGGCATCGGGTACAGCTGGTACTCGCTGATCTTCCAGTACATTCCCGCAGCGCGAGATGGCCTGGCACATCGCCATCGATGAAGGGGGACGGCGGGGCCGTAGTCCGGTAGCGTTAGGGTCATGAATACACCCGACGACCTTCGCTACTCGTCTGATCACGAATGGATCAGGAGCGAAGACGGCAATCGAGTTCGCATCGGTATCACCGACTATGCCCAGGATGCATTGGGTGACGTCGTGTTCGTCGAGTTGCCCGCGGTCGGGTCGCAGGTGTCGGCCGGTGCCTCGATGAGCGAGGTCGAATCGACGAAGTCGGTCTCGGACGTCTACGCGCCCATCGACGGCATCGTGGTCGAGATCAACAACGACCTCGTCGACGCTCCGGAGCGGATCAACGAAGACCCCTACGGTGACGGTTGGCTGTGTGTGATCGAGTTGGCCGAAGGAGTCAGCGTGGACGAGTTGCTCGATGCGGCTGCGTATCGCGCGCTCACCGAAGGCTGATTGATGGGTTCGCAGTGCAGCGCCTGTGACTACGAGAATCCACTTGGCGCCAATTTCTGCATGTCCTGTGGTCGATCGCTCGAGCGTCAGACCGGGGAGCGCAACACCGAGTCGCTCGAGCCGACGGTGGATTCACCTGCAGTTTCGGACCCGCTGGTCGAGGGCCCACAGGGCATGTTCGTGGTTCGTCAGGGCCAGAACAGGGGAAGCCGCATCGCCCTCGACCTCGACCGAGTCACCATTGGTCGCCATCCCGAATCCGACATCTTCCTCGACGACATCACCGTTTCTCGGCGCCACGCCGAGGTCCACCGCACGGCGACGGGATTCGTCGTCACCGACGCTGGCAGCCTCAACGGCACCTACGTGAATCGAGAGCTGGTGGAACACGCCGCGTTGGTCGACGGAGACGAGGTCCAGGTCGGCAAGTTCAAGCTGGTGTACGTGGCATTGGGAGCAGAGGAATGACCCGGAACTCGACGGCGCACTGGTCGATCGGCGAGGTGCTGACACTGCTGCAGGCCGAGTACCCGGAGGTGACGATCTCCAAGATCCGCTTTCTCGAGAGTCAGGGGCTGATCAGCCCCGAGCGAACCCCGTCGGGATACCGGCGTTTCTACGATGACGACTTCGAGCGGCTTCGGTGGATCCTCGCCCAACAGCGAGACAACTACCTGCCCCTGAAGGTGATCCGGGATCGCCTGGAGACCGAGGATCTGTCGATGTCTGCTTCGTCCACCGGAGATCTGTCGGCCGCAGAACTCTGGGATGGTGCCGCGCTCCAGGGATTACCCAACGGTGATGATGTCGAGCTCGTGTCCGACGAGGTCGAGGTGGCGGTCGTGGAGACGTCCGATGCGACGCCGCCGGACCAGTTGGCGGGCGAGTCGGGGATCGCAACCGGACCGTTGCTGGACCTGACCGATCAGCCCGTGGTCGACCCGGTGACCATCGAACTGGCCCCCGATGAGGTCGAGGACGTCGCGGTCGTGACGCCTCGGACGCAGACCGAGGCTCAACCATCGCTGGACGAGGTCTTCGGCCAAGTGGCGGCAGAGCTCGCCCTGGGAATGCCGATGTCGGATGGTCGTGTCGGCTTCGAGGCAGCACCGACGGATGACGACGCTGCCCCCGGGTCGGAGTTCGCCGGCGACCAGGCCGGTGAAGGCGAACACCACGACACCCAGGATCGTGTCGACATCGTGGCCCAGTCCCTTGCCGACTCGGCCCAGGTGTCGCCTTCGATGACCCTCGAAGAGTTGGCCGCGGAGTCGGGATGCGACCAACGGCTCCTCCATGATCTGGAACGATTCGGGCTCATCCAGGGCCACGTCGCGATCGGATCCCCCCTCCTGTTCGATGGCGAGGCGTTGGCGGTTGCGCGTCTGGCCCGCGGTTTCGGCGAGTTCGGACTCGAGCCACGCCACCTGCGTACCTTTCGACTGGCCGCTGAACGTGAGGTCGGGCTGGTGGCGCAGATCATCGAGCCGATGATGCAGCGGTCGAGTTCGGATGCGAGGGCCGGTTCGATGCGAGCACTGGTCGACATGATGGAGTTGGCCGAGGCCCTGCACGGCGTGATGATCCGACGAGTGACCCGCGAGTTGCTTCCCGACCGTTGATCTGCCGGATGGCGACTGGCGGGTCGATGATCCGCGGGTTCGTGATCGGCAGGTTGTGTGCCGTGCTGACGAGTGACTGGGCAGCGGACTCGGCTACCGTGAGGTCATGACGGTCGAGATGGAGTTGGTCGGCGTTCGGGTGCAGCTGCCGACCAACGCGCCGATCCTGGTGCTTCGGGAAACGGTCGGGCTTCGACGGACCGTGCCGATCTACATCGGCGGTCCCGAAGCCCATGCCATCGATCTCGCGCTTTCGGGTACGCCCACGGCGCGGCCGATGACGCACGATCTGTTGACCATGCTCGTGCAGCAACTCGGTGGGACCATCGAACAGGTCGTGGTGACCGAATTGCGTCAGGGGACGTTCTACGCGGACCTCTACGTACGCGACGCCACAGGTGAGGTCCAGACCGTCTCGGCCCGGCCCTCCGATGCCATCGCCATCGCAGTCCGGGCCAAGGCGCCGATCTTCGCCGAGGAGGAACTGGTAGACGACGCCGGCATCGCTGAACAGCCGGCCGAGGACGACGAAACTCAGGAAGAGGAGATGGTCGAAGAACTTCGGAAGTTCCTCGATCAGGCGAACCCCGACGACTTCAAGAGCTGAGACGACCTCGAGGTTCGAGGAGTCCGATCACCGAGCGAGGTCATCGACCTCCAGATCTTCGAGAGCTTGGGCGATGCGTTGCACACTGGTGGCGATGAACGCCGCAGTGCGGGGATCGGATGCCTGACGTTGCGCCAGCAGGAGGACGGCGAATCCGGGCAACACCATGCCCAGCCGATAGCGATCGAATCCGTCGCATCGCGTCAAGTCCTGGTAGTCCGCGACGAGTTGGCGTTCGTGTCGTCGACGCGTCTCGACCGTGAGGCTGGTCGCATGCAGCCAGGCAACGTCGGCCTCGCCGAGCTGAATCGCCACTTGCTGCCAATCGAACAGGATGGCGCCCTGCGGTCCGAACGCAACGTTGTCGGCCCGGGGGTCGCCATGGCACAGGGTTGCTCCCGAAGCCGTCGCAAAGGCGGTGACCAGCCGATCGTGTCGCTCCACCATGCGGTGCAGGACACGAAGTGTTGGCCCCTCCACGTAGTCGGCGGCCGCTTCCAGTCCTCGTTCCAGCGCAGTCGACTCGAAGCCAGTCGGCGTCGAGTGACGGACCGGGAGCACCCGGGCCGAGGGGGCGAAGCGATGGTGCAGTGCGGCGAGTTGGTGGATCACCAGCCGGGCGTCCTCGACATCGAGCCCGTCCCCTTGATCCACCGCTCGATGCGGGGAGAGATCTTCCAGAACGAAGGCTGCCCCTCGTTCGTCGTCCCGGGAGACGAGATGACAAACCGGATGCGCGGGCGGACCGTCGTCCAGCAACGTGGCATAGACGAGGGCTTCCCGCTCGTAGGCACCCATCGCCCGGGCCGCGGCCCCGTTTGGTCCGGGATCGGGCACCTTGACGACGATCGAGGAAGCCGGACCTCCCGAGATCTCGACACGAACCACGGCGCTGAAGACCCCTCGTCCAGCGCCGACGTCGGTCATGGAATCGACCTGCCAACCAAGCCGTTCGATGAGGTCTGCGACCTGGTCGACGATGCCGGAATC
>ERZ888423.1731-NODE-1731-length-17948-cov-11.366456_pt1 | contig 17948 bp, 20 predicted proteins | sample MGYA00520523_ERZ888423 | MGnify/ENA primary metagenome ERZ888423 (study PRJEB32303, sample SAMEA104408611) | aquatic metagenome | biome: Brackish water; feature: Pelagic; material: water | place: Baltic Sea | collected 2014-06-08T10:24:00 | depth 30,27 m ...
GCAGATTAATCGCCCGACGCTCTAGCGGTTCGATCTAACTCCGTTCGTCGGAGAGCGCCTCGCCCTTGAGGTCGCTGATGAGCTTCAGGATCGCGTCGCCCGCGCCTAGAAGATCGCTTTCGTGGAAGCTGCGGACCACGAGCGTCGTGCCGTGGCCGCCGGGGGCGTTGTAGAAGGGATAGCTGCCGACATCTGCCTCCGCGTAGGCATGCTGGATCGCCTCCAACCCGGCGGCGATGGTACCCTCCGCAAGCCGGGTCGCGATCGAGCGGGAGCGCTTCGTCCGCCCGCGGCGCAACAAGGGCGCGGCCGCCCGGAACATCGCCTGCGCCACCAGCGGCACGCCCGCCAGCACGAAGACATTCTCGATCCGGAAGCCCGGCGCCACGCCAAGCTCGTTCTCGATGGCTTCGGCGCCTTCCGGCGTCAGCGCCATGCGCTTGCGGGCATCGGTGAATTCGATGCCGCGCCGGATCATCGTCGCTTCCAGGATAGCATAGGACTTCGGGTGATATGTGGCTTCCTTGCCGAAAGCGGCGGCGACGGCTTCGGCCGTGATGTCGTCGTGGGTCGGGCCGATGCCGCCGGTCGTGAACACATAGTCGAACTTGGTGCGCAGCGCGTTCACCGCCGCCACGATTTCATGGGTGATGTCCGGCACGACGCGCACTTCCAGCATCTGGATGCCAATCGCGTTCAGCTCCTTGGCGACGAACGCCACGTTCAGGTCCTGGGTCCGGCCGGACAGGATCTCGTTGCCGATGATCACCATGCCGGCGGTGACGGTGGCGGGCGCGTCGGAAGGGTCGGTCATGTCGGCGATACTCACTAGGGCTTCATCAATGGCGCCAGAGATAATAGGGTCGCCCGACCCAAGTACCAACTGGAATGGCATGCAGTTCGAAAAACCTCTCCGCCCCGCCCGGCTGATCCGCCGCTACAAGCGCTTCCTTGCCGATGTCGCCTTCGAGGATACCGGCGAGGAGATTGTCGCCCACTGCCCGAACCCCGGCGCGATGCTGGGCCTGGCCGATCCCGGCATGCGGGTCTGGCTGCGCCCGGCGAAGAACCCGAAAGCCAAGCTGGCCTATGCCTGGGAATTGACGGAACTGCCGAGCGGCCTCGTCGGCATCGATACGGGCCGGCCGAACGGGATCGCGGAAGCTGCGATCCAGGCGGGCCGCATCCCCGCGCTCGCCGGATATGCCGAGCTTCGGCGGGAGGTGAAATACGGCGTCAACTCCAGGATCGACATCCTGCTGACCGATCCCCTGAAACGCGATTGCTATGTCGAGATCAAGAACGTGCATCTGGAGCGCGAGGGCCGGGCGGAATTCCCGGATTCGAAGACCGCGCGCGGCGCCAAGCATCTTGACGAATTGGGCGCGATGGTTCGGATTGGCGCGCGGGCAGTGATGCTCTATATCGTGCAACGTCAGGATTGCGGGAGCTTCCGCCTTGCCGACGATATCGATCCCGCCTACGGCGCGGCCTATCGGACGGCGAGGGCGGCTGGCGTCGAAACGCTCTGTTATGATTGCGCTGTCACCATGCAGGGCATTGAGCTGCGTCAGCCCGTGCCTTTGGATATCGCCTGATGCGGAACGTTGAGCAGAGACCGAGAGCATGAACCAGATGGACATATCGACCGCGCGCCGCGTCAATCGCGACCGCATCATCCTGCATCCGCCGGCGGATTTCGAAGGCATGCGCCGCGCTGGCAGGCTTTGCGCCGAAACGCTGGATTTCCTGACGGAGCATGTGCGGCCCGGCGTCACGACCGAAAGCCTCGACAAGCTGGCCCATGAATTCATCACCGCCCGGAACGCCATTCCCGCGCCCTTGAACTACCGGGGCTTTCCGAAGTCGATCTGCACATCGATCAACCATGTCGTCTGCCATGGCATTCCCGGCCCGAAGCGCCTGACGGAAGGCGATATCGTCAATATCGACGTGACAGTGATCCTGGACGGCTGGCATGGGGATTCCTCCCGGATGTTTCCGGTCGGGGCCGTCAGCATCAAGGCGCAGCGCCTGATGGACGTGACCTATGAATCGCTGATGCGCGGCATCGCCATGGTTAAGCCGGGCGCGACGCTCGGCGATATCGGGGCCGCCATTCAGGCCTATGTCGAAAGCGAGCGGTTCTCGGTCGTCCGGGATTTCTGCGGCCATGGCCTCGGCCGCGACTTCCATGCGCCGCCGAGCGTGCTGCATTACGGCCGGCCGGGCGAAGGCTCCGTGCTGGAGGCCGGCATGTTCTTTACGATCGAGCCGATGGTGAACGCCGGCCGGCCGGACAGCAAGATCCTGGCCGACGGCTGGACCGCCGTCACGCGCGACCGCAGCCTTTCCGCCCAGTACGAGCATTCGCTCGGCGTCACGGAAACCGGCTGCGAGATCTTCACGCTCTCGCCCGCCGGGCACACCAAAGCGCCTTACGCCTGACCGCCATGGCTGAGGAGGGGGAGCCGGACAGGAAACCGGGCCATCTCGGCCACCGCCAGCGCCTCCGCAAGCGGTTCCTGGATGGCGGGCCCGCCGCCGTCGCGGACTATGAGTTGTTGGAGCTGATCCTGTTCCTGGCGATCCCGCGCCAGGACACCAAGCCGATCGCCCGCGCCCTGATCGACCGGTTCGGCGGCTTCGCCGAGGCGGTCAGCGCGCCCGTGGCCGCGCTCGCCGAGGTCAAGGGCATGGGGGAGGCCGCCGTCGTCGCCCTCAAGACCGTCGCCGCGGGGGCGGAACGCCTCGCCCGCGCGGAAGCCAGCGCCAGCCCGGCGATGACCTCCTTCCAGGCGGTCATCGACTATTGCCGCGTCGCCATGGCGCGCCGGCCGGTCGAGCAGTTCCGGGTGCTGTTTCTCGACAAGCAGAACGTGTTGATCCGGGATGAAGTACAGGGCGAGGGCACCATCGACCAGACGCCCGCCTACCCGCGCGAGGTGGTGCGGCGCGCGCTGGAGCTGGGCGCGACCGCCGTCATCCTGGCGCACAACCACCCCTCGGGCGACCCGACGCCGTCGCGCGCCGATATCGCGCTCACCAAGGCGATCGCGAAGGCGGGCGAGGCGATCGGCGTCGAGGTGCTGGATCACGTCATCGTCGGCCGCAAGGGCCATGTCAGCTTGAAGGCCGGCAAGTATTTTTGACGGCGGCCGCCGACTTGGCGTTTACTGCGGCGACGCCCGCACTGGAGGATCGCCTCATGCCCGATGACGCCCGCCGCTTCCCGCCCTCGCCGACGCTGTTCGTCAAGAACAAGGCGGTCGCCGCCGAAGTCATTTCCAAGCTTGAGGGCCATGCGGAGGGGGCGGGCGATGTGCGCCTATCGATCAAGCCCCTGATCGCCGGCAAGTCGATGCTGTTCATGGAGGCGAAGCGCCCACAGGGCCTAGTCGATCCGGAACACGCCCACCCGGACCATGAATCGATCTGCTATCTGGTCTCCGGACGGATGCGGGTCGTGATCGAAGGCGAAAGCTTCATCGCCGAGCCCGGCGACGCCTGGGTCCACCCGCCGGGCGTGAAGCACTATCACGAAGCCTTGGAAGACTCCGTCCAGATCGAAATCAAGTCGCCGCCGACCAAGACTTGGGGCTAGCCTCGCCGCCGCCCGACTATTCCAACCGGAAGCCGATTTTCAGGTCGACCTGATAGTGGGCGACTTTGCCGTCGACGATGTGTCCGGTGATCTTCTCGGTTTCGAACCAACTGATGTTGCGGAGGGTCGAGCTGGCCCGGGCGATCGCGTTCTGAATTGCATCCTCGATGCTGGCGCCGGAGGAGCCGACGACCTCGACCTTGCGATAAACGCTCTCCGATTCAGACATTGTCTCACTCCTCGAAATGCCGCTTTGCGGATTCAGGCGGCTCTGAAGGAAACAATCTCAAACGCCAATTGTTCCAATGGTTGGAGCGAATGCTGAATCGCCGGATCGGATGCAGGCGGGGAACCAGGACAGGCCGCCTGCAATAATAAGGCTTTGAGACATGTTGGAAGATAGTCTGCGGTGGGCGTCGGCTGCGATGATCGTGGCGGGCGCGCTGATCATTTCCTCGCGTGGCGGCGACCGGCGCACGGGCTTCGGCATTCTGTTGATGACGATCGCATCGGCGGGATGGACCTGCGTCGGCCTGCTCGGCGATGCGTTCGACCTGGTCGCCCAGAACGCCGTGCTGTTCGTCGTGAACGCCTGGGGCGTCTGGCGGTATCTCAGGAAGGAAATGTAGCTTGACCGGCGGGAGCTAAAGCCCTTTTTCCGCGAGCCAGTCGACCAGAATCTGCGCGACGGCGCTGCTGTTCTTCTCCAGCATGATCATGTGGCCGTTGCCGGTCTGGCCCCGGTCCTCCAGGCGGAGAAAGTCATGGGCGACGCCGGCCCAGTTCAGGAAAGCGCTGGTGCAGTGGTCGTAGCTCGCGTGATAGGAGGCCTCGCCCGTCACGATCAGGATCGGCAGGCCGGCCAGATTGATCAGGCGGCGGCGGCGGCCGGTCGGCATCAGGCCGCCGACATGCTCGGGCGAGGGCGCGGGCGCCGGGGCGGGCTTCAGATCCGCTGGCGTCTCGGCCGGCGGGTCGAAGGCCATCGGCAGGCGCGTGATGCCCCACTTCCGGCCGTCCTCGACATACTTGAACCAGGGCGGCTCGGCCAGATAGGCCACATCCTGGAAGGGCGGGCCGTTCGGCTCGATCGCGAGGATCGCTTTCACCTTGTCCGGCCGGGCGTCGGCGATGGTCCAGCCGATCGGGCCGGACTGGGAATGGGTCAGCAGGATCGCCGGACCGATATCGTCCAGGAGGGCAGCCCCGGCGTCGCGGCTCATCCGCTCGATCGCGTCCCGGTCGGCCAATTGCTCGACCTGGGAGGCGAAGAACCGCTCGAAGGCCGGATCGCCGCGCATGCCCGTTCCGGGCCATTGGGCATGCCGGGCCGCCTGGGGCCAGAGATGCGCCTGGGCGGGCGCGGTAAACACATCCTCGATGCGGTCCGCAGTGTAGCGGAACAAGGGCGCGGGCGCGGCGCCCGCAAGCCGGTGGCCGGAGCGGCCGCGCTCGGGCTGGTCGACCAGATAGACGGCATAGCCCGCATGCAGGAAGTCGTGGAGCCAGCCGGGCCGGCCGTCGGGCGTCGCGATGAAGTTCGACGCGGTCTGGACGCCGCCGTGGATCATGACGACAGGCGTCGCATGGCGGCGATCCGCGGGCACGAAGCGCTCCACATACATCTGCCCGGTCATGAAGCCGCCGGAAGCAGTCGCCTCATGGGCGCCGCCGACGAAGAACCAGTCATGCTGGGCGAGCGGCGCGAGGGCGCCTTCGGTTGGCGTGCGCGTCATTGGAATTCTCCTTGGGCTGGCTTAGCGAAGTCCGGCTTCGATGGCTTCCATGTCATCGTCCGACAGGCCGAAATGATGGCCGATTTCGTGGATCAGAACATGGGCGACCAGATGATCGAGCGCTTCGCCGGTTTCGCACCAGTAATCGAGGATCGGGCGACGGTAGAGGAAGATGCGGTCGATGTCGCCCGCCGTATCGGCGAAACTCTTCGAAGCAAGATCGACGCCGTGATAGAGGCCGAGGATGTCAAATTCGCTTTCAAGCTCCATATCTGCCTGAACATCGGCGCTTGGAAATTCCTCGACCAGGATGGGCACCGCCGCAATGGCCTTGCGGAACGGCGCCGGAAGGTCCGCCATCACCCGTTCGGCGATGGCGGACAGATCGTCCAGGCTTGGCGGGAATTGCGGAACGCCCATCTGTCGAAACTCGCTCTAGAGCATGGCGCGTCCAGGTGGACGCGCGGTCCATGCTCTACCTTATTGAGATCGATCAAATCATCCAACCTTAGGCGATTCCGCCTAAGGTTGGTTTGATCTAAGTGATGGAGGACGGCTATAGCATGGCAAAGACGATCACAGGAGATGCGCTCGTTCAGGCGCTGCAAGACCTGCCCGCATGGCGCAAGACCGATGGCCGTGAGGCGATTGAGCGCGCGCTGACCTTCCCGGACTTCAACGCGGCCTTCGCCTTCATGACCCGCGTCGCGCTCATGGCCGAGAAAATGGATCATCATCCGGAATGGTCGAATGTCTACAACAAGGTGGCCGTGACCTTGACGAGCCATGATGCGAAAGGCGTCTCGGAACGGGACATCAAGCTTGCCCGGTTCATTGATGGAATCGCGGGCTGAACAAAAGCCGCATGGTCCTGAGCCGCCACTTGGGCTATCAACGGGCGCGTTATTCATGTTTCAGGAGCGTTGAGCGATGGCGTCGTCCGGCGGATATTTCATCGAGGATCTGAAGGTCGGCCAGCGGGAGACGTTCGCGAAGACCGTCACGGAAGCGGATATCGTGCTGTATGCGGGCATTTCCGGCGATACCAACCCCATGCATCTGAACGAGGAATATGCGTCACAGACCATGTTCAAGGGCCGGATCGCCCACGGCATGCTGACCGCGGGCTTCATCTCCGCCGTGCTTGGCGCGCGGATGCCGGGGCCGGGCGCGATCTACCTCTCCCAGACGCTCAGGTTCAAGGCGCCTGTGCGGCCGGGCGACACGGTCACGGCGGATTGCGAGATCACCGAGATCGATCTGGCAAAGCGGCGCGTCACCTTGCGCACCCTCTGCCTGGTCAAGGGCAAGCCGGTCGTTGAGGGCGAGGCGGTCGTCATGCCGCCCTCGCGCGGCGCTTGAACGGCAGTCCGGTTCAGGGTCGATCCATGATCGAGGTTTTCCATCGCCTTGAGGATATCCACGGCGCGCGCAGGGGCGCCGCCGTGGCCATCGGCAATTTCGACGGCGTTCACCGGGGCCATGCGGCGGTGATCCAGGCCGCCGCCGCCGCCGCGCGCGCCCGGGGCGTCAGCCTCGGCGTCCTGACGTTCGAGCCGCATCCCCGCAGCGTCCTGTCCGACGATCCCACGCCGTTTCGCCTGAGCGACTGGCGTGGCAACGCGCGGGCGCTGGAAAGCTTCGGCGTCGATTTCCTGGCGATCTGCCCCTTCACCAGGGAATTCGCCAGCCTGTCGGCCGACGATTTCCTAAAGCTCGCCCTGGTCGACGGCCTGGCCGCCAGCCATATCGCGGTCGGCGAGGATTTCCGCTTCGGGAAGGGCCGGGCCGGCGATACCCGGTTTCTGATCGAGGCCGGCGCCGCCCATGGCTTCAGCGTGACCTCGGTTCCGGCGATGGCGGGCGCGGACGGCGTCGTGTTCTCCTCCAGCATGGTCCGGCGGGCGCTGGCGGCGGGCGACGTCGAACGCGCGGCTGCCTTGCTTGGCCGCCCCTGGGAGATCGAAGCCGTGGTGGCGCACGGCGACAAGCGCGGCCGCACCATCGGCTTCCCGACGATGAACATGGACCTCGGCGACCTCGTGCGCCCGGCGCTCGGCGTCTACACCGTCAAGGCGTTGATCGCGGGCGAGACGGCATGGCGAGGCGGCGTCGCCAATCTGGGCAAGCGGCCGACCGTCGGCGGCTTGAACGAGCGCCTGGAGACGCATCTGTTTGACTTCGACCGGGATGTATACGACAAGCGCGTTCGGGTTCAGTTATTGCGATTTATCCGCCCGGAACAGAAATTCGACAGCTTCGAGGCCTTGAAAACCCAGATCGCGCGCGATGCGGCGACGGCGCGCGGCCATCTCACCCAAGCATAAGACGGACATCATGAGCGACGACTATCGCGCCACAGTCTTCCTGCCGAAGACCGACTTTCCAATGCGCGCCGGCTTGCCCAAGAAAGAGCCGGAGATTCTGGCGCGCTGGGAGGCGATGGACCTCTATGCGCGGCTTCGGGAAGATTCCAAGGGCCGCGAAAAGTTCATCCTGCATGACGGGCCGCCCTATGCGAACGGCCATCTGCATATCGGCCACGCGCTCAACAAGATCCTGAAGGACGTCATCAATCGCGCCTGGCAGATGTCGGGCTATGACGCGAATTATGTGCCGGGCTGGGATTGCCACGGCCTGCCGATCGAATGGAAGGTCGAGGAAAGCTACCGGGCCAAGGGCCAGGACAAGGACGCCGTGCCGATCCTGGAGTTCCGGGAGGAATGCCGCGCTTTCGCCCAGCACTGGATCGGCGTCCAAAGCGAGGAATTCAAGCGCCTTGGCGTCATCGGCGACTGGAAGGTTCCCTACGCGACGCTGAAATTCCCGGCCGAAGCTCGGATCGCCGGCGAAATCTCGGCGTTCGCCATGAACGGCGGCCTCTACCGCGGCCAGCGGCCGGTGATGTGGTCCTGTATCGAGAAGACCGCGCTCGCCGATGCCGAGGTCGAGTACGAGGATCATGTATCGCCGACCGTCCATGTCGGCTTCCCGGTCGTGACGCCAGGCCCCGCGAGCCAGTTGGAGGCAGGCGACTGCATCGTCATCTGGACGACGACCCCCTGGACCTTGCCCTCGAACCGGGCCATCGCGGCGGCAGCTGAGGAAACTTATGTCCGTATCCGGGTCGATGGCGCGGCGGACGAAAGCTTCATCAAGGCGGGCGCCGTCATCGTGCTCGGCCAGGCGCTGATGAAAACGGCATGCAAGGCGATGCGCATCGAGGCGTTGTCGGTGCTCGCCACCATGACCGGCGCCGATCTCCTCGGCACGATCGCCGCTCATCCGCTCCAGAGCCAAGGCTACGAGACGCCGTCGCCGGTCCTGAACGGCGACTTCGTCACCATGGACGCCGGCACGGGCTTTGTGCATATCGCGCCCGGCCACGGCGCCGATGACTTCTATCTCGGCCAGCAACATGGCCTTGAGGTGACGGATTATGTGGCGCCCGACGGGGCGTTCAGGGATTTCGTGCCGCTGTTCGCCGGCAAGCGCATCCTGGCCGACGATGGCGGCGAGGGCGACGCGAATGCTGCCGTCATCGACGCGATGCAGGCGGTCTCGGCCATAGGCGTCGGCGCTGGCGGCCTTTATGGCCGGGGGCGGCTGAAGCATAGCTATCCCCATTCCTGGCGCTCGAAGGCGCCGCTGATCTTCCGGAACACGGCGCAGTGGTTCATCTCCATGGAGACGAACGATCTGCGCAAGACCGCGCTCGCCGCCATCGACGCGACCCGTTTCGTGCCGCCCCAGGGACGCAATCGCCTCTACAGCATGGTCGAGCAGCGGCCGGACTGGTGCATTTCGCGCCAGCGCGCCTGGGGCGTGCCGATCCCGCTCTTCGTGCATGTCGAAACCGGCGAGATCCTGCGCGATCAGGCCGTGTTCGACCGCGTCGTCGAAGCGTTCAAGGTCGAGGGCGGGGACGCCTGGTTCGCCTCGCCGCCGGAACGCTTTCTCGGCAACGCGTACGACCCGAAGGACTATGAGCAGGTCCAGGATATCGTCGAGGTCTGGTTCGAATCTGGCTCGACCCATGCCTTCGTGCTGGAAGACCGGGACGATCTGAAATGGCCGGCCGATCTGTATCTCGAAGGCTCGGACCAGCATCGCGGCTGGTTCCATTCCTCGCTGCTGGAAAGCTCCGGCACCCGCGGCCGCGCGCCCTATGACGCCGTCCTGACCCATGGCTTCGTCCTGGACGAGCAAGGGCGGAAGATGTCGAAATCGCTCGGCAATGTCACGGCGCCCCAGGATGTGATGGACCAGTATGGCGCCGACATCCTGCGCATCTGGGTGGTCTCCGCCAACTATGCCGAGGATCTCCGGATCGGCGCGGAAATCCTGAAGCATCAGTCCGATCTCTATCGCCGGGTCCGGAATACGTTGCGCTACCTGCTCGGCGCGCTCGAGGGCTATGACGCCGCCGAAGCGGTCGATCCGACGGCCATGCCGGAACTGGATCGTTGGGCGTTGCATCGGCTCTGGGAGATGGATGCGCTCGTCCGCAAGGCGATCGACGACTACGATTATCATGGCCTGTGGACCGCGCTCCACACCTTCTGCGCGACCGACCTCTCCGCCTTCTATTTCGACATCCGCAAGGACCGCCTCTACTGCGACCATCCGGCGAGCATGGAGCGCCGCGCGAACCGGACCGTCATGAACGCGATCTTCGACCGGCTCGCGACCTGGCTCGCGCCGATCTTGTGCTTCACGGCCGAGGAAGCCTGGCTCGCCCGCCACGGCGACGCGGATCAGGCGAGCGTCCACCGAGTCACGTTCCCGGAGACGCCCGATGCCTGGCGCGACGACGCGCTCGGGCAGCGCTGGGCGCATATCCGCGACATCCGCCGCGTCGTCACCGGCGCGCTGGAGCGGGAACGGGCGGAGAAGCGCATGCGCTCGAGCTTGGACGCGGCGCCGGTCGTCTGGCTTTCGGACGCGCGCATGGCGCAGCTTGAAGGCGTCGATTTCGCCGAAATCTCCATCGCGTCGGCGGTCGACCTCCGCTCGGGCGACGGCCCGGCGGCGGCGTTCCGGCTGGAGGAAGTTTCGGGCGTCGCGGTCGAAAGCAAGCTGGCGGCGGCCGAGAAATGCGACCGTTGCTGGCGGAAGTTGCCCGATGTCGGCCAGATCCAGGCGCACCCGAGCTTGTGCGGCCGGTGCGCCGATGCCGTCGACCGGATGCCGTCCGCTCTGGGCGGGCCAGGCGGCGCTGCGTGACGGGGCAGCCGCGCTTACGTCTGCTCGGGTTCGCGGTCATCGCGGGCGTGCTGGCGTTCGATCAGGCGACGAAGCAATACGCCCTGGAGGCGTTCTCGCCGATCGAGCCGATTGCGGTGCTGCCCTTCCTCGACCTGACGTTGACGTGGAACCGCGGCGTCAGTTTCGGGCTGTTCGGCAGCGGCGCCTTGCCGGCCGTGCTGTTTATCGGCGTCGCGCTGATTATCTCGGCATTTCTGCTGTGGCAGATGTTGAAAGCGCCGGCCTGGGTCGCGACATTGGGCTATGCGCTGATCGTCGGCGGCGCTGTCGGCAACGTGATCGACCGGGCGATCTATGGCGCGGTCATCGACTTCCTGTTGCTGCATTGGCGGAGTTGGAGCTGGCCGGTTTTTAACGTGGCGGATATGTCGATCACATTTGGGGTCGTTCTTATCCTCATCGATTCCTTGTGGCCAGGTCCGCCATCGACTACACAATAGAGGCTTGAATCTCTGGGGGAGGAGTGACGATCGATGCGTTTTCATGCTCGCTTTCTTCTCATTGCCGCGATGGGTTCGCTCGCGGCGGCATGCGGCAGCCTCAAGGATGATCTGGGCCTTGTGAAAAAGGCGCCCGATGAATTCGCCGTGGTGCGCAATGCGCCGCTCAGCTTGCCGCCCGATTTCAGCTTGCGTCCGCCCGAAGTCGGCGCGACCGGCGTCGGCCGGGCGGATCAGCGCGATCAGGCCCGCTCGCTGCTGGTCGGCGCCCGGACCGGCGGCGACGCCCGCCAGGCGGCGGCGACCGCGCTGGCGACGGCGCGGCCGGTCGCCCAGCCCGTGACCTACAGCTTTATCGCCGGCCGGTCCGACCAGCAGATCGACGTGATCACCAACTACAATCTGTTCGCCGGAGGCGGCGCCCAAGGCGGGTCCGCCGCAGGCAGGCCGCGCGGCCAGGGCGAGAGCGCATTGCTGGCGCGCCTGGACGCGACCGATGTCGATCCCGGCATTCGCCGCAAGGTCGACGAGGAAGCGCAATTGCTGGCGGAAGACGACCGTAACCTGATCGAACGGATGATGTTTTGGCGCAAGCTCGCGGAGCCGGGAGTCGTCGTCGATCCTGCGGGCGAAAGCCGCCGCATCAAGGAGAACGCGGCGTTAGGCAATCCTGTGACGCAAGGCGAAACGCCGAAGATCGAGGTCGAGCGCCTGTCATCCGGATTCAAGACGATTAAGCTGTTTTGATGCGCGCGCGCCTGCGCTTCAGCGCGATCCTGGGGCTGGCGGCCGGTCTGGCGCTGGCGTCCTGGCTATCTGCCGCGAGCGCCAAGGTCTTCGGGCCGACGCGGTACGTTCTGGACAACGGCCTCGAACTGGTCGTCGTCGAGGACCATCGCCGCCCGGCGGTCGCGCATTTCATCTACTACAAGGTCGGCGCCATCGACGAGCAGGCCGGCGAAACCGGGCTGGCGCATTTCCTGGAACACTTGATGTTCAAGGGCACGGCGAAGACCCCGCCCGGCGCGTTTTCCAAGGCCGTCGCCCGGAATGGCGGCCAGGAGAACGCCTTCACCTCCCGCGATATGACCGGCTACTACCAGATCGTCGCGGCCGACCGGCTGCGCATGGTCATGGAGATGGAAGCTGACCGGATGACCGGGTTGAAGCTTGATGAAGCCGTGACCCTGGCGGAGCGCGACGTGGTGCTGGAGGAGCGGCTGTCCCGCGTCGAAAGCCGCCCGGAAGGCATCCTTGGCGAAGCGCTGAACGCGGCGCTCTACCTCAGCCATCCCTATCGGCGGCCGATCATCGGCTGGCGGCCGGAGATCGAGCGCCTGACATTTGTCGACGCCATGGCGTTCTATCGGAAATGGTACATGCCGAATAACGCGGTCGTGGTCGTCGCGGGCGACGTCAAGCCCGAGGCCGTGCTGCAGATCGCCCGTGAGACCTATGGCGCCGTGCCGGCTGGCGAGCGGCCGCCGGCGGCGCGCTTCTATGAGCCGGAACAGCATGCCGCCCGCCAGGTCGTGCTGAAGGACGCCCGGGTGCGGCAGGCGACGTGGCGGCGGCTCTATGTGGCCCCGCCCTACCGCGGCGCCGCGTCTGAGCCTTATGCCCTCGATGTTCTGTCGGAAATTCTCGGCGGCGATACCGGCCGTCTGCACAAGGCGCTCGTGCTGGAGCAGAAAAAGGCGCTCGCGGTCGCTTTCTGGTATGACGGCCAGGGCCGGGACTATGGCTCTGCCGGCCTCTATGGAATGCCGGCGGCCGGCGTCGATCTGGCGGCGCTGGAAGCTGCGTTCGACGCCGAAATCGCGTCGATCCTGAAGGACGGCGTCACCGAGAAGCAGGTCCTGGACGCCAAGCAGCGTCTCGCGGCGGAAGCGATCATCGCCCGGGACAGCCTGGACGGACCGGCGCGCATCATCGGCGGCGCGCTTGCGGCCGGGCAGACGGTCGAAGATATCGAGGCATGGCCGGAGCGGATCGACGCTGTCGACAAGGCCGCGGTCGAGGCGGCTGCCAGGGCGCTGTTCCAGATCAACCGGTCGGCGTCCGGATTGCTGCTGCCTGCAGGCGAGGGCCCATCATGACAGCATTGCGCCAGTCGATTTTCGGGTTGATCGGCGCGCTGGGACTGGCGCTGGCGGGGATGCCCGCGCTGGCGGCGTCGCCCGTGCAGGAGGTCCAGGCGCACGGGGTCTCGGCATGGCTGCAATCGGACCCAGCCGTGCCCGTGGTCGCGATCGCCTTCCAGATCGAAGGCGGCGCGGCGACGGATCCGCCGACGTTGCAGGGACGCGCCAGCTTGCTCGCCGATCTTCTGACGGAAGGCGCGGGCGAAATGGACGACCGCGCCTTCAAGGAACGGCTCGCCAACCTCTCTGCGACGATCAGCATCCAGGCGACCCAGGACGGCATCTCCGGCATGCTCTACACGCTGTCGAAGAACCTGCCGGAAGCCGCCGACATGCTGGGCCTGGCGCTCAGCGCCCCGCGCTTCGATCCGGCGGCGCTGGAGCGGGCGCAGGCCAGCCATATCGCCGGCCTGATATCCGCCAGGGAACGGCCGTCGCGCCGGGCCTACAGGGCGTTTCTGGAAACGGTTTTCGGCAGCCACCCCTATGCGCGGTCCGTCAAGGGCCGGGTCGCGACGCTGCAGAAGATCACCGCCGACGATCTTGTCGCCTTCCGCGAACAACGGTTCGGTCGCGACCGATTGCTTGTCACCGTCGCCGGCGACGTGACGCCGGCTGGCATGAAGGATGCGCTTGGCCGCGCGTTCGGGGCCTTGCCGGAAATGGCGCCGGGCGGACCGGCGGATCTGCCGACGGTCGCCTTGCCCAGCACTCCGATCCGCTTGTTGGCGGAGATGGCGGCGCCGCAATCGACCATCGTGTTCGGCGGCCGCGGCGTGCCGCGCAACGACCCCGACTGGCGCGCCGCGACCGTGCTGATGCAGATCATGGGCGGCGGTTTCGGCACGCGGCTGATGTCGGAAGTGCGGGAGAAGCGCGGCCTCGTCTACGGCATCAGCGCCGGACTGACGGAGCTTGACGCTGCTGCGTTGGTCATCGGCTCGGCATCGACCAACAACGCGACCGTCGCCGAGACCGTCGCCGTCGTCGAAGCTGAATGGGCGCGCATGGCGGAACAGGGTCCGACGGCGGAAGAACTGGCCGACGCCAAGGCTTACATCACCGGTTCGCTGCCGCTGGCGCTGGACTCGACCAGCGCCATCGCGGACACGCTTCTGGCGATCCGAACCTATAATCTGCCGATGGATTACCTCAATCGCCGCGCCGCGCTGATCGAAAGCGTGACGCTGGAGGAAGCCGCGGCCGTCGCGAAGCGGCTGTTCCGTCCCGACAATCTGATCTTCGCTGTGGCGGGCGCGCCGACCGGCTTGACGGGCTGGCGGCCGATCGCCGTCAAGGACGACGACTGATGGCAGGGCTGCCCTATGCGCAGGATATTGCGGGCGCGCTGGGCGCTGGCGGGCTTGACCGGTCGGCCTTCGAGCGTCTGACGGCGGCGCTCGGGCCCGATCTCGAGGACCTGCAACGCCAACGCCGCTCGGGCGAGGCCGCCGTTCTGGCGGCCGCCGACCGGACCGACGATCTCGGCGCCATCGAAGCTGCCGCGGCCGCGATCGCCGACGGCGCCGGTACGGTCGCTGTCCTGGGCACCGGCGGCTCCAGTCTCGGCGGGCAGACCCTGGTCCGTCTCGTCGATCATGGCTTCGGCCCTGCGCCCGGCCGGCCGCGCGTCGCTTTCTTCGACAATGTCGATCCCGCGACCTTCCAGGCGCTCTTCAAGGCGTCCGACCCGGCGACGACCCGCGTCATCGCGATCTCCAAGTCGGGCGGCACCGCCGAGACCCTGCTGCAAACCCTGACCTGCCAGAAATGGCTGGCGGACGCAGTGGGGCCGGCGCGGGCGGCGGCCGCGTTCACGGTCCTGACCGAGCCGAAGGACAGCCCGCTCGCCCGCTTCGCCGCCAGCCACGGCATGACGACGCTCGCCCATGACCTCAAGATCGGCGGCCGCTATTCGGCGTTGACCAATGTCGGCCTCCTGCCGGCGGCGATCGCTGGCGTCGATATCCGTGCCGTTCGCGCCGGCGCCAGCGCTGCGCTCGACGCTTCGCTGCTCGCCGCTCCCGAGGCGAGCCCGGCGGCGCTTGGCGCGGCGCTGTCCGTCGGCCTCGCCCGAGATCGCGGCTGCGCCGTCACGGTGATGATGCCCTATATCGACGCGCTTCAGCCCTTCGCATTCTGGTTCCGCCAGCTTTGGGCCGAAAGCCTGGGCAAGGACGGGCAGGGCACGTTGCCCGCTAACGCCCTCGGCGCCGTCGATCAGCATAGCCAGTTGCAGCTTTATCTGGCTGGGCCGGCCGACAAGATGTTCACGCTGATCCTGGGCGCGGCTGGCGGCGGGCCGACGCCGATGGCGACAGACGATCCCGACCTCCGCTACCTGAACGGCCGGCCCCTGGGCGACCTGCTCGGCGCGGAGCAGGAAGCGACAGCCGCGACGCTGATCGCCAACCAGCGGCCGACCCGCATCTTCCGGATCGGGCAGGCGGATGCGGCGACGCTGGGCGCGCTGATGGCGCATTTCGAGCTAGAAACGATCCTGGCGGCGCGGCTGCTCAAGGTCGATCCGTTCGATCAACCGGCTGTCGAAGAAGGCAAGGCGCTCGCCAGACGCTATCTGGAGAGCGCCCGGACGCGCGGGTGAGCATCCGCCGTCTCCCCAGCGGGCTGGTCAACCGGATCGCGGCCGGCGAAGTCGTCGAACGGCCGGCGGCCGTCGTCAAGGAACTCGTCGAGAACGCGCTCGACGCGGGCGCCGGGCGCATTGACGTGACGCTGGCGGATGGCGGGCGGGCGATGGTCCGCGTCGCCGATGACGGTCGCGGCATGACGGCGGACGATCTCACGCTCGCGATCGAACGGCACGCGACCTCGAAATTGCCTGACGACGATCTGGTCCATATCGCCAGCCTGGGATTCAGGGGCGAGGCGTTGCCGTCGATCGGCGCCGTCGCGCGGCTCACCCTGACCAGCCGGACCGCGGACGCCGACAGCGCCTGGCGCATCCAGGTCGCCGGCGGCGACGTCAGTGGCCCGGAGCCCGCCTCCCGCGCCGCCGGCACGACCGCCGAGGCGACGGACCTGTTCTTCGCGACCCCGGCCCGGCTGAAGTTCCTGCGGGCGCCGAAGGCGGAGCTGCAAGCTTGCCTCGACGTGCTGCGCCGCCTCGCGCTCGCCCGCGCCGACGTCGCCTTCACCCTGGCCGACGATGGCCGCACGCTGCTCTCGGCCCTGCCGGTCGCCGGCGGCCTGATCGACGCCCGGGTCGAGCGCGCCGCCCAGGTCATCGGCCGCGACTTCGCCCGGCACGCCATGACGATCCAGGCGGAGCGGGAGGGCGTCACCCTTTCCGGCCATGCCAGCGCGCCGGGCTATGACCGCGCGAACGGCCTGGCGCAGAATTGCTTTGTCAACGGTCGGCCGGTCCGGGACCCGGTGCTGCTGGCGGCCTGCCGGGCGGCCTATGCCGATATCCTGCCGCGCGGGCGCTTCCCCGCGACAGCCCTGTTCCTCGACATTCCCGCCGAGGAGGTGGATGTCAACGTGCATCCCGCGAAGACGGAGGTGCGCTTCCGGGATGCCGGCCTGATCCGGGGCTTCGTCATCTCCAGCCTGAAGCATGCGCTCGGGCGCGCCGGGTTCCAGACCGGTCCTGCCGCCAGCGGCGCCGCCCTGGGCGCATGGCGGCCGGAGGCGCGCTTCGATCCACGGCCATCGGGGGCGGCTGTCGGCCGGGCCTACGCCTTCCAGGAGCCTGGCGCCGGGTTCGGGGGCCTGCCGCCATCCGCGAGGCCCGAACCGCCGGCTGCGGCGGAGCCGAGCCCGGAGCATCCCCTGGGCGCCGCGCGGGCGCAGCTCCATGCCAATTACATCGTCGCCCAGACCGCGACCGGGATCGTGCTGGTCGACCAGCATGCCGCCCACGAGCGTCTGGTCTATGAGCGCCTGAAAGCGGCAAGGGCACGGGGCGAGGTTCCAAGCCAGATGCTGCTGATCCCGGAAGTCGTCGAAATCGACGCGTCGGCCGCGGCGGCGCTCGTGGCGGAAGCGCCGGCGCTCCGGGCGCTTGGCCTCACGGTCGAGGCGTTCGGGCCGGGCGCCGTGCTGGTCCGCGAGACGCCGGCCGCGCTTGGCGAAGCTGACGTGCAAGCGTTGATCCGGGACCTGGCGGACGAAGTGCAGGCGTCTGGCGGCGCGGAGCCTCTGAGCGAGCGGCTGGACGCGGTCGCCGCCACCATCGCCTGCCATGGCAGCGTCCGCTCCGGCCGCCGCCTGACCCAGCCCGAGATGGATGCGCTCTTGCGTGAAATGGAGGCGACGCCGAATTCAGGACGGTGCAATCATGGCCGCCCGACCTATATTGAACTGGATATCGCCGATATCGAGCGCCTGTTCCATCGGCGCTAGATAGAGTGAGAGTATGGCGCGCGCGCTTGGATGAGCCGCGCTGTGCTTACGTAGCAGGAGGGACGACCATGGCCGACCTAGACGCCCAGACGCAGACCGAACTGGAAGCCGCCGCCTTCCGCACCCTGGTGGCGCATCTTCGCGAGCGCACCGACGTGCAGAACATCGACCTGATGAACCTTGCGGGCTTCTGCCGGAACTGCCTCTCGAAATGGTACACAGCCGCCGCCAAGGAAAAAGGCGTCGATGTCGACTACGAAGGCGCGCGCGAGCGTGTCTACGGCATGCCCTACAGCGAGTGGAAGGCCAAGCATCAGACCGAAGCGACGCCCGATCAGGCCGCCGCGTTCAAGCAAAGCCAGCACAGCTAGATCAAACCAGCCTTAGA
>ERZ888423.1733-NODE-1733-length-17908-cov-12.411359_pt1 | contig 17908 bp, 30 predicted proteins | sample MGYA00520523_ERZ888423 | MGnify/ENA primary metagenome ERZ888423 (study PRJEB32303, sample SAMEA104408611) | aquatic metagenome | biome: Brackish water; feature: Pelagic; material: water | place: Baltic Sea | collected 2014-06-08T10:24:00 | depth 30,27 m ...
CGAAGGCGGCCGGACCGTCGGCGCCGGCGTCGTCGCTAAAATCGTCGCGTAGGGCGGGCCAACGGGCCAATCGCCGACCAAGGATGCGGTAATATGGATAGTCAGAATATCAGAATACGCCTGAAGGCGTACGATCACCGGGTGCTGGACCAGTCCACATCCGAGATCGTCAACACGGCGAAGCGGACCGGCGCGACTGTGCGCGGGCCGATTCCCCTGCCGACCCGCATTCAGAAGTACACCGTGCTGCGCGGGCCGCACGTTGACAAGAAATCCCGCGATCAGTTCGAGATGCGCACGCACCGTCGCGTCCTGGACATCGTGGAGCCGACGCCGCAGACGGTCGATGCGCTGATGCGCCTGGACCTGTCGCCCGGCGTCGACGTCGAGATCAAGGTTTAAGCACATGGCGCGACGTACCGGCCTCATCGGGCGTAAGCTCGGCATGACGCGGCTCTTCGGCGAAAGCGGGACGCATATCCCCGTGACCGTCGTCGATGTCGGCGGCAATTTCGTGGTGGCGAAGCGCGAAGCGGCGACGGACGGCTATTCAGCCGTTCAAGTCGGCTTCGGCGCGGCAAAACCGAAGAATGTCTCGCAGCCCATGCGCGGCCATTTCGCGAAAGCGGAAGTCGAGCCGACGCAGCGCTTGAAGGAATTCCGCGTATCCGACGACGCGATCGTCGACGTCGGGGCCGAATTGTCGGCCGCGCATTTTCTCGAAGGCCAACTGGTCGATGTGACCGGCGTGACCATCGGCAAGGGCTTCGCCGGCGCCATGAAGCGTCACGGCTTCGGCGGCCTCCGCGCCAGCCACGGCGTGTCGGTTTCGCATCGTAGCCATGGCTCGACCGGTCAGAACCAGGATCCGGGCAAGGTCTTCAAGGGCAAGAAGATGGCGGGCCATATGGGCGCTCGCCAACGAACCACCCAGCATCTGGAAGTCGTGCGCGTCGATGAAGCGCGCGGCCTGCTGATGATCAAGGGCGCGATCCCCGGCTCCGAGGGCGGCATTGTCTACGTGAAGGACGCCATCCGGCGCCCGACGCCGAAGGATGCGCCGATGCCTGCCGCGATCAAGTCGAACGCGGCCCAGGCAGCCGCCGCCACCTCCAGCGAACCCGCCGCACCTGAAGGCGGGGAGGCGTAAGCGCCATGAAACTGCAAGTCAAAACGCTGAGCAACGGCGAAGCTGGCGAGATCGAAGTCGACGACAACGTCTTCGGCATCGAGCCCCGCGCCGATATCCTGGCCCGCGTCGTGCGTTGGCAACTGGCGAAGCGCCAGGCCGGCACGCACAAGACCAAGGAACGCGGCGAGATCAATCGCACGCATACCCGCATCTATCGCCAGAAAGGCACCGGTCGGGCGCGTCATGGCTCGGCGAACGCCAACCTGTTCCGTGGCGGCGGCGTCTCCCATGGCCCGCGCGTGCGCAGCCATGCCCACGAACTGCCGAAGAAGGTGCGTCGACTCGGCATGCGTTCCGCGCTGTCGGCGAAGCTCGCCGAAGGCAAACTGATCGTCATCGATACGCTGCACCTGCCGGAAGCCAAGACCAAGGCGTTGAAAGCGCAGCTCGCGGTCTTTGGCGCCCGCTCCTACCTCATGGTCGGCGGGGCCGAGCTTGACGCAGGCTTCCAGAATGCGGCGCGCAATCTGGAAGGCGTCGATGTGCTGCCGCAGCAGGGCGCCAACGTCTATGACATCCTGCGTCGCGATCTCCTGATCATGACCCGCGACGCGGTCCAACATCTGGAGGCCCGCCTGAAATGAGCCGCGCCCGCAAGATCCGGGGTCCGGCCCCGAAAATTACGCAGAACCAGATGGTCGAGATCATCCGGAAGCCGATCATCAGCGAAAAGACGACGATGATCTCGGAATATAATCAGGTGACCTTCCAGGTCGCTGTCGACGCCAACAAGGCGGAGATCAAGCAAGCCGTCGAAGGCTTGTTCGATGTCTCCGTGCTGGCCGTGAACACCTTGCGCCAGAAGGGCAAGGTCAAGCGGTTCCGCGGCATCGTCGGCAAGCGCAACGAGACCAAGAAAGCGATCGTCACCCTGGCGGAAGGCGACTCCATCGACGTCGCCGCCGGCCTCTAGGCGGAACGGGGAGCAAGACATATGGCTTTGAAAAGCTACAATCCCACGTCGCCGGCCCGTCGCGGTCTGGTGCTCGTGGATCGCTCCGACCTCTGGAAAGGCCGGCCGGTCAAGGAATTGACCGAAGGTCTGCAGAAGACGGGCGGCCGCAACAATCACGGCCATATCACGTCGCGGCATCGCGGCGGCGGCCATAAGCGGCGGTATCGGTTCATCGACTTCAAGCGTCGCAAGGTCGATATGCCGGCGACTGTGGAACGGCTGGAATACGATCCGAACCGCACGGCGTTCATCGCCCTGATTCGCTATGAGGACGATGAGGTCGCCTACATCCTGGCGCCGCAGCGCCTCAATGTCGGCGATATGGTCATGGCCGGCGACGGCGCGGACATCAAGCCGGGCAACGCCCTGGCGCTGCGCCGCATCCCGATCGGCACGATCGTGCACAATATCGAGATGAAGCCAGGCAAGGGCGGGCAGATCGCGCGCTCCGCCGGCGCCTATGTCCAGTTGGTCGGGCGCGATGCCGGCGAGGCGCTGCTGCGCTTGCCGTCCGGCGAAGTGCGCATGGTCAGCCAGGAATGCATGGCGACGGTCGGCGCGGTGTCGAACCCCGACAATGCGAACCAGACTTTCGCGAAAGCCGGTCGAAATCGTTGGCGCGGCAAGCGCCCGCATGTCCGCGGCGTCGTGATGAACCCGGTCGATCATCCCCATGGCGGCGGCGAAGGCCGCACCTCGGGCGGCCGTCATCCGGTCACGCCTTGGGGCAAGCCGACCAAGGGCCACAGAACACGTAAGAAGAAGCCGTCCGACGCGAAGATCGTGCGTCGCCGGTACGGGAAGGGTTAGACGATGGCGCGTTCCGTATGGAAGGGCCCGTTCGTCGACGGTTATCTGCTGAAGAAGGCGGAAACCGTTCGCGAAAGCGGTCGCAATGACGTTATCCGGACGTGGTCTCGTCGATCCACGATTCTGCCGCAGTTCATCGGACTGACGTTCGGCGTGCATAACGGCCGCAAGTTCATTCCGGTCAGCGTGAACGAGAACATGATCGGTCATAAATTCGGCGAGTTCGCGCCGACCAGGACCTATTACGGCCACACGGCCGATAAGAAGTCGAAGAGGGGCTGATGAGCAAGAAGCCAAACGCGCCGCGCGTCGCCGAGAATGAGGCCCGCGCCTTTGTGAAGCACATTCGCGTCAGCCCGCAGAAACTCAACCTTGTCGCCCAGATGATTCGGGGCATGCAGGTCGAGAAGGCGCTGACGACCCTGGAATTCTCGCGCAAGCGGATTTCCCAGGACGTTTACAAGGCGCTGTCGAGCGCCATTGCGAACGCCGAAAACAATCATCAGCTCGACGTCGATCGCCTGGTGGTCGCGGAAGCGACTGTCGGCAAGCAGATGACGATCAAGCGGATCCGGGCGCGCGCCCGGGGCCGGGCCGGACGGATCGAAAAGCCGTTCAGCAATCTGACGATCATCGTCCGTGAAGTCGAAGAAGAGTTGGAGGCCGCCTGATGGGTCACAAGGTCAATCCGATCAGCCTCAGGATCGGCATCAATCGGACGTGGGAAAGCCGCTGGTATGCGGGCGCCTCCTACGGCAAGACGCTGCACGAGGATCTCGCGATCCGCGAGTATCTGACCAAGCATCTGGCTCAGGCCGGCGTCAGCCGCATCCTGATCGAGCGTCCGGCGAAGAAGCCGCGGATCACCATCCACTCGGCGCGTCCGGGCGTGGTGATCGGCAAGAAGGGCGCAGATATCGACAAGCTGCGCCTGGACTTGAACAAGCTGGTCAACAACGACGTGTCGATCAACATCGTCGAAGTCCGGAAGCCGGAAGTCGACGCCCAACTGGTCGCCGAGAACGTCGCGCAGCAGCTCGAACGGCGGGTCTCGTTCCGCCGGGCGCTGAAGCGGTCGGTGCAGTCGGCGATGCGTCTCGGCGCGCTTGGCATTCGCCTGAATGCCGCGGGCCGGCTTGGCGGCGCCGAAATCGCACGGACGGAATGGTATCGCGAGGGGCGGGTGCCGCTGCACACGCTTCGCGCCGACATCGACTACGGCTTTGCGGAAGCGAAGACGACCTACGGCATTTGCGGAATCAAGTGCTGGATTTTCAAGGGCGAAGTCATCGGGCAAGACCCGATGGCCCGTGACAAGCGTCTTGCGGAGCAGCAGCCTTCGGGCGGCGGCGGCCGACAAGACCGAGACCGATAGTTGGAGCCTTGAGCGATGCTCAGTCCGAAACGAACGAAATACCGCAAGGCTCACAAGGGCCGGATTCACGGCGACGCCAAAGGCGGCACGGACCTGAACTTCGGGTCGGTCGGCTTGAAGGCGATGCAGCCGGGCCGCATCACGGCGCGCCAGATTGAAGCGGCGCGCCGGGCGCTGACCCGCCACATCCGTCGTCAAGGCAAGGTGTGGATCCGGATCTTCCCGGATGTGCCGGTGTCGACGAAGCCTGCCGAAGTCCGCATGGGCAAGGGCAAGGGTTCGCCGGAATACTGGATGTGCCGGGTGAAGCCGGGCCGCATCATGTTCGAGATGGAAGGCGTGCCGGCGGACGTGGCGAAGGAAGCATTCCTGCTCGCCGCCGCCAAGCTGCCGATCGATACCCGGATCGTGACGCGCATCGGGCAGGAGGGTTGAGGTTATGAAAGCAGTCGAAACCCGCGCCAAGTCCGACGACGAATTGAAAACGTCCCTCGCCGGCTTGCGCAAGGAAGCCCTGAACCTTCGGTTTCAGCAAGCGTCCGGCCAATTGGAAAACACGGCGCGCCGCAAGGCCGTACGTAGAGATATCGCTCGGATCATGACGGTGCTCGATGAGCGCCGTCAGGCCCAGGGTTAGGAGAGGCGTCATGCCGAAGCGCGTGCTGAGAGGCGTCGTCGTCAGCGACAAGATGGAAAAGTCGATCACCGTTCGCGTCGAACGGCGGGTTCGCCATCAGGCCTATGGCAAGATCATCACCTTGTCCAAGAAGTTCATGGCTCACGACGAGACCAATGAATTCAAGGCGGGCGATGACGTCGAAATCATTGAAAGCCGTCCGCTGTCCGCCCGCAAGCGGTGGGTAGCGATCAGCAAGTCGGCGGCGACGCCGGCGTCGGAGGGCTAGGTCGATGATCCAAGTCGAAACCAACCTGGCGGTCGCGGATAATTCCGGGGCGAAGCGGGTGCAGTGCATCCGCGTGCTCGGCGGCACCGGCCGACGTTATGCGAGCGTCGGCGATGTCATCGTCGTCTCCGTGAAGGACGCCATTCCGCGCGGCCGCGTCAAGAAGGGCGAAATCCACAAGGCGGTCGTCGTTCGCACCGCCAAGGAAATTCGCCGCGAAGACGGATCGGCGATCCGGTTCGACGACAATGCGGCGGTGTTGATCAACAATGCGCGGGAGCCGATCGGCACCCGCATCTTCGGGCCGGTGGTGCGCGAGCTGCGCGGTCGCCAGTTCATGAAGATCATCTCCCTCGCCCCTGAAGTGCTCTAGGAGGGTCCCTGAGTTATGCGGCGCATGCGCAAAGGCGACCAGGTGGCGGTGCTCACCGGTCGCGATAAAGGCAAACGGGGCGAAATCCTCCGGGTCATTCCGAAAGAGGACCGCGTTGTCGTTCAGGGCGTGAACATGGTGAAGCGGCATCGCAAGCCATCGAACGCCTCCCCTGGCGGCATCGAGGAATTCGAGGCCCCAATCCACGTCTCCAACGTGGCGCACATCGACCCGGCTTCGGACAAGCCGACCCGGATTGGCTTCAAAATGCTGGACGACGGCCGCAAAGTGCGTGTCGCCAAGAAGTCCGGCGACGTGATCGATCGGTAGGCGAATATGGCGAGACTGAAACAACACTACGAAGATGTCGTGCGGGCCGAGCTACTTGAGAAATTCAAGTACGCGAACCCGATGCAGGCGCCGCGCCTGGACAAGATCGTGATCAACATGGGCGTCGGCGAAGCTACGTCCGACAGCAAGAAGATCGATTCGGCGGTTCAGGACCTGACGTTGATTTCCGGCCAGAAGCCGGTTGTCGCCAAGGCGAAGAAGTCGGTCGCGACCTTCAAGCTGCGCGAGGGCATGGCCATTGGCTGCAAGGTCACGCTGCGCAGCAAGCGCATGTATGAATTCATGGACCGGCTGGTGAACATCGCCTTGCCGCGCGTCCGTGACTTCCGCGGCCTGAACGGCAAATCCTTCGACGGCCGCGGCAACTATGCCATGGGCTTGAAGGAGCAGCTGGTGTTCCCGGAGATCGAGTACGACAAGATCGACGCGATCCGCGGCATGGACATTGTCATTTGCACGACGGCTGACACCGATGCCGAGGCCAAAGAGCTTCTGCGCGGTTTCAACATGCCGTTCATCAATTAAGGAGGCCGCACCATGGCGAAAGTCGGAACGGTCGAAACGAACGAACGCCGCCGCGCGCTGGCCAAGAAACTTGCGCCGAAGCGCGCGCGCTTGAAGGCGGTTGTCACGGACAAGACGCTGCCGGCCGGCGAACGCTTCGCCGCGACCCTGAAGCTGGCGGAGATGCCGCGCAATTCCGCGAAGAACCGCGTGCGCAATCGCTGCCGGATAACCGGACGGCCGCGCGGCTACTACCGCAAATTCGAGATGTCTCGTATCGCGCTTCGGGAACTGGCGTCGAGCGCCATGCTTCCCGGCGTCACGAAGTCGAGCTGGTGAGGATACTGGGATGTCGATGACAGATCCGCTCGGGGATATGCTGACCCGCATCCGGAACGGCCAGCGCGCCGGCCAGGCGACGATTTCGTCGCCTGCGTCGAAGCTGCGCGCGAGCGTTCTGGAGGTTCTGAAGCGCGAAGGGTTCATTCGCGGCTATCAGGTGAATGACAACGCTAGCGGCAAGGCTGAACTCGCGATCGAACTGAAATACTACGAAGGCGAGGGCGTCATTCGGACGATCCAGCGCGTGTCGAAGCCTGGCCGTCGCGTCTATTCCAAGATCGACGACCTGAAGCCGGTCCGGAACGGACTTGGCATCGCCATTTTGTCGACGCCGTCTGGCGTCTTGTCGGATCACGAAGCTCGCCAGCGCAATGTCGGCGGCGAAGTGCTCTGCCAAGTCTTCTAGACGGACGCCAGATTAAGGAAAGAGCTATGTCACGCGTTGGCAAAAACCCGATCGCCATCCCGGCTGGCACGACTGTTACGGTCGATGGCCAGACCATCAAGGCGAAAGGCAAGATGGGCGAGCTGCAGATGCAGCTTGCGACGTCTATCGGCGGCGTCGTCGAGGACGGTCATCTGATCATTCGGCCCAAGGCGAACCCGCAACGGACCCGCATGATGTGGGGCACGATGCGCAGCTTGGCGCAGAGCCTCGTCACCGGCGTCTCGGAAGGGTATACCCGGAACCTCGAGATCAACGGCGTCGGCTATCGCGCCCAGGTCGAGGGCAAGGCGCTCAAGCTGCAGCTTGGCTTCAGCCACGATGTGCTGTACCCGATTCCCGAGGGCATCGAGATCAAATGCGAACGGCCGACCGCCGTGTCGATCACCGGCGCCGACAAGCAGCGCGTGGGCCAGATCGCTTCGGAAATCCGCGCGTACCGCCCGCCTGAGCCCTACAAGGGCAAGGGCGTCAAATATGCCGATGAACACATCTTCCGCAAGGAAGGCAAGAAGAAGTAATGGGAGCGTTGGGCAATGTTTACGCCTAAGGAGCGCTATGAACGGCGGCTGAACCGCACCCGTGCGGCCCTTCGCAAGAAGTCGCGCGGCCGCTTGCGGTTGTCGGTCTTCCGTTCCGGGCGCCACATCTATGCGCAGGTTATCGATGACGTGGCGGGCACGACGCTCGCGGCGGCGTCGACTGTCGAAAAGGAACTGCGTGAGGCGCTGAAGACCGGCGCCGATATCGCGGCCGCTGGCGAAGTCGGCAAGCGCGTCGCAGCGCGGGCCGTCGCGGCGGGCATCGAGGCCGTCGTCTTCGATCGCGGCGCCTACCGTTATCATGGCCGCGTCAAGGCGCTGGCTGAAGCCGCCCGCGAAGGCGGGCTCAAGTTTTAGGCGAGGCGGGAAAAAAGAAGATGGCCAGAGGTCCGAGAGGCGAGCGCGGCGAACGCGGCGGTCGCGATCGAGAAGACAGCGACATCGTCGAGAAGCTGGTGTCGATCAATCGCGTCGCCAAAGTCGTGAAGGGCGGCCGACGCTTCGGCTTCTCCGCGCTTGTGGTTACCGGCGACGGGGCCGGCCGGGTCGGCTACGGCTCCGGCAAGGCGCGTGAAGTGCCGGAAGCGATCCGCAAGGCGACGGAGCAGGCGAAGAAGAAGATGGTGCGCATCCCGCTTCGGGAAGGCCGCACCCTTCACCATGACGCGACGGGCCATTTCGGCGCCGGCCGCGTCGTCGTCCGCGCCGCGCCCGCAGGCACCGGCGTCATCGCCGGCGGCCCGATGCGCGCGGTCTTCGAGGCCCTGGGCGTTCAGGACGTCGTCGCCAAGTCGGTCGGCACGTCGAACCCTTATAACTTGGTAAAGGCGGCGTTCGACGCGATCTCCAACACCCAGTCCCCCCGTCAGGTCGCGGCGCGTCGCGGCATGAAGGTTCCGGAAGTGCTCGGCCGCCGCGGCGCCGACGCTGAAGCCGCTGATGCGTCCGTCGCCGAGGAGTAATAGGGTCATGGCCGCCGAAAAGAAGATGTTGAAAGTCCGCCAGACCGGCAGCCCGATCCGTCGGGAAGCCAGTCAGCGCGCGACCTTGATCGGCTTGGGCTTGAATAAGCTCGGCCGGGTGCGCGAGCTTGAGGACACGCCGTCGGTGCGCGGCATGATCCGCAAGGTCCAGCACATGGTCGAAGTGCTCGACTGACGGTCGAGCCTTGAATGTTTGTGGCCATGCCCCGATCTGGTGGGCATGGGGTTATGAAGGATAAAGCCGATGCGGCTTGAAGATATTCGCGACAATCCCGGCGCTTCCAAGCCGAAGCGTCGTCTTGGCCGAGGCATCGGCTCCGGGGTCGGCAAGACGTCCGGGCGCGGCGTCAAGGGCCAGAAAGCCCGCAGCGGCGTCGCCATCAAGGGCTACGAAGGCGGGCAGATGCCAATCTACCGCCGGGTGCCGCGTCGCGGCTTCACCCCGCGCAACAAGATTGTCTATCAGATCGTCAACCTCGACGGTCTGGCGAAGGCGATCGAGGCCGGCAAGCTAGAGGCCGGGCAAACCGTTGACCGCGCGGTCCTGGTCGCGGCAGGCATGGCGCGCCCGAACGGCACGCCGATCCGGCTGCTCGCCAAGGGCGAATTGCAGGCGGCGCTGACATTGCAGGTCCATAGCGCTTCTGCGGCCGCGATCGCCGCCATTGAGGCTGCCGGCGGGTCGGTGACCGTCGAGGCAAAATCGGAAGAGGCCGCCGGCTGATGGCATCGGCCGCCGAAAGGCTGGCGTCGAACGTCAATTTTTCGTCGTTCGGCAAAGCCAAGGAACTTCAACAGCGCATCTTGTTCACGCTGGGCGCGCTGGTGGTCTACCGGCTCGGCACCTATATCCCGATCCCCGGCGTCGATTCCTCTGTCCTGTCGGAGATCTTCGACCAGGGCGGCGGCGCGGGCATTATCGGGATGTTCGACATGTTCTCCGGCGGCGCGCTGGGGCGGATGTCGATCTTCGCGCTGAACATCATGCCGTACATTTCGGCGTCGATCATCGTGCAGCTGTTGACGGCCGTGGTGCCGTCCTTCGAGCAGATGAAGAAGGACGGCGAGGCCGGCCGCAAGAAACTCAATCAGTATACGCGCTACGGCACGGTCGTTCTGGCGGCCGTGCAGGCGATCGGCTTGTCGAGCGGCGTCGCCAGCTTCGCCGGCCCCAATGGCCCCGCGGTCGCCGACCCGAGCATGTTCTTCTATGTCTCGACGGTGGTGACCATCGTCGGCGGCACGATGTTCCTGATGTGGCTGGGCGAACAGATTACCGCCCGGGGCATCGGCAATGGCATTTCGCTGATCATTTTCGCCGGCATTGTCGCCAATCTGCCCCAGGCGCTGGCGCAGCTCTTCGAATTGAGCCGTCAGGGCGCGATGTCGGCCGCTTTCCTGCTGCTGCTGCTTGCGATCATCATCGGCGTCATCGTCTTCGTCGTGTTCATGGAACGCGCCCAGCGCCGGATCATCGTGCAATATCCGAAGCGGCAGACCGGCAACCGCATGGTTGGCGGCGAGTCGTCCCATCTGCCATTGAAGCTGAATACCGCGGGCGTCATCCCGCCGATCTTCGCAAGCTCCCTGCTGTTGTTGCCGGCGACCTTCCAGAGCCTCGGCAGCGCCAGTTCCATGCCCGGCTGGCTGCAGTCGGTCATGGCCTACATGGCGCCCGGGCAGCCGCTCTACCTGGCTGTTTACCTGTTTCTGATCGTGTTCTTCTGCTTCTTCTACACGTCGATCGTGTTCAATCCGGAAGAGACCGCGGACAATCTGCGCAAGCATGGCGGCTTCGTCCCCGGCATTCGTCCTGGCAAGAATACCGCGCATTATCTCGAATATGTTCTGGAACGGCTGACGGTCGTCGGCGCGGCATACCTGGCTGGCGTATGCCTGCTGCCGGAACTGCTGCGCACCCAGTACGCGGTGCCCTTCTACTTCGGCGGCACCAGTTTGTTGATCGTCGTCAGCGTGACGATGGATACGGTTGCGCAAATTCAGTCGCATCTCCTGGCCCATCAGTATGAAGGTCTGGTGAAGAGGCAGAAGCTGCGGGGGAGACGCCGTTGAATATCATTCTGCTCGGCCCGCCGGGCGCCGGCAAAGGCACGCAGGCGGAACGGCTGGTTAAGGAGCGCGGACTCCTGCAACTGTCGACCGGCGACATGCTACGGGCGGCGGTCGCGGCCAAGACCGAAGTCGGCCTCCGCGCCAAGACGATCATGGACCGGGGCGATCTTGTATCCGACGACGTCGTGATCCAGATTATCTCCGACCGGCTGGATGAGGCGGACGCTAAGTCCGGCGTCATCCTCGACGGGTTTCCCCGGACGGTCGCCCAGGCGGCAGCTCTGGATGCGATGCTGGCGCGGAAGGGCATGACCCTGGCGGCTGTGATCGAAATCGCCGTCGACGAGGCGGCCCTGGTGCAACGGATCGAGAAGCGTGCGGCCGAGACGGGCGGCGCGCGGGCGGACGACACGGTTGAAACGCTGCGCAACCGGCTTTCGGTCTACCGGCAGCAGACAGCGCCGATCATCCCCTACTACCGGGACAAGGGCGCATTGAAGACAGTGGACGGCATGGCGAGCATCGATCAGGTGAGCGCCGACATCGCAGCGATCCTGGACGCCGCTTGACACGGCGTCGCAGGCGGCGGAACGGATTGACGTATCGGGGCGAGGCCCTATAATCCCGCGCTTCGCGTTTCGGCTGGACAGGGTCCGGCGGCGCGAGGCAGCGACATCAGGAGGACGGCAGAGTGGCGCGTATTGCGGGCGTCAACATTCCGACGAATAAGCGTGTCCTAGTGGCGCTGACTTATATTCATGGAATCGGTGACCATAGAGCATTTCAGATTTGCGAGAAGGTCGGGATCGACCTCAGCCGGCGCGTGAATGAATTGACCGAACAAGAGGTCATCAATATTCGCGAGGCGATCGATCAGGACTATCAGGTCGAAGGCGATCTGCGTCGCGAAGTGTCGATGAACATCAAGCGGCTGATGGATCTGGGTTGTTATCGGGGCTTGCGGCATCGTCGCAATCTTCCGGTGCGCGGCCAGCGGACCCACACCAACGCCAGAACCCGCAAGGGCAAAGCCCGCGCGATTGCTGGCCGCAAGAAGTAACGCCGGTTATCCGGCTCGAGGAGTAGACCATGGCTAAAGCTGCGGCGGCTGCGCGCGTCCGGAGACGCGAGCGGAAGAACATCACATCGGGCCTGGCCCATGTGAATGCAAGCTTCAACAACACGATGATCACGATTACCGACGTGCAGGGCAATTCCATCGCCTGGTCGTCGGCCGGCTCCCAGGGCTTCAAGGGCAGCCGCAAGTCGACGCCGTTCGCGGCCCAGGTCGCCGCGGAAGATTGCGCCCGCAAGGCCAAGGAGCATGGGGTCAAGAATCTCGAAGTGGAAGTGAAGGGTCCGGGGTCGGGCCGTGAATCGGCCTTGCGCGCCTTGCAGGCCGCCGGTTTCCAAATCGCCTCGATTCGGGACGTTTCGCCGATCCCGCATAATGGATGCCGCCCGCGCAAGCGTCGCCGCGTCTAGGTCTTCCTTCGCGCGGGCCTCTTCAGTCGGCCCGCGCTTATTCATACGCCGCCGCCCCAGCGTGATTGCGCCGGCGGCGGCGTCAAGTCTTTTTGCCGTCAGAGGTGCGCCATGAACTTCATGCAGAACAACTGGCAGACATTGATCAAGCCCGCGAAGCTTGGGATTGAGCCGAAAGGCGACCCGAGCCGCAGCGCGACTGTGATCGCCGAGCCGTTGGAACGCGGCTTCGGCGTGACGCTGGGCAATGGTCTGCGCCGGATCCTCCTCTCTTCCCTCCAGGGCGCTGCGGTCACCTCCGTCAAGATCGACGGCGTGCTGCACGAGTTCTCGTCGATCCCGGGCGTTCGCGAAGATGTCACCGACATCGTCCTGAACATCAAGTCGATGGGCCTGCGGATGCATGTCGACGGTCCCAAGCGGATTACGCTGGAAGCCAAGGGCCCCGGCGTCGCGACCGCAGGCCAGATCGAAACCGGCCCCGATATCGAGGTCATGGATCCGGATCTGGTGATCTGCACCCTCGACGAGGGCGCTTCGGTTCACATGGAAATGACGGTTGAGACCGGCAAGGGATACGTCCCAGCCGTGCAGAACCGCGCGGAAGATGCGCCGATCGGGTTGATCCCCGTCGACGCGATCTACAGCCCGGTCCGTCAGGTCTCGTACCGGATCGAGAATACCCGTGTCGGCCAGGTGACGGACTACGACAAGCTGCAATTGCATGTCGAGACCAACGGCGCTCTGACGCCGGAAGACGCTGTCGCCTATGCGGCGCGGATCCTGCAGGATCAGCTTCAGTTGTTCATCAACTTCGAAGAGCCGAAGCCGGCGACCGAACGCGAAGACGTGCCGGACCTGCCGTTCAACAAGAACCTGCTACGTCGGGTCGAGGAGCTTGAGCTCAGCGTCCGGTCGGCGAATTGCTTGAAGAACGATAACATCATCTACATCGGCGATCTGGTGCAGAAGACCGAAGGCGAGTTGCTGCGTACGCCGAACTTCGGCCGGAAGTCGCTGAACGAAATCAAGCATGTTCTGGAACAGATGGGCCTGCATGTCGGGATGGAAATCCCGAACTGGCCGCCCGAGAACATCGACGATCTCGCCCGCCGGCTCGAAGAGCCCTTCTAAAGCAATCCGCGCCCTGCTGGGCGCGCTCGTTCAGGTAAGAGGATAGACCGATGCGTCATCGCAAGGGACCGGCCAAGCTGGGCCGCACGTCAACTCACCGTCGCTCGATGTTGGCGAACATGTCGGCGGCGCTCATCAAGCACGAACAGATCGTAACGACGCTGCCGAAAGCCAAGGCGCTGCGCCCGGTCGTCGAAAAGCTGATCACGCTCGGCAAGAATGGCGATCTGGCGGCGCGCCGCATGGCGATCGCCCGGCTTGGCGACGAGGCGATGGTGCGGAAGCTGTTCAGCATGCTGGGCGAGCGTTATGCCAATCGGCCGGGCGGCTATACGCGCATCATGCGCGCAGGTTTCCGCTACGGCGACGATGCGGCGCTGGCAGTGATCGAACTGGTCGACCGCGACCCCGAAGCCAAGGGCAAGGATTCCGGTCCGACCGGGTATGAGGACGAAGAAGACGCCGCCTGATCCGGCGGGCTTCCAGGAACAAGAAAATGCCGTGAGGCCGGAAGGCCTCACGGCATTTGTCGTTTCAGGCGATGCTATTGCAGGCCCATGCAGGTCGCGTAATAGCTGACCGTGCCCGGCCAGTCGGAGAAGACGCCGACGACGCCGACGTCCTTCGCCAGCACGTCTAGCATGTCGAACGTCCGGCCATCGCCGTCGATCGCGGATTTGACGGTCTGAAAGTACCAGCCGCCGCCATTGCGCAGCGGGCCGGACCGCTCCAGCGTCCAGGTGATGATCTTCAGGCCGGCAGCCGTCGCCGCCTTGGCATAGGCTGAGGGGACGATCTTGCCGTCCTCGAGCGTGACCAGCACCCACATCGGCGGCGCGATATAGTTCACGCCCATGGCCTTGAGCGCGCCCATCGTCGGCGACAGGGCGTCCGGCTGCATCGGATCGAACGTCTTCGTCGTTTCATAGCGGTCGTCCAGATAGACTGCTTGCTTGCCGAAGGCAGGCTCCGCCTTGATCCAGTAAAGCACGTCATTCAGATTGAAGGACTGGGGCCAGACATCTTCCGGCGGGATGCCGGCCGCCTTGTACTCGTCGATCATCTTTTGCGCATAGGCTTCCTGGGTGAAGCCATCGAAGGGCATCGCGACGGACGGGCCTTTCAGCTCCGGCGTGAACTTCCCGCCAAGCGACCGGATCAGCTGGATCGATTCGGCGTGGGTCATCAGCGTTCCCGCCTGGCCGGAATAGAGGTCGGTCCGCCAGCGCGCGGTGCCGTTCATGTAGGCCGCGACCGTCTCGGCCTTGCTGTCGGCGGCGTCCATCTTGCCCCGAAGGGTGCGAAATTCCGCCAGGGTCAGGTCGGATGCGCGGCATTCCGCGCTCGCCTTGGCGTCGCCGGCCGCGGCCTTGAACGGGGCCGTGCACTTGGCGGCGAGCGGCGTCGCCAGGATGGTGGTCGTGGTGTGCAGATCGTTCTGGGCGTGACGGCACACAAGTTCCTTGTCGGCCGTGAAGGTCACGTCGCATTCGATGATGCCGGCGCCCATGCGCCCGGCCGCCCGGTAGGACTGCTCCGTGTGCTCGGGGAACATCATCGGCGCGCCGCGATGGCCGATCGAGAACAGCGTCGGCTTGGCTGCCTGGCCGGCGCAGGACGCAAGCTTGGTCTTGAGCGGGCCGTCCGCCATCTGATCGATCAGATAATAGGGCCGGGGTCCGACCTCGACCTCAGCGGCGACGACGGGCGCCGCCGCCGTCAGCCACAGGGCCGTGGCGGCTAGGGCGTATGTTCCAAAACGCATTGCGGGTAACTCCTGGGTAGGGTGAAGACCCTGGCAGGAGTGAGGCTATCGGGTGACGTGGCTATGACGGCTGTGTGAAGACGGGATGACGCGCCGATGAATACGGCGTGACAGCAGCGGGCCGCGATCAACCGTCAGCCATTGTAGAACCGGCGCCCCCAATCCCGGAGCCAGAGCCGGACCAGCAGCCGCTTCTTGCCGGGCTCCGCCCAGTCCTCGAAGCCCGTGCGGCGGTGGCCGATGCGGCGGTTGTTGACGATCTGGATCTGCCCAGGCTCGAAGAAGAAGGAGACGTCCATGCCGGGCGCGCTCATCTCGGCCTCCAGGGCGTCCAAGGCTTCGGCGCCCAGGGCGTCCAGGGGTTCGCCCGCAAGCTTCTGGCCGTTAGCCACCTGAAATTTCGAGAGGCGCGAGAGCAGACGCCCATCCTCGATTTCGAAGAGCGGATGATATGTGGTAATGACATCGCCTGGCGCATGCTCGCGCTGCCGGTCGAAGTAGAAGGGCTGGCAAAGGCGCGCCGTCAGGTCCGGGCGTTTGGCGGATAGCGCGGCATAGGCTGCTTCGAACGATACGATATGGGAGACGCCGCCCGCCTTCGCCGGCCGGAGGCAGAGCAGCGCCGCATAGTTCGGCGGGCAGTTGTTGTAGCTGTTGTCGGTATGGAAATTCTGCTCGGCATTGGTGACGTCCGGCCGAACGCCATTGCCAGGCGGGCGGCCAAGGTCGGTGACGTCATAGGTCAGCGCGCCTTTCCAGTTCTGCGCGACCGGGCGTTCGATCATGCTGCAGAGGAGCCAATGGGCGAGGCGCGCGCCGTCCTCGCCAAGGGCGTCCATCGGCAGACGGTCGATGAGCGCAAAGCCGATGCCCTCGACCAGTTGCGGGCGGAGGCTTTCCATGAAAGCCGTGGCGGCGGGGAGATCGAAGTGGCCAGGCTTGACCTGGGCGATCGGCAGCGGGCTTGGCCTGAATGCTGCCCAGGCCTCGATCAATTCGTCGGCCGCGGCGTCGGGCAGGGCCGCGCGGCCTGGCTTCGGGCCGATATCGGCGGCCCGCCAGCCGGCGGCGGCCAAGGGTTGAGTGTCTGGCATCGATAGGCTCCAGTGCGTTACGGGCGGTCAAGACTGACCTGCGATTTGGCGCAACCGCCAAAAAATGGCTAGGTTGATCGAGCAAGCGATTATCCGGAGCATACACCCGAGGCAGGAGCGACTGGAAGCAGATGCAGGACCTGACGCGCGTTCATGGCCGCAAGGCCGGATCCGGCTCCATCGTTCCCGGCGCCGCGCCTGTCGCTCGCCCTCAGGCGTGGGGCTGTCCTGGCCCCGATGGCATGGGCGCCCGGTAGCCATGCTCCGAACCCTCGCTCCCGTCGCGGCGCTGCTGCTGAGCGTGGCGCTGTTGTTGATGGGCAACGGCCTCCAGAACACGCTTGTGCCGGTCCGCGCCAATATCGAAGCGTTCTCGCCCCTGGCGCTCGGTTTGCTTGGCGGCTGTTATTATGCCGGTTTCGGCATCGGCTGCCTCTGTGGGCCGCGGATCGTGCGCCGGGTCGGCCATATTCGCGCCTTTACCGCGATCGTCGCGGTCGCGTCCGCCGCGACGCTGGTCCATGCGATCTTCGTGGACGAAATCGTGTGGATCGCGCTCCGCGCCCTGACGGGCTTCTGCTTCGCGGTGATTTTCATGGTCATCGAAAGCTGGCTGCACGACAAGGCGACCAATGAAACCCGCGGCACGGTGTTTTCCGTCTACATCGTCATCAACCTGACGGTCGTGACCATCGGCCAGATGATGCTGACCCTGGATGACGTCCGCGGCTTCACGCTGTTCGCGCTGGCGTCGATCCTGGTTTCCCTGGCGGCGGCGCCCCTGGCGATGACCCGGTCCCAGCAACCGGCCCTGCCATCCATCGTGCGGCTGCGGTTGCTGCGGCTCTATCGGCTGTCGCCGGTCGGCGTCGTCGGGGCGTTCTGCGTCGGCCTCATCAACAGCACATTCTGGACGCTGGGGCCGGTGTTCGCGGTGAGCCAGGCCAGCGGCGACGGCGCGGCCGCCACGGCGACCTTCATGGCGGTCGGCGCGATCGCCGGCGCGGCCGGGCAATGGCCGCTCGGGCGGGCGTCCGACAAGACCGACCGGCGCCGGGTCATCGTCTTCGCCTGCATTGGCGGGGCGATCGCCGGCCTGTCGATGTTCCTGCTGGGCGAAGCGTCAGATAGCGCGCGCCTCGCCTGCATCTGGGCGTTCGGCCTCTTCGCCATCCCGCTCTATGCGCTCACGGCGGCGCATATGAACGACAAAGTCGAGAAGGACGGCTTTGTCGAAGCCGCGGGCGGAATGCTGCTGATATTCTCCATGGGCGCGATCCTGGGGCCGGTGTTCGCGTCAGTGGCGATGCGGGCCTATGGCGGCTCGGCGATGTTCCTCTACACGGCGGCCGTGCACCTGATGCTGGCCGGATTCACGATCTACCGGATCAAACGCCGGGCCCCAGCCGCCGAGTCCGAGCGCGGCGAATTCGCCGAAGCCCTCCTCCAAACCCAAACCGTCGCCGCAATCGAGCCCAACCCCCCATCCGCTGAAGACCGGCCGACGGACGTGCAATAGAGCAGCGGGCTAGAGCGTCGGGCGATTAATCTGCAACATAGGCAGCGTTTCTGAGGAAGTT
>ERZ888423.1734-NODE-1734-length-17908-cov-7.184731_pt1 | contig 17908 bp, 16 predicted proteins | sample MGYA00520523_ERZ888423 | MGnify/ENA primary metagenome ERZ888423 (study PRJEB32303, sample SAMEA104408611) | aquatic metagenome | biome: Brackish water; feature: Pelagic; material: water | place: Baltic Sea | collected 2014-06-08T10:24:00 | depth 30,27 m ...
ACACCACCAGCAGAGGACGCAACCGGAGCACCAGGCAACCCCAGAGCCGGCGGCGTGCCACCTCCGACAGGGACGGCTGAAGGCAGTCCGGGGATCGGCGGTAGTGGCGGGGTCACTACTCCGGCCTCACCGATAATCGGGGCACCCGGGACCGGGAGCGTCGGCGGACCGACGTTACCCACGGACGTGCCGACTGGCGCGCCGGGAACAGGCGGCAGCGGCGGCGTGACGCCGCCACCCGAGTTCACCGCTGGGACACCGGGAAGCGGTGGCGAGGGAGGCGTCGCCCCCGCGGCGGGGACTGACACCGACGCTGGCGGACGTGGCGGAACCGCAGGCGTGGCTGCCACCGCAGAACTCGCAGGCGGAACCACGACCGGGGGCGCTGGCTGTCCCGGACCAGCGGTCAACGATGATGCGGCCTGCTGCAGCGACTCCGAGATGCCGCCCGGATTAGAGATGATCTGCTGCAGGATCCCCACGCACGGCACCCCGCCACGTGTCGTGTCGGCGGACGCCAACGGGCTCAACAGCGGGGCGCTCAGGAACATCCCGGCGCTGCCCAGCATGACGACGACCATGCTCTTCTTGGTCCGTGACATCTGCTCCAAGCCCTTCTGCCTCCGTGCCGTGCAAAATTACATTCGCGTAGTTACCTCCCCTACTGAACCGAAAACTTCTCAATTCGCCCACACGACAAATCTGGTGTTATTCAACCGTTGCCGATGAGACGCGATCTCGTCACCGTCGGACCGTGGTGAACTGCGCGAACCTAATTCCGGCCCACGCGTGGAAATGCACCCCTTGTGGGCCGAAAACACGTCCCACCGCTGTTACTCACGCCAACGGAGCGCGCCACATCAGGTGTGTTCCCCCACCCGGAGCCGCCCGCACCGAAAACGATCCACCGACATCCTCGGCACGGCGCCGCAGATTGGTGAGCCCGCTTCCGGTGACGTCGGCGCCGATGCCCCGCCCGTTGTCAGCGACCTCGATCGTCAGATCGTCGTCGACGGTGACGGTGACGGTCAGCGTCGTCGAGTCCGCGTGGCGCACGGTATTGCTGACTGCTTCACGAACCACCGCCTCAGCGTGGTCGGCCAAGGTGGCGTCGACGACAGACAGCGGACCGACGTACTGCACCGATGTGCGCACCCCCGAACCAGGGAACGCACCGACAGCCTCATCGATCCGCTGCCTCAGCCTGGTGATGCCCGAGGAACCACCATGCAAATCGAAGATTGTGGTACGGATGTCCTGAATGACTTCCTGCAGGTCGTCGACGGAATCGGACAGTCGCTGCTGCACGTCGCCCGCGCCGGCCCGAGCGATGGTTCCCTGCAGGGAGAGACCCACAGCGAAGAGTCGCTGTATCACCTGGTCGTGCAGATCGCGCGCGATGCGGTCACGCTCGGTGAGGATGCTCAACTCGCGCATCCGGTGTTGCGTGCTCGCCAGCTGCCACGCCAGCGTGGCCTGGTCTGCGAACGCCGCCATCATGTCGAGCTCCCCGACGCTAAATGGTTGCGCACCAACGGGCCTCAACGCGACCAGAACCCCGGCCACCGCGTCGGTGGCACGCAGAGGAAGCACCAGAGTCGGGCCGCCGGAATCGCCGGTGCCGACGTCGACTCCGTTGAAGCTCCACGGAGTCCGCTGGACGAACGCATCGCCGATCGCGGTTCCCTCGACGGGTATCGACCCCTGCCCTAGGCCGGCGACGTCGCCCGCAGAGGCCACCACCACAAGCTCAGAAACTGCACTGGTCGGCAGGTCCGGGTCGACGGGAATCGCAACCAGGGTCAAAATCGCGCCGCTGAGCTTTTGCGCTTCGTCGGCGACCAGTCGGAAAATCCCGGCCGGGTCGGTGCCCGAGAGTAACTCGGTGCCGATATCGCGGGTGGCAGCGATCCACGACTGACGTGCCCGCACCTGCCCGTATAGGCGGGCGTTGTCGATCGCGATACCTGCTGCGGCGGCAAGCGCCTGCACCAACACCTCGTCGTCCTCACTAAAAGGATGCCCATCAACCTTCTCGGCCAGATAAAGGTTGCCGAAGACATCATCACGGACGCGTACTGGTACGCCCAGAAACGTGCGCATCGGCGGATGGTTGGGCGGAAATCCGACCGAAGCCGGATGACTCGAGATGTTTTCCAGTCGAATAGGTTTAGGGTCATCCACCAGAGCACCGAGCACTCCGCGCCCCTCAGGCAGATGCCCGATCCGATCGCGGGTCGCTGCGTCGATGCCCTCGTAGACGAACTCGACGACTTCGTTGTCGTGGCCGCGCACACCCAGCGCGCCGTACTGTGCATCGACAAGCTCGATCGCGGTATGCACAATCGTGCGCAGGGTGTCGTCGAGTTCCAGACCCGATGTGACGGCCAGCATCGCCTCGACCAGTCCATCCAGCCGGTCACGCCCCTTGATAATCTGCTCCACTCGGTCCTGCACCTCAGTGAGCAGCTCACGCAGTCTCAGCTGCGAAAGAGCGTCCCGCAAAGGGCGCACGCCTCCGTCGCGATCCGGCTCGGCCATGTCCGCCACCACACCATGGTGCAACACCGGACGCCGATTCACGTAACGTTGGCGAGGACTATTGGCCCTGTACGCCGGCGCCCGATTCGAGCAGTGTTGATACCGCACCGATCGGAGGTCACCATGCCCGCGACACAAGTTCAATCCGAAGTTGTCGTCGCCGCGCTGCAGCTGGCCTGCCGGGCACCGTCACTGCATAACAGCCAGCCATGGCGTTGGGTCGCCACCGAGCACTCCGTCGAGCTCTTCGCCGACCCGGCGCGCTTGGTCCGGTCCACGGACCCTAGCGGCCGGGAATCGCTGATGAGCTGCGGCGCCGTTCTCGACCACTTCCGGGTGGCGATGTCGGCGGCGGGCTGGAAAACCACCGTCGAGCGCTTCCCCGATCAGGACGACCCACTGCACCTCGCGACGATAGAATTCACTGCAGCACCGGTGTCCGAGGAGCAGACGCGCCGTGCCGACGCCATTCTCCTGCGGCGTACCGACCGGCTACCGCTTGCAGCACCGCCGGACTGGGCTCGACTAGCGAGCACCTTTAGTGAGGACGCAGGGTCCGGTGCGGTGCGTGTGCACGTCGTCGCCGACGAGTTTCGGTGCTCGGTAGCCAAAGCCTCCCAACTGGCCGACGCGCTGCGCCTCTACGATTCCGACTACCATTCCGAACTTTCCTGGTGGACAGCTGATTTTGTTGCCAGCGATGGCATCCCGCCGAGTTCGTTGATAACTGCGGCCGAAAGTGACCGGGTCGATGTTGGACGAACATTTCCCGTCTTCGCCCAACCTGAACGGCGTCGCGAGCTGGACGATGACCACTCGAAGATCCTCGCGCTCTCAACCGAGACAGACTCCGGTGACAGTGTATTGCGCTGCGGCGAAACACTTTCCGCGGTACTTCTGGACGCTACTATGGCGGGAATGTCGACGTGCACGCTGACCCACATCACCGAGGTGCCGGCGAGTCGCGACATCGTCGCCTCGCTCCTTCCCTCCGATGCCATCCCCCAGGCGCTCGTTCGGATTGGACTGGCACCCGCCGTCGGCGCTACGCCACCCCCGACCCCGCGCCGACCGATCGAGCACGTCCTTCAAATACAGCGTCCTTCAAACACATAGGGGGCCAACATGTTAAACCACAGCCCAACACCCTGCATCGCGGTAGGAATCGACGGCTCACAATCCGCGCTCGACGCCGCGCTCTGGGCGATAGACGAAGCGGTCCATTTCGGTGTCCCGCTACGATTGGTGAATGTGGTCGAGCCGGCCGAGCCGGCGTTGAACGATCCGGGCGACCTGGCACCCCGAATGGCCGCTGCGGAGGTCGCGGTGCGCAACGCCCTGACTGCGGTGGAGTCAACCAAGCGGCCCGTCACGATCGAGGCCGAGATCCTCCAAGGAAGACCGGTGCAAACACTACTGGAGGCCGCACGCTCCGCGCTGATCCTTGGCATCGGGGCGCGCGGACTCAAGCACGCCACGCAGGGGCGCATCGGCTCGACCGCAGCGGCCCTGTCGGCTGCCGCACATTGCCCCGTGGTGATAGTGCGGGCTCAGCGCCCCCACGGCGGCCACAACCGCGCGGTGGTCATCGAGCTCGACGACACGGCAAGAGGCGGTGCGGTCTTACAACGTGGTCTAGACGCGGCCAAGCGCCGGAATGCTCCGGTATTCGTGCTGACGCCCGCAAGGATGCACGCCGACGTTCAAGCCCAGTGGCAACGACGGCTCGCTGAGTGGCAACATCGCTACTCCGATCTCGACATCACCTCAGTCAGCACCCAGGGCGGCGGACTGGACTACATCGCCGCACATGCCGACTCGATCCAGCTGGTGGTCGTCAGCCGTGAACGGCGAAATGGCCTAGGCGCGCTTGTCGGTGCGCCCGGCAATGCCGCCCTTCGCGATACCGATTGTTCGATAATGGTCTGTGAACCGCATAACGCGCTGTGAACAGTGCCGATCCTAGGGGTATGACGTAACAAACATGGTGAGGGTTTTCCTGGTCGACGATCACGAAGTCGTCCGGCGCGGCTTGATCGATCTGCTCAGCAACGATCCTGAACTCGATGTTGTGGGCGAGGCCGGCTCCGTCGCTGCGGCGCTGGCGCGGATTCCGGCGCTGGAGCCAGACGTCGCCGTTCTCGATGTTCGGCTGCCCGATGGCAATGGCATCGAACTGTGTCGCGATCTGCTCTCCCGAATGCCCGAGCTTCGCTGCCTCATACTCACCTCCTTCACCTCGGACGAGGCGATGCTCGACGCGATCCTCGCCGGCGCCAGCGGATATGTGGTCAAAGACATCAAGGGCATGGAACTGGCCAACGCCATCAAGGAGGTTGGCTCTGGCCGGTCACTTCTCGACAACCGGGCCGCGGCAGCACTGATGGCCAAGCTGCGCGCCGGCAGCGGACGCCCGGATCCCCTGTCGGGCCTGACCGACCAGGAGCGCGTGCTGCTCGACCTGCTCGGCGAGGGCCTGACCAACAAGCAGATCGCTGCGCGGATGTTCCTTGCCGAAAAGACGGTCAAAAACTACGTCTCACGGCTACTTGCCAAGCTCGGGATGGAGCGTCGCACCCAGGCCGCAGTATTCGTATCCAAGCTGGACCGGCAGAGCCGCCCCGGCATGCAAGACACCGAATAAGACGGTCCGCCTCACACCAGCGGCGAGCCATCCAGCTGCGCAACGACTTCCGACAAATCACGGCGCGGCGTCGATGGTAGCGGATCTGCATTGACCGGCGCCCAGCCGATCCGCAGCAACATCTGTGGACAACCCTCAGTGCCGAAAACCTCGCGGCGCAACGACTCCCGCGTTTCGGCAACCTCCAGCGGCTCGGTGATCGGGCAGCTTGCCAGCCCCAAAGCCGTTGCCGTGAGTAGCACGGTACTCGTCGCCTCACCTGCGCGCAGCCGCGATAACCGGTCGTCACCGACGGTACCGAGCGCGAAGACCGCGGCGTGGTCGTCGGCGGGCTCTGTGTTCGGCGTCTGCGGCAGTACCCCGGCCGCGAACACCCGCAACGGAATCGGTGCCGCGCTGTCGGCGCTGGGCACGCTTCGCGCAGGCACGCCCGCAGTCGCCGCGTATCGACCAGTCCACCCAGCAAGTTCGGCAAGGTACTCGCTGTCCGTTGCGCGCCGAGCCGCCGCTTCGGTGACCAGCCGTTTAAGTTCGGCGAGGTCATCGACCCGCCGCAGGATGACCCCGGCGCGGGCCGCCCGCGCACCCATCAGCGCGATGTCACCACGGGGCACCGGCCACGAACTGTAGTGACGACGGTCGGTGCGGCGGCGTGGAATCGCCGCTGCCAGCGCCACATCGAGGTCTGCCGCGGGATAGGGGTGCAAGTCGAGGACCGCGAGGTGGTTCGGCTCTGCCGGGTTGGGAAAACGGCGCACCTTAGACTGCCAGCCGAGCGCGGCCAACGCCACCACACCATGATTTAACGCCGCTCCGCAGCTCAGCATGAGATCACGGGCATCGGGATCGGTATGTGGCAGAAGTAGATCGGGGTTGGCGTATAGGTGGACGCTGTGATCGCCGACCCGCCACTGCCACGGCTGGGAATTGTGCATCGACGGCGCACGACACGCCAACGAAAGCGCCGACCGGATGGTCTCGAAATCGGGAAAGTGACTGTTCATCCCGCACCCTTCAAGGAAGTCGTTATCGCCATCCAGGGTGCGCCGCGTGGCGGGCTGTTGCAGAGGGCATAAAGACCCCTACTCGGTCACTACTTTTGCCTTCACTACTTCGAGGACTGCGTGGACGCGAGCCACACGGCCGAGTCTGGAGGCAGCACTCGGCCGACGCCCGGGGTGGACGACAGAACTACTGCCGAGGACGGCAACGTCACGCCGGTGTCGCCGGTGTTGACCCAGCACTGCGCACCGCCACGTTCGAAGGCAGCCACCTCTGGGTCGACGTCCAGCCACGTGACGGCGCCGGCATCGCGCCACAGCGAGGGACGCAAGCGCAGCGCCGCGCGGTATAGGTTCAGCGTCGAATCGGGGTCGCGATCCTGCGCCTCGACGCTGTGCTGCGCCCAATGCCCCGGCTGCGGCAGCCAGGTGGGAGCGCCTTCCTCGGGCGCGAAGCCGTACGGCGCGGATGTCGCAGTCCACGGCAACGGAATACGGCATCCATCGCGCCCGACATCGGCAAAGCCGGACTGAACCCACGTCGGGTCCTGGCGCACCGCGTCGGGCAGATCCTCGATCTCCTCAAGCGCCAGTTCTTCGCCCTGGTACACGTATGCGGTACCCGGCAGCGCCAGCTGAACGAGGGCGGCTGCACGCGCCCGTCGTCGCCCCAGTGCGTGATCAGGGTCCTCCTTTGCCCAGCGCGCGCGCTCCCAGTCCGTTTCGATCAGGTGGGTCGGCTGCGATCGGGCGAACCGCGTCACTGTGCGGGTCACGTCGTGGTTAGACAGCACCCAGGTCGGTGGCGCACCGACCGAGGCGGCTGCGCCGATGGCGTCGTCAATCACAGCGCGCAGGGACTGGGCTCGCCAAGGCGTGCGCAGGAAGTCGAACTGAAACGCGGTGTGCAGCTCATCGGGCCGCAGGTAGCGGGCCAGGCGCTCATTGCTGGACACCCACGCTTCGGCAATGAACACGCGATCGGGCGAATAGCGGTCGGCCACCGACCGCCATCCCCGGTACACCTCGTGTACCCCGTCCTGGTCCCAGGCGGGATGTCCGGCCCGATCCTGGACAAGGGTCTGTGCCGCGTCAACAGCCTCAGCGGTGTCGGGAAGCCCGGCTTGCTTCACCAGACCGTGCGCCACGTCGATGCGAAATCCGTCGACGCCGCGGTCGAACCAGAACGCCAGGATGTCCTCGAACTCGGCGCGCACCTCGTGGTGCCCCCAGTCGAGGTCGGGCTGACCGGGCGCGAACAGATGCAGGTACCAGTCACCATCGGCCACTTGCGTCCATGCCGGACCGCCGAACACGCTCTGCCAGTTATTGGGCGGCAGTGCGCCGTCGGCGCCCCGCCCCGCCCGGAAGTGGTAACGCTGCCGTGCCCCGGGCTCGTCGGCGACCGCCGCACGGAACCACACATGCTCGTCGGAGGTGTGGTTGGGCACGATGTCGAGCAGCACCCGGATACCGAGCGCATGCGCTTCAGAGATCAGCGTCTGCGCCTCATCCAGGGTGCCGTAGGACGGTTCGATGTCGCGATAGTCGGCGACGTCGTAGCCCGCGTCAGCCATCGGCGAGGGGTACCACGGATTGATCCAGATGGCGTCCACACCCAACTGGGCCAAGTACGGCAGTCGGGCACGCATCCCCTGAATGTCACCGATGCCGTCGCCGTTGCCGTCGGCGAAGCTGCGGATGTAAACCTGGTAGACCACGGCGGTCTGCCACCAGGACGGAACTGCAGGCGTCACGGAACTCCTCAACGATTGCGTAAGCGTTTTCGCTATCAGATTCACCGGCGTGGTATCGAAATGTCAATCGACGACGAACCGGCTGCGCGGCGCTGCGGACTCGGCTCGTGGTCGGCGAATCCACCGCCCGGCCCCGCTGACATGAGTGCCCATCCGGGTTGTGAACTGTGACACAATCTCCGCCGTACCGAAATGTGCTGCCCGTGGCTTTCATCCGGACTCGGGCGCCAGGGCAGGCTTCATGGACGAGGACGTGATGAAACGAATTCAGTTCGGACCTGGGCGATGGAGGCGCGCAATCACGCTGGCGGGCGCGCCACTGGTCGCCGCAGCGTTGCTGTCCGGGTGTGGCACCAGCGGCGGGCCACCCACACTGACCTGGTATGCGATGCCGGACAACGGCGGAGCCGCCACCCGGGCGCAGCAGTGCGCGAACGGATCCGGCGGCGCTTACAAAGTGGACATCGAAACGCTCCCGGCCAACGCCACCGGCCAACGCGAACAGATGGTGCGCCGCCTCGCGGCCCGCGACTCCTCGATCGACGTCGTAAGCGTCGATGTGGTGTTCACCGCGGAGTTCGCCAACGCAGGGTTCCTGCGGCCCTTCACCGCCGAGGAGAGCGGCCGCCTCACCCAAGGCATGTTGCCGGCTCCCGTGAAGACAGGAATGTGGGACGACACCCTCTACGCGGCGCCCTTCAAGTCCAACGCACAGTTGCTGTGGTTCCGTAAATCAGTGGCCGAAGCTGCGGGCGTCGACCCCACCAGCGAGAGCTTCACCTGGGATGAGATGCTCAAAGCTGCTGTCTCCCAAGGTAAACAGATCGGCGAGCAAGGTGCCCGCTACGAGGGCTACATGGTCTGGATCAACGCACTGGTGCTCTCCGGCGGCGGCAAGGTACTGCAGAACGCCGAGGCGGGCCGCGATGCTACGCCGGTGCTCAACAGCCCGGCCGGGCTGAAAGCTGCGGAAATCATCGGCAACCTCGCACGGTCCTCTGCGGCGGCGCCGGACCTGTCCAATGCGCAGGAGGAGAACGCCCGGGCCTCGTTCCAGGCAGGCCAAGGCGGGTTCATGCTCAACTGGCCATACGTGCTGGCCGCGGCTCGTGGCGCCGCCGAGGCCGGAACCCTGGACCAGGCCGTCGTCGACGACATTGGCTGGGCACGCTACCCGCGGGTACTTCCCGATCAACCCAGTGCGCCGCCACTCGGAGGCGCGAACCTGGGGGTAGGCGCCTACTCGCGGCACTCCGATCTCGCCGCCCAACTCATCGAATGCGTGAATGCGCTGCCGAAGGCCACGCAGTACATGCTCGACGAGGGTGAACCGTCGCCGTATGCGGCGTCCTACGACGACCCAGATGTTCGTGCGGAATACGACAATGCCGACCTGATTCGGGAGTCGATCGCCGAAGCGGGCCCGCGTCCGCTGACCCCTTTCTATGTCGACGTCGCCGGTGCGATAACCCAGACCTGGCATCCGCCCGCATCGGTCAACGCCGAAACCCCTGAGAAGTCAGACCAATTCGTGGCTGACGTGCTGGCAGGACGGCGGCTGCTATGACTGCACCTGGAGCAGCGACGCAGCACAGTGCACCGATCCAAAGCAGTCCCGGAAAAGCAGCCATCAGCGAGCGTGTCCGCGGGGAACGTCGGCTGGGGATGTATCTGACGCTGCCGTCCTACCTGGTGATGATTCTGGTCACCGCATACCCGCTGGGCTATGCACTCGTGCTGTCGCTGTACAACTTCCGCCTCACCGACCCCGGGGGCCGCAGCTTCGTCGGGCTGAGTAACTACCTGGTGATCTTGACCGATCCCGTCTGGTGGAACGACTTCGTGACCACCCTGGCCATCACCGTGGTCACGGTCGCCGTCGAACTGGTCGTCGGCTTCTGGTTCGCGTTCGTCATGCTGCGGATCATCCGGGGCCGCGGCCCACTGCGCACGGCAATTCTGATTCCCTACGGCATCGTCACCGTGGTCTCGGCGTTCATTTGGCGCTACGCATTCGCCATCGACTCCGGGTTCGTCAACCAGTGGCTCAACCTCTCCGGCTTCGACTGGTTCGGCGACCGCTGGTCGGCGATCTTGGTCATCTGCCTTTCCGAGATCTGGAAGACCACGCCCTTCATCTCGCTGCTGCTGCTGGCCGGACTGGTCCAGGTGCCCGAGGACATGCAGGAGGCAGCCAAAGTCGACGGCGCCACCGCCTGGCAGCGACTGTGGAAGATCACCCTGCCGAACATGAAGGCCGCCATCATGGTGGCGCTGTTGTTCCGCACCCTCGACGCGTGGCGAATCTTCGACAACCCCTACGTCATGACCAACGGCGCCAACAACACCGAGACGATCTCGTTCCTGGCCTACCGTCAGAACGTCACGCTGGTGAACCTTGGCATGGGGTCCGCGGTTTCGGTGGTGCTGTTCTTCACCGTCGTAGTGATCGCGTGGATCTTCGTCAAGGTGTTCAAGACCGATCTGTCACAAGTCAGGGGTGATCAGTGAACTCCGCCAAGAGCACCCGGTGGTGGACCATCGCCGGCATCGTCATCGTCCTCTACAGCTTCTTCCCTTTGCTGTGGATGATCAGCCTGGCCTTCAAACCGCCGTCGGACATCGTCTCGGGCAACCCGCAGTTCCTGCCAACCACATTCACCCTGGACAACTTCGCCCAGATCTTCAGCAACCCTCTGTTCACCCATGCGCTGATCAACTCGATCGGGATCGCGATCATCGCGACGCTGATCTCGGTCATCATCGCGATGTTCGCGGCGTACGCGATTGCACGCCTGCAATTCCGGGGCAAGAAGGTGCTGCTGTCACTCGCGCTGGGGATCGCGATGTTCCCACAGGCGGCGTTGGTGGGGCCGCTGTTCGACATGTGGCGAGGGTTGGGCATCTACGACACGTGGATCGGCCTGGTCATCCCGTACCTGACATTCGCACTGCCACTATCGATCTGGACGATGTCGGCATTCTTCCGACAGATCCCCTGGGAAATGGAGCATGCCGCACAGGTGGACGGCGCAACGCCGTGGCAGGCGTTCCGCAAAGTGATCGTTCCGTTGGCCGCACCAGGGGTGTTCACCACCGCGATCCTGACGTTCTTCTTCTGCTGGAATGACTTCCTGTTCGCCATCTCACTGACGTCGACCGACAGTGCACGCACCGTCCCGGCGGCGCTGGCGTTCTTCCAGGGCGCCTCGTACTTCGAGTCCCCGGTGCCCTACATCATGGCGGCATCGGTGATCGTGACGATCCCCGTCATCATCTTGGTCCTCATCTTCCAGCGGCGCATTGTCGCCGGCCTGACTTCCGGAGCAGTGAAGGGATAACCCATGGCATCAATAACGATGCGCAATATCGTCAAGAAGTACGGCGATGGCTTCCCGGCCGTCAACGACGTGAGCCTCGATGTCGCCGATGGCGAATTCGTGATCCTCGTCGGCCCGTCGGGTTGCGGGAAGTCGACCCTGCTGCGGATGATCGTCGGACTGGAGGACATCACCTCAGGCGACATGCTGATCGGCGACAAGCGGGTCAACGACAAGGCGCCGCGCGATCGCAACCTGGCCATGGTGTTTCAGAACTACGCGCTGTACCCGCACCTGAGCGTGTTCGAGAACATCGCGTTCCCGCTTCGACTGTCCGGCAAGCACTCCGACGACGAAATCCGCGAGCTAGTCACCGAAGCGGCGGACACCCTGGAGCTCGGTGAACACCTCGAACGCAAACCGGCCAATCTCTCGGGCGGCCAGCGTCAGCGGGTAGCGATGGGACGGGCGATCGTCCGCCAGGCCGATGCATTTCTGTTCGACGAGCCGTTGAGCAACCTCGACGCCAAGCTGCGCGGCCAGATGCGCGCCGAAATCCTACGCCTGCAGCGCCGTCTCGGCGTCACCACCGTCTACGTCACCCACGACCAGACCGAGGCGATGACCCTCGGCGACCGGGTCGCAGTGCTGAAGAAGGGTGTCATGCAACAGGTCGCAAGCCCGCGCGAACTCTACGATCAGCCGGTTAACCTGTTCGTCGCCGGCTTCATCGGGTCCCCGCCGATGAACTTCGTGCCGGCCCGGGTCCGCGGCAACGAGATCGAGCTGCCGTTCGCGACTATCCCGTTGCGAGATGAGTGGCGCAACGTCGTCGAAGACGGAAAGCTGTATATCGCGGGGATCCGCCCCGGCGCGTTCGAGGATGCGGAGTTCGTCGGTGACGACAAGCGTTCGCGCGGTGTCACTTTCGATGTCACGATCGACATGTCCGAGTGGCTGGGCAACGAGCAGTACGCATTCGTACCTTTCGAGGCCTCACCTGAGATTTCCGGCCAGCTCGCCGAGTTGGCCAGCGAACTCGATAGTGAGCAGTTGCGTTCACAACTGTGTGTGGAGCTGGATCCGCTGAGCCGGGTGCGTTCGGGCGACGACGCCACCCTGTGGCTGGATGCCGGACGTCTGCATCTGTTCGATCCGCACTCCGGCGACAACCTCACTCGCTTGGTCGACGAGCGCTCGCGCGAGGAGCATGACTCCGACGAGCGCTCGCGCAAGGAGCGTCACTCCGGATCCAGCGGGCGCCACGCAGCGACCACCGGCTGAGCTGCGGATCCCGCCAGGGCGATGGCCGCTCCTGAGCTTCGGCTTCGGGCCCCGTACCCGGGCCTGCTGGCGCTGCCGTGGGACCTCGCGCTGGCCGATTGGATGGCGCCCGGGGTCGCGCTGCGCGACTTCCCGGTCGGCCCCAGCCGGCACCTGGTGAAGTTTGTGGAATCCGACGGTGAGTTGTGGGCCCTCAAGGAGCTGCCCCCACGGATCGCCGCGCGCGAGTACGACGTCCTCAACCGGCTGGAAGAGATGTCCCTCAACGCGGTCCGGCCCGCCGGGCTGGTGTTCCAGCCTGACTTCGACACCGCGATCCTGTTGACCCGCTATCTAGTGGGCTCGTGGCAGTACCGACGGCTCTTCATGCGGTTGCCGCCCGACGCGCCCAAGCACCGGGCCCGGCTATTCGATGCGATGGCCACGCTGCTGGTGGAACTGCACCGCCACGGCGTGTTCTGGGGTGACTGCTCGCTGGCCAACACGCTGTTCTCGCGCGACGGCCAGGTGCTGCAGGCCTCGCTCGTCGATGCCGAGACCAGCGAAATCCACCCACAGCTATCCGATGGGCAACGCACCCACGACATCGACATCACCGTGGAGAATGTGGCAGCCGGCCTGCTCGACGTGGCCGCCAGCCTTGAAAAGCCGCAATTGGAAACCGGATTCATCGAAGAGGCACTGAGCATCAGGCAGCGCTACGGGCGACTCTGGGAATTGCTGCATTCGGAGCCAACCTTCGATTTCGCCGACCGCTACCGGGTCGAGGGCACCATCCGCAAGCTCAATGAGCTCGGCTTCGCAGTCGACGAGGTGTCGCTGCACCCGGTCCACGAAGACACCGTGGGTGCCGTCGATCAGGTTCGCTTGCATGTAACCGTCGGCGACCGGCGCTATCACGCCACGCAGCTGCAACGGCTGTCCGGATTGGTTGTCGGCGAAGGTCAAGCGCGCATCCTGCTCGGTGATCTGCAGGCCTATCAGGGGCGGCTGTGCCGCGAGGCCGGACACGACGTGGACGACCGCACCGCTGGGCAGCTATGGCTCATGGAGGTGGCCACGCCGACGATGCACCGCGCGCATGCGGCAACCGGGTGCACCGGAACTCCGATGCAGGCCTACTGCGACCTGCTCGAGGTGCGGTGGCTGCTCTCCGAGCAGGCCGGCCACGATGTCGGGACCGAGCAAGCGTTGCAGGCCCTGGCGGGCAGGGCGGTTCCGCCGGAGTCCGCGGCTCAGCTGATGGTGGTCGAGTCGCCGACCGAGCCGTTCTCGGTGCTCGATGACGAGTGACGTCGACCCTGGGCGCGACGCACGACAACCGGCCATATCGCAAGAACCTCACGTTCAACGTTCTACCTTCCGTAGATACGGTTAGATTGGGCCAATAGGTCCGTTTCCACGGACAGTCGAGTGTGGGGGCGCGATGGTTCCGGCGATTCGGATCAAAGATGCGGCGGTGCTACTGGGGGTCAGCGACGATACGGTGCGCCGCTGGATCGACGGCGGAACGTTACCGTCGCATCGGGACGCGTCGGGCCGTAAGGCGATCGCCGGCGACGTGTTGGCCGAATTCGCCCGCGATCATGCCTCGCCGCCCCCCGATCTACTTGGCGTCGGCAGCTCCGCACGCAATCGGTTCGTCGGCCTGGTCACCAAGGTGACCGCCGATCACGTGATGGCCGAAGTGCAGATGCAATGCGGTCCGTTCACGGTCGTGTCGCTGATGAGCACCTCGTCGGCCCGCCAACTCGGGCTCGAGCCGGGTGTCGTCGCGGTGGCCGTGGTCAAGGCAACAACCGTCATCGTCGAGACGCCGGTAGGAACCTGATGAAACCGATCGTGGGCGTCATCGCAGTAACGTGTGTCGCGGCCGTCGCCGCCGGCTGCTCGTCATCACCACAGGACACCGACGGTGAGGTCCTGGTGTTCGCGGCGGCATCGCTGAAATCGACCTTCACCGAATTGGGCAGTCAGTTCGAAAGAGACCATCCAGGATCGAAGGTCTCGTTCAACTTTGCCGGCTCCTCCGCGCTCGTCGCCCAACTCCAACAGGGCGCTCCCGCGGACGTTTTCGCCTCGGCCGACAACACCAACATGGCCAAGGCGGTGAACGCCGGACTCGTCGCCGGCGATCCGATCGACTTCGCCAAGAACACGCTGGTCATCGTCACGCCGCCGGTAACTTCCTGGCGCATAGACTCTTTCGCTGATCTGATCCAGCCTGGAATCCAGATCGTAGTGTGCGCACCGCCGGTACCCTGCGGGTCTGCCACCGAGGAGGTCGAGAAAGCTACCGGGGTGACCCTGACTCCGGTCAGTGAGGAGTCGGCCGTCACCGATGTGCTCGGCAAAATCACCACCGGCCAGGCAGACGCGGGACTCGTGTACACCACCGATGCTGCGGCTGCCGGTGACACGGTGACCTCGATTCCGTTCCCGGAGTCCAGCGGTGTCGTCAACACCTACCCGATCGCGGTTCTAGACGATTCGACCAACCGCGCGGCCGCCCAGGATTTCGTCGACCTGGTGTCCGGCCCGCAAGGTCAAAAGGTCTTGGCGGCGGCAGGTTTCGCGGCACCGTGAGGAAAACCTGGCGGACCGGCGGCATCGTCGAGGTCGGACTGCCCAGCTGGATCTATGTCCCCGCACTGGCAGGCGCGTTGTTCATCCTCGCACCCCTGCTAGCGATCCTGCTAAAGATCGACTGGGCTCAGTTTATTTCCCTCATCACCTCCGAATCATCTCTAGCCGCAATGGCTTTAAGTCTGAAGACCGCAACGGCCAGCACCGTGGTGTGCGTACTCGTCGGAGCACCGATGGCACTCGTCCTGGCCCGCGGCAATTTCCCCGGACTGCGGGCACTGCGGGCGCTGGTGCTGCTGCCCCTGGTGCTGCCGCCGGTGGTCGGCGGAATCGCCCTGCTGTACACCTTCGGCCGACAAGGTCTACTGGGCCATCAACTGGATGTGCTCGGCATCCAGATCGCCTTCTCCACCACCGCGGTGGTGCTCGCCCAGTCGTTCGTTTCTTTACCCTTCCTAGTCATCAGCCTCGAAGGCGCGCTGCGCTCAGCAGGATCCGGCTATGACCACATCGCCGCGACCCTCGGCGCCCGGCCGACCACCGTGCTACGCACCGTGACGTTGCCGCTGGTGCTACCCGGGCTGATATCTGGCGCGGTCTTGGCGTTCGCGCGCTCGCTGGGCGAGTTCGGGGCGACGCTGACGTTCGCCGGCTCACTGCAGGGCGTAACTCGGACACTGCCGCTGGAGATCTACCTGCAGCGCGAGACCGATGCCGACGCCGCCGTCGCGCTATCGCTGTTGCTCATCGTCGTAGCCGCGTTGATCGTCATCGCCTCGGCCAGTCGCCGACTAACGGGCCCGCTGTGAGTGGCGTGCGCGTCCAGACAGGGCTGGATCAGCGCGGAGTCGAGTTCGATCTCAACCTTGACGACGGCGAGGTACTCGCGGTGCTCGGGCCCAACGGCGCCGGAAAGTCCACGCTCTTACTCTTGATCGCGGGCCTGCTTCGGCCCGACCGCGGCCGGATCGAGGTCGGCGGGACCGTCGTCACCGACACCCGCACCGGGACTTCCGTGCCGCCACACGCCCGGGGCGTGGCGATGCTGTCCCAGCAGGCAATGCTGTTCCCGCACCTGAGCGTCATCGCCAACGTCGCCTACGCTCCGCGCTGCCAAGGCCAGTCCCGCTCGGCGGCGCGGACCATCGCGCAGCGCTGGCTTGAGGCCGTCGATGCGTCCCATCTGGCCGATCGGCGGCCTGGGCAGCTCTCGGGCGGTCAGTCTCAGCGCGTGGCTATCGCCCGCGCGCTCGCCGCCGAACCTCGGCTGCTGCTACTCGACGAACCCATGTCGGCACTCGATGTCACCGCGGCGCCCGCATTGCGCCGGCTGCTGCGCAAGATTCTGCGCACCGAACGCCGAACGGCGATCATCGTCACCCACGATCTCATCGACGCTCTCGCAGTCGCCGACAAGGTCGCCGTCGTCGAGAACGGGCGCGTGGTGGAGCACGGCCCCGTTCGTGGCGTCCTCAGCGCTCCGCGCAGTGGCTTCGCCGCCCGGATCGCGGGCATCAACCTGATCCCGGGAGCCATTTCAGGACCCGGGGTGATCCGAACCCCATGGGGCGCCGACATCAGCGGGATCGGGGCCCTCGACCCGGGCGTTGCGGCGATCGCGTTATTTCGACCCGGCGCGGTCGCGGTACATCTGGATCCACCACACGCCAGCCCGCGCAATGTCATCGCGGTGACGATCGCCGAACTCGACATGCATGGAATCGGCGTGCGGGTCCGGGGGGCCGATCAGCCTGACGGCGGCACCGGACTGGCTGCCGACATCACCGCGGCCTCTGCCGCAGACCTGGATCTGGAGCCCGGCAAGACCGTCTACTTCGTGGTCAAAGCCCAAGAGGTGGAACTGCATCCGGCGTTATCGGCTGCAACGTAGGTCGCGAAGTTCGCTGGCCGTGATTTGGTGGTGGTCCCGGCTGGTATCGAACCAGCGACCTTCCGCGTGTGAGGCGGACGCTCTCCCACTGAGCTACGAGACCGGATTCCTCGCTCGGATCGAACGAGGGAAAACATTAACACGCGCCGCGGGACACGCCAGAATCAACGGGGCACCGAATTCCGCCGCCATTGCGACCATCCAGACACGTCACAGGTAGTGTCCGCGCCATGAAGCGATGGGCGATCGTCGCCGTACTGGCTGTGGCAGCACCGCTCGGCGCACCAGGCGCCGCGGCCGACGTCGTCGGGTTCACGTCCCCGAGCGGCAACATCGGCTGCATGTTGTCCGATGACCTCGTGCGCTGCGACATCGCGGCCCGAAACTGGTCACCTCCTCCGCGCCCCGCCGACTGCCCAGAATTCACCGACTATGGCCAGGGCATCCTGCTCCATCCGACAGGTCCCGCCAGTTTCGTCTGCGCCGGCGACACGGCTTTGGGCGGTGGAACTGCTCTCCCCTACGGCCAGTTCCAGGCTGGCGGTGGCATGAGTTGCAACAGCGAACCCTCGGGGATGCGGTGTTCCAACTCCGACGGCTACGGATTCACCCTCTCACGGCAGGCCTACACCCTTTTCTGACAGTCTTCGCACCTTGGCGAGCAAGGGATTTGTGTAGGCCAGGTGGGTTCGACTATCGTTCTGCATCGCGACGGGCGACGATCTCGCTCGTGGCTCGCGGATGTGGCGCAGTTGGTAGCGCACAACCTTGCCAAGGTTGGGGTCGCGGGTTCGAATCCCGTCATCCGCTCGACGGTGCGTTGGCATCGACCCCAACGGTGGAGTGGCCGAGTGGTGAGGCAACGGCCTGCAAAGCCGTGCACA
>ERZ888423.1735-NODE-1735-length-17907-cov-8.088954_pt1 | contig 17907 bp, 17 predicted proteins | sample MGYA00520523_ERZ888423 | MGnify/ENA primary metagenome ERZ888423 (study PRJEB32303, sample SAMEA104408611) | aquatic metagenome | biome: Brackish water; feature: Pelagic; material: water | place: Baltic Sea | collected 2014-06-08T10:24:00 | depth 30,27 m ...
GTGACGGAAGAATCCAACAGGTGGGCGCCCCACAGGATGTCTACGAGAAGCCAGCAAACTTGTTTGTCGCCAGCTTTATTGGCAGCCCGCCTATGAACACCATTCTCGGCACACTTCAAGGTGGCACCGAGACTGACGCGGCATCCGTGCTTACTGCCGAGGGAACTCTCGCAATCGGCCACCCGGGCTCGGCCCAACCCGGAATGGAATTGGTCTTGGGAATCCGCCCGGAACACCTGCACGCGACAGACCCAGTCGACACACCCGGTGCAGTACGAGCAACAATCCAGAACATTGAGTTGCTGGGCCATGAGCGTCATGTGATTTGTACAGTTGGTGCCACCCAGATGACCGTTCGCCAGCCGAACGATGCCCCTCCTCTAGCAATTGGTCAAGCAGTGTCTTTGCATGCTGACCCCGCTGAAGTGCACTTGTTCGACCCCGTCTCGACTGAGCGACTCAATTGAACACATCACCGCTCAACCGCACCGAACAAGCACAAGGTGAGTCACCGCAGGTAACCACGGTTTCACCCCCTGCCAAGGCTCAGACTCGACGCTTCGGCAACAAGGTCCGAGACGCAGGTCTTGCCTATCTCTTCTTGCTTCCGGCCCTGATCGTTTTCGGCGTCTTTGCGTACTACCCGCTCTACCGCTTGTTCTGGTACGCCACACATACGCAATCAAGATTCCGAAACAAACCGGCTAGCTATGTGGGGCTAGAACAACTCAAAGCATCACTGACAAGCAACGACTTCATTAGCGGGCTGACTCACTCTGGGCTCTACATGCTCTACACCGTGCCGTTGGGGTTGCTGCTTGGAGTGATGCTCGCTGTCTCAACTCACCGCCGCCTGAAGGGAATCAAAATCTTTCAGACCATCTTCTCTTCCACTGTTGCGTCCTCAGTAGCGGTTGCCTCGGTGGTGTTCATCACCTTGGTAAACCCAGAGATTGGCTACTTCAAGAATGTCCCATGGCTGAGCCTGCGCAACCCGACCTCGGCATTGTTTGCCGTCTCGCTCTCCTCTGTCTGGCAGAACCTAGGCCTGACCTTCATCGTGGTACTCGCAGCACTACAGACCGTCCCGGATGAACTCATTGAGGCAGCGACCCTCGATGGCTACGGAGCAATCCGAAGGTTCTGGCGAATCACCGTGCCGCTCATTTCGCCGGCGCTTCTCTTTTTGGGAATCGTGCTTGTCGTCAGCGCACTGCAGGCCTTTGCACAGATCGAGATTCTGACTGGTGGTGGACCGAGCGGAGCAACAGAAACCCTGCTGTTCAAGATCGCTGACCCGCGCGGCATAAGACCGCTCGGAGTTCGAGCCTCGTACTCTCTTGGCCTTTTTGTTCTGACCGCAATTGTGGCCGGAGCGCAATACTCGATCATGTCAAAGCGGGTGCACTATGGCGACTGACCCCACGGTCTCAGCGGCGAACAAGCAGAATCGCTTAAACCAAACCGCTGACCAAATTGTTGACCCGCTCGTACCGGCACCCTATGACAACGACAAAGCCGTACAGCCGCCGCGCAGTGGGTTGCGCAACGCAGTCGCCACCACCACCACCTATCTGGTGCTGACAGCGCTCTCTGTGATCGTGCTGTTCCCGATCTACATGTTGTTGTTGCGTGCACTGTCCAGCCCGCTCAAATACATATCTGCAGGCCAACCTCTGTACCCCGTCTCGATTGAGTGGGATGTATTCAATCGGGCATTCGGCCAAGCGAGCCTGGGGCGCTCAATGGGGCTGTCCTTCGTGGTCACGTTCGTGATCGTGATTGCGCAAGTACTCACCTCTGTCCTAGCTGCCTATGCCTTTGCCTTTCTTGAATTCCCCTTGAAGAAGCTGGCTTTTGTTCTGGTCATCGGAACCTTGCTGCTACCGATTGAAGTCACCCTGATCGCGAATGTGGAAATCATTCGCAAGCTGCACCTTCTCAATTCGGTGCCAGGTTTGACCTTCCCGTTCCTTGTCACGGCAATCGGCATTTTCTTGATTCGCCAAGGGTTTTTAGGCATACCACGAGACCTACGTGATGCCTCCGAGCTGGACGGCTACGGCCACCTGCGCTTTCTGTTCAAAGTTGCCATGCCCATGAGTAAGGCCATTATCGGCAGCTTTATCGTTATTGCATTCCTTGGTGCTTGGAATCAGTACGTGTGGCCTCGATTCGCAACAGATCGCGGAGCTTGGCAAACAGTTCAGGTTGCTTTGCGCACCATCGGTTCAGAAAACCCAGGTGAACTGAACTTGGGATTTGCTGCCGCTATCGTGGCGTCCCTACCGCTGCTCGCACTGCTCATCTTCTTCCAGCGGCAAATTGTTCGTGGCCTGACTGCCGGAGCAGTCAAAGGCTGAGTAAGCCGCCCTGTTCTGAGCAGGCAGCCTCCTTGTTAGACACCTCTCACACCATCCCCTACCCCCAAGGGAATTATGAAAAACAACCTGATTCGCCCAGCCGTTGCGATAGCAATTTTGGCAGTTCTTGGTGTGTCTTGTAGCAGCGGATCCGATGGATCTAGCGAATCCGCTACGAGTGACCAGAGCAGCACGACAGCACTAGAGGCGAATCCCGCCAACTGCCCCGTCAAGGCCCTTGATTCGGCTAGCAAGCCAGTTGAACTGACGGTTTGGCACCCGTATAACGCTCTGACCAAAGAATCCCTCGAAAAGGCTGCAACGGCCTACAACGCGTCACAATCCGAGGTGCGGGTCTCTGTTGAAGCTCAGGGCACCTATGAAGAACTCCTCAAGAAATACGAGGAGAGCCTCGGGGACCCCTCAACACTCCCCGACCTTGTCTTCGCCGAGGACACCACCTTGCAATTCATGATTGATTCGGGTTCTGTCATTCCTGCCGCTGACTGCATCGCAGCCGACCCTGCCGCCGGGCAGTTCTACAAGGAACTCCTCCCCGCGGTCCGGAACGCCTTTAGCTCCCAAGGCCAACTCTGGCCTGGGGCCTTTGGCGTCTCGATGCCCATTATGTATGTAAATAATGCTCACTTAGCTGCAGCAGGGCTCAGCCCAACAGCACTTCCCACGACTCTGGACGAAGTGCGTGACGCCGCCGAAAAGATCAAGGCCGCACAGATTCCTGGTGTGGAATTCCCAGTGGTCATGGAGTTGTACGGCTGGTTCCCCGAGAACTGGCTCACTGGCATACAGCAAGAGATTGTCGATCAAGGCAACGGCCACGAGGGGCGTGCCACTACCTCAGAGATGAAGAACCAGTACACCACCGAAATCCTTGACTGGATGCAAGGGATGCAACAAGACGGCCTGCTTAAGGCCTACCCGTATGCAGCCGGAATCGACCAGTTCTTGGCAATGGGAAACCAGAGTTCCTCGATTCTGATCGACGGGTCACGGGCCATAACGACAGTCAACGCGATCGTCCAGAATTCCTATACCGGCGACGCAGTCGAGGGCGCAGGCTCAGTAGATAGCGCTGCTCTTGCGGGCCTTGACCTTGGTGTCGGGCTAGTTCCCGGCTTGAAAGAGGCCGGCCAAGGGGCAGTTTGGGGATCGGCCGCCTACCTAGTGGCCGGGCCCGAGGATGCCAAGATCGCCGCCGGTTGGGACTTCATGAAGTTCTTCAACTCAACGCCAGTGCAGGTGGATTGGACCTTGCAAGGCTCGTACTTGCCGGTGTCCACTGCAGTTCAAGAAGATCCAACCATCGTGGACTATTTTGCCAACGACCCAGCCGGCAAGTGGCTTGGCGTTGCCAACCAGCAGTTGCTCGGCCTGGATCCAGACTTTCCTGGCCCCGTGATTGGCCCGTACAACCAGTACCGATCTGGAATCCACACGATGCTCGAAGGTGTCGTCCTTGGCGGGAAAGACCCCACAACGGCGCTGTCTGAGTTCAACACAAAGTTCCAGTCAGATCTGGATGCGTACGCCAAAGAGGTCGCCGGCTAGCCCCGAGCCTTGCTCCTAGCAAGCAGAGTTCACCTTCTATTTGCGCAGAACCGTCATCTGTTGCCAGCCCGGCAACTAGTTTGGAGGTTTACTACTAGGTGCCGTGGATCAAACACGCCCTGACATGTCTCAAGCACAGGAGAACTGCCAGATGCAGAATCAGCCCACTACTCGCTCGCTCAGTTCCCCGGCGCCTCGGCAGGTCCGACCCAAACATCGAACACAACTCGGGGCAGCGATGCTCCTTGTGCTTGCTCTGTTCGCACTGGCCTGCAGTAGCTCTGACGGTGAATCTGGGTCAGGCAACACAACCAAGGGCGATGCCACGCTGTGCCCCGTTGCTGCGCTGGATGATGCCGCCGGGCCAGTCAAGATCACGATCTGGCATGCATGGATCGGACTGACTGCAAAGACTCTTCAAAGCATTGCGGACTCGTACAACAAGAGCCAGACCAAGGTTGTTCTCTCGGTAGAGGCTCAAGGGACCTACGAGGAACTCCTCAAGAAGTACCAAGACGCTCTCGGCGACCCAGCTTCCCTGCCCGATATTGTGCTGAGCGAAGACACCACCACGCAGTTCATGATTGATTCGGAGTCAATTGTTCCCGCTCAAGATTGCATCGCTGCGGACGACGCAGCGGCCGCAATCTACGAGGACATCCTCCCTGCTGTCATCAGCGGGTACACCGTTGATGATGTGCTCTGGCCTGCTGCGTTCTCGGTGAGCCAGCCGGTGCTCTATGTAAACCAGGATCACTTGGCCGCTGCAGGGGTGGACTCAACCCCAACTGCACTGCCCAAAACCTTGACTGAACTGAGGGCCACTGCCGAAAAGATCAAAGCCGCAAATATCCCCGGAGTTGAGCAACCACTCGTCTTGCGGGTTGACTCTTGGTACCTTGAGCAGGCCCTCGCTGGTGTTGAACAACCAGTGGTCAACAACAGCAATGGCCGCTCTGGATTGGCTACAGAGTCAGAACTCATCAGCGATCCAACAACCGAGGTCTTTCAGTGGTTCCAAGCTATGCAAAAAGACGGCCTCCTCAAAGCAGTCCCCTACTCTGACTCATTCGGGCAACTGTTCGCGATGGCGCTTCAGACTTCCTCCATGCTGATTGATACCTCCACTGCAATCACCTCGGTGAACGCAGCAATCGAGGGAACGCTCACCAACGAAGACGTTGGGGCCACTGACCTAGGGATTGACCTCTCAACAGTTAAATTCGACACGCTCAAAATTGGAGTCGGCCTCAACCCCGGCTTGAAAGAAGCGGGAGTTGGCCAGATCGGTGGCGCAGGGTGGTACATGGTGAACGGTGAGGATGACGCCTCGATTGCAGCCGCTTGGGACTTTATGAAGTACTTCAACCAGACTCCTCAGCAGGTCCGCTGGACTCTTGAGGGCTCGTACCTGCCAGTGTCAGAGTCCGCACGTGAAGACCCTGCCCTGCTTGCAGCCTTCACAGCCACGCAGAGGGGTCAATGGCTCTCTGTTGCCTCAGATGGTCTCGTGAATCTAGATCCCGAATTCCCTGGACCAGTGATTGGACCGTACAACGAGTTCCGCTCCATCACCCGCGGGGCACTCGAGAAGGTCACAACAGGTGGTGGTGACGTCACTGCCACTATCAAGACTGCCAACACCGAGTTCCAAGCAGCCTTGGACCAGTACGCCAGTGAGGTTGGCGGCTAAATAAGGTTGAGTCTTCGACTCATATCGCTGCAGAACCTGCCCTCAGGGTCTGCAGCGTTACGAACCTGCCGCCACTCATCAAGTCGCGGATACATTTCTGGTACAAGTTCGGGTCGGACGCGGCTGTCTTTGGCCAAGTAGACCCGCCCCTCGGCGGCCACTACAAGCTCATCGAGCTCGTCGAGTAAGCGGTCAAGGTCGGCAGCAACTGGAATATCGAGCGCCAGCGTCCAACCCTTAGTTGGGAAGGACAGAGGTGCAACATTGCCCGGACCAAAGCGCTTGAGCACTGCGAGAAACGAAGACGCTCCTGCAGCAGAAAGGCGCTCGACGGTGGTTCGAACCACATCAGTTGCCTCGTCAGGAACCGCAAACTGCCATTGCAAAAACCCTCGCTGCCCGTAGAGCCGGTTCCAATCCTCAATCATGTCGAGCGGATGGAAGAAGGCCTCAATACTCGAGATGTGGTCACGCTTCAGCTTTGGGGCCTTGCGATACCACAGCTCGTTGAACGCACGAATAGTGAGTCGATTCAGAAGCCCAGAGGGAAACAAGTCCGGGGGTGAAATCAGCTGATGCGGCGAGTATTTATAGGGATCAGCGCGCCCAGCGGCTAGCGCCTCTTCACGAGTAGCAAAGCGTCCCCGCTCCAGAATCGAACGCCCCATATGTGCACCCGTTGCAATGAGGTCAATCCAAGCGACTGAGTAGTCGTAGTACTCATCGCCCTCTCGCATGAGCGTCATAACGCCATCAAGGTCATCAGTCCGGTCGGTGTCGACCACCACAAAGCTTGACCCAATGGGCGTCATCTGGATGGTTGCGTCCACCACAATGCCCGTCAGACCCATGCCGCCGATCGTCGCCCAGAACAACTCCGGTTCTTGCGAGGGAGAGAGCTCACGGATGGCGCCAAACCCATCGACCAAACGAAGGGACAGCACATGGCTCCCCCAGGAACCCTTGATGTGATGATTCTTTCCGTGAATATCGGCAGCGATTGCTCCGCCTACTGTGACCGAGCGCGTCCCGGGAGTCACCGGCACAAACATGCCGAGCGGTACAAACCATTTCATCAGTTCGTCCAAGCTGGTTCCCGCTAGTGCACGCACCTGTGAGCGTTCGAGGTCAACCTCGATGATTCCAGAATGTGCGGGGCCATCGAGTACCAGTCCACCCGCATTTTGAGCGCAGTCCCCGTACCCGCGGCCAAGACCGCGGGGGATGATTCCTCGGCCGTTCGCAGACTGAACCGCCTGAACGACCTGCTCACTCGTGCGTGCATGAACCAAGTCCGAAAGCGTCGGAGATGTTCGCCCCCAGCCACCAAGCAGTTTCGATTCGATCTCCAACTCGGGGCCCCTCACCGGTAAATTCCGATTGCTAGCAAGGCTACCCAGATCACGCCCATCACCTGCATCAGCCGGTCATGCAGGATGACATCCTCGGGCGCTGAACCCTTGCCCTGATCCACCAAAAGTGCGTACTGCAGCACTGCAATCAAGAAGGGAATAATTGAGATTTGCGCCCAGGGCGAAGCATTGGTGAGGTCAGCCTGCTCCACCGCCCATAGGCAATAACTAATCACTAGCGCAGACACGGACACTGCCCGAAGGAAGCCGAGGTACTCAAGGCTGTACGCCCCGAGTGTTGGCCGAAGCTCCGCTGCACGATCTCCGAGTTCTTTCTTCTCCGCAAAGCGCTTCGCCGAAGCAATAAACAGCGAACCAAAGAGCGAGATGATCAAGAACCAGTCAGAAACGTCAACCTCGGCTGCGAATGCACCACCCAAGAGTCGAAGAATGAAACCGGCCGAAAGGATCACCAGATCCAGAATTGGGATGGTCTTTAAGAACAGCGAGTAGCTCGTGGTGAGCACGGCATAGAGAGCAACCACCATGGTGATCTGAGGATTATCGAGCCAAGCAACGCCAAGGCCGCCGACAAAGAGCACCACTGCCATTGCAATTCCCAAGGGAATCGGAACCACACCGGCAGCGATTGGGCGATTGCATTTCGTTGGATGCTGGCGATCCGATTCAACATCGAGGATGTCGTTCAGCAAGTAGGTAGCAGAGGACACCATGCAGAAGGCAATAAAACCAATGACGGTGAGTTTGAGCCGGTAGGGATCTGTAATCACTCCCGCAGCGGCAGGTGCAACAAAGACAAGAACGTTCTTCGGCCACTGTTTTGGCCGACATGCCTTGAGCATACCGACAGGCAAACTGGTTTTTTCAGGCGTCTTGGTCAACTGTTCTGCCACGACGCCCCTTTCCGGTCTTGATCATGATGAGCCCATGTGCCAAGTGAGCACACGCGTAAGTATCGCTTGCGTTTGAGCATACAGAGACTCGATGTCTTTTCGGAATCTTTGAGGTTGCGCGAAAGGAAACCCCGAAGGTTCAAGATGAGCTATCTCAGCGGGGCAGGCCCGGAAGAACTACCAGGCCCACAAGAACTCCAAGCTGCGCTGTTGTGGGAGGAGACCCAATTTCGCCAAACCAGTCGGGAGGGCCGATCTGCCACCAAGCAAAGCTCTCTGCGAAATCACCGCAGCCACTAGCAAAATCGGCGCCGCCCGGGCCCACAAACCAAGGCACTCCCGATCCCAACTTTCTCGCAGACATCCATGCTCGCCGGTCTCCGTCATCAAAGAAGGTCAGATCTACCGCATGGCCAATTTCATGAGCCACCACGTGCGCCAAGCTCACAGCGGTATCACCATTTCGCAGGTAAACCTCGATGAGGCGATCATCGGGGTAGGTCATACCTCGGTAGCCCGTTCGAGCACCAACAAAGCGCAGTTCCCAGCCTTTCAGTGAGTTCTGCCAGTCATATTGAATGAGTCCCAATGCCTGAGAAGCCAGCGCACGGTCCTGAGGGGATGCCAGATTCTCTACGGCTTGAGCAGCTCCAGGCTCAGCCACAGGCGGTGCGGGTTGAGTTGGAGTTGGCAGATCAGGGATTGTTGATGACTGCGCAGCAGCGCCGGATTCAACTGTTCCTAGCGACAGGCTGCTCGGAGGCGAGACCTGATTCTCCGTTACCGGGGAAGGCACCGCGATGGGAGAATTCTGCACAGTCTCGGCGTACTCCGCAACACCGGAAGCAGATGCTTCAGCCGGCATCTCGCCTGGGGCAGCTTCTGAGTTGGAAGACTCTTGACTAATGGCTTGCCTAGGATAGTTACCAATCTGCGAGGTGACCTCTACTGTCCCGGCCTGCGATCCACTGGCGTTACACGCGCCAAGCAGACAGCTTGCGCATGCGACCGGAACGAGCAACGCTCGAATCGCCCGTCGAGAGATTCCAGAACTCAACACCGACACGAGGCTAGTCGGATCAACCTATGGCGATTCAGCAAGAGCAATCGCCAAGGCCCTGCGCACGGACTCCTCGGAACAGTCCTTCAGGCTCCGACCCTGCGCCGCTCGAAACAGGCGATCGTTGACAGCTCTCCCAATACCTGCTGATTGCGTTGGGCGCACCAGCAAAAGCTTTGCATCTGTTGCATCAGCATCACGCAGCAATTGATACAGGTTGCGAGCCGCTTCAATCTGGTCATGAGGAATCTCTACGCTCCGTGCCGTCACACCTTTGTCGCCAAGAGCCTGTATCAGGTGCTGAGTCAACGACTCCTCCCCCTCGACAAGCAGTAGTGGCGTCCGGGGCGAGTAATGCCGCAAGAACAGTCCCGGTGCGGGTGCATTCGTTGTCTCTGCAGCGACGACTCGGTCGACATAGGTGATCTGACCGAGCACCGCGCTCAACTCCTCCAACGTGACCCCACCCGGACGCAACAATTTGGGCACGGCTCCCGACAGGTCAACCACTGTTGACTCAACCCCCATGGTGGTTGGGCCGCCATCTAGTAGCAGGTCATACTGCCCGGCGAGTTCACTCACTACATGACCCGCGCTACTTGGACTGATCCGACCAAAACGATTTGCAGATGGCGCGGCAACTGCGAATCCCGTTTCAATCAGCAAGGCCTGAGCAACAGGATGCGAAGGAATTCGCACTGCAACTGTCGGTTGGGAAGCAGTTATCAGATCAAGAACATCTGGGTGACGAGGAAGCACCAATGTGAGTGGTCCTGGCCAGAACCGGGCGGCCAACTCGACTGCGTCCTCGGGAAACTCCGAGACCAACTCGTGCACCTGCTCGACCCGAGCAACATGAAGGATGAGCGGATCTGTCAGTGGCCGCCCTTTTGCCAAGAAAACATCCGAAATTGCTTTCGGATTGCTGGCCCGAGCACCAAGGCCGTAGACGGTTTCCGTTGGAAAGGCCACCAGGGCGCCGCTGTCAAGGAGTTCAGCCGCGTACCGAATCACATCTGGCTGCGGGGATTGTGCACTCACCTTGCGGTATTCGGCCAAGCGGCTTTGATCAGAGCTGGGATTCGAGAACCCCTCCGAACGTGCAGACATCTGACCATTCTGACTCACCGCAAAGGCCGGTGCTACCCGATGAGCGTGACTCGCCCAGCTAGATTTGATAGATGCCACGTACTCAGTCGCCCCTCGCTAGACGGAGCATGCTCGTGAAGGTCCTGCTGCTCATCGGCGTGAGCATCTTCGCTGGACTGATCAGCGCCCCGCCCGCCGGAGCGAAAGACCCCAACGACGCACAGGCAGGACAACGCCTGCCCACTCGAGGCCCCGTCAAATCCAACTCGGTACCAAAGGCGGAGCGCGACGTAAATCTAGTGGATGGCCTACTCAGGGGTGTCCCCATCGTGGAGGGCGACTTCGCGGACCCATTTGCACTTGCCGAGCGAGACGCGCTGTACATCTATGCAACGAATACGGTCGACGCGAATATTCCGGTCATTCGCATCCGAAAGAACCAACTCTTCAAGGCTCAATACCTTGGCGATGCGCTTCCCACACTGCCCTCGTGGACTGTCAAGGGGTTTCAATGGGCACCTTCAGTTTGGGCTGCTCCAGATGGCAGCTTCGTGATGTACTACACCACCCCATCTTCTGCTGGTTTTGGCAAGAAACAATGCATTTCTCGAGCAACGAGTAGTGACCCAGCCGGCCCATTCGTGGATAACTCGACCGAAGCCTTTATCTGTCCGCTCAGCGAGGGCGGAGCAATCGATGCCTCCATCTTTGTTGATACCAACGATGCCCTCTACTTGATCTGGAAGAGCGACGGAAACTGCTGCAACTTGGCCACAGTGATCTACTCGCAGCCGCTCACTTCAGACGGGCTCAGCGTGGCCGGGCCGCCGGTGGAGTTGATCACGGCAAGCCAGCCATGGGAAGACAACCTTGTAGAAGGCCCTTCGATGATTCGAAAGGGCGCCACCTATTACCTGTTCTACTCGGCAAACCAATGGGACACGACTAACTACGCAATCGGCGCTGCCACCTGCACCTCGGTATCCGGCCCGTGTACCAAACCAGAGGACAAGCCATGGATGGATTCCGGTACCTTCTCGAAAGGGCCAGGTGGTCAAGAGTTCTTTGAGTCTGCTGGTAAAGCGGGAATATGGATGGTGCATCACGGTTGGCTGCCGAATCAGGCTGGTACGCCTGACGGCCAGCGCCGGCTCTACCTTGACAAACTCGGATTCCAACAAGGCGACACACTCCCCACCCGCACCGGTAAAGCAGCCGCAGCTGAGGCACTCGTTCAGGACGCCTTGATTGTAGGCCTCGTCTTGGCAGTGATGATCGGCCTCTGGTTCTTGGTGAGGTCGCTGCTACGTCGGCGTAAACAAAAATCAGCTGCCTGAAGCTGGCGAGACAAAGCGGATATCAAGCGAACGTAGATAGGTGTGCAGCCCCGCATCTTGCACGGGAAGCAAATAGGCAGCAGAACCCGACTCGTTGTAGTGGGCGTGCCAGAGGCCTGGCGGCGTCACGAAGGCTCCACCCGACTCCCAGTCCACCCGCGTTGGTTTTTCAATCTCCCCCTCGGCATTCACCGTCGCGCCCACAAGGGTGTAGCACCCTGGCTCGCATTCAACGATCAAGTCGAGCGCCACTGACTGGTGGCGGTGCGGCTTTTGAACTGCGCCGATTGGCAACAGCCCAAACATGGCCCACAGCACATGAGTAATGGTGAGTGTTTGAGTCTGCGGCGCGGTACCGAGCAAAACGCTCAGCCGGTTCCGATCCATGGCTCGCGGATCGCTAGCAATGAGATCAAGTTCGTGACGAATTCGTTCAGCAGGAAACCGCGTCGGCGAGAAGCGAGTCGAACTGGGTGCCACTCCCAAGTAATGCATAAGTGGTTCATCCGTCACCCAATACAGAACGGCTCGCTTCTCAGCAGAATGAACAACCGAGGCAGACATCGGCAGCACAATGACATCCCCCTCAGCCCAGTGAAGTTGCTGCCCCTCAAATGCGCTTTTTCCCGAACCCGAAAGCACATAGAACAACTGAGAGGTTGCCAGCGCGTCGGTACTCAAGGACTCCCCCGCTTGAATCAGCACAAAGGCGGCTTGTAAAGCAGGACTCGTCGCAGGCCATGGGGTATTGAGCTCAGTCGAGAGGTCAAGCACCTCAACAGTGGTGTCCAACCCGCTATGCAGAGCGGCAGAGAAGGTTCTGATGGGAACCTTCGAGGTGATGCCTGCACCAATTGGGTTCGCTGCACGCGAATACTCAAAGTACTCAGCATCGCCTGACCAATCAGCCTCGGCTTCACCCACCCGAAGTCCACCTGACGCATCGCTGCCAGAGGCATCGCTAGCTGAGTTGTTCACGTTTGTGACACCAGGCCTAGGTCGTCAACCAACGGGTTCACACGGGTCGAGGTAGGAAGAACGTTCCACATAAGCTTTCCCCCCACACAGCCATATCAGGTACACCGGGAAGGCCAAGGCTGCGAAGCTCCTCGGCAACCGAAGATGTGCCCAACTCCATCTGAACCAAGCTAGGAGAAATGAGTCCGGCACCGAGTTCAATTGTGAGCGGCAATTCGGTTGGCACTCCGTTGAGATACGAGAACGTGACCGTCTCTGTCGATGTAGGAGCCTCTGTCGCCTGCACGCGAGGCAGGGTCAATTTCATGGTTGGCTCGCCACCCATAGCTAAGTCGATCACGACAGAATCCTCGGTGTAGACGAAACTCAAGTCCTCAACCGTCTTTGGCAAACCAAGGACTTGGTTGCCAGCCTTCATGGTGAATTCCTGATCCACAGGCATGCGGTACACATAGGCACCGACTCGCTCAGGCTGACCAGTCGGATGCGCCAGCAATCCGAAATTCACCTCGTTGTAGTCGCCCCAAGGATTCTGCACGTAGTCAACGACAGCAAGCAGAAACATCGCAGATCCCGGAGCAACCTCGAATACTTCAAAACCATCTCCCGGGATGAGGGCCTGAGCCGCTTCGAGAGGAACGGTGTAGGTCAACGTCGCCTGATGCATCTCATCAACCACCATCGGAAAGTCGATGGATACCCCATCAATTTCTCCCCAGTGATGAGTAGTGGCAGCATTAGATGAGTTCATTTAGCACTCCAGGTAGTCAACGTTGTCCGAATCGTACCGGGCCAGAGGAGTATCTCATGACCGTGATCTTGATCGTTTCTCTAGTGGGCGTTGTTGCAATTGGCATCTTTGCATTCGTTCGATCAGCCAAAGACAGCACCACCAAGAAGACCGGAAGCAAGTAGCACCAAGCTGCCCTCATCCAGTTCTGCCCGACGGTGCGCCCGCTGCCCATTACGATCTGCCCGGTGAGTCGCGCCGTTCAACAAACCCCCCATCAGCAGCCGCTGCAGGAAACAAGAACGGACCCGTTGCTAGCAGCACCTCGCCTAGAGCCTGCACGTCTCACTGATGCAGACCAGCACCTGAGGGAGTCGCTCCGCGAGCTCTCCTCTGTAGTGATCGCATTCTCAGGAGGAGTGGACTCGGCCCTGCTCGCCTATGTAGCGCTCAAGTCTCTCGGAGCCGACCGTGTCCTAGCGGTAACAGCCGATTCAGACTCTCTTGCGGACGGGGAACTCGACCACTGTCGCAGCACTGCAGCGGCCTGGGGATTGCCTTGGCGCAGCGTTCAGACACGCGAGATTGAGAACCCCGATTACAGAATCAACTCATCAGACCGCTGCTACTGGTGCAAGACCGCCCTCATGGATGCACTCGCTCCCATTGCAGAGGAGCGACGGGCCGCCGTAGTCCTTGGGGTAAATCTTGACGATCTTGGCGACCACCGACCCGGCCAAAAAGCAGCTCAAGAGCGTGGTGCTGTATTCCCCCTAGTTCAGGCCGGGCTCAATAAGCAGCTCATTCGGGGACTGGCTGAACAGTACGGACTTGAAGTGTGGGATCGCCCTGCAATGCCTTGTCTTGCTTCTCGCATTCCCTACGGCACGGCTGTGAGTGTCGAGTTGCTTCGTAGCGTTGACCGTGCAGAGGCAGCCGTGCGTGGGTTCGGTTTCAGCGATGTGAGAGTTCGCCATTATGGCGAGACAGCGCGCATCGAAGTACCCGTGTCAGAGCTCTCAGCCGCCGTCGCTCAGTCTGAACAACTTGTGGCTGCTCTGACAGCCTTGGGGTTTAGCTACGTCACGTTGGATCTTGCTGGTTTGAGATCTGGGAATCTGAACCAAGCCCTCTTGCCCACAGGCAGCTCGTCGTGAGCAGCACGGGTCAGAGAGAACCTTCACAGGTTGAGGACCTAGGCCACAGCAAAATCGATGTTGACCGCATGGGGCGACTAGGTATTCCCGAGGCAGTCTTCGCTGCCGGAAAAACTGTGGATCAGTGCGTCGAGATTGTCTCTCGCCTACTTGAGCAAACCAATCACCCCGTGGTTGTTACTCGCAGCACAGCTGAGCAGCGAACGGCATTAAGTGGCCTTGCCCCTCAGGCCATGCAATCAAACACTCTGAGCTGGCAACACAGCTCGGTTATGGCCGTGAATCCAGTTGTGATCGTTTCTGGTGGAACCTCTGATCAGTCAGTAGTTGACGAAGCCCAAGTCACACTGCAAGCACTCGGTGCACCAACCAAAGTCGTTCAAGATGTGGGAGTTGCTGGATTACACAGACTCTTAAATTCTCTAGACCAGATCTCTGAGGCTTCTGTAGTTATCGTGGTGGCCGGCATGGAAGGTTCACTGAGTACGGTGCTCACTGGCCTTGTGCCAAACCCAATTATCGCAGTGCCAACCTCGGTGGGATACGGCAGCAGCTTGGAAGGCATAACGGCAATGTTGTCTGCCATGGCCTCTTGCGCTCCGGGCATGAGCGTGGTGGGAATCGACAATGGCTACGGCGCAGCCTGCGCTGCTATGCGGGTTCTGAATCTGAGATCTGAGATCTGAATGCTCTACGCAGGCTCGCTCCAAACAGAAACCGAGTACTGAATGACTTCCTCGCTCTGGATCAACCCTGCATTGGGTGTGGCGGGCGATATGGTTCTCGGCTCACTGTTCGACCTTGGTGCTGATCAGGCATGGGTCCGCTCCCAGCTTGCTGCAGTTGAACTTCCGGGCTGGTCTTTGGAGGTTTCCCCCACTCACCGTCGAGGCCTAGTTGCCACAGCCGTAGATGTGCAGGTTCTGAGTCATAATCATCACCGGCCTTGGTCGCAGATTGATGCCATGTTGAGCAGTTCAGCGCTTGACCCTCGAGTAGCAGAGGGCGCTCGAAAGAGCTTCTTGCTGCTCGGGACAGCCGAGGCCAAAGTGCATGGCATAGCGCTTGATGAGGTTCATTTTCATGAGGTCGGCGCAGTGGACGCCATCATCGATATTTTGGGTTCCTGGGCAGCGCTGGTGTCACTCGGCGTGACGCAAGTGCATTCGGGACCTATTGGCCTGGGAACGGCCACGCAAACTATGGCCCATGGAATCATTCCGGTGCCGGCCCCTGCAACCCTCGAACTGTTAGTTGGCATTCCCACTGTTCCGGTGGATTGGGACTGCGAAACTGCCACTCCCACCGGAGTTGCGCTGCTCGCAGCAATGGTCGACACCTGGGGAAACATCCCAGCTGGGATCATTGAACGAACAGGCCGAGGGGCAGGAAGCAAGGACCCCGACTCCCATGCCAACGTGGTCACCGCAGTGCTCCTCAACGCTGCACCTCAACCGGAACCAGCAGGCGAATGGTTCACCTCAACGATGATTGAGACCAACCTTGACGACATCACTCCCGAGATTCTTGGGCATGTACTGACCGAGCTCATAGCCCTTGGGGCAGACGATGCTTGGGTTACCCCGATCACCATGAAGAAGTCCCGTTCAGCGCATCAGCTGAGCGTGCTCTGCACACTGGAGCTTGCACCGCAGATTGTTGAGTTCATCACGAGCGAAACCGGAACTCTTGGGTTTCGCCAGTGGGACCTCACCAAACGTGAACTCCCCCGCACCATTCACACCATCAACCTTCATGGATACCCCGTGCGGATCAAGGTTGGCCCCCACGGTGCAAAGCCAGAGCACGAAGATCTTGTGGCTGCATCTCAAGGCCTCGGCAAATCTGTTCGACAACTGAGCATCGAAGCGCTCTTCGCTTGGACATCCGCGCAGGATTGAACTCTCTGCGGACTGCTACCTTGGCCTCATGCAAACCTGGACCATCATCGGAGAATCCGCAAGCGCTAACGGTGGCACGGGATCCAACCCGATGCTGGCACTTGAGGATTTGGCCCAGGTCACCGGATGGCAGCAAAAACCCGAGGGATGGTGCCGGGGAACCGAATGCATTCCGGCCTCGTTCATTGGCGAGGCTGCGCATGCAAGTCATCTCAGCGCTGCCAAAGTCGGCGAAGCCCTTGGTGCAGCAGTAGCTACAGATCAGAAGCACCGAATTGCAGTCATCGGAACTCGAGTCGATGCATCTTCAGCACTCAGTTCGGGCCAAGCACCCGAGGTCACACTGCTCGGAGTCGACGGTGTGCAGCATGGACTCTTTGACGGCACAGAAGGCAAGACGATGGTCGTGGCCTTTTCTAGCTGGTGCGGCTGCCGATACGACCTTCCCGGCTGGAATGCGCTCAAGGATGAGCTCGCCGGTTCTTCCTTCAACGTGGTCGCTGTGGCCATTGACGAATCCCTAGCGGACGTCCTTCCCTGGGCCGAAAATATTGATTATCCAGTGTTAGTAGATACCGACCGCAGGTTTGCTGACACGTACGGCCTGACAAACGTCCCCACTGTGTTCTGGCTTGACGAGCAACGCCGCATAGTCCGGCAGCCATCAGCTGAATTCTCCGATGATCAGTTCACCGAAATTCACGGGGTTGCATCGGGGCCTCATCTAGATGCTGTGCGCAATTGGGTCCTCAACGAGGAACTCCCCGCCGTCGAAGATCAGCCCACTTCAGAGATTGGCGAGTTGACTGATGCTCAGCGACAAGCCCGCACCGAGTTTCGGTTGGCACTCGAGTTGCACCGACTTGGTTTTCTCGAAGCGGCACGAGCACGAGTGGCGCTTGCTGATCAACTCGCACCAGATGACTTCACGATTTGGCGCGCTGGTATGAAACTGATTGGCGAGGACCCATTCGGAGCCGAGTTCTTTGATCGCTATACCGAGTGGCAGCAGCGACACGGCGGGCCATTGCAGGTTCTCGAATCCGAGTCGTGAGCGCAGTTAAGGACTTGGGCGATTGGGGCCCGCTCCTATCCGCTCAGTTAGAAGAGCCCTACTGGGCCGAGTTGCAAGCATTTCTTGCCGCTGAGCGCTCCGAACATCAAGTGTTTCCGCCAGCCGAGCAAGTCTTTGCGGCGTTCCAGCGGACACCGCCGACACAGGTCAAGGTAGTCATTCTTGGTCAAGACCCCTATCACGGCCCGGGACAAGCTCACGGCTTGTGCTTCTCGGTACCCGAGGATGTGGCAATACCGCCGTCATTGCGCAATGTTTTTAAAGAACTGCAGGCCGACCAGAGGACTCCTGCTCCAAGGCACGGAAGTCTCGTCTCTTGGGCAGATCAAGGAGTCCTCCTGCTCAATACCACCCTGACAGTTCGCTCCGGTGAAGCGGGATCGCATCAGGGTCAGGGATGGGAACAGTTCACTGATCAGGTCATTGTTCGCGTCAACTCGTTTGCCGACCCGGTGGTGTTCATCCTGTGGGGTGCTGCCGCTCGGCAAAAGCGAGCCATGATCGACCAGCAACGCCACCATGTCATTGAATCCGCTCACCCGTCACCACTCTCGGCATATAGAGGGTTCTTTGGATCGGCCCCCTTCTCTCAGGCCAACGCAGCGCTCATCGCTGCTGGACGAGGCCCGATTGCCTGGGCTCTTCCAAGCGCCTGAACAGCGATAGGTAGGAGCTATTCGGGTGCGATG
>ERZ888423.1736-NODE-1736-length-17904-cov-11.442154_pt1 | contig 17904 bp, 19 predicted proteins | sample MGYA00520523_ERZ888423 | MGnify/ENA primary metagenome ERZ888423 (study PRJEB32303, sample SAMEA104408611) | aquatic metagenome | biome: Brackish water; feature: Pelagic; material: water | place: Baltic Sea | collected 2014-06-08T10:24:00 | depth 30,27 m ...
TCGCAATTGCAGCATCCGTCTTTCAAACAAAAAACTTTTTAATACAGAATTACACGGTATAGCTTCTTTATGCTTTAATTAACTTACGCTCTACACGGCATGTAGCCAGGGATATTCTATTGCGCCGCGCATGTCGACGCGCCCGAGCCGAACCGGCATCCTGGCCCGCCGGATCGAGCCGCCTTCGGGAATGGCCGCTTGCGATGGCGCTATTGCGCGGCGACCAGATGGTCCGCCGCCGCGGGCGCCGCCTTGCGCAGGTCCTTGTAGAGCACGCCGTCCTTCATGATCATCGCCAGATTTTCGCGATGCTGCAGGATCGAGACATCGGCCGTGGGGTCCCCCTTGACCAGCAGCAGGTCCGCGAGCTTGCCCGCGGCGACCGTCCCAAGATCGTCCGCCATGCCCATCAGCGCCTGGCCGACGATGGTCGCCGAGCGCAGGGCGTCCGCCGGCGAATAGCCGAAATACTCGACGAAATGCCTGATATCGCGCGCGTTCATGCCCATCGGCGTCACGGCGAAACCGTAGTCGCCGCCGATCACATTGCGAATGCCGCGCTTGCGGACTTCCTGATATGTCGCGCAGCACAGGTCGAATTTCCGGTAGAGGTCGTACTCTTCGCAGTCCGCCGCCGTCACCCCGAAGCGCTCGCCGTCCTTGACGTTGTTGTGCACCAGGCCGAAGGCCGGACCGACGAACACCTTGTCCTTGGCCGCTTCCAGCATGTCGAGCGCTTCCGCGTCGGCGAAATCGCAATGATAGATGCAGTCGACGCCGTGCCGGACCGACATCTTCACGCTCTCCGAAGACCGGCTATGGGACGCGACGCGGACGCCATGGGCCTTCGCGACTTCCATGAAGGCGGTCATCTCGCCTTCCGTCAGCGGCGTGATCTCGCCCTTGGCGGACGCGACGAACTGGTCGCCCGAGACGTTGATCTTGAGGATATCGACGCCGTCCCGCACGCATTCCCGCGCAATCCGGCGGAGCTCGTCCGGCCCGTCGCCGATCAGCCCGAAGCTTTCCTGAAAGATATGCCGCCGCCTTGGGTCGCCGAGCCCTGCCGTCACGGTAATCTCGGGGCTGCCCGCCAGCATGCGCGGCCCGACGATCAGCCCGGAATCGATCGCGTTCCGCGCCGTCACGCCGAGCATGGGCTTCGCCGACGCAGCTTCGAAGATCGACGTGAAACCGTGTTCGAGCAGCAGGCGGCAGTTCTGCGCTGTCAGCAGCATATGTTCTTCGGGCGGGATCAGCCCAAGTTCGGCCGGGTCCGAGACGCCGGTGAAACTCGGGTGGCAATGGCCCTCGACCATGCCTGGCATCAGCGTCATGCCGGTCCCGTCAATGACCTCGGCCCCTGCCGCATCCAACGTCGCGTTGCGGGCGACAGTCTTGATCCGCTGCCCCTCCACCAGGACAGAGGCGGGATAGGGCGCGTCGGCGATCGCATCCCATACTTGCGCGTTCGCAATCAGATACCGTTGCATGATTTTGCCTCCCCTGGCTGCGCTCTTCAGAGCGTCTTCGCCATGGAAGGCTACGCCGATCGGGCTTCGGCGCGCAATCGCCTTAGAGCACCGCGCGTCCAGGCGGACGCGCGGTCCATGCTCTATCTTATTGATAGCGATCAAATTATCCAACCTTAGGCGATTCTGCCTAAGGTTGGTTTGATCTAGAACGGGCTTGCCTGAGCCCCTCTGCGCTGCGGCTCAGCCCAGGCCGCGCGCCGCGAGACTGCGGATGAGGGCGCGGGCGCCGAAGGTCCATGGCGGAGCGGCGTGGGTGGTGGTCACCTGATTGGCGAGGCGGCCGAGTCTCGCCGCCGCAATCTCAACGATATCGCCCATCTTGTGGGTGAAGCCCTCGCCGTCGCGGAGGTCGGTCGGCGCGAACATTGTGCCGCACATCAGGAAGGCGCCGTCGGGATATTGGTGATCCGCGCTCAAGGTGGCGGCGGCGAGCGCTTCGACGTCGCGGCTGATCTGGCTCATGGAGGACTTGCCCTCCATCCGAAAATTGTCCTGGCCCGTCACGGTCAGGCCGATGACGGCCTGACGCACATCGTCGACGCCGAAGGTCGCGTCGAACAGGCGGAGAAAGGGGCCAAGCGCGCAGGAAGCGTTGTTGTCCTTCGCCCGGCAGAGCAACAGAGCCGACCGGCCTTCGATGTCGCGCAGGTTCACGTCATTGCCGAGGGTCGCGCCGACGATCCGGCCGTCGGGCGCCAGCGCCAGCACGATTTCCGGCTCCGGATTGTTCCATTGGCTATCGGGGCGGAGGCCGATGGCGGCGCCGAGGCCGACGGCGGCCATGGGCGGGCATTTGGTGAAGATTTCCCCATAGGGACCGATGCCGACTTCAAGATACTGCGACCAGACGCCAAGCTCGATCAGCTTCAGTTTCAAGGCTTCGGCCGCCGGAGATCCGGGTTCGACGGCCGAAAGGTCGTCGCCGATCTTCTCGCGGACCGCGCCCCGCACGGCCTCGGCCCGGGCAGGATCGCCCTTCGCCTGCTCCTCGATCACCCGCTCCAGCATGGAGGCGGCGAAAGTGACGCCTGCCGCCTTGACCGGCTGCAGGTCCTGGGGCGCCAGAAAATGGGATGCAGCGTCGCTGCGAACGTCGGCCGCGCTTGCTCGGAGGAGCGCGTCGAGGTCGCCGATCTTCTCCCCCAATGTCACGGCGCGGACTGCCGCCGCCGGATCGGGCGCGGCGAGCACGTCCGCCAGGGTCGGGAAATTCCGCGTGATGTCGAAGACGCCCTTCGCCCGGACGACGGCGACCGACGGCCCGAGGCCCGGGCGCCAGACCCGCGCGACGAGCGTTCCCGCATAGCCGTCGTCAGGGAGCGTGTTCTCCGGCGTCAGCAGGGTCTGCATCGGGCGAGTTCCTTCAGATGTGGCCAAGCGCGCGGCGGTGCTGCTGGGCGTTGATCGCATAATTCGGCGCGGACCGGGCGCGGCGGGCGATCTCCTCCGGCGTCATGTCGCGCATCTTCCTGGCCGGCGCGCCCGACCAGAGCTCGCCGGACTTGACGATCTTGTTCGGCGTGACGACAGCGCCGGCCGCGACCATGGCGTCGCTTTCGACGATGGCCCCGTCCAGGATCGTCGCCTTCATGCCGACGAAGGCGCGGTCATGGATCTGGCAACCGTGGATCATCGCCAGATGGCCGATCAGCACATCGTCGCCGATGAAGGTGTCGAACTGGCCGCCGGTCACGTGGACGACGCTGCCGTCCTGGATGTTCGTGCCCTTGCCGATGCGCACGAAGCCGACATCGGCCCGGACGACAACATTGTACCAGAGGCTTGACCCCGCGCCGATCTCCACATCGCCGACGACGACCGAACCGGGCGCCAGGAAAACGTCGTCCGCGACGCGCGGCTCGATCCCTTCATAGGGCAGGATCAGGCCGGTCGGGGCGGGCGAGGTAACTTTCTGGGTCATGCTTCAAGTCCAGCGGCTTCGTCGGCGCCGATCAACAGGTTCAATGTCTGCACGGCCTGGCCCGACGCGCCCTTGCCGAGATTATCGAGCAGGCCCGCCACGATGACCATGTCCCGATCCGGATTGGTAAGCACATGCAGGCGCAGGCGGTTGGTGTCGTTCAAGCTTTCGGGATCGAGCGCATCCTTGCCGTTCGGCGGGTTGCTGGCCGCGACCTCCGACGGCGGGCCGATGGGCGCCACCTCGATAAACCGCTCGCCCTCGTAGTGGGCCTGCAAGGCCGCATGGATCGCCTCCACCGTCGGCCTGCCCGGCAGCGCCCAGAGCGGCAAGGGCGCCTCCACCAGCATGCCCCGATGATAGCGCCCGACATGGGGCGAGAAGATCGGCTGATGGCCGAGCCCGGCCCAGCGGGTGATCTCCGGCAGATGCTTGTGCTTCAGGCCGAGGCCATAGGCGTAGATGGCGGCGCTGGTCTGCGCCGCGTCGCCGCCCTCGAAGGCCGCGATCATCGCCTTGCCGCCGCCGGAATAACCCGAGACGGCGTTAATCGAAATCGGCCAGTCCTTCGGCAGCAGACCGGCGCTGACCAGCGGATGCAGCATGGCGATCGAGGTCAGCGCATAGCAGCCGGGATTGGCGATCCGGGTCGAGCCGCTCATCCGCTGGCGCTGGTCTTCGGCATATTCCTGGAAGCCATAGACCCATGCGGGGTCCGTCCGGTGGGCGGTCGAGGCGTCGATCACCCGCGTCGTCGGGCTCTCGATCAGCGCGACCGCTACCTTCGCTGCATCGTCGGGCAGACAGAGGATCGCGACATCCGCAGCGTTCAGCGCATCGGCCCGGGCCTTCGCGTCCTTGCGGCGCGCGTCATCGAGGCGGATCAGATCGATATCCGCCCGGTCTTTCAGCCGGTCGTAGATCTGGAGGCCGGTCGTGCCAGCCTCGCCGTCGATGAATACAGAGGCGCCCATGGGTCCTATCCTTATGCGTGGAGCGGTTGAGTTAGCCGCAGAACCGCCCTCACGCAAGCTTTGCCAAGCGCCAGCCCTGCTTCATCGTCGCCAATCTGCCCCATTGTTCAAAGCGTCTCTACGGTGAAGGGCGGCTGCGCCCGTGGAGCCATGGAAAATTTAGCCAAGGAACACAAGCGCGACCCGAAGACCGACCCCCGCTCTTGCGCGGCCGGCTTCACGCTCAATACCCGAGAAGGGCGCGGCGATCGCCGCAGACGCGCCTCAAATGCAAACTCCTAACGCCTGCAAAACCGCTTCGACGTTCTCGCCGGGTTTCGCCGGACGCTTGAATGCGAAAGCACGAAACGCCCTCATCATCCCGATGAATAATTCGGGTCAGGGCATCCCGTCGAACAGGCCCGCCGCGAAGGTGGGCCGACCATCGCCATGCAGAAAAACCGCAGACAGCGCCGCATCGGAAACACCCCCACATTCTTCACCTGCTGCTGAAATCCTACAACCGTGCCGATTGCTTCGCAATGATAACTTATGCCAATCGCCGCTCAAACGGTTCCAATAAATATGAGGCGTTCAAATTTCACTTTAACGAGTAATACCAGAACAGTTCGAAGAAGCTCAGACGCCAGACGGCAAGAATCGGCCACAGCGAAGGATCAACTTACCCGCCTTTCAGCGATTCCGCTGAAAGGCGGGATGATCCAGCCTGGGTTATGCACCGGTCGGCGTGATCAGGCTCGCGGCGATGGACTACACACTTTTGATTTAGCCATTAGATTTGTCGCCAGACCGATCCAGGCGCCGGGCCAGCAGAATCGCGAAGCAGAGACCGACCGCGGCAAGCCCCGCCATCGCCAGGAACGCCCCGCCGCCGTGGGCCGCGTAGAGCCAACCCGTGATCGGCTGCATCAGCGCCATGGCGGCGCCCATGCCGAGCGCCGAGTAGAGCGCCTGACCGGTCGCGGACGTCTCTGCCGGGACATAGCGCTGCAGATAGGTCATGGCCCCCAGGTGCGCCGCGCCGAAGGTCAGACCATGCAGGGTCTGGAAGGCCATCAGCGCCCAGAAATCCGTCGTGAGGCCAAGGCCGATCCAGCGGATGACGCCGCCTGCCGCGCCGAGGGCCATCAGCCAGCCCGGCCCCAGCTTGCGGACGATCGGCGCGCTCATCCAGAAGAGCGCAATCTCCGCGATGACGCCGATCGACCAGAGATAGCCGATCGCGCTTGCGCCGATGCCCGCCTCCAGCCAGTGGATCGAGGAAAAGCTGTTGAGGGCCGCATGGGCGCTCATGTTCGCCGCCGTCGCCGCCAGCAGCAATTGGAAGTTTCGGTCACGAAGGAGCGTCCACGCCGGCGCCGCCCTGAACCGCCGTTTCGCCGCCGAATGCGGCGGCGAGCGGAGGTCCGGCAGCGTCCAAACCGCCGCCAGGATCAACAGCCAGCCCGCGACCAGCATGTAGGCGATATGCTGCGCCGGCGCCGTTTCCAGCCAGTATCCGGCGGCGGTCACGACGGCGATGAAGGCCACCGAGCCCCAGGAGCGCAGGCGCCCGTATTCCAGCCCGCGCGCCCGGATTGTGAGCAGGCAGAGGTTCTCGCCGACCGGCAAGACCGGCCCCTGGCAGGCGGCGGTCAAGGCGAGCACGGCCAGCACGCCGAAGAAGCCGTAAGCTTGCGTCAGAACCGCGAAGCCGACGCAGGCGCCGCTCGCCGCCAGCAGGGCCAGGCGCTTTCGGCGCCCTGTCGTGTCCGCGACATGGGCCGCCAGCGGGTTGACGACGACCCGCGTCCACGCGAGCGCCGCCATGATCACGCCGATTTCCTCGGGCTCCAGCGCCCGATCCTTCAGCCACACGGGCAGGAACGGCCCCATGACGCCGACCGTGCCGAACATCGCCACGTAATAGAAAATGATCCGCGCGGACGGGAACCGGACGGCGCACGCTGCTTCGACCAGCGCCTTTGGCATATCGGGCATGCGCTCTGCCATCTTGGCGGGGGACGGTTCCTGCGTGTACGTATAGGGCTCCTCAAAAAGCGCTTACCGAATCTGGAACGCAAGCCCCATGACAGATCAGCAACCGGCCCGCGACTGGCGGGACGACATCTTCGACGCCTTCGTTGAAGCTGGCATCAAACAGGTCGCCTATGTGCCGGACGCCGGCCATAAAAAGCTGATCGAACGCGCCCATGCCGCGAACGACATGCGCGCGATTTCCGTGACGACCGAGGAAGACGCCGTCGCGTGTCTCGCGGGCGCCTGGCTCGGCGGCGACAGGGGCGCGTTGCTGATGCAGTCGAGCGGCGTCGGCAATACCATCAACATGCTGAGCTTGATGACGACCTGCCGCTTCCCCATGCCGATGTTCGTGACCATGCGCGGCGAGTGGGGCGAGTTCAATTCCTGGCAGATCCCGATGGGCGGCGCGACCCAGGCGCATTTCGAGCTGGCAGGCGTCAAGTGCTACCGCTGCGACCGGGCCGAGGACGTGCCCGCGACCGTCCGCGCCGCCATCGACCAGGCCTATAACGGCAACTGCATGACAGCCGTGCTGCTCGCCCAGAAGCTGGTCGGCACCAAGAAATTCGCAGTCGGTTCCGCCGGAGACAACAAGCAATGAGCGAGATCGCAACCCGGCCCGACGGCCTGATTGACCGGCGCACCTTCGTCAAGCACCTGATGCAGGACCGCAGCGACAGCCTGATGATCGTCGCCGGCCTTGGCTCCCCCTGCTATGACCTGATGGCGGCGGGCGACCATCCGCTGAACTTCTACCTCTGGGGCGCCATGGGCGGCGCCGTGCCGATGGCGCTTGGCCTCGCGGCCGCCCAGCCGACGAAACGCGCGCTGGCGCTGACCGGCGACGGCGAAGTGCTGATGGGCCTGACCGGCCTCGCGGCCGCGGGCGCCGAAGGCCTTGAGAACCTCGTCGTGATCGTCCTGGACAATGAGCGTTACGGCGAGACCGGCCAGCAGCGCACCGCGACCGGGCGCGGCGTCGATCTGGCGCAGACCGCCATCGGCTTCGGCTACAAGTCGGTCCGCGACGTGCGGACCCCGGCCGAGGCGGCGGAGCTGCGCGACTGGGCCATGACCGTGCGCGGGCCGGCGTTCGCCGTCGTCAAGATCAGCCCCGAAGCCGCGGGCATGGAACTGCCGCCGCAAGACGGCGTCCACCTGAAGAACCGCTTCCGGGACCGGCTTGGAATGCAACCGCGCTGAGCCGACAGCCCGCCACTCCCGCCAAGCCTGCCGTCCTCGGCCTCGTCGCCATCGCGCTCTTTGTCGTGATGAGCGCCGCGGCGCGCGGCGTCGGCGAGAGCTTCGCCGTATTCCTGCTGCCGGTCAGCACGGAATTCGGCTGGTCGCGCGCCGAAGCCGCAAGCATCTACGCCCTCCTGATGCTGTGCCTTGGCGTATTCTCGCCGGTCGCGGGACGCCTGTTCGACAAGTTCGGGCCGCGCGTTCTGTTCCCGCTCGGCATGGGCTGTCTAGCGCTCGGGCCGTTCCTGGCCTCGCACCTGACGGCCCTCTGGCAGTTCTATTTCTGCCTCAGCATCGTTGTCGGATTCGGCGCGGCGGCGCTCGGCATCGCCGTGCAGTCGGCCCTGTTGTCCAGGTGGTTCCGGGGCTCGCTGACGACGGCGATCGCGGTCGTCTCCGGCGCGGCCGGCGTGGGCGTCATGACGTTCTCCCCCTTCACGCAATATCTGATCGGCGACCTTGGCTGGCGCGGCGCCTATGGCGGGATCGCGGTCCTGGTCGCTTGCCTTGGCGTAATCGTCCTGTTCGGCCCATGGCGGCGCATCGCGCAAGGCCATCCCGACCTTCGCCAGACCGCCCAGGCCACCGCTGCGGCCTCAAACTGGACGTTCAGGAAGGCGGTCCGGTCCCGGCCGTTCTGGGCGCTGTTCGCGGTGCATATCCTGACCGCCAATTCAATGTTCGCCGTGCAGCCCCAGGTCGTCGCCTTCCTGGTCGAGAGCGGGTTCGATCCGATTCTCGCCGCGAGCGCCTTCGGCGTCGCCGGGATATCGGCGACGGGCGGTCTGCTGCTGTTCGGCATGATCGCGGACAAATATGGCGCGCTGCTGTCGGTCACCCTGTCCTACAGCCTGACGATCTTCGGCTATGTGATCCTGTTCCTGCTGGCGCTGGCGCCCAGCTTCGGCCTGCTTTGGGCGTTCGTCATTCTCTATGGCGCGAGCTTCGGGTCGCGCGGCCCGGTGATCTCCGCCCTGACCGCGCGCATCTTCGGGCGCGGCCCGGACCTTGGCCTGATCATGGGCGCGATCTTCACCGGCATGGGCGCAGGCGCGGCGATGGGCGCGACGATGGGCGGCTACATCCACGACATCACCGACGGCTACGCCATCGTCATCGCCTGGTCGCTCATCATGATCTCGATCCCGGTCGTGCTGTTCTGGACCGTGCCGGAATTGAAGCGGGCGGCGATGCGGCGCTAAACCAGCGGCGCCACCGTTTCCTGGAATTCGCGCATGCGGTCGAGCGTCGCCGGGAGGTCGGCGGCCTGGTTGTTCACCACCAGCGTGCTGACGCCCAGGTCCCGCAAGGCGGCGATATCGGCGGCGCGGTCCGCGGCGGGGCCGGTCATGAGCATGCGCTTGCCGTCCTGGCCGACCGTGGCGGTGCTGCTGTGAAACGGCGCATTGAAGGCCAGGGCGATCGTCGCCGGATCGCGGCCGGCTTTTTCGGCGCGGACGAACAGGCGGTCGCGGGCGGCCTTGTAGAGCACGATGCTGTTCAGCGGGAACGCCGGGTTCGAGCCGATCGGATACCAGCCGTCGCCCAACTCCACGACCCGGCGATGCGCCCGGCCGCTTTCGCCGCCGATCCAGATCGGCGGATGGGGCTTCTGCACGGGCTTCGGATTGAAATTGATGTTCGAGAAATTCGAATAGGGGCTGGCGTGGGCCGCGTTGTCGTCGGTCCAGACTTTCTTGAAGATGCGAATATAGTCGTCCGTCACCTCGCCGCGCTTGTCGAAATCGGGCGCGCCGATGGCCTCGAACTCCTCGCGCATCCAGCCGGTGCCGCAGCCGACAATGACCCGCCCGCCCGAGAGCATGTCCGTGCTCGCCAGCGATTTGGCCGCCAGCAGCGGCTCCCGGTGCGGGACGACCATGACGGACGTCATGAGCTTCGCCTTCCGGGTGAGCGCCGCGATGTAGGCTAGCAGCGTCAATTGCTCGATGCATTCGCCAGTCGTATCGCCAGGGAAGTCGCCTGCCGCCGAATAGGGATATCGCGACGCAATGTCCTTCGGCACAACGATGTGGTCGGGGACGATCAGCACCCCGAAGTTCAACGTCTCCGCTTCCGTCACGATCGCCCGGATGCCTTCCGGGGTCGCAAATGGGCCGCGCGTGGGCGTCATGGTTCCGTATTGCATCGCTGTCATGACTTTATCGTCCTTCCCATTTCGGATCGCGCTTCGCGATAAAGGCGTCGATGCCTTCCGCCGCGTCGCGCGCCATCAAATTCGTCGCCATCACATCGGAAGCATAGGCATAGGCGCCGTCCAAATCCTGCTCAAGTTGGCGGTAGAACGCCTCCTTGCCGATTCGAACGGTAAGCGGCGACTTGCTCGCGATCCTGGCGGCGAGGCTGAACGCTTCCCGCCGGACATCCCCGGGCGCCGTCACCCGGTTGACCAGGCCGATGCGCATGGCCGTCGCCGCGTCGATCATCTCGCCGGTCAACAGCATTTCCATGGCGTGCTTCGGCGCGACATTGCGCGACAGGGCGACCATCGGCGTCGAACAAAAGAGACCGATATTGACGCCCGGAGTCGCAAATTGCGCCGTCTCGGATGCGACGGCCAAATCGCAGCTCGCGACCAATTGGCAGCCCGCGGCCGTCGCGACGCCCTCGACCGCCGCGATCACCGGTTTCGGCAGGCGCACAATCCGCGTCATCACGCCTGAACATTCCTTCAGCAGCCAATCGTAATAGGCGCGGTCGCGGTTGGCCGCGATCTCTTTCAGATCATGGCCGGCCGAGAACGCTGGGCCTTCCGCCTGCAGCACGACCGCATGCACGGATCGATCGGCCGCGAGCGCGTCCAGGGCATCGGCCAACGCCTGCAGCATCGCCTCCGACAGCGCGTTCCGGGCGCGCGGACGGTTCATTGTCAAAATGGCGACGGCGTCCTTATCCTCGCGGAGGAGAACCGGGGCTTCGGCGCTGGCTGCTGTCCGGGCGTCGCGCATGACGGCGGCTCCATGGCTTTGAGGTTGGCTGAGGCTGGCGAGACTACCCCGTTCAATCATGCCGGGCCAATGGGAAGGAATGCGCGTGGACGACCACCCGACGGGGGCGCCGATCGACGCCCCCGAATTCAATCGGCGCATGCATGCGCTCGTGCCGCTTTCCGGCCAGCTTGGCATCGTCGCGACAGCGATGCGCCCGGACGGCTCGGCGACGGCGCGCCTGCCCTATCTGCCGGCCTTCGTGCGGCCCGGCGGCTCCGTCTCCGGTCCGGCGATCATGGCGTTGGCGGACGTCGCGATCTTCGCCGGAGTCAACGCCCGCATTGGCTGGACGCCGATGGCGCTGACCGCCAATCTGAACACGACATTCCTGAAACCGCCGCAGCCTGAAGACCTTATCGCCGAGGCCGATGTCCTGCGCTTCGGCCGGCGGCTCGCGGTCTATGCGGTCAGGATCGTCTCGGCCTCCGCCCCCATGGAAGTTGTCGCCCATGCTACCGGCTCCTATGCCCTGCCGGGTTCGCGGTAACATTTTACCCCATTCATAATCTGCGGAAATAATACGATTTTTGTTGACGCGACGGCCGCTTGCGGCGTATTCAATCGCCCGAGAGCCGACGGGGCCATCCGCGTCGGCATTTTTTGTCTTACAGTTCGGGAGTTAAGGCCGATGACTACGGTCTCCGCCAAACCGGGCGAGGTCGCGCGTGAATGGTTTGTGATCGATGCGGACGGGCTCGTGCTCGGCCGTCTCGCCAGCCTGATCGCGATGCGCCTGCGCGGCAAGCACAAGCCTTCGTTTACGCCGCATGTCGACACCGGCGACCATATTGTCGTGATCAACGCCCAGAAAGTGGCGATGACCGGCAACAACAAGCCCGATGACCAGATGTATTACTGGCACACGGGCCATCCGGGCGGCATTAAGGGCCGGTCGGCGCGTCAGGTTCTGGCGGGCCCCTTTCCGGAGCGCGTGATCGAGAAAGCGGTTGAGCGCATGCTGCCGAAGAACAAGCTGTCGCGCGCCGCGATCAAGAAGCTGCATGTCTATGGCGGGCCTGAGCATGCGCATGCCGCCCAGCAGCCGCAGCCGCTGGACATCGCCAGCCTGAACGTCAAGAACGTCAAGCGCCCGAGGAAGACACGCTGATGGCCGAAGAATCCCGCACACTCGCCGACCTCAAGAGCGCCCTCGGCACGGAAGGCGCGCCGGACGGCGCCAGCCCCGCAACCGCCGCCCAGGAGATCACGGTCGAGCCGAAAATCGACAAGTTCGGCCGCTCCTATGGCACGGGCCGGCGGAAATCCTCCGTCGCCCGCGTCTGGATCAAACCGGGCTCCGGCAAGCTCTCCGTGAACGGCAAGGCCGTCACGGAATATTTCGCCCGCCCGACCTTGCAGATGCATGCGCTGTCGCCGCTGGATGTCGCCAACCGTCTCAATCAGTACGACCTGATGTGCACGGTGACCGGCGGCGGCCTCTCGGGGCAAGCGGGCGCTGTCCGCCATGGCTTGACGCGCGCGCTGATGGCCTATGAACCGGGCCTTCGCCCGGCGCTGAAGGCGGCCGGTTTCGTCACCCGTGACAGCCGCGTCGTCGAGCGTAAGAAGTACGGCCGCGCGAAAGCCCGCCGCAGCTTCCAGTTCTCGAAGCGCTAACCGCGACAACATCGCGATTGCGATTGCGAAAGGGCGCGTCCTGGCGACAGGGCGCGCCCTTTTTGCTTTTGGGCGCAGCCGCTCGATCGTTATTGGATGAGTTGAACCAAGCCGCCCGTCAGCGGAACATGAACGGTATCGTCAGCAGCAGCAGGACTGCGAGCGCCCGGTTGATCCAGACCCGCGTCCGGTCCTGACGGAACAAGCGCGCGAGGGCGACGCCGAAGCCTGTCCATACGCTCATGGTCGGCGCGGCGATCACGCCGCCGACGACGATCAGCGCCAACGCCCCCGACCAGACATCGCCGCCCTTCGGCGCAAGCGTCGCGGCCGTCAGCGCCATGACCCAGCCCTTCGGGTTCAGAAACTGAAAGCCGAACGCCTCCAGGAAGGAAAGCGGGCGGGCGCCGGCTTTCGCGCTTGGAGCGGCTGCGTTGGCGACCCGCCAGGCCAGATAGGCCAGATAGCAACTGCCGATCACGGCCAGCGCGAATTCCGCATGCCGAACCTGCTGAAACAGGACGCCGAGGCCAAGCGCGCAGGCGCCGAACAGCACGACGACGCCGGCCACGATCCCGGCCATATGAGGCAGCGACCGCGCGATGCCGAAGTTCATGCCGGACGCCGCAAGCATGGCGTTATTCGGCCCAGGCGTCCCGGACATCACAAAGATGTACCAGGCGACCGGTCCGAAGGCGGCGGCCTGATCCAGGAGCGACCCGCCTGTCACCAATTACCGGCAGTCCGTCTGCGGCGGAGCGCGCTCGCGATGCGGCTTGGCCGCGGCGTCAGCATTTTCAGCTTTTCCGCCAGACTCTTTATCTGCATCGGGGCTTTCAGCGCGGTGTCGATCCGCCGGTCGAGAAACGACCAGGTGTCCGCATATCCGTCCGAGCGATCGCTCAGCCAATAGGCGACCGTCGCCATGTAGACCGCCGAAACCAGCGCGCGCTTGGTATACCAGTTGAAATCGGTCGAGCGATCGCCCGCCGCGCGCCAGATTGCGTCCGCGGTCCGCGCCAGGGCTTTCAGGCCCGCGCCCGCATGATGCGGCCGCGCGAGGAAGCCCAGGCCAGGGCGCACGGCCTCCCGGTCGCCCGTCGCCCCTTCCAGCCGGATGCGGATCAGGGCCGCGATTTTCTCCCGCGTGCGGGCGGGCGGCGGATCGAGCGTCAGGAACGCTTCCGTCATCGCCCGGTCGGCAAGCTCGGAATGCAGCAGGATCGCCTCGACCGGACCGCCGGGAAAGGCGCGCTCGGCGTCGATTTCGGCGAACCCGGCATCGACCGCGCCGGCGGCGAGCGCCTTGGGGCGCCAGCCATCGAACGCCACATGGGGCAGGGTCGCCTGCAGGATCGCGGCGCGGAAGGCGCGTCGGCCGCCCTGGATATCGCTTTCGGCTCCGTTTGCGTCTTCGTTGGCGTCTTCGTTTTCAGCTACGGTCATGCCTCGTTCCTTTCGGCGGCGCGGGCCTCGGCTTCCAGGCGGTTCAGCTCTTCGTCGAAGCCGAAATAGCGAAAATCGGCCATGCGCATCGGATATAGCACGCCGTCCAGATGGTCGACCTCATGCTGCAGCACTCGGGCGAAAAAGCCCTCGGCCACGCCCTCGACCGCTTGTCCGCTCCGGTCGAAGCCATGGTAGCGCAGCGACGGCGCCCGCGGCACGGCGCCGCGGAGGCCCGGGATCGAGAGGCATCCTTCCCAGCCGAGTCGCGGTTCGTCCGGCGCAAGCTCGAGTTCCGGATTGACCAGGATCGTCAGCGGCGTTGGCGCGTCATCATCGCCACGCCCGGCCGGCGCCATGGCAAGAATGACCCGCCGCCCGGCATAGACCTGCGGCGCCGCCAGCCCGACGCCGCCAGCATCGGCGAGGGTTTCGATCATGTCGTCGATCAAGGTCTGCAAGCTCCGATCGGCGGCGATTGCGGCGGCTTCAACCGCTTGCGCCGGCTGCAACAACACGGGGTGGCCCATGCGCGCGATTTTCAAAATTGACATGGCGTTCAAAAAATCCTTGGTCACGGATGCGACAGCCGCTTGGCCTTGGCGCACAGACTGTGTTATAGGCGGTTTGTATGAGAATTGAACCGCGCCGCGAAGCGAGATCTTTGCGGCGCGCAACTGCTTGAGAAGGAGGAGCTTTGCTAGTCAGCGTTCGCGACAATAATGTCGATCAGGCCCTACGCGCGCTCAAGAAAAAGATGCAGCGCGAAGGCATTTTCCGTGAGATGAAATTACGCCGGTCCTTCGAAAAGCCGTCGGAGAAGCGCGCGCGCGAGCGCGCCGAGGCCGTACGCCGCCATCGTAAGATGCTCCGGAAGCGTCTCGAGCGCGAAGGCTACTAGAGCTTCAGATCCAGGATCGGCGCAGGCGCATCAGCCGCTTGCGGCCAATGCTGTCCTCTGATCGGATTGCGCCTATGGCCCGATCCGCCGAATGCGTCTGAGCGAAAGCTGCGTCAGACAGAAGAAAGCGCCAGGCCTTGGGGTCTGGCGCTTTTTTCGTTCGTTACCGCTGCGCTTTTCTGCCGCCGACGCTGCGCCAAACCTGCCTAGCACCCCCGAAAGGCGGTAGGAAATTCCTGCCGAAGGCTGCGTCGCCGCAACGCCAGGAGCGGTCAGACGAGCCGGGTGAACTTTTTTATCCTCGATATTTCAATATGTTATAGATCCTGGCCAAAAGTTGGCCCGCCTTTTGCTTCTTAGGCCCCGAGCGTTCCAGATCCTGTCCTTGGCGTCATGCCATCGGAGCCTGGAGCAGCTGGAACGACGCCTGTGTCCCTTTCGACGGGCACACACTGGACGCTTGGGAGCATAGACTATGGGCTTGAACGTAATTTCGAACTACGCGGCGAACGTCGCGCACCGCAACTTGGTCCGCACCGACATGCAGGCGAGTCAGTCGCTGGCGAAGCTTTCGTCGGGCACCCGCGTCGTCTCCTCAAAGGATGACGCCGCATCGATGGCCATCGGCTCCCGCCTCTCGGCGGAAGTATCCTCGCTGCGGCAGGCGACGGTGAATGCCGGCCAGGCCGTATCTATGCTGCAGATCGCCGACGGCGCGATGAGCCAGGTGAACGACATCCTGATCCGGATGAAGACCCTGTCCGTGCAATCGGCGTCCGGCCTGCTTTCGGACACCGAGCGCGGCATGCTCGATACCGAATTCCAGGCGCTGCTGGACGAAGTCGACCGTATCGCGGCCGACACCGAGTTCAACGGCAACCAGTTGGTCAACGGGTCCTCGACGACGTCGACGTCGCTGAACAGCGTCACCGCCGCCGCCGACAACCTGATCAACGCCGCCGACGGCTTCCACTCGATCCAGTTCACGCCGGCTGTCGGCAACGCCGCCTTCGACGTCAACTACGACTCGACCACCGGCGTGATGACGGTGCAGAACCTGACGACTGGCGAAAGCCAGGGCCTCGACATTTCCGGCGATGTTCCCGTGGCGACCAACGCCACCCTGCCGATCATCTTCGACGATGTCGGCACGACGATCACGCTGAACAGCGCGTTCGACCCGACAGTTTCGATCTCCAGCACCGGCGGCGGCTATTCCGCGATTGGCGGCGGCAACACGTCCGACGTGCTTGCTTCAACCATCGAGATCACGACCGCGTCGGGCAGCGGCGCCCAGGGCCTGACCTCCACTATCCTGTCCATCGACGCGGCGGCCGCGAACGCATCGGTGCTGACGATCGGCGCATATTCGGGCGCCGCGACGGTCGATCTTTCGACCACCGGCGTGAAGACGGCGCAACTGACGGACGGCACCAACACCTTCAATATCTCGTTCCAGGTCTCCACCGCCTTCTCCAACGGCGATACCGGCGATCTGGACATCAACGGCCTCGGCGCCATGGTGTTTGGCGATACGACGACCGACTCGGGCACCACGACCTTCACCTTCAAGCTTGGCACCGGCACGGTCAGCCAGGTCGATAACGTGTCGCTCAGCGTCAGCTCGATCAACAATGCCTCGCTTGGCCTGACGGCTGTCGGCGTCGGCAACCAGATCAACGCCGAAGCTGCGGTCGGCGCGGTCAGCGACGCTATCGACATTCTGAACGTCGCCCGCGCCTCCATCGGCGCCGTCCAGAACCGCATAGAATTCGCGAGCGCCAATCTCCGCATCTCGATTGAGAACGCCGAATCGGCGCGCAGCGACATTCTCGACCTCGATGTGGCCCAGGAAATGTCCAACTTCACCAGCAAGCAGGTGCTGATGCAGGCCGGCGTCGCGATGCTCGCCCAGGCCAATCAGATGCCGCAGAACCTTCTGCAGCTCCTCCAGGGCTAAGCCCCGAAAGCCGCAGCGAAGCACTGAATTAAAGGACCCGATCCATGACTGCACTTGCCTTCGACCCCGCCTTCGTCGCTCGCGTATCCACCGCCCGGCCGGCAGAAATGACCGCCCTCCTGCTCGAAGAAGCGATCCGCGAGCTCGATGTCACGATCGCCGCGATCGGCGAGAAGGCGATCGAGAAGCGCTACATGGCTTCGGCCCGCGCCTTGAAGATCGTCGATTTCCTGCACGAGACGCTCGACTACGAAGCCGGCGGCGATATCGCGGTCAACCTGGACAAGGTCTACCGCCTCGCCATGGCGCGGATCTGCCGGATCAACCCGTTCAATGACGTCGATTCGGCAAAAATCGCCCAGCGCATTCTGGAGCCGCAAGCCGCCGCATGGCGCGCCATCGACGCCCAGGAGCAAGCGGACGACGACATGCCCGAGATCAAGGCGCTGCCCGGCCTGATGGCCCGCCAGGCCCGCCCGGCCGGTCAGCCTGTCTACGCGCGCTAGAGTTAGCCGCTTTCGATCGATCTGAGCACGGCCCGCCCGTCCGCCCGGACAGGGCCTTTGCTCCAAACATCCCCGACCGCCTCGCCAACCCAGGATAGGGAGAGCCGCCATGCCGACCCCCGCGACGACTGCCGGCCCCCTCTCCGGTCTTGCCAAACTGATGGGGAAAGGCGAAAGCCTTGACCTGACCAACGTACGCGCACCGACGAATCCAGGCCTGTTCGGCGCGCTCCTGAGCGATAGCGCAGCGGCGCCCGCCGAAACTGGCGGCAAAATCGCCCCCCCGACCCAGGCTGCGGCGAAAGCTCCAGGGGAACAGCCGGCCAGGCCAGGCCCCGCGACGCCGCGGCAGCATGAAAGCGCCGCCGACGATGCGGCCGCAGAAGCCGCCGCCGCTACAATGACCGCCCTCGTCAGCGACGAAATCGGAACTGATACTCCGATGAACGGCGGCTCCGTGGCTCCGGACACAGCCGAGCCAAGCGCCGAAGCGGGCGACGAAGCACCCGCCGATCTCCCGGCGAGCGCGCCGACCGCCGTCCCTGAAGCTGTAAACGCCGCCCCGGTCATCGAAGCTGCGATCGCCGCCCCGGTCCAGCCGATCGAGACCGAGACGCCGCCCTATACGGTCGCCGCCGCAGCCGCCGCAGCCGCTCCAGTCGCTGAGACGCAGAGCGCCGGCACCGACAGTCGGTCCCCTGCGCCACGCGGCGCGGCGCCTGCCGCGACCGACACGGGCGCGGCCGCTGGCGCCATCGGCCGGCCG
>ERZ888423.1741-NODE-1741-length-17868-cov-12.432437_pt1 | contig 17868 bp, 16 predicted proteins | sample MGYA00520523_ERZ888423 | MGnify/ENA primary metagenome ERZ888423 (study PRJEB32303, sample SAMEA104408611) | aquatic metagenome | biome: Brackish water; feature: Pelagic; material: water | place: Baltic Sea | collected 2014-06-08T10:24:00 | depth 30,27 m ...
ACGTGATCGACCTCGGCCTCGGTTCGACCGACTTGATGTACTACGCCTCGGGCGTCCTTGATGCGCCTGGTGCGATGTTCACCGCGTCGCACAACCCGGCCGGGTACAATGGGATCAAGCTGTGCGTGGCAGGAGCTCGCCCGGTTGGAGTCGACACCGGACTGCTCGACGTCAAGCGAGTTGCCGAAGAAGTGCTTGAGGATGGCGGCCCGAAGCCTGCTGCCTCAGCCGGGTCATATAGCGAGCGCAACGTGCTGAGCGACTTCGCCGAGCACGTACTCACCTTCGTTGACCTCGCCGACATCGGAACCATGCGAGTCGTTGCTGACACAGCCAATGGCATGGGGGGCCTCGTGGTCCCGGCAGTCATGGAACGCATCCCGAGTGTCGAACTCGAGGTGATGTACGGCGAACTCGACGGCACATTCCCCAACCATCCGGCAGATCCGCTGCAGCCTGCGAACCAGCGCGACCTGCGAGCACGCGTCAAGTCTGGCGGCTTTGACATCGGGCTGGCATTCGACGGTGATGCAGATCGGGTGTTCGTCGTTGACGAGCTGGGCGTGGGTCTGAGCGGCTCGACCACTACTGCGCTGCTCGCTGTTGCGGCACTGCGCGCTGCGCCGGGCGCCACGATTTTACATAATCTCATATGCTCAAAGAGCGTTCCCGAGGTTGTCACCGAGCACGGTGGCGTGCCCGTGCGGACCAAAGTTGGGCACTCCTACATCAAGCAGATCATGGCCGAAACCGGAGCGGTCTTCGGCGGCGAGCACTCAGCTCACTACTATTTCGCTCGCAACTTCAACGCCGACAGTGGCTTGATCGCATCGTTGATGGTGATGGCCGAAGTCGGGCGATCCGGCGGGCCGCTGTCTGGGGTTCGTGCCCCGTTCGAGCGTTATGCGGCCAGCGGCGAGATCAACACCCAGGTCGATGATGCTGCCGCCGTGATCGAACAGATCAGTGCCGTGCACAGCGACCACGACCAGGATCGCCTCGACGGCCTCACGGTCGACTGCGGCGACTGGTGGTTCAATCTGCGCCCTTCGAACACCGAGCCGTTACTGCGGTTGAACCTCGAAGCTGCCGACCTCAATACCTGTACTGACCGGGTCACCGAGCTGTTGACGATGATCACCAGCTGATCCCGTAGCCTTGCCGACATGTCACTTGCTCCGGCTCTTCTTGAGATCCTCGCCTGCCCTGAAGACAAGGGCCCGCTCTACTACCTCGAAGCAGAATCCATCCTCTACAACCCTCGCCTGCAGCGCAGCTACGCAATCCGCGACGACATCCCGGTCATGCTCATTGACGAATCAACAACTGTCGACGCCGCCGAGCACGATCGGCTCATGGGTGTCATCGGCGATTTGGGTATAGCTCCGACGTTCAGCTGATCCCATCGAGTCAGGGCGCTTGAGTCAGGGCGCTTGAGTCAGGGCGCTCGAGTCAGGGCGCTCGAGTCAGGGCAGCGGAGCGAAGCGTGGGCCAGATGAACTCACCTTTTATGACGAATGGATTACGATGTCGCAGATGAGTTCGAAGAAGTGGTTCCGACGTACTTTGAGCGCTCTGCTCGCCTGTGCGAGCGTGGTGTCTTTTACTGCCGTCGGAGGTCCGTCTGGCGGCGTTGTGTCAGCGCAAACACCGACCGATGCAGGTGGCGAATTCCATCCACTCACTCCAACGCGCATCCTGGACACGCGCCCTGGTACGTACAGCATCAACGACATTGCGCCGAAGGGCCCGAAGTCGGCTGGTTTCGGGCCGGGCACCAACATCACTGACGGCGAGTTCAATTTCAATCCGCTCGGGCTCGGTGATCTTCCGGAAAATGCCAGCGACATTTTGGCGATCGTGGCGACCATTTCAGTTGTCGGCCCCACTCGGAGTGGCTACCTGGCGGCGTACCCGAAGGGCTTCGAGTTCGGCGGCCCCGACGGCAAAGGCGAGGTTTCCGCGCTGATCACGTATGCCCCTGATCAGGTTGTGCCGAACCTTGCAATTGTGGGGATCGGCGAGGATGACTCAATCACCTTCAACTTGTACATGGACGGAGCTGGCACCGCCAATGTGATCGTCGATGTCGTCGGCTTCATTTCGACTTCGCAGTACGGCACCGCTGGTTCGAGACTCGAGATTGTCAACCCGGGTCGTATTCTCGATACCCGAACGTCGCCGAACCCCCGAAGTGGCAGCTTCGGTGCTGATGACAGCATGGAACTGCAGATCCGTGGCGTCGACGCGGTGACGCCAAAGGTCACCGACATCGTGCCAAACGATGCGTCGATCACGGCGGTCATGGTCAACCTGGCGCTCGTCAACAACAAGCCGGGCAGCAAGGACACCTTCTTGTCGGCCACTCCAAAGGCGCTCGGCCCTAATGACAAAGCGACGGCAAGCTCGTTTGCCCACAGCGGTGACATTAAGGCGAACATGGCAATCGTGCCGATTGGCCCAGATGGCAAGGTGCACTTTTACAACCATCAGGGTGACATGGACCTCGTCGTCGACGTCCTCGGCTACTTCAAGTCCGGTGGCGATGTATCGACCAACAGTGGCCGTGTTGTCCCGTTGGAGGCTCCATTCCGAGCGTTCGACACTCGTCTCGCCGAGTTCGGCGATGCACCGTTGCAGCACGGCAGCACGGAGCAGTGGAGTTTTGAGAACTTCGCTGAATCAGTCACCCTGAACCCGGGTGCAGCGAACGAGCAGTCGAACCCGAAGCAGCAGGGGTTCATTGGTGATCTTTTCGCCGTTGGCCTCCAGAAGCTCTATCCGCAAGACTCTGATCAATCAATGTCGTTCTTGCAGCTGGTGCCTGGCGGACTCCCGAGTAATCCGTTGTCAGCCAACATCAACTTCGGTCTCGGCGAAGCAGTGCCGAACATGTCACTCGTCAAATATGGCGAGAGCGACGATGGCACCGACAAGCACGTCGTGGAAGCATTCAACGCATACGGCTCGGTCGATTACGTCCTTGACGTCTACGCCATCGTTCTCGCCGACTGAGCAACCGACGCTTGCGGCTGGACCGCCGCAACGGAGACTCCGCTTGACCGGCCGCAAGCACTTGGTTGCCGCCGGTAGGCTGTCAGAACCGAATCACCGGGCTGATTCGATCGGTGCCTGAAGGCCCCGGCCCGGTTCGAAGAGCCACACGCCGACCGGTGCGTGGCATTCCGAAACCATGCCTCCTAAGGGGATTTGTAATGACTGACACCGCACTCTCGCGCCTCGCTGAGACCAAAGACTTCCGCGTCGCCGACCTTGAACTCGCGCCCTTTGGCCGCAAAGAGATGCTCCTCGCCGAGCACGAGATGCCCGGCCTGATGGCGACCCGCAAAGAGTTCGGCGTATCGAAGCCGCTCGCCGGCTGCCGTATTTCTGGCTCGTTGCACATGACGATCCAGACAGCTGTTCTCATCGAGACGCTCACCACACTCGGTGCCGAGGTCCGCTGGGCCAGCTGCAACATCTTCTCGACGCAGGACCACGCAGCAGCGGCCACGGTCATTGGCCCGCACGGCACCATCGACAATCCCCAGGGTGTGCCGGTCTTTGCCTGGAAGGGCGAGACACTGGAGGAGTACTGGTGGTGTACCGACCAGATGATGACGTGGCCTGACGGCCCGAACGGTGAGGTCTACGACGGCCCGAACATGATTCTCGACGATGGCGGCGACGCCACGATGCTGCTGCACAAGGGCGTGGAGTTTGAAAAGGCCGGCGCAGTGCCCGATCCGACCGAGGCGTCCAACGCCGAATTCGCGATCGTGCTCGGGCTACTCCAGCAGTCACTGAAGACCGACCCGGGCAAATGGACCCGGATGGCTGCTGGCATCAAGGGCGTCACCGAAGAGACCACCACGGGCGTGAAGCGCCTGTACAAAATGATGGAAGACGGCGAGCTGCTGTTCCCGGCCATCAACGTGAACGACTCAGTTACCAAGTCGAAGTTCGACAACCTGTACGGATGCCGCCACAGCTTGGTCGACTCAATCTCGCGGGCGACCGACGTCATGATTGGCGGCAAGACCGCACTCGTGCTCGGTTACGGCGACGTTGGCAAGGGTTGCGTCCAGTCGCTGCAGGGCCAGGGCGCCCGCGTCATCGTCACCGAGATCGACCCGATCAACGCGCTGCAGGCGGCGATGGAAGGTCTTCAGGTCATGCCGCTCGAAGACTGCGTCGGAGACATTGACATCTTTGTCACCGCGTCAGGCAACTTCGACCTGATCAACATCGAGTCGATGAAGAAGATGAAGCACAACGCCATCGTCTGCAACATTGGACACTTCGACAACGAGATCGATATGGCCGGCCTCGCCCGCTCAGGTGCCGTTCGTGACGAACTCAAGCCCGGCACCGATGTCTGGAAGTTCGACGATGGCAAGCAAATAATCATCCTCGCGGAGGGTCGTCTCGTCAACCTCGGTTGCGCTACTGGCCACCCGAGCTTCGTGATGTCGTGCTCGTTCACCAACCAGGTACTCGCACAGATGGAGCTGTTCAACAAGACCGAGCAGTACCCGCTCGGTGTTTACGTGCTCCCGAAGCACCTCGACGAAAAGGTTGCCCGTCTCCACCTCGACGCCCTGGGCGTGAAGCTGACGCAGCTCACCGATGAGCAGGCCGAATACCTCGATATGGATCCGTCGGGGCCGTTCAAGTCCGAGTCATACCGCTACTGAGCAGGTATTCAGCAGCCTGACCGGGCGGTCTCACTGGCGATGGATCCCGACGCTGTCGGGGTCCATCGCCGCGTCCCGGGGGGGGGCTTGGCGTTGTGGGTGCCGATCGCGCTGTTAGGTGAGCGCGGCAGTTCTGGCGGGCTGCATTGCGAGACGCGGTAAGAAAATTTGGACGAGGGGGCCAATACCGAAAGTGAAGGCAGCAGTGCCGATCCCGATAGAGCCGCCCAGCGCAATGCCGACGGCGAGCACGATGAGTTCGACCGAGGTGCGGGCGCGGCGAGTCGAGATCGAGTAGCGGCCGATCGAACGCTTTGAGAGCCCGGTCATCAAGCCGTCGCGTGGGCCCGGCCCCAGCCCGGCACCGATGTAGAAGCCAGAACCGACGGCGATCACGACTATCCCACCGAACATCAACGCCAGACGGGGGAGCAGGAGGTCGGTGCTTGGTATCAACGGGAGCATGAAGTCAACGACAAGGCCGATTTCGACAGCGTTGAGAATCGTCCCGAGGCCGGGACGCTCGCGAAGCGGAATCCAGATTACGAGCAGCGCGATGCCCGTAATGATGATGACCTGACCCGTTCCGATGCCGGTCAACTCGCTCACGCCGGTGTGGAAGACATCCCACGGCGCTGCACCAAGTTCGGCATCGATGAGCATTGAAATACCGAGGCCGAAAAGGAACAGGCCAAAGACGCAGCGAGTGAGACGTTCAGGAAACCGATCCCGAGGAATCAGAGGCACGACGCGACGAGTCGAAGCAAGACCGGACATTCACTCGACCGTAACGATCATCGTCGGTCTCGGCGCGCTCGAATCCGGATGAGCATGGTGGTGGTGGCACCGGCCGACTGGCTTGGCGGTGAAAGCGAGGCGCCAGCTACGGTGGTGTTGATGGCGAAGCACGGCATCTCACCTGCGGGTTTGCACGGAGGCGATGCGGCGGCGGTCGCCGAGAGCCTTGGCCTCGACCCGGCATCGATGCTCGACCTGTCACAGAATTTGAATCCGTTCGCCCCCGATGTCGAACAGTTGGTGAGGGAGCACGCAGTGGCCGTTCGTCGTTATCCGTCGGCTGATGCAGCTCAACGATTGTTGGCTGAGGCGTTGGACGTGGATGTCAATCGGCTCCGCCTGACGAATGGTGGGAGTGAGGCGATTGCGCTCGTTGCCCGTGAAATCGGAGGTGGTGTCGCACGCGAACCCGAGTTTTCGCTCTACCCGCGTGGCCGGGACGGGCCAATCTGGCGGAGTGACCCTCATAGCCCAGGCGGGAGTCTTGCCGGAGCTGAGGTCCATGCTGATGTGTGGGACGAGGCGTTCTATCCGTTGGCGACTGGACGGTGGTCGGGAGCCCGACCTGGTGTCACCGTTGGCTCGTTGACAAAGACGTTTGCCTGTCCTGGCTTGCGGCTTGGGTACGTCATTGCTGACGATGCTGAACGGATGACGCAGAACTAGCAGAAGTGGCCAATTGGCTCGTTGGCGCTTGCGGTCCTGCCCGAGTTGCTTCGCCAGGCCGACCTCACGCAATGGCACGTGCGGATTGCTCAACAGCGAGCAACGCTGGCGGCGCTGCTCGAGGCGTACGGGTGGTCGGTTTGCGCGGCCGATGCTCCGTGGGTGTTGGTGGAAGCGGACGATTTGCGCACGCGACTCGCTCCACTCGGCATCGTGGTTCGCGACTGCGCCAGTTTTGGACTGCATGGCACCTTCCGAATCGCTGTGCCCAACGATGACGGTCTTGAGGCCGTGGCGCTCGCGCTGGAACGGCTGGCTTGCGAATGAGCTTGTTGCCACCAATTGTCCCGGAGCTCGCCACGTTGCCTGATGGCCAGCGTTGCCTGCTGTGGCGTTGTGAGTCGCAGCGCCATCAGCTGTCTTGCGCGCCGGTGGGCGGGGGGGGTCGAGCGTGGTCGATTGGGTTGTCAACCTGCAGGTCGCTGGTCAGTATGCGCGACATGATCTTGCGGTCCACGCCGCTGAGGTAGCAAGCCACCTCGGGCTCGCTGGGCAGGGTGTGACGATGCTGACTGCAGCCGATGTCGGCGCAGTGGCATCGGCTGCCGAGCAAGGCGTTCGAGCTGACGTCACGGTTGGCATTTCGACACCAACCTGGGCAGCCGCCGAACGCTGTGACGAAGGGAACGTCGGGCCCGGCACGATCAACATCGTTGTGCAGCTGCCGATATTGCTGACGGCTGCAGCGGCGGTGAACGTCGTGATTACGGCGACCGAAGCGAAGACACAGGCGCTGATTGAGCACGGGGTTGCTGGGACGGGCACGGCCACCGACGCGGTCGTGGTGCTGTGGCCAAAAGGAGTGGAAAATTCCGAGCCGATCCAGTTCGCTGGTCCACGGTCGGAATGGGGCGGCAGCGTTGCCAGGGTTGTCCATGCCGCCGTTGGGTCAGGGGTCCAAGATTGGAGAAAGCGATGAGCGTCGCGGGAGTGCTCCGCCGAAGGGCGACGTGGATTGCGGCGGGTTTGATTGCTGATCGATTCGTGCCGGAACTACCGAACCGCTGGCACCCGGTGGCGTGGTTCGGCTCGTTGATGGGTCTCGTCGAGCGAACGATCTGGTCGGACCGTCGATCTGCTGGGACGGTGTATGCGCTGATTGGGACGATGGTCGGCGTCGGAGCAGGCCGACTGATTCGGAACCCGGCAGTCGCCGTTGGCATCGCTTGCGCAGGGCCAGAACTTCGGCGTCTGGGCGGTGAAATCGAAGCTGCAGTGCGGTCCGATGGAATCGATGCTGGCCGTGTTGCGCTTGGCGGCTTAGTGGGGCGCGACACATCGCAACTCGACGAGGCCGGGATCGCTGCGGCGGTGGTCGAATCCGTGGCAGAGAATACCGTCGATGCCGTGGTCGCCCCCGTCTTCTGGGGCTTAGTCGGTGGAGCACCAGGTGCGCTTGCGTATCGGGCAATCAACACAATGGATGCAATGGTGGGACGTCGCAACGATCGTTACGAGCGTTTCGGGAAGGTCGCGGCGCGCCTCGATGATGTTGCGAACTTTGTGCCGGCTCGCCTGTTTGCCCTGGCGGTGATGGTCCTTCGCCCTGGCCGAGCGAGTCAGGTCCTCGCTTTTGTCCGCAGGGACGCGGCGGCGCACCCCTCGCCGAACGCCGGCGTGGCGGAGACGACGGCCGCTGCAGCGCTCGGTATCGAGCTGGGTGGACCGCTTCGCTACGGGCAAGTCAGCGAGGATCGGCCCCGGCTGGGGAGTGGGCCGCGTCCATCGCTGACTGACGTTCAGGGGATGAACGCCCTGTCGAATCAGATCGAGCTCCTCGTCATTGGGCTTCTCGTCGCAGGCGGCATCGGTCATGGACAAGCAGGGCGCCGCCGAACTCTGTGACACCCCATCGTCATGCTGGGTCACATGATGTTCGAAACACGTTGCGCAGGCTGTGAGCGACCGGGTGCTGCGATCTGCACTACCTGTCGCATTGCACTCGTTGGCCGGCTGCCGCAAACGCAAGAGCATGGGGTCATTGCCGCAGTTCCCTTCGCCGGGCGGGCGCGTGATGTGGTGCTGTCGTTGAAGTACCGCAACCGGCGTCAAGTTGCGCGCCATCTCGGCAGTCTGCTGGTCAATCGACTGGTTGAAAGCGGGCGGTACGTCGATCTCGAGTCGGTGACCTGGGCCCCGACGAGTGCGAAGCGCCGCCGTCACCGTGGGTTCGATCAAGGTGAGGAAATCGCACGTACTGTCGCACGGCAACTCGGCCTGCCATGTCGCCGTCTGCTCGATCGACGCGGAATACCAGTGACGCAGACCGGCCGGACCCGGGCTGAGCGGCTCGATGCCCCCGAATTTGCCGCCCGTCCCGATGTCGCGGGCACGTCGGTACTCGTGGTCGATGACGTCGTCACGACCGGCGCAACGCTGCATGCAGCCCGCGACGCTCTGCTGCTGCAGGGGGCGCGCCATGTCGTCCTCGCAGCCGTTGCGTCGACGCCGGCGCCGAGTAGTTCCCGAAGTCGCGGCAAGGTGCTGCCGTTCCGTCAACTCACTGCTGCCTGAGTCCTTTCCCGAAGCGCCACCCGAAGCGCCACCTGAAGCGCCACCCGAACACCGGTCATGGTGGGGTTGGTGCCACTTGGTGGCACCAATCCCGCCGATAGCATCTCTCTTACATGGGCATTCTTGATCGCATCCTCCGCGCCGGTGAAGGCAAGAAGCTGAAGGCACTCCAGGGCATCGTCCCGGAGATCAACGCTTTTGAAGCCGAAATGTCGGCTCTCACTGACGATCAGCTCACCGGCAAGACCGCCGAATTCCGCCAGCGCCTGGCCAACGGCGAAGAACTCGACGACATGCTCGTCGAGGCATTTGCGGTCACGCGTGAAGCCGCTGGCCGCGTGCTCGGGCAACGCCACTTCGATGTTCAGATGATGGGCGGCGCTGCGCTGCACTTCGGCTGGGTCGCAGAGATGAAGACCGGTGAGGGTAAGACCCTCACGTCGACTGGTCCGATGTACCTCAACGCACTCGCCGAGAAAGGCGTTCACCTGGTCACAGTGAACGATTACCTTGCGCAGTACCAGTCCGAGCTGATGGGCCGAGTTTTCCGGTTCATGGGTATGAATGTCGGCCTGATCCTGCCGGGACGCAACGCCACGCCTGCTGAGAAGCGGGCGGCGTATGCCGCCGATGTCACCTACGGCACCAACAACGAACTGGGCTTCGATTACTTGCGCGACAACATGGCGCCAACGAACGAAGCCAAAACGCAACAGCGCGGTCACAACTTCTGCATCGTTGATGAAGTCGACTCGATCCTCATCGACGAGGCACGCACTCCGCTGATCATCTCCGGGCGCGTCGCCGATGCTGCGAAGCTCTACTACCGCTTCGCATCGATCGTTCGCTCACTGAAGCGTGACGAGGACTACGAGTACGAAGAAGACAAGCGCATCGTCGTGCCGACCGAGCAGGGCATCGAGACAGTCGAAGCGGCGCTTGGCGTCGACAACCTCTACGACGACGTGCAGGCCAACTTCGTGCATCAGTTCACCGTGGCGCTCAAGGCCAAAGAGATCTACAAGCGTGACAAGGACTACATCGTCCAGGGCGGCGAGGTCAAGATTGTCGACGAGTTCACGGGTCGCATCCTCGAAGGTCGTCGCTGGTCTGAGGGCATCCACCAGGCCATTGAGGCCAAAGAGGGCGTGAAGATTAAGGAAGAGAACCAGACACTCGCCACGATCACGCTGCAGAACTATTACCGGCTCTACGACAAGCTCGCGGGCATGACCGGCACGGCCCAAACTGAGGCTGCCGAACTGATGGGCACCTACGAGCTTGCCGTGGTCGCGATTCCGACGAACATGCCAATCGTGCGTCTCGACGAGGCCGACCTGATCTACAAGACCGAAGAAGCAAAGTTCAACGCGATCATCGACGACATCGAAGCGCGCCATGCCAAGGGCCAGCCGGTCTTGGTCGGTACGGCCAGCGTGGGCCGCTCCGAGCACCTTGGTCGCCTGCTTGAACAACGCCAGATCCCGCGTGAAGTTTTGAACGCCAAACAGCACACCCGCGAGGCCGACATCGTCGCGCAGGCTGGCCGCAAAAATGCCGTCACGGTCGCCACGAATATGGCTGGTCGCGGTGTCGACATTCTGCTCGGGGGCAACCCCGAGGGTCTCGCACGCCATGACGTTCTCAAGGAAGGTTTCGACGTCGGGCTTCTCGCTCCCGAATTCGAGCTGCCCGTGCCGCTCGATCAGATGCCCGAAGAATTCCAAACGACTCGCGCAGTGGCGCAGGCTCGCTACGCCACTCTGCTCGCTGAGCATTCGGCTGTGTGTAAGGCAGAGGGCGATGTCATCCGTGGTCTCGGCGGCCTGTACGTCATTGGTTCAGAGCGCCACGACAGCCGTCGTATCGACAACCAGCTGCGCGGCCGGGCAGGCCGCCAGGGCGACCCGGGCGAAAGCCGCTTCTTCTTGAGCCTCGACGATGATCTGATGCGTTTGTTCGCCACCGGTGCGCTCAACTACGTGATGGGCCGTGCCCTTCCGGACGACGAGGCGATCGAAGCAAAAATGGTCACCAAAGCCATCGAGCGTGCTCAAACCACCGTCGAAACCAAGAACGCTGAAATTCGCAAAAACGTCCTGAAGTACGACGAGGTGATGAACGAGCAGCGCAAGATCATCTATAAGCGCCGCGATCAAATTCTCGACGGTGAAGATCTCCGTGCCGCCGGTACCGAGTACCTGGCCGATGCCGTCGACGCATTAATCACCAAGCACTGCGCGTCGGTCGCCGACGACGAGTGGGACATCGACGGTCTCGCCAGAGAACTCACCCTCTATTGGCCGAACTCGATCAGCGAAAATCAGCTTCGTGGTTGCGCTGACACCGACGAGATCTATGACCTCGTGATTGCCGATGCCACGGCGCACTACGAAAAGCGTGAGGTCGAGCTCGGTGAAGACGTCCTTCGTCAGGTTGAGCGTCAAGTGATGTTGCGCATCATCGACCAGCGCTGGCGCGAGCATCTCGAAGAGATGGACTACCTACAGGGCGGCATCAACCTCCGTGCGATGGGCCAGAAAGATCCGCTGACCGAATGGCAGCGGGAAGGCTTCGACATGTTCGGCACGATGATGACCGGCATTGCCCAAGACTTCGTGAAGTACGTGATGCATGTGCAGGTCGTCAGAGACGGCGATCAGCCGGCACAGGTCGGAACGGGCAACCCGACGCCCCCAGCGGTTCAGAACCTCCAAACCAGCTCGTCTGATGACGTGCAGTCATCTGGCTTTGATCGAGCGGCTCGGGCTGCTGCGGCCGACGCTGCTGGCGCACCAGCGAGCGCTGCTGAAACCCCAGAACCACAGAAGCAACAGACTCTCGTGAAAGATGAGTTCTCCAAGACGCCGCGCAACGCGCCGTGTCCGTGTGGCTCGGGTAAGAAGTTTAAGAACTGCCACGGCGAAGCCTGATCACTACCAATGCGTGACTTCACCCAAGACCTCCGCGAGTTGCAACGACGGCTCAGCGAGGCCGAGGTATATCTCTCCGTCGGTGACAATCGTGAGCGTTTTGCCGTCCTCGAACACGAGGTCGCGGAACCGGGTCTCTGGGATGACCAGGACCGAGCCAAGAAACTCAACGCCGAGTACGCCAACATCAAAGAAGACATCGGCGTCTTCGACAAGATGTCGGTCGAAATCGAGAACGTCGAAGTACTCCACGAACTCGCCCGAGACGAAGACGACGCGTCGCAAGAGCCCGAAATCGAGGCTGCGATCATGTCGGTCGGAGCGATATTTGATCAGCTCGAACTCCGCAGCCTTTTCACTGGGGAACACGACGACACCGATTGCATCGTGCAGATCAATGCCAAAGATGGCGGCGTTGATGCCCAGGACTTCAGCGAGATGCTGCTCCGGATGTACGAAAAGTGGTGTGAGCGTCGGGGCTTTACGATCACGCTGAACTCCGTGTCTGAAGGCGCCGAGGCCGGCATCATGTCGGCTGAAGTCACGATTTCGGGACGCTACGCCTACGGCTTAATGTCGGCTGAGCGGGGTACGCACCGACTCGTTCGCATCAGCCCGTTCGATAACCAGGGCCGGAGGCAGACGTCGTTCTCTGCGGTGCAGGTTTGGCCGCTACTCGAAGACGTTGATCTCGAAATCGACGAGTCCGATATCGAGATGCAGGTCTTTCGTGCATCAGGTGCTGGGGGTCAGCACATCAACAAGACGTCGTCCGCAGTGCGCTACATCCACCATCCGACCGGTTTGGTTGCCACCTCGCAAGAAGAGCGCAGCCAACTCCAGAACCGCGAGCGTGCCATGGGTCGCTTGAAGTCGATGATTGCAGCCAAGGTCGAAGAAGACCGCCAGGCCGAACTCGACGCGATTGCCGGCAAGCAGGCACAGGTCGGGTGGGGCAGCCAGATTCGCAGCTACGTGATGCAGCCGTACCAGATGGTCAAAGACCTCCGGACCGAGATCGAAACAGCGAATGTCAGCGGGGTCCTTGACGGCGACATTGATTTCCTCATCGAAGGCTTCCTGCAACACAAGCGTGCACAGGGCGAACCCGAAAGCTGAACGGTCACCCTGAAATGGTCGCACTGTGCCAGGCGCAGTCCAGGCACAGTGTGACTGGACAGTTGCTGAGCCAGTCGTCACCAAAATTTGCGGCGAGGGTGCCTCGTTGCAGGTGTGCGACAGCGGTACTGTCGTAGCGCGCCGATCGGAATAACCCCGACGGCCCCCTCACCCATGATCCGTCTCGAAAACGTCACCAAGAGCTACTCCGCCGAGGTCGTTGCTGTGCGCGACGCTGGATTCGACATCGCCAAGGGCGAATTCGTCTTCCTTGTCGGGCCGTCCGGGTCTGGCAAGAGCACGCTGCTGCGCATGCTCAACCGCCAAGACCGGCCCGAGCGTGGAGCGGTGTGGGTTGCTGGTCGCAACATTGTCGATATGCCGCCTGGCCGTATTCCGCACTTGCGCCGCAATATCGGCAACATTTTCCAGGACTACAAGCTCTTGCTCGAAAAGACCGTGTTCGAGAACGTCGCGTTCGCCCAAGAGGTGATTGGTCGTCCGAAGCACGTCATCAAGCAGCAGGTGCCCGCCGTGCTGGAACTCGTTGGCCTGGCCGGCAAGGAAGATCGCCTGCCGCACCAACTGTCCGGCGGCGAGCAGCAACGTGTGTCGGTTGCCCGCGCCTTCGTTAACCGCCCGCTGATTTTGCTCGCTGATGAGCCGACCGGCAACCTCGACCCGGCGACCGGCGAAGGTATTATGCGCCTCCTCGACCGCATCAACAAGACCGGTACCACCGTGGTCATGGCGACCCACGACCAGCGAATCGTCAACACAATGCGCAAACGCGTGATTCAGCTCGACCGTGGCGTGATCGTTCGTGACCAGGCGCGCGGCGTCTACGAGTGAGGTAGCTCCCCCATGCTTTCACGCCTTCGATATATCTTCCGCGAGACTTTCGACAGTTTCCGCCGCAACGCCACGCTCACCGTGGCAGCCATCATCACTGCCGCAATTTCGTTGCTTGGTGTCGGCCTGACGCTGCTGAGTCAGCAAGGCTTCGACAACCTGCTCTCCAAGTGGGAGGGCGGCGTCGAAATGATCATTTTCGTCAATGCCGGAGCGACCGACGATCAGCTCGGCGTCATCGACACGGCGCTCGGCAATGCCGGTACGTTTGTCGAAGATTTTACGTATTGTGACGCCCCCTGCTCACTCAATGAGGCGCAGATTGTGCTTGCCGGAGAGCCGGGCACGCTTGCTCTGCTCGGCTTGAACAACATCCCGACTCAGTACAAGGTTGTTCCGACCGAAGGCACCGACGTCGAACTGCTTCGGCAGCTTGAGGGGGCATTCGCCGAGCTGCCAAACGTCTTTAACGTGCAGTTTGCCGAAGATCAGATCAGCCTGATTGGCCAGCTTCAAGACTTCTTCGGGTTCCGTCTTTTGTTGCTCTCTATCTTCTTGCTGTTGGCAGCGATCCTGTTGATTTGGAACACGGTTCGTACGGCGATTTTTGCCCGACGACGCGAAATCGAAGTGATGAAACTGGTCGGTGCGACCGATTGGTTCATTCGTGTCCCCTTCATGCTCGAAGGCTTGCTCCACGGCATCATTGGCGGCGTCCTCGCGAGTGGTGGGCTCTGGGCATGGAACAGCCAATGGACGAGCGGTGTCGGTGAATTCCCTGAGGGGAGTGGCTTCGCTGCGCTGGTCGTGACCGATGGTTACGACAAACAGGTGATGCTGATCATGCTGATCATCGGTGCCGCAGCGGGTGCCATTGGATCTGGCATCGCTGCAAGTCGATTTTTGGACGTCTAGCTCACTACGTTGCTCCCGCATGGAGTACACGCAGATCATTTATGACGTCGCTGACAACATCGCGACGATCACATTGAACCGGCCCGAGAAGCTCAATGCCTTCACGGGCACGATGATGTACGAGATGATCGACGCGTTCGACCAGGTTGACGCCGATGATGACGTGCGGGCGGTGATTGTCACCGGGGCGGGCCGAGCGTTCTGCGCTGGCGCAGATTTGTCTGGTGCTGGAGGCGAGACATTTGCCGAGGGTGGCAGCGATATCCAGACAGAAGCGGGTGTCCCACGCGACGGCGGTGGGATGGTGTCGCTGCGGATCTTCGAATGCACCAAGCCGGTGATCGGCGCGATCAACGGCGCCTCGGTCGGCGTGGGCGTCACGATGACGTTGCCGATGGACTTTCGACTTGCGAGCGAGCACGCGAAGTTTGGCTTCGTGTTCGCCCGGCGCGGCATCGTGCCAGAAGCGTGCTCGTCGTACTTCCTGCCGCGCATCGTGGGGATCAGCCAGGCAGCCGAATGGTGCTACACCGGCCGCGTCTTCTCGGCTGATGAGGCACTTGCAGGTGGGCTCGTCAGAAGCGTGCACGCCGGAGATGATCTGTTGCACGCAGCCCGAGCCATCGCCACGGAAATCGCGCAGAACACAGCGCCAGTGTCGGTGGCCCTGACTCGCCAGATGCTGTGGCGAATGCTCGGTGCCGATCATCCAATGCAAGCGCACCGCGTCGATTCGCGCGGCATTCTGTCGCGCGGGTCAAGCGACGATGCGCGTGAGGGTGTCACCAGCTTCCTTGAGAAGCGAGTTCCTGTGTACCCAATCAAGGTCAGTAACGGTCTGCCAGACATCTTCCCCGACTACATCGAGCCAACATTCGACTGAGCGAGGGTTTCGCAGCCGAGGAAGTCTTCGCCTCAGTCTGATCGAACATCTCTCTTGCGCCCTAGCGTGGTCTTTGTGGTTGACGCAGCTCCTTCGTTGTTTTCGAGAGTCGGATCGACTGACGAGGAACGGGTCGCGTTCTTCGAGCGTCTTGTCGATGCCTTCTACGAAGGTGTCGCCACCGATGATGTCTTACTCCCGCTCTACCCCGAGCAACCTGACCTGACTGGTGCACGGCACCGCCTCACGTTGTTCCTCGCTCAGTACTGGGGCGGCCCGCAGACCTACATGGAAGAGCGCGGGCACCCGAAGCTCCGGATGCGGCACTTCCCGTTTCATGTCGGCCCGCTTGAGCGCGACCGTTGGTTGGTGCACATGGCGGCGGCAGTCGAACGCACCTGTGCTGACCAGCCGATCGGCCAAGCAATCGCTGGCGAAATGATGGCGTATTTCGTGCCGGCCGCCGAACACCTTCGGAACGACACCGGCCTTCCAATTACCTCGGCGAGCTATCCGCGGGCTTGACCACACGCCAAAACGCCAGCGAGTTGTACATTCGACCCTGACATGGCTGCCATCGACGTCACCGACCTACACAAGCACTACGGCTCAAATCACGCTGTTGACGGAGTGTCGTTCCACGTTGACCAGGGCGAGATCTATGCCTTGCTCGGCGAGAACGGTGCTGGGAAGTCGACCACGGTCGAAATCCTTGAAGGACATCGTGAGCCGTCATCGGGCGCGGTGAGCGTGCTCGGCGTTAATCCGGCGAAGGCCGATCGGAAATTCCGCGACCGCATTGGCATCGTGCTCCAGTCGTCAGGAGTCGAAACCGAGTTCACCGTGCGCGAAGTGATCGATCTGTACTCGAGCGCCTACAGCAATCCCCGCTCGCTCGACGAAGTCGTTGGATTGACTGGGCTCGACGAGAAAGTCGACGAGCGAGTCGGATCGCTCTCGGGTGGCCAGAAGCGACGAGTCGACCTTGCGCTTGGGATTGTCGGTCGCCCTGAAATGCTCTTTCTCGATGAGCCGACCACGGGGTTCGACCCATCAGCGCGGAGGAAGTCGTGGGACCTCATTGAGGCCTTGATCGCTGACGGCACCACCGTGCTCTTGACGACTCACTATCTCGACGAAGCGGAGCATCTCGCCGATCGGGTCGGTGTGCTGATGCAGGGCCGCATGGTGGCTGAAGGCGCACCAGCTGAGCTGATCAACCGGCTGAGCGGGACGATTGTGTCTTTTGACGTGCCGGACTCGATCTCGCTCGACGCAGCGGCGGGCACGTTCGCCGAAGTGCTGGGTGCACAGGTGAGTATGTCGGGCCGTCTCGTCGAGGTCCGTGTCGATCAGCCGACCGTTGCGGTCCATCGCCTCACCGGTTGGGCCATCGAGCAGTCGCTCGAACTGGAAGGACTGAGTGTGCGACGGGCATCGCTCGAAGATGTGTTCCTCGAACTGACTGGGGAGTACGGAGTGGGGAGCGGGTCGTGAGCGGCTTCGCGTCGAATGCTTCGCTGGTGATCCGCCAGACGCGTTACCAACTGAAGTTCTTCACCCGCGTACCAATCGCGTTGTTCTTCACGCTCTTGCTTCCCATCGTCATGCTCATTCTGTTCAACGCGCTGTTTGGGAACGACTCCGTCTGCGGCGACGATGCCTGCACACCGGGCAACCGCTGGCCGGTCAGCCAGTTTTACACCGGCGGTCTCGCCGCCTACACCGCGGTGTCGGCCACCTTCACCAACCTCGCGAACATGGTGCCACTGCGACGCGACGAGGGAGTGCTGAAGCGGTGGCGGGGCACGCCGCTGCCAACCTGGACCTACATCGCCGGATTCGTGCTTTCGGCAGTCGTCATTGCGATGGTCGGTGTGCTGCTGATGCTGACGATGGGTGTTGTCCTGTATGACCTGTCAATCGATTGGGCCAAGATGCCCGCAGCCGTGTTGACCTTTATCGTCGGCGTGGCGTCGTTCGCAGCGCTTGGGATGGCGCTGGCATCGCTGGTCAAGTCGGCCAGTTCGGCTTCGGCTGCGGCAAATGCGGTGATTTTGCCGCTTGCATTCATTTCCGACGTGTTCGTGGTGAGTGACCGCAAGAACAGTTTCTTAAACTCGGTCGGCAACTTCTTTCCGCTGAAGCCGTTCGTCAATGCTTTCCAAGACTGCTTCTCACCCATTGTTGATGGTCCAGCGTTCAACCCGGGGTCGCTTGCTTTCGTTGCAGCATGGGGTTTTGTGGGTTTGGCCATTGCGCTCAAGAAGTTCCGCTGGGAGCCGAGCGGTTCAGCGCCTCGCGGCCGTCGATCACGAGCAGCAGCAGTCGAGGCCGCCGGCTGATCCCTAGGAGTAGACGATTGTGCGGTGGCCGTGGACCGCGACCTTGTGCTCGAGGTGAGCTCGGACCGCTCGCGAGAGCACGAGTG
>ERZ888423.1742-NODE-1742-length-17854-cov-49.063150_pt1 | contig 17854 bp, 15 predicted proteins | sample MGYA00520523_ERZ888423 | MGnify/ENA primary metagenome ERZ888423 (study PRJEB32303, sample SAMEA104408611) | aquatic metagenome | biome: Brackish water; feature: Pelagic; material: water | place: Baltic Sea | collected 2014-06-08T10:24:00 | depth 30,27 m ...
GCCGCCGGGCGCGTCTTTTCACCCCCGCACGATCTGGGGGATGCGCCCCGCTGGTGGTGTGTTGCGGCTGCGCTGGCTGGTCACGCGGCCATCGATGATGGTCATGCCAACCCCGGGCAGGTTGCCCAGTTGCACCGACTCGAGGATCGTCTTGCCCGGTGCATGCTGTGCCTGATCCATCAGCACGAAATCAGCGCAAAGCCCGGTTTCGATCATGCCGGTGTCCAAGGCGCGCATCCGCGTGGTGTTGCCGGTGCCAAAGCAAAAGGCCACCTCGGCGGGCACGTTGCCCAGGCTCGACAGCATCGCGATCATCCGCAAGATGCCCAGCGGCTGCACGCCTGATCCCGCAGGCCCGTCGGTGCCCAGGATCACCTGATCGAGCTTGCCCAATTCGCGCGTGGTGTTCAGCGTCAGCAGGGCGGCGCGCTCGTTGCCGTTGTGCACGATCTCAAGCCCCGCCTTGCAGCCCTCGCACAGGCAAATGATCTGATCGTCAGGCAGGGCGGAATGACCGCCATTGATATGGCCCACCACATCGGTGCCGGTTTCCAGAACCATGTCCGCATCGATCAGCCCCGATCCGGGGATTGACGGCCCGCCGGTGTGAATGGTGCTCTGGATGCCGTATTTGCGTGCCCAATCGACCATCTGGCGTGCGGTTTTCCCGTCCTTCACGGTGCCAAGGCCCACTTCGCCCAGCAATCTCACACCCGCCTTGGCCAGATCGGCGAAATCCTCCTCGACCATGCCGTGTTCGATCACGGGCGCGCCTGCGTGCACCTTGACGCCCGAGGGGCGGAAATTCTCGTACCAGCGCTGGGATGCGATCGCCATCGCCTTGAGCCCCACGATATCCTTGGGCCGGCCCGGCATATGCACCTCGCCGGCTGAAATCAGCGTGGTCACCCCGCCATGCAGCGTCGAATCGATCCAGTGCAACTGTTGCTGGCGCGGCGTGTAATCGCCCACCACCGGGTGCACATGGCTGTCGATCAGGCCGGGGCACAGCGTGCAGCCATTGGCGTCGATCAGCGTGTCGGCGCCGTCGATATCCATGTCCTTCTCGCGCCCCCAACCGGTGATCTTGCCACCCACGGCGATCAGGCAATCGGCATCCAGAATGGGCTTTTCGATCTTGCCCGACAGCATCAGGCCGATGTTGCGGATGACAAGCTTGTGGGTCGCATCAAATGTCTGGGGGGCTGCGTCTGCCATGGGGTGTCTCCTCTGACTTGTTAGAACGCTAACAGAAACACCGCCCCGATCAAGTGGGCAGCACAGCGTTCGCCCGCTTGAGGCTTGCAGGTAAATTCGTTTGCGTCCGAACAAAAAATCGACCTGACAGCGACAGGCGCCATCGGTCTGACCAGACGTCTCGGGATGATCCAGCCAGGCCCTTGGGTGCGGAGGGGCAAGACACCCATCGCGGCGCTGCTGTGCGATGGGCTGCTGCCAGAACAATGGGTCTGGATGTTGGCCACGGGCATCGGCGCCGCGCCCTTTGCCAGCCTGAAGCGCGATGCGGCGGCATATGCCGGATGGTCATGGCCGTGCCCGTGACCCGCGCGCCGGTCCCGTCACCTGCAAGATGGCGGGCGGCTTGTTTCATCGCGCAAGCACCAACCGCGAAACAGCATCGCTCATGGGGCGGCGGTGGAAAGCCTTGGACGTGTCGATGGGCCCGACAGCATGCCGCAACCTTGGTCGCCCAACCTGCTTTCGCGGAGCGACGCCCATATTTGATTTGACAGCCGGGGCCGCGCCGATTTCTTATTCGTGTGCAAACAAAATACAGACCGCCCGCCATAGCGGCATATAACGGGGAAGCTGCGATGGGATATCTTGTTGCCGCATCATTGTCCGAGGTTCTGGATGCGCTGGGCAAGCCGGATGCCGCCGTGATCGCGGGCGGGACCGATTGGTTCCCCGCGCAAGGCACAAAGCCATTCAAGGGCGATCTGGTGGATATCAGCCGCGTGCCGGGCCTGCGCGGGATCACCCGCGAGACCAGCGGCTGGCGCATCGGCGGGGCCACGACCTGGACCGATCTGATCCGTGCCGATCTGCCCCCGGCCTTTGACGGGCTCAAGGCCGCCGCGCGCGAGGTCGGATCGATCCAGATCCAGAACGCGGGCACGGTGGCGGGCAACCTGTGCAACGCCTCGCCCGCCGCCGATGGCGTGCCGCCGCTACTGACGCTGGGTGCATTGGTCGAATTGGTTTCGGCACGCGGCATCCGGCGGATGGCCTTGTCCGAATTCCTCATCGGGCCGCGCAAGACCGCCCTGATGCCCGGCGAGGTGCTCGCTGCGCTGATCATCCCCGATCTGCCGGGCAGCGCACAGGGGGCTTTCCTCAAGCTGGGCGCGCGGCATTATCTTGTCATCTCGATTGCGATGGTCGCGGCCCTTGTCACGCTGGATCGGGACCGGGTCGCGCAGGCGGCGGTGGCCGTCGGCTCCTGTTCGGCCACCGCGCAGCGCCTGCCCGCGCTCGAGGCCGATCTGATCGGCCGTAGTCTCGATGATCTGCGCGCCGCAGGCACCGAGATCATCGTGCCCGGGCATCTCGCGCCGCTCATGCCCATCACGGATGTGCGTGGCAGCGCCGACTACCGGCTGGAGGCTGCGGCCACGCTTTGTGTCCGCGCCCTTCACATGGCGATTGCGCAAGGGGAGAATGCTCATGGATAAGCGCACGGCAGCCGAGCTTACGGTCTTTTCCCTCAACGGCCAGCTGGTCGAGGTGGCCGCCACCCCCGGCGAACGCCTGTCGCACGCCCTGCGCGAAAGGCTGGGGGCAAAGGATGTCAAGGTCGGCTGCAACGCGGGCGATTGCGGCGCCTGTACCGTGCTGGTGGATGGCGCGCCGTTTTGTGCCTGTCTGATGGCGGTGCAGCAGGCCGCAGGCACGCGCATCGAAACGCTGGCGGGGCTGGTCCGGGCCGATCCCCACGCCCAGGCCTTGCGCGACAGTTTTCAGGCGCATCAGGCCGCACAATGCGGGATCTGCACGCCGGGCATGATGGTGTCAGCCGTGGCCTTGTTGCGCACGCAACCCGCCCCCGACCCCGCACAGGTGCAAGACGCGCTGGGCGGTGTGCTGTGCCGCTGCACCGGCTACCGCAAGATCATCGACGCGGTGGTCGATGCCGGCGCCGGAACCCGGCCCGCGCCCGAAGGGTCCGGCGATGTCGGCACCACGATCCGTCGCCTTGACGGGCTGCCCAAGGTGACCGGCACCGAGGCCTTTGGCGATGATGTGGCGCCCCCCGATGCGCTTGTGCTGCGGGTGATCCGATCACCCCATGCCCATGCGGGCTTTGCGCTTGGCGATCTTGGTGCCTTTTGCGCGGCCCATCCCGGCATCGTGGCGGTGCTGACCGCCGCCGATGTGCCCGGTCTCAACGCGTTTGGCGTGATCCCCGGCTTTATGGATCAGCCCGTTTTCGCGGTGGATCACGTGCGGTTCAGGGGCGATGCCATCGCAGCCGTCGTGGGCCATGCCGACGCGATGGACCGCTTCGATCCCGCAGATTTCCCCGTGACCTGGGACATCCGCGATCCGGTGATGGAGGTTGACGCCGCCCTCGCGCCCGGCGCCCCGCACCTGCATCCGGGCCGCGCCAACAACGTCATGTGTGGTGGGCGTGTGGCCTGCGGTGATGCCGACGCGGCATTGGCCCGCGCCGATTTCACCGTCGAAGGCAGGTTTACCACCGCCTTCGTCGAACACGCCTATATCGAACCCGAGGCCGGTTTTGCCATGATGGAGGGGGACCGCGTCGTGGTGCAGGCCTGCACCCAAGCCCCGGTGATGGATCAAGACACGCTGATGCAGATCCTCGCCCTGCCGCGTGATCGCATCCGTATCGTCCCCACCGCCGTGGGTGGCGGCTTCGGATCCAAGCTTGACGTGTCGGTGCAACCTTTTCTTGCGCTGGCCGCGATCAAGACAGGCCGCGCGGTGCGCATGACCTATGACCGCGTCGAAACCATGCAATCCACCACCAAACGCCACCCCGCGGCCATCACCATGCGCATCGGCGCCGGGACGGATGGGCGGCTGTCGGGCATGACCTTTGACGGGGATTTCAACACCGGCGCCTATGCTTCTTGGGGGCCGACTGTGGCCAACCGTGTGCCGGTCCACGCCTCGGGGCCCTACCGTGTTGCTGATTACCGGGCCACGACGCGGGCGGTGAACACCCATTGCGTGCCTGCGGGCGCGTTTCGCGGCTTTGGCGTGCCGCAATCGGCGGTCGCGCAGGAAAGCCTCTTTGACATGCTCGCCGCCCGGCTGGGCATGGACCCGCTCGAGTTTCGCATCCTGAACGCGCTTGACAATGGTGTGCCAACGGTCAGCGGGCAGGTTTTCGCGCAAGGCGTCGGCATAAAGCCCTGTCTTGAGGCGCTGCGCCCCGCATGGGGTGCGGCACGGGCCGAATGCGCCACCTTCAACGCCGCCCATGCCACCCGCAAGCGTGGCGTGGGCGTTGCGGCGGGCTGGTATGGCTGCGGCAACACATCGATGCCCAACCCATCGACGATCCGCGCGGGGCTGCGCGCCGATGGCAGCGTCGTGTTGCACCAGGGGGCGATGGACATTGGACAAGGGTCGAATACGGTGATCCCGCAGATCTTTGCCCATGCCCTTGGCGTGCCGGTGCGCCAGATCGCGCTGGTCGGCGCCGATACCGATCTGACGCCCGACGCGGGCAAGACCTCGGCAAGCCGTCAGACCTTTGTCACCGGCAATGCCGCGCGCCTTGCGGGCGAGGCGCTGCGCGCGGCCGTTCTGGCGCAGGTCAATGCCAGCCCCAATGCAACCCTCACCCTCGGCCCCCGTGGCGTCACCGTCACCGACGGCGCGCAGGAATTTGCGCTTGATCTGGCCCGGCTCACGCCGAATGCGGCGGGCTACCTGATCGAGGTCAGCGAAACCTACGATCCACCCACCAGACCGCTGGACAGCAATGGGCAGGGCGAGCCCTATGCCCAATACGGCTATGCCGCGCATCTGGCGATCGTCGAGGTGGACGTGCCCCTTGGCCGCGTCCGCCCGTTGCGGTTCGTTGCCGCCCATGATGTGGGCCGGGCGATCAACCCGCTGCTGGTCGAAGGTCAGGTCCACGGCGGCATCGCCCAAGGTCTCGGCATGGCGCTGATGGAGGAATACATCCCCCACCGCACCGAGAACCTGCATGATTATCTGATCCCCACCATCGGCGACGTGCCCCCGATCGACACCCTGATCGTCGAGGTGCCCGATGCGCACGGCCCCTATGGCGCCAAGGGTCTGGGCGAACATGTGCTGATCCCCACGGCGCCCGCGATCCTGAACGCCATCGCGGATGCCACCGGCGCGCGGATCACCCGCTTGCCCGCAACCCCCGCGCGGGTGCGCGCCGCCCTGAAAGAGGCCGGACATGCCTGAAGACAATGCCCCCGATGCCACATCCCCAAGGATCCGCTGCGATGCCTGCCCGGTGATGTGCTACATCGCCCAAGGCAAGGCGGGCGCTTGCGACCGCTACGCCAATCATGGGGGCGAACTGGTCCGCCTTGACCCGCTGACCGTGATCGAGGGCGGCGCACAGGCCGTGGCCTTTCTGGATCCGGGTGACCATGGACAGGACTGGGATGGCGACCTGATCCAGGGCCATCGCACCTTTGTGACCGCCGTTGGCGCGGGCACCACATATCCTGACTACAAGCCCGCCCCCTTTATCGTCAGCCAGCAGGTCGAAGGCGTGGACATGGTCACCGTCGTCACCGAGGGGATCTTCAGCTATTGCGGCGTCAAGGTGAAGATCGACACCGACCGCCACATCGGCCCGGAACGCGCCATCGTCCGCGTCGACGGCGAAGCGATCGGCCATGTGATGACCGCCGAATACGGATCCAAGATGCTGTCGCTGGGCGGGGTCGAACACCTGACCGGCGGCTCCAAGAAGGAAGGCCGCGTCACTTGCGACGTGCTGATGCGCCTGTGCAACCGTGAAGCGGTCGAGGTGCAGATCGACGAGGGCGCGCGCATGGTGGTGCAGGCGGGCCATGCCCCCATCATCGACGGGACGCCCGAAAAACTGATGCGCGTGGGCTGTGGATCGGCCACCATCGGCATGTTCGCCAAGCAATGGTACGGCCATGTCGATGAGGTCGTGGTGGTCGATGACCATATCACCGGCGTGCTCAGCGAACACGAGGCAGGCAAGGGTCTCGACATGCGCCTGTCGGGCATCAAGGTAAAGGGCCGCAAATCCACGCCGGGCCGCTATTTTCAGGTCGCTGATCCCGGAACGGGCTGGGGCGGCACCAATGTCGAAGACCCGCTGACCATCCTCAAACCCGCCGATCCGAAACTGGCATGGCCGGGCCTGCGGCTGCTGATGATCTCGACCACGGGCGAGCAATGGGCCTATTATGTGCTGGACGCTGACCTGATCCCGCAACCGGCCGACATCACGCCGCCGCTGCTGGCCTCGGCCGAACGGATCGCTGAAAACTGCGAACCCTCGCTTTGTTCGGTGCTGTTCATGGGCGGGGCGGGCGGTTCCTTGCGTGCCGGCGTCACGGAAAACCCCGTGCGCCTGACGCGGTCGGTCAAGGATGCGCTGACTTACGTCTCCTGCGGGGGGGCCAAGGCCTATGTCTGGCCCGGCGGCGGCATCACCGTGATGGCAGACGTCATGGACATGCCGACCAATTCCTTTGGCTATGTGCCCACGCCCGCACTGGTGGCACCCATCGAATTTACCCTGCGTCTGGCTGATTACGCGGCCCTTGGCGGGCATGTGGAGCACGTCCGCCCGATCAGCGATGTGCTGACCCCCGCGATCCGAAAGGTATCGCCCAACAGCAGCCAGCCTGATCCGCATGATCCGCAGAACTACCGCTGGCGGCCCCACGCCAAGGGGCGGCGCTGATGGGGGCGGTTGCAGCCCTTCTGCCTGATGGCCGGTTGCATCTGCAGCACGGTCCGATCGACCTTTTGATCATGGCCGAAGCGCGCGCCGACGGGCCGAGCCATAGCGCCTACCGCGCCGCCCGCGACCGGTTCCGCACCATGCTGGACGAGATCGTTTCCGAATTGCCCCTGCTGCGCAAGCCCTTGGGAATGATCCCGCGCGGGGACATTGCCCGCCGGATGCACGGCGCGTGCACTGCGGTTGCGCAGGGCGATTTCGTCACCCCCATGGCCGCCGTCGCCGGAGCGGTCGCGGATGGGGTGCTTTCTGCCATGATCGCGGCCACGCCGCTTGCCCGCGCCTATGTGAACAACGGCGGCGACATCGCGCTGCATCTGGCACCGGGCGCGGATTACCGCGTCGCCATAGCTGGGCTGGACGGGCATATGACAGGCCAGATCATGCTCCGCGCTGGCGACGGGATCGGCGGCATCGCCACCTCTGGGCAGGGCGGGCGCAGCCTTTCGCTGGGTATCGCCACCTCGGTCACGGTGCTGGCGTGCAACGCCGCCACCGCAGATGCCGCCGCCACGCTCATTGCCAATGCGGTCGATCTGCCGGGCCATCCCGCCATCACACGGCGCCCCGCGCATGACATCTTTCCCGACAGCGATCTTGGCGCGCGCCGTGTCGTGACCCATGTCGCGCCGCTGTCTGCGGCCCATATTGCCCGCGCGTTGATGCAGGGCGCCGCCCGCGCGCAGGCCTTGATCGACACCGGCGCAATTGCTGCCGCCGCATTGGTCCTGCAAGGTCAGGGCGTCACCGTCGGAGACTTCACAGACAGGGCCACGGCCCGAACGGAAAGGACCATCGAGCATGCCTGAGGTCGAGATACGCAAATTCGCCAGCGTCGTGGAAGAGGTGTTCCACGAAGGCGGCCCGCGCGCCACCACGCCGCTGCGCCGCGCCGCCGTGATCGCGGTGATCCGCAACCCTTTCGCGGGGGCCTATGTCGAAGATATCCAGCCCTTCATGGAAGACCTCAAGCCGCTGGGCCTGACCATGGCAAACCGCCTCGTTGACCTTCTGGGGGGCGATCCGTCCGTGGTCGAGGGCTATGGCAAGGGCGCCATCCTGGGCGCGGCGGGTGAGCTGGAACACGGCGCGCTCTGGCATGCGCCGGGCGGATATGCCATGCGCGCGGTGCTGGGCGATGCCATGGCGATCGTGCCCTCCACCAAAAAGGTGGGCGGGCCGGGCACCCGGCTGGATGTGCCGATCACCCACATCAACGCCTCCTATGTGCGCAGCCATTTCGACGCGATCGAACTGGGGCTGAACGATGCGCCGCGCGCCGATGAAATGGCGCTGATGCTGGTGATGACCACCGGACCGCGCGTCCACAATCGTGCAGGCGGCCTGGCTGCCGACAAGATCACCGGAAAGGACGGGCTGAGATGAGCGCCGATATCCGCAAACTGGCCGTCTGGGTCGAGGAAACCCACACCGAAATGGGTCGCCCCATCACCCCCGCCACCCGCAAGGCCGTGGCCGTGGCCGTGATCGCGAACCCTTTCGCCGGGCGCTATGCCGATGACCTGTCCGCGTTGATCGAGATCGGCGCCGAATTGGGCGGGCTGCTGGGCCAGCGCTGTGTCGCGGCGCTTGGGATCGAACCGCATGAGGCCCAAAGCTACGGCAAGGCCGCGATGGTCGGCGAGGCCGGAGAGCTGGAACATGCCGCCGCCATCTTGCACCCCAAACTGGGCGCACCCTTGCGCATGGCGGTCGAAAAGGGCGCAGCCCTGGTGCCTTCGTCCAAGAAGATGGGCGGCCCGGGGCAGGTGCTTGACGTGCCGCTGGGCCACAAGGATGCGGCCTATGTGCGCAGCCATTTCGACGGGGTCGAGGTGCGGCTGAACGATGCGCCAAGAGCTGGCGAGATCATGGTCGCCGTGGCCGTGACCGATAGCGGCCGCCCGCTGCCACGCGTCGGCGGGCTGACCCATGCCGAGGCCGTGGGCAAGGACGGGCTGCGCTAGGTTCCCGGAGGATCCGCCTGTGGCGGTCGTTGCCACGGGCATCTGGAAATCGGCCAAGGGATGAAAGCGACGGCGCGGGGGAGCGTGCCCTTGCGCTACCTCACAGCTTGTCCAGCAGGTCCAGCAGCCGCTCCAGCTCGCGCCGGTTCAGGTTTGCGGCCGTTACCTCGGAAATCCCGCTGGCGGTCCTTACGGCTTGGCTGGCAAAGGCGCGGCCTTCGGGCGTCAGAGAGATATCGAGCCGCCGCATGTCCGAGGTGCTTTTGGTCCGCCGCACGAGGCCCTTGGCGCGCAGACGGTCCACGACACCCTTGGTCGTGGCCGCGTCCATCCCGACCAGCCGGCCCAGCTGGTTTTGCGAGATCGTGTCCTCATCGAGCAGCTTGGCCAGCACGGCGAATTGTGTGGGTGTGACATCGGGCATCATCTTGGCAAAGATCTCAAGGTGCTTCTGGTTGGCCAGGCGAAGCTTGAAGCCGATCTGCTTTTCCAGCCGATAGGGCGGCTCGTGCGTATCTTCACTATCCATCCGGTGTCTTTCCTGCGGGGTGGACCCTTGCGTCACTGGCTATCATGACCGCTGCGGCGTTGACAGGCCCGCATCGATTTGCGCGATTGGCGGCACGTTCGGACAGGGGGCTTGACCAAAGTGTCTTGGTGGACCTGTCGCGTGTTTGTATCGCGCTCGGTGCTCGGTGCTCGGTGCTCGGTGCTCGGTGCTCGGTGCTCGGTCAGGCCCCGTGGCGTTCAAAGCTCAGGGGGCTTTTGGCGCCCAATGCGGAAATCCGCCCGCGCGGGTCATGCAAGCCATCGATCCAGTGGAAGAGGGCGGTTGTGGCCTGCTGGCCAATTCCGTGCGCTGCTGTGCGAGCCCTCAATCGCGGCTCTGCCGCCAAGAAGATGTCCCCTGGGGCTGTGTTGCGTTCGTGCGAACAGACCGCGCCAACACATTGTCGCGACAACCCCTTCGTCTCAGGTCTTTGCCGGACCTGTCGTGGACCGGATCGTCAATTCTGCCGAAACCTCGGAGACGATCGGCGGCATGTCGGGTTCGCGGATGCGGTCGAGCAGGATGCGCGCCAGCTTGCGCCCAAGCTTGTGAGGGTGCACCGCCATGGTTGTCAGCGGCGGGGTGGCGACCGCTGCGTCTTGAATATCGTCAAAGCCTATGACCGAGACATCTTCACCCGGCTTCAGACCCATGCGACCCAGCGCCAGGCTTGCACCCAAGCCCACCATGTCACCGTTGCACACCACGGCGGTGATTTCGGGATGGGCGACGCGCAGCGCGATCATTGCCTCGAGCCCCGCAAGCTTATTGTCTTCGCAGGTCCAGACCACGCTGGGTTTTGCCCCAAGCGCGGCCATGGCCCTTTGAAATCCCGCGATCCGTTCGCGCCTGACCATGGTCATGTCAGTGCCGCCCAGATAGGCGATGTTGCGATGGCCCAGCTCGCCCAGATACCGCGTCGCGACATGGGTCGCATCTGCGTCGCGAATGCCGACATGATCCAGGTCGCGGCGCACATGGCGCAGAAAGGTGACGGTGGGGATGCCTTGGGCGGCCAAAAGCTCGAACACTTCGTCGGGGGTATCCATCGCGGGCACCCACAACAATCCGCCGCGCCCATGACGGATAAAGGCCTCCAACTGGCGTGACTGGCGCTTGGCGTCGTCGCGCGTATCGACGATGGAGACAAGAAAACCCTCGGCCTCAAGCAGGTCGACCACACCGCCGATCACCTCGGCGTTGAAGGGGTTTTGAAGCTGGTTGATGACAAAGCCGATCTCGCGGTTCTCGCCCGAGCGCATGGCCGCCGCGCGCGAGTCGGGCAGATAGCGCAGCTGTTTGGCGGCGGCCAAAACGCGGTCGCGCGTCTCGTCGGAAATCCGTCCCGTGCCGCGCAGAACCTGACTGACGGTGGGGATGGAAACCCCGGCGATCTTGGCCACGGTTCCGAGTGTGGGTTTGCCAGCCATCCATGGGCCCCGCGAGTATAACGTTCTGTCAAGATTGGAAGAAAAACCCCCGATCTTCAAGCCCGGCTTGTCAGGCCAAAGCCCATGAAGCCTATTGTTGCAAGGAAAACAATCTGATTGACAGTTGATATATCGTTATATCAACCTATGGCCATTCGGGCAAAGCCGACTCGACAGGCCGCGGGGCTGTGGCGGTTTTCCCGATGACGGACGGCTGGTGTCGCGCAGAAGGGCCGGCACCGAAGAAAAAACCTTGGGAGGTTCCATGACCGTTTTCACGAAATTCCTATGCGCTTCCTCGGGGATTGCGCTTGCGCTGTTGGGCACGGCCGCTCAGGCCGATGTGGTATTCTGGTCCACACAGGCCCGCCCTGCCGAAGAGGCGCAGGCGATGCGCGACAATGTCTTGGCCGGGTTCTCGGGCACGGTGGATTACCAGCCCAACGAAGACGGTCCCTGGCTGACCCGCCTTCAGGCCGAATTGCAGGCTGGATCGGGCAGCATCGGTGTTCTGGGCGCGCTGCATGGCGGCTTTTCGGCGCTTGACCCCGATACGCTGGTCGATCTTGATGATCTGGGTGTCGCCAGCAGCAGCGACAGCTTCAACGCGCTGGCGCGTCTGGGCACCGACAACATGCAATATGTGCCATGGATGCAGGCCAGCTACATCATGGCCGCCAACCGCGAGGCGCTGCAATATCTTCCGGCGGGCGCCGATCTGAATGCCTTGAGCTATGACCAGTTGATCGAATGGGCCGCCGCTGTCCAGGCCGCCGTGGGCGAACCCAAGTTCGGCTTTCCTGCAGGGCCCGACGGTCTGCGCCACCGGTATTTCCAGGGCTATCTCTACCCCTCCTACACCGATGGGGTGGTGCGCACCTTTGCCTCTGACGAAGCGGTAGCGGCATGGGAGATGTTCCGCCGCCTGTGGGCACACACGAACCCGGCTTCGACCAATTTCAATTTCATGCAAGAACAGCTTTTGTCGGGCGATGCGTGGATCGTGTGGGATCATTCCTCGCGTCTGGCCAATGCCTTCAACGAACGCCCGGATGATTTCGTGGCCTTCCCGGCACCGGCTGGTCCGACGGGGCGTGGCTTCATGCCTGTCCTGGCTGGTCTGGCCATCCCCACGACCGCGCCTGATCAGGACGCGGCGCGGGCCCTGGTGCAATACCTGCTCCAGCCGGAAACGCAGATCGCCACCTTGCGCGCCACGAATTTCTTCCCCGTGGTCGAGGTTGAGCTTCCGGGCGACCTGCCGCCCTCGGTGCAAGCCGCCGGTGCGGCGATCGCTGCGATGAGCGGCGCGCCCGATGCCAACCCCGGCCTTTTGCCGGCGGGTCTGGGTGGCAAGGGGGGTGACTTCAACCGCATCTTCATCGACAGCTTCGAGCGGATCGTTCTGGCCGGTCAGGATATCCGCACCGTTCTGGACGATCAGCGCCCGCGCCTTGCGGCGATCATGCAGGAAACCGGTGCGCCCTGCTGGGCACCGGATGCGCCGTCCGAGGGTGCTTGCCCGGTCGAATGACACGGCGCAAGCTTGCATGAAAAAGGCACCGGGCCCGCCGCGGCCCGGTCGCATCTGTCGCGTGCGCCCCGCGCCGCGGCCCCGCTCCGCAAGGAAACGCCGGATGTCCACACGTTATCTTCCCTATGTGCTGATCCTGCCCACGCTGGTCTTTCTGTGCGCGTTCTTCCTTTATCCTTTCGCGCTGGTCACACGGCAGGCCTTTGGCACGGGTGATGGCGTCAGCCTCGACACCTTCCGCGAGGTGACGAGCTACTGGAAATTCCCCATTTCCTTGCAGAACACGATGCTCCTGGCTGCAGCCGTGGTGCCGGTGCAACTGGCCTTGGCGCTCTTGATGGCCACGATGGTCAACCGGATGAAAAAGGGCCGCGACCTTGTGCTCTATGTCTGGACCATCCCGCTTGGCATCTCGGATCTGGCGGCGGGCATCATCTGGCTCGCGATCTTCGAGCAATCGGGCTTTCTGAATTCCATGATGCTGGGGCTGGGCGTGATCGACAGGCCCACCGCATTCCTGAGCTATCAGCACCCCGGCATGATCTTTCTGGCGATCGCGCTGGCCGAGATCTGGCGCGCGACCGCCATCATGCTGGTGATCCTTGTCGCAGGCATTGGCCTGATCCCCAAGGAATACTACGAGGCAGCCGAGGTTTTTGGCGCTTCGCCCTGGCAGCGGTTTCGCAAGATCACGCTGCCCTTGTTGCGGCCGTCGCTGCAGACTGCGCTGATCTTGCGCGTCGTGCTCGCCTTCGAGGTCTTTGCCGTGGTGGCAGCCCTTGGCGGCACGATCTTCCCCGTGCTGATGGGGGAAATCTACGCCTACCAGTTCGACCTGCAGAATGGCGGGGCGGCGGCGGCGCTGGCGCTGATCGTGCTGGGCATTTCCATCGTCTTCACGCTGATCATCTTGCGGGTGCTGCGGGTTCCCAAGGGGGCCACGATATGACCGAGGCGCTTGTGACACCCCAATCGGCGCGATCCGTGATTTCGGCCGGGCGCGTGGTCTACCTGACGGCTGTCGTGCTTTTGTGCGCATGGGTTCTGGTGCCGCTCTATTTTCTGGTGATCAACACGCTGTCCTCGCCTGCGACGGTCAACAGCTTTCCCAAGCCGCTGATCCCTGAATTCGATCTGGGCTCGTTGAGGTTCTTTGCCGGCTTTGGGGGCATGCTGGATGCGCTGAAGAACTCGATCATCGTGGCCAGCATGACGATGGTGATGTCGATCGTGATCGGGGCGCCCGCGGGCTATGCGCTTTCGCGCTTCGAGTTTCGCGGCAAGGAGCTGTTTCGCATCCTGATCTTGCTGACGCGCGCCTTTCCCTTGCCGCTTCTGGCGCTGCCGTTGGCGGTGCTGTTCATCCGCACGGGGCTGGACGACACGACCTTTGGTCTTGCGCTGGTGCATACCACGCTTGCGATCCCGTTTGCGGTTCTCATCACCTATTCGCTTTTCTCGGGCATTCCCGTCGAACTGGAAGAAGCCGCCTGGACCTTGGGCTGCACGCGCTTTCAGGCCTTCATCAAGGTGGTGTTGCCGCTGATCTTGCCGGGGATCACCGCCTCGGCGATCTTTGCCTTTGTCATCTCGTGGAACGAGGTCTTTGCCGCCGCCGTGCTGACCATCCAGAGCCGGACCTTGACCGCCTTTTTGCTGCAAACCTTGGGCGAGGCGCCGATGCATCTGAAATTCGCGGGCGGTTTCATCCTTGTGGTGCCGGCGCTGATCTTCATCTTTGCGGTGCGCAAATACCTGTTCGCCATGTGGGGCATCGCCAACCGCTGAGCGGGGCGCGCGGATGCCGGGAAAGGGTCTGAAATGGCAGAAATCCTGATCAAGAATGTGGCCAAGCACTTTGCCGGCCATACAGCCCTCAGCGACATCAACCTGACCATCGCGGATCAGGAATTCATGGTGCTTCTGGGGGCATCGGGCTGTGGCAAGACCACGCTGCTGCGCATCATCGCGGGGCTTGAGACCGCCAGCACGGGCGAAGTCTGGATCGGCGGGCGGCGGATCGATCATCTGGCGCCCAGGGATCGCGGCATCGCCATGGTGTTTCAGAACTATGCCGTGTTCCCGCATCTGACGGTGTTCGAGAACATCGGCTTTGGCCTGCGGATGCAAAAGCGCCCCCATGCCGACGTGACGGCGCGGGTCGAAAAGGTCGCGGGGCTGTTGCATATCGAAAAGCTGCTCAAGCGCTATTCGGGCGAGTTGTCGGGCGGTCAGCGCCAGCGTGTCGCGGTGGCGCGCGCGCTGGCGATGGAGCCTGATGTGATCTTGATGGATGAGCCGCTGTCCAATCTGGATGCGCTCTTGCGGCTTGAAATGCGCGCCGAACTCAAGGGCGTTCTGGCCGAAAGCCGCACCACCGCCATTTATGTCACCCATGATCAGGTCGAAGCCATGAGCCTTGCCGACAGGATCAGCGTCATGCATGCTGGGCGCATCATTCAGGCTGCCGCCCCGATCGAGGTCTATCGCAACCCGGCCGCCGAATTCGTCGCGGGGTTCATCGGCAATCCGCCGATGAATTTCCTGCCAGCCGCCGCGCAGGGCAGGGGCCGTTGGCTGGTCGCGGGCCAGATCTTTGACGGCCCCGATCATCATGGACCGATCAAATTCGCGATCCGCCCCGAGGATGTGCGCCCCGGCGACAGCGGTCTTGCGGCGCAAGTGCGCCTGGTCGAACCCCTGGGCGCGCATCTGCTGGTCACCTGCATGATCGAGGGCACGATGTTTCGCGCCGTGCTTGACAGCGATCTGTCCCTCAAGACCGGCGACCGTTTGACCCTCACCCCACAGCCCGATCGTATCCGCTGGTTCGACCCCGCCACGACGCTGGCCGTAGCTTGAAAGCCCATGCATGAGACAAGACCTTATCGACCAGGCCCGCGCGGTGATGCAGCGCAATGATCGTGGCCACTACACCGTGCCGACCGCCGGGCTTTACCCGTTCCAGTGGAACTGGGACAGCGCGCTCAGCGCCTTGGGCTTTGCCCATTTCGACGAAGCCCGCGCCCTGACCGAGATCGAGACGCTGTTTGCCCACCAATGGCCCGACGGGATGGTGCCGCACATCATCTTTCACCAGCCTGATGACGGCTATTTCCCCGGCCCCGACGTCTGGGGCACAGATCGGCCTGTGCCGACATCCGGCATTACCCAGCCGCCCGTTGCGGGCTTTGCGCTGGCGCGCATTTGCAACCGCGCGCGCGACACGGGTCCGGTCATCGAGCGTGCGCGCGCGCTTCTGCCGCGCATCCATGCTTGGCATCAGTGGTTCTTTCGTACCCGCGACCCGGAGGGCACAGGGCTGGTGGCCATCATTCACCCCTGGGAGTCAGGCCGCGACAATTCCGTCGATTGGGACGATGCCTTTTCCCGCGTGCCGACCGAAGGGGTGGCTCCGTTCAAGCGCCGCGACATCACCCATGCCAACCCGGCCCATCGCCCCACCGATGCGCAATACACGCGCTTCATCTATCTGGTGCAGCTCTTCCGCAGCCTTGGCTGGGACAATGCGCGGCTGCATGACGCCTCGTCTTTTCGGATGGTCGATCCGGGCTTCAATGCGATCTTGCTGCGGTCTTGCGCGGACCTTGCCGATCTGGCCGACGCCTTGGGCGAGGGCGAGATTGCGCGCCAGTCGCGCGCCTTTGCTCAACGCGGTATTGCGGCGATGGAACACCTCTGGAACCCGGCGCTGGATCAATATGCCTGTTTTGACCGGGTCGCGGGCCAATTGGTTGACAGCCCCTCGATCGGGGGATTGCTGGCGGCCTTTTGTGCCATTCCGCCTGAGCGCGCACGCGCCGTGGCGGGGCGGATCGCCCGGCTTGGCACACAAGCGCGCTTCATGGTGCCAAGCCACGACCCCACGCGCCCGGAATTCGACGGCAAGCGCTATTGGCGCGGGCCCGTGTGGCTGATCGTAAACTACATGATCGCCGATGGACTTGCAGCTGCGGGCGAGCATGAGGTGGCGCAGCGCATCCAGACCGACAGCATCCGCCTGATCGAGGAAAGCGGCTTTGCCGAATATTACGACCCGCTGACCGCCGAACCCTGCGGCGGGGGCAGTTTCACATGGACGGCGGCGATGGTGATCGAAATCCTGAACACAAGACGGGTTCCGGCATGAAGCCTGCGCGGATCAACACGATCATGCATATCGATGCGCGCAAGGCTGAGGATTTCACCAACCGCCGCGGCATCGTCTGGTGCGACGGCAAGGCGCTCCGCCTTGTCCCGGGCGAAAAGCGGCGCCATTCGCCCGGCCAAAGCGATAGGCTGCGCCCGGGACTTTGGCGTGAATTCAGGTGCAAAGGACGGGAATGTGCCGACCGGTGCTGTCTTGTTCGTGCGCGATCACAAGACCGACGACATCTGGCGCAAACCGATCGGTCCTATCGCCCCCCTCGAAGGGGATGTTGACCTCAGCCCTCTTCTGGTCAGCCACGACTGCCGCTGGCGTGCGTGACTTCCCCCACGGGGGATTGGACGCGCGGCCTCTCCCATGCGCCAATTTCCCCTGTGCGTTCGGCAATGACCGCTGGTCTATTCCGCGGTCCAGCCGCCATCGACCAACAGGCTGGTGCCCGTGATCAGCGCTGCTGCGTCCGAGGCCAGGAAAACCACCGGGCCCATGACGTCTTCGATCTCGCCCAGGCGGCCGAGCTTGATCATTCCCTCGATCCAGGCGCGGCGTTCGGGAATGGCCAGTGTCTGTTCGGCAAGGGGCGTGCGGATAAAGGTTGGGCAGACCGTGTTGACACGGATGCTGTGCCGGCCCCATTCGATCGCCATCGCCTTGGTCATGCCCTCAAGCGCATGCTTGGTCGCGCAATAGACCGCGCGGTCGGGTCCGCCCACATGACCCATCTGGCTTGAGATGTTGATCAGGCTGCCGGGCTTGCCCTGAGCGATCAGGCCGGCGGCCACGGCGCGCGTCAGGAAATAGGCGGCGCGCAGGTTCAGATCCATCGCCGCATCGTAATCGGCCAGCGTGGTCTTGAGCGCGGGGCTGTGGCGCGCCAGCCCTGCGGAATTCACCAGAATGTCAAAGGGGCCATGGTTGGCCACCGCGGTCTCGGTCGCGGCGATATCGGTGATGTCGAGCGGCAGGGCGCGGGCGGCCAGCCCCCTGTCGGTCAGGCTCCTTGCCAGCTCTGCGATGGGTTCGGCCCGACGGGCGACCAGCGTGACATCGGCGCCCGCATCGGCCAGCGCCACGGCAGCGCCCAGACCGATGCCGGAACTGGCCCCGGCCACCAGTGCGCGGCGACCATCCAGCCGGAACGACGGCGTGCGCGGCAAGCTCATTGCGCCGCCTCGCCGAAGGGGACGTTGCGCCCGCCATAGCGGCGGACGCGG